>JAABUT010001925.1_pt1 | contig 21731 bp, 20 predicted proteins | sample 5559281 | NCBI WGS metagenome assembly JAABUT01 (sample SAMN10711880, study PRJNA513359) | rock metagenome | isolation source: Antarctica rocks | place: Antarctica: Victoria Land, Ricker Hills nord | collected 2016-01-04
GAGGATGGCGAGAAGTCCGTGGCACAACCCCGTTCGGACAAAATTCAGCGGTACGTCACGGCGCCTGTTCCGGACAAGAGTGTCTACACCTACTGTTAACAGTTGGCAATGCTCCGGCAGGGGGCCGGCCCTGCCGGTCTTGCCGACTGTTGACAGTTGGCAGCTCCCGGAGGGGTCGGACCCTCGCGCCTAGGACCGGAAACACGTCCCGTTCGCGCCTGTCGACTGTTGACAACGCCCGCGAGTGACCGCACAGGGGCCGTCTCCTGGACAACTGATGACAGGTGGAGGAGATCCTTGATGGCAACCCCCTCGGCACCGGCGCAACTGCGGCATCTCCTGCACGGTCCGGGTATGGTCATTGCGCCTGGATGCCATGACGCTCTTGGTGCACGACTGGTCGAGAACACCGGCTTTGCAGCGGTGTACATGTCGGGCAATGCCACTTCTGCGAGCCGCATCGGCCGGGCCGACCTTGGTCTGCTGACCATGTCCGAAATGGTGCAGAACGCTCGCGGAATTGCCGCGGCTACGCGACTTCCGTTAATCTCGGACGCCGACACCGGGTACGGTGACGAGGAGTCGATCGCCCGCACGGTGCACGAGTTTGAGGCTGCAGGTGTGGCTGCGATCCACATCGAGGACCAAGCGATGCCGAAGAGATGCGGCGCCATGCCGGGGCTAAAGGTCGTCGACATCTCCGAGGCAGAGCAGCGCATCAAGGTCGCCCTGCAAGCCCGCACCGACCCGGACTTCCTGATCATCGCGCGCACCGACGCCCTCGCGCTGGACGACTACAAGGGTGCCATCGAGCGTGCTCGCGCATTTGCCGAGGCGGGCGCGGACATGGTCGTGGTCGAGGATCCCCGCACGCGGGAGGACGTCGAGACCATCGCACGCGATCTCGCGGACATCCCCTTGATGACCAACGTCTTCGAGGCCTGGCCCTGGACCCTGCGTCCCGCGCGCGAGCTAGAGGACCTCGGATACAAGCTGGCAATCTATTGCCTCTCGCTCACGCTCGCCTATACCCACGCCTCTCAAGAAGTACTCAAGGTAATCCGAGACGGTCGGAGCACGAGCGAGAAGCTCGCGCAGATGGCCTCTCGCGAGGGGTACGAGGCGCAGTTGGGCCTGGTCGAGTAGGGCGCGACTATCCGCGCACTAATCAGGAAACCGAAGGAGTTCTCTCCATGCCACTCCAATCGTCAACTGACCCGCTCGACGTCAGCGCGATGACGGTCGTCGTCACCGGGGCCGCAGGAGGGCTCGGCGGCGAGATCGCAGCCAAGATGTCCGCTCACGGCGCTTCAGTTGTGGCCGTCGACCTCGACGAGAAGGCGGCCCAGAGGATCATCGACGAGTTGCCGGATCGCGGATCTTCCTACGCCGTGCAGGTCGACCTGCGGTCGCCGGATGCGGTGAGCGCTGCCTTCGCCAGCATCTTCGAGCGCAGCGGGCAGGTCCACGGTCTGGTCAACTGCGCCGGTGTGCGGGAGATCGGAAGCATCCTCGACATCAGCGTCGCCGAGTGGCAGAACGTCATCGGCATCAACCTGACGGGCACGTTTCTCTGTTGTCGCGAGGTCGCCCAGCACATGACCGATGCGCTCGCCGAGGAGCCGGAAAGCTTTGGTAGACGTTTCATCACTAACATCGCATCTGTCGCCGCGTCGTTGGGGATCCCGGCTCGACCAGCCTACAACGCCAGCAAGCACGGCATCGTCGGCCTCACCAAGAATCTGGCCACCGACCTCGGTAGGCGTGGCGTGCGAGTCAACGCGATCGCGCCCGGAACGATCCGTACGCCATTAACCGAATCGTACTACTCAGATGAGGGGTTCCTTGATGGACTCCGGCTCATGGTGCCGATGGGTACGCGGGGTGCTGCGTCAGACATCGGCTATGCGGCACTCTTCCTGGCCAGCCCGATGGCGTCATTTGTAAACGGCGCCGTCCTCACCGTGGACGGCGGGTTCGCCTCGACGAAGAGTTACAGCGCAGCCGGTCCCGACAGCCCTTACCTAAAAACTCACTCGACGGTCTGACCAGCCAGACGACAAGTCATGAACCCATCAACCGGTAGATCTTATGAGGAGAGTCTATGAACGCGATTTTCCACATCGAGCCGCGTGGAAATGGGGTGCTGTGCGAGCGCTGGCTTCCCTTAGCGACATCATTGGCGGCAGGTGCCCTGGCGCTCGCGGCTTGTAGCAGCGGCACCTCGTCCTCATCGGGAGCGGGAAGCAAGCCTTCACCGGGATCGGGGAGCAATCCCTCGGCTAGCGTGCCGGCTGCAGCTACCGAACTCGTTAACAAATGGACCATGGCCCAGGACACCTGGTCAGGGCCGCCCTCGGCACCGAAGCCCCTCAAGGGCATCACCATCGGCCTCCTGCCCTGTGGGCTGGCGTTGCAGGGATGTAGCGAGCAGACTGACGGCGCAAAGGAGGCTGCAGCGGCTCTCGGATGGAGGACCGTGGTCGTCGACGGACAGCTCGACACGCAGAAGACCCAGCAGGCGTTCGACACTCTTATCAACCAGCACGTCAACGCGATTTTCGTCGCCTCTATCGCTTCCTCCTCCATCAGCGCGCAGATCGCTCGCGCGAAGGCCGCCGGCATCCCCGTGATATCGGGCTTCTCCTCTGACCCGAGGCCGTACGGCGGGAGCTACCGCCTGGGCATCGACGACGAGCTGACGGGCGAGGTCGACGCGGCATATGTACTGCAGCAGGGCTGCGGTGGTGGAATCATCGAGTTCACCTCGGAAGAGAACCCCCAGATCTTGGCTCGCAGTAAGGGCTTTGAGAAGTTTATTAAGGAGAACGGGGGCGACTGCAAGATCGTCAAACGCGAGTCGATCCCATTCTCGGCGATTGGCCAGCAGGAGCAGCAGATCTTCACCCCACTCTTGCAGCAGAACCCGAAGACCACTTGGATCTTCGCTGGCTTCGACGCAATGCTTCGTCCGCTGATCCAAGCGGCGCAGAACGTCGGGAACACGAACCTGAAGGGTCTAGCGTCCGACGGCGATGTGCCAAGCCTCGACTACATTCGCAGCGGCACCGTCCAGGTCGCCACGATTGGTTACCCACTCAGTTGGACCGGTTGGGGCGCAGTTGACGACATCAACCGAGTGCTGCAGAAGAAGCCCGCGGTGGAGGAGGGTATCAAGTTCCGGCTGCTGACGAAGAGTTCGCTGCCGCCCAAGGGAAAGCCCTACGATGGTGACCTTGACTATCGCGCCAAGTACAAGTCGCTGTGGGGCCTTGGGTGATCGGTGGAATCGGAGGGCAGGCATGAGTGCCCAGCCAGCGTTGGAGTTCCACGGCATCCGTAAGCAATTCGCCGGTCAGGTGGCCGTCAATGATGTGTCCTTCTCCGTTCTCCCCGGCGAGGTGCATGCCCTCGTCGGGGAAAACGGAGCCGGCAAGTCAACCTTGATCAATGTTCTTGCCGGGCAGTACCTTCCGGAGGCCGGTGAGGTACGGGTTGACGGGCGGCCCGTCGTGCTGCGGCACCCCGCGCAGGCGATCCATCACCAGATCGGCTTCATCCACCAGCAGCCCTCCCTGGTTGGAAGCATGACGGTGGCGGAGAACGTGCTGATGGGGCACCGGCTGCTCCCGCGCAGGATCGTCCTCATCGACTGGCCGGCGGAGTACGCCCGGGTTGCCGCTGTGCTGGCCCGGGTCGGCCTCGAGTGCACGCCCGTGACTCCGCTCGCACGGCTATCCGTCCACGAGCGCCAGCTCGTTGCCATTGCACGCGTGCTTCTGACCCCGCTGAAAGTGCTAGTGCTCGACGAGGTCACGGCGAGTCTGGCGCAACGCGAAGTGGAGCGTCTCTTTCAAATCATCGCCAGTCTGCGGGAGCAAGGGGTGGCGATGCTCTACGTAAGCCATCGGATGGCCGAGGTCTTCGAGATCGCTGATCGGGTGACAGTTCTGCGTGAGGGCCGTTACATCGGCACCCACGACGTAAGCACACTGGATGCTGGCCGCTTGGCGAGTCTTATTGTCGGGCGGGACCCTGAATCGCTCTTTGGCCCCGACACCTCTACGACAGCCGATGACCTGGATCGTCCCGTTGTACTCAGTGTGCGGCACCTCTCCGACTCGCGGCTCGATGCCGTGACCTTTGATGTGCGTCAAGGTGAGATCGTCGGAATCGCCGGACTGGCGGGATCGGGTCGGACGCGGCTCCTGCGCACCATCTTCGGTGCCAATCGGGCCGCATCCGGTGACCTGGTGCTCGAGCGCCAGCCGCTGAAGAACCTGACTCCGTCCGCCGCCGTGCGGGCCGGGATCGGCCTCGTTACCGAAGAACGGGCGCGGGACGGCTACGTCAGCCGTCTCTCAGTCCGTGAGAACATCACCCTTCCATGGGTGGGAAGGTCGCGGCGGATGGGCCTGCTCAGCCTCAGAGCGGAGCGCAGAGCCGCGCTTGCGGCCTGTCGAAACTACTCGATCAGGGCTCGGTCGATCGATGTCCCGATCTCCCAGTTGTCAGGAGGCAACCAGCAGAAGGCGTTGCTGGCCCGCTGGATGACACAGCCGCTGAAACTGCTGCTGCTGGACGAGCCGACCCACGGCGTCGACATCGGCGCGAAGGCAGAGATCTACCAGGCGATTAGGGCTAAGGCCGAGAGCGGCGTGCCGATCATCGTGGTCTCGTCCGAGCTCGAGGAACTTGAGAGTCTGTGCGATCGAGTGCTGCTGCTCCAGGAGGGCACCTTGATCGGGGAGCTGTCGGGGCCGGCGATTACAAGGGAACGAATCTTGACAGAACTACTCGTCCCGAAGTTGAGGACTGCATGACTTCGGTCAGGGATATCACCGGCCGCGCGGCTGCTCCGGAGTTCGACAGTCCACGTCGGAGGCTGCAGCAGAGCGTCGGGACGATGGGTCCCGTCTTCGCATTTCTGCTGCTCTTCGTGTTCTTCTCCGTGCTGCGTTCCGACGTATTCTTGTCGCAGGGCAACATCATGTCGATCGCCAACAACCAGGCCGTGCTCGGCATCGCCGCCTGTGGGCTGACCGTGGTGCTCCTCGCTGGCGAGTTCGACCTTTCGATCGGCTCAACCATGTCCTTGACCGGCACGCTGGGAGCGGGCCTGGTTGCGAACCAGCACTGGTCGCCCGTGATGGCCGTCCTGGCCGCGCTTGCCATCGGCCTGCTGATCGGGATCGTGAATGGCGTGCTGGTCGCGTTCTTCGGCGTGCAGGCGCTGATCGCGACGCTGGCCGTCTCGAGCCTGCTCGACGGCGTAAGCCTCTGGTACACGGGCGGGCGTACCATCTTCTCGGGGATTTCCCCGCACTATGTCGAGATCTCCAGATGGAACATCGACGGCCTGCAGGGCCCTGTTTTCTACTTGGTCGTGTTGGGCGCACTGCTGTGGTTGTGGTTGCGGCACACCCAGTCCGGCCGGTACATCCACGCCATCGGCGGCAACCGCGACGCGAGCCGGATGACCGGCATCCGCGTCAACAAATACGTTGTTACCGCATTCGCGGTCTCCGGCGCGTGCGCCGCAGCCGCGGGCGTACTGCAGACGGCCCACGACGGGGCCGCTACGCCGCTCTTCGGAGCGTCCTTCTTGCTCCCGGCTTTTGCGGCCGCTTTCCTGGGCTCGGCAACGCTGCGCCGAGGAGAGTTCCACATCCCCGGAACAATCTTCGGCGTCTACTTGATCGCAGTCGGGTCGACCGGATTCGTCTTGCTGGGCGCACCGTTTTACACACAGCAGCTCTTCAGCGGAGCGGTTCTGATCTTGGCCACCGCGGGTACGAAGGTCTTCAGCCGGGTACGCCACCGACGGCCCCAAGCCGGAGCGGACAATGTTAACGCGAGCACACGCAGCCAGGGGATGTAGCAGCGCAATCCGAGACGGTGGTTGGAACCAGGACCAGTGACCCCTACGACTGAAACGACTCTCTGGGGTAACTGTGCGTCTGGGCGTGGTTGTCAATTGCGGCGGAGAGCTGATCCGCGGAGTGCGCTAGCAGTCCTGGCAGCACTAAATGCGAATTGGCGCTGGGTGTCTTGATGGCGTCCACGATCAACTGGTGGTCGGCCACCACCATTAGCGGTCCGATGACGGGCTCCCCCATGCTTGCGAGCATCCCGCGAATGAGGTGGCTCAGTTGCACCCATGTGCGTAACAGCATCAGGTTGTCGGAAAGTTGGCAGAGAGATTGGTGAAAAGCCAGATCAGCCCCGATGCGCTCGAAGAACGTGAGCGACTGCTCGCCGAGCTCGTCGAGTTTCTGCTGCAACAGCACGGCCGTCGCTTCGCGGTCAGCGGAGGCCAGAATCCGATCCATGGCGAGGCCTTCGAGAACGGCACGGATCTCGTAGAGTTCGGAAACGTCCCGCGCTGCGAGCCGCCGGACGTAGACCGAGCCGCGCGAGTGCTGGACGGCCAAGCCCTCCTCCTGCAGGTGTCGCAAGGCTTCGCGGACCGTGCCGCGGCTCACGCCGAAGTCCTCGCTCAAGGCGACTTCAGTCAGACGGGTGCCAGCCGGCAACGCACCTTCGGCGATGCGTTGATGGAGAGTATCGAGCACCTGCTCGCGCAGGGTTCGACGGTCGATCATCGGTGTATCCCCCTTGGGAAGAGTCGGTTGCGAGTGCAGCGTACAAGCATTCCGCAGTCCGATGCTGAGCCAGGATAGCCGGCGAGCTTGAAACTTCCATATCCGAAGAAACAGATGGTCTCGCGATTGGCGCCCATTGTATATAACAAACCCGCAACGCAAAGGAGTTGAACATGCCCACGCCACTAGTCATCTGCGACCCGCACTTCCATCTGATCGACGTCACCCAGAATCCCTACCCGTGGCTCGAGCCAACAGCGAGACGTCCTGACATCTTCGCCGGGCAGGATGAGTATTTGCGCCATGTCTTCCGCGCCGAGGACTACGCCAAGTACATGCATGACAACCAAGTCATCGCGGCCGTGCACGTCCAGGCAAACTGGGATCCGTCTGATCCGGTCGGCGAGACACGGTGGCTGACCGCAGTGCATGCGGAGCATGCGATTCCTACCGGCCTGGTGGGTTACGCAAATCTTGCGTCGGACGATCTGGACGACGTACTCGACGGGCACTTGACGAGTGAACTCACTCGGGGCATCCGGCAGATCCTCAACTGGCACACCGACCCGAAGCTTCGTTTTACCGACCGCGGTGACTACCTAGCGGATCCCGTGTGGAGGCAGGGGTGCCGGGCGTTGGTGAAGCGCGGCCTAAGCCTGGACACTCAAATCTTTCCGCAGCAGTTCGACGGCCTGCTCCACGTTGCTCGACTCAACCCGGACCTGCAGATCATCGTGAATCACGCCGGTATGCCGATCGACCGCAGCACTGAGGGGCTGGACTATTGGACGGGAGGGATGCGGCGACTGGCGAGTGCACCCAATGTGGCGATGAAGATCTCGGGGCTCGGACTGGGTCAGTATGAGTGGGACTACGAGGCTGCCCGCACTCTTGCGCTGCGCGTGATCGAGATCTTCGGGCTAGAGCGGTCGATGTTTGCCAGCAACCATCCGGTGGAGGGGATCTGGGTGTCCTTCGGGCAGATGTATGAGGACTTCAAGCGCATGATCTCGGACCTGACGCACGAGGAGCAGCAGCAGCTGCTGGCCGACAACGCCTTACGGATCTACCGACTGTCGATCACTGACGCCGGAGTCGCTTTCGATGACGTCGATCCCCGAGGAGCCTCATGAGCCGGACGGATGTGGCCTTCGTTGGTGTAGGGGCGATCGGCCTGCCGATGGCCATATGCCTTAAGGCGTCTGGCCTCGCCGTCCTCGGAGTCGATCCGGGATCGGGCGCAGCGGAGCGTGCGCTGGCAGCAGACCTCGTGGTGGTGCCTCAGTTGTCGCAGGCCGCCGATGCGCGCTTCGTCCTGGTGATGGTCGCGAACCGCGATCAACTGGCCCAGGTGGTCGATGAAGCGGTCACGATGTCGCTGGTGGGCCAGTGCTGGGTGGTGATGAGTACGGTCGGCCCCGACGCGTTACGTGCGCAGGCACCGCGGCTTGTCGAGGCCGGCGCCATCGTAGTGGACATGCCGGTCACCGGCGGCGTGGCTAGAGCTCGGACCGGGTCGTTGACGCTCTTCGCGGCCGGCGACTTGGGAGCGATCAATGCGGCGAGGCCGGTGCTGGATCTGTTGGGGACAGTTCATGTCGTCGGCGATAGTCTTGGCCATGGGCAATCAATCAAACTCGTTAACCAGTTGCTCTGCTCGGTGCACCTGGTGGCGGCTGCCGAGGCACTGGCGTTCGCGGAGGCGTTGGGTCTTGAGGCCGGGCAGGTGCTCGGCCTGGTCGAGGAGGGGGCGGCTTCGTCCTGGATGCTCAGCGATCGCGGTCCGCGCATGCTCCGGGACACGGACGTCGCGGTCACTAGCACGGTGAGTCTCTTCCTGAAGGACAGCAGCTTGGTCGAAGCGGCTGCGCTTGAAACGGACCTGGACGCGTCGCTGCTCTCCGCGGCCCGCGCCCGTTTTGTCCAGGCGTTCGCGGCGGGGCTCGGAGACCGTGATGACTCACGTGTGATCGAAACGTACGTCCGAGGTTAGGCGCCGCGAAGACCCCTACAGCCTCCCTGTTCTGAAACGCCGTCACCCGGCCATCAATTCTGGCCGGACTTCCGCAGTTGGTAGGTCCTGACTCCCGCAGCTAAGTCCGGACTTCCGAAGATCACGAGCACACGCGGGCTTGATCGGTAGCATCGACGCAGGTCAGGGGCCTGAGAGGGGCCTGCAGCGTGATTTGGTGTAGGCACACGAGTTTGGGCGTGTCGCTCGAGTGGGCAGCGTCGATCCGGTTGAGTTGTGAGCAGGTACTTGCGGGAAACTCGTCGGACGAACCGTGATGGGTCGGTGGTGGCCTACCTGCAGCTGGCGCACAACGAGCGACACCCGCAGGCCGGGAGCCCGGTCGCGAAGGTGATCCACAACTTCGGGCGGGCCGAGCAGGTCGACCGGGCCGTGTTGGCGCGGCTGGTGTCGTCGACCTTGTTTGTCGGCGCCGCCTACTAGGGTACAGCGTGGCACATGGCGCGCCCGGAGATCGGTGACCGGATCACCACCCGGCTTCCACCGGACCTCCTCAAGCGGGTCGACGAGGTGGGGATGTCGCCGCAGCCATGCAGGACCTCGGCTGGTTCGCCCCGCAAGGCAGCGGGCTGCTGTGGGGACAGATGCCACCCGGGCACGTGCGAGGTGCGCGCTCGGGTGCCGTCGGTGCCCAGCTCGTGCGGGGCCGACACCCCTCGGTGAACGGGCCTTGCCGGTAGAGCGCCCCGGACGTACCAGAAGAGAACGGACCGAACTATGCCCTCGAAGCCCGCTTGGATCGACGAACGAGCCGACGTTCTTCTGCGTCATTTCAGCGATCTGGGGATGTCGCTGTCCAAAACCGCGGCCGCAGAGCTGATGGAGGAGCGCGTCGAGTTCGTGGCCGCTCAGATGCGCATCGGCACACCGGCTGCCCGCCACTACCTGAGCGATGAGGCGTTGCAGAGGGTCGCTGAGTCCATCGCGTTCTCGATGGCCGAGGAGGCACCGGGCGCCGACATCCTCACCTCCCCGCGTACCGCCGAGGTCCCCCTCGTCGTCCTTGGACGCGTGGTCTCCGCACTCGCGGAGGCAACCCTGGTCCGACTCTACGAGCGTGAGGAGGTCGACCATCTGCGGACCACCATCACCCAGCTGACCCGCGCCCTGTCTTCGGTGGGGCTTGTCCTGGCCGACCAGCAGGACACCGACGCCGTCGCGGCGCGGTTCCCGCCGGCCCTGCTCATCCGTGTCGCTCGCTACTTGGATGCCACCGCGGACATGGCCGCCGAAGGCGTGCTGCCACCCGACTTGCCCCCCGCCGATGGGGAAGGTCTCGTGTCCGCGTTCCGCCGAGACGCAGCCACTCTGCGCAACCTCGCCACTTGAGTCGCAGGGTCCAGGCCGGGGGCTGCTCCCACTGGCGATGATGCCCACTCAGCTCAGCGCTGTGGCGAGCCGCCAGGCGATGGTCCCCGCGGAAGCTGTTGACGCTGTTCGCGCCGGCTCGCCTGGAGCCGTGTTTGGGCTGCGTTGTCGCTCGGGCCCAGGACGGGACCGGGGGTCGCGTCCTCGTCGTTGGCGCGGAGCCAGGGCCCGAAGCCGGGGAGGGTGAAGCGCAGGTAGCCGTGACCGGCGTCCTCGACGATGCCCTTGCTGAGGGCGGACTCGCGCACCGGGCCGATCGAGGATGTGGTGCGCCCCAGCTGCGCGGCAATGTGGGCGCGGCGCACGCGGCGGTCGGGGTCGTCGACCTCGAGGGACGCGATCGCGGTCAGGAACTCGCGCTCGGTGGGTGTCGCGGTGGCCCAGCGTCGCTCGTACATGGTGTCGAGGTGGCGGGCGATCTCGGGGCCGGCGGCCTGGATGTCGGCGAGGCAGAGAGTGTCGCCGTCGTCGGGTTCGGCGGCGTCCCAGGTCCACTTTCCCGCGACCTGGAGCGCCTGGGGGTACCCGTCGGCGATACCGACCGCGACGTCGAGGGCAGTGTCCTCCCAGCGCACTCCGAGCTCGTGGGCCGGGACCGTGAGGACCGCGCGCGCGGTCGTGGGGTCCAGCTCGGAGATGCGGATCTCGTTGGTGCGTTCGGCGAAGGTGGCCGCGCGCATCAGGTGGCTGCCGGTCTCGGGCAGACCGGCAGCGATCAGCCCGAGCGGGTTCTCGGAGCGGTCGTTGTCCAGGTTCTGCAGCGCGTTGAGGAGTACCGCGGCGTCGCGCACCGCGACCGGGTTCGGCAGGTAGCGGTCGTGCTCGACCGAACCCAGGGGCTCGTGCAGCTCGTCGATCAGCAGCAGCAGACCCGCTCCCCCACCCTCGCGCACCAGGACCGCGCACTGGTGCAGCAGGTCTTCCACCGGGCTGACCAAGGCAGGCGACGTCGCCGGATGAGCGCGGCCGGCATCTGCGTCCTCCCAGGTCATCTTCACGCTCGCCGAGGCCAGGGACATGCCGACGCTCGCGCCCAGTTCGTCGACGCGCCGACGCCGCGGCGAGGTCGGCCCGATCCCCTGGACCGCGACTGAGACGCGGTCGAGCACGTCGCCGAGGAACGGCTGGTGCTTGACGCCGGAGGTGTGGGCCACCACGAAACCCTGCGACTCGGCCCACCGGCGCACCTCGAGCAGCAGCGAGGTCTTACCGACCCCCCGGGGACCGCTCAAGAGCAGCGGGCCGCCGAGCATCTCCCCGAACGCCACCACCGGCGCCATCTCTCGGCGCACCCGCAGCAGCTCGGCCTCGCGACCCACGAACCGGCGTGGCACGCGACCAGGTGTGTACGGGTTCGGCAGCATACGTCCGATTGTAGCACCGATCCTACATGTGGTTGATGTGTAGGGTATTGCTACAGATGGCGGTGCTGCGGCTCAAGTGATGGCCTTCGATCGCTTCGTGGGCATCCCGAAACCGTAACCGGTTAGCCCCCCGTCACCGGGAATCAAGGCAGACGGGTCTTGTGGGACATCCCGTCTCGTGCACCATCGCTGACCTGCGCTGTTCCCGTATGAAGGTTCCTCATACGCGAACCGCGGCTGACGACTCAGCGGCTCCGGGGTGCCTTTGTGAGGAACATCGGCAACGCCGGTGGTCCCTCATGGGGTAGGTGCTCATCGCGGTGGCTTTAGCAGCAGGCTTCGCCGCGCCAGGCGGTGAGGCCTTCGCGGATCGCGAGGCCGGCGATGAGTAGAGCGACGGTGGGGTCGAGCCACCACCAGCCGATCAGGGTGTTGGCGAGTAGCCCGATCAGGACGGCGCCGGCGAGGTAGGCGCAGAGCAGATTCTGGGTGCCTTCCCCGGTGGTGGCGCCGGAGTCCAGCCGCGCGCCGAGACGTTTCTTGGCCAGCCCGAGCGCGGGCATGGCGATCAGACTGGTCAGCGACAGCCCGATGCCCAGCCAGCTGGTGTCGGGGTGGCTACGGGTGAGCAGGGTGGTGATCGCGTCGTAGGCGATGTAGGGCGCCAGCAGGAAGAAGCTGACCGCGACCGCCCGCTGCGCTCGGGCCTCAGCAGTCTCGGACACCGTGCGGGTCCCGGTGAACCGCCAGACGATGATCACGCTGGCCAGTCCCTCGATCGCCGAATCCAGCCCGAAGCCCAGCAGCGCGACCGAACCGGCGAGGAGCGCGGCGATGAGCGCGATCGCTCCCTCGGCGGTCATGTAGGCCAGACTCAGCAAGGACAAGAGCCTCGCTCGCCGGGCGGCTTCGTGCCAGTGGTCGTCGCGCCGGACCGGCTCGACCGGTGCCGGGCAGCATGCGTCGGTGACGATGTGCTCGGCGCCGTCGCGCGCAGGGCTACTCACCGCCGGTCCGCCCGTTCTCCCCGTAGGTCGGGCACAGCGCCACCGCGTCGCCGGTCGCCGCCAGTACCGTCTCGGCCGCCGCCAGGCGAGGGTGGGGCTGTGACCGGGTGATTGTGAAGGTGGGTTATCCATTTCACTGCCACCGTGCAGGTTGCTCACTCATGGCTTGCTGAGGCCCGCCAGGGTCGGTCTTCGGGCGGCTGGCCGAGGCTACCTGGCCTGGATCGTGGTCCCTTGAGGCCCCGCACCCCGGACACACCGGCCCCGCCGGCCAGCGCAGCCAGTCCAGGTAGTCCATGCGCGCCTCGTCGTCGGGGAACCACGCCCTCAGCTCGGCATACGAACCCGGATAGTGCAGACCACGCGACGGCACGACGTGATCTGGCCCGAGGGTGGCAGTCAAATGGATAACCCACTTGTGAAGATCACCCGTGGTGGGCGGACCCAGGGGCTGATCTCCTACCTGGTCGGGCCGGGCCGCGCCAACGAGCACACCAGTCCGCATCTGGTGGCGGGGTCGGCTGGGGTGATGACCTGGTACGGCCACGACGAGTTGAGCGGCGTGGACGCGATCTCGATCGGGAACCTGATGGACCTGCCGAGGCGGGTCAGCGGCACCGAGGTGACGCTGGGAGTCAAGGCGTTCGACGAGGCGTCCGGGACGCGGGTGGCGACCGGGGAACGGACGCCGGCGCACGTGTGGCACTGCTCGCTGTCGCTGCCCCCGACGGCCGCCGACGGGACCGCAAACGAGCCACTGGAGGACGAGCGGTGGGGCGCGATCGCGCGTGACTTCGTCGACGAGATGGGGTTCACCGAATCTTCGGGCAAGGCTGCCTGCCGGTGGGCGGGAGTCCACCACGGGCAGAGCGTCAACGGGGGCGACCACATCCATGTGGCGGTGCAGCTGGTCCGCGAAGACGGGACCAAGGCGAGCACCCACAACGACTACAAGCGGGCCTCGCGGGTGGTCGCCGAACTGGAGCAGCGCTACGGCCTCGAGGTGGTCGCCGGCCGTGGGGTGGGACGTTCTGCTCGACCCGAGATCCGCGCGGAGGTAGAGCGTGCCGCCCGGTCGGGGGCGCCCGAGACGTACAGCCGCTGGCTGGGTCGCACAGTCCGGGCATGTGCGACGTCATCGGCCACCGAGGACGAGTTCGTCCGCCGGTGCCGTGGTGAGGGGTTGTGGGTGCGGCCGCGGTTCGCCGCAGGCACCCAGGACGTGGTGACGGGATTCTCGGTCGCCGAAGCTCCGGGGGCGGGGGAGCGGGCCGTGTGGAAGGGCGCCGGAAGCCTGGGACGGGACCTGACCCTTCCCCGGTTTCGGGAGAACTGGCCAGATGCACCCGAGCCGGCAGCCGCGGCGGTGGGGGAGTGGCAGGCCGCCTGGCGCGGTGCCCCGGTTCTCGGCTCCGGCGCCGAGGCGGACGTGCCCGAGGGGCGGCTGTGGGAGTCGTTCTCGGCCGAGGTGGCCCGGATGCGTCAGCAGCTGAGCCAGATCGACGTCGAGGACCATGCGACGTGGGCGCGAGTGGCGCGGGAGAGCTCGGGTGTGTTCGCGGCCTGGAGCCTGCGGACAGAGGAGCAGCCGGGGCCGCTGGCCGACGGCTCAGACCAGCTGGCCAGGGCCGCCGCCGTGCATGTGCCCGGACCGTCACGACCCGGCCCGGCGCGACGGTGTCGCTGCGCGGCCCAGCGTACTTGTTGATGATGTTGGCTGCCGACCCGTCCTCGCGGACCGGCCAGGCGCTGCTGCTGCGGCAGATGCTGAACACGGTTCGCGCACTGCACCAAGCCCAGGTCGCCACGTCGCAGGCGCGGGAGGCGCACCAGGTGGCGGGAATGGTGCGCTCGAAGTTGGCCCTGGTCGCCAACGGGCTGCCGGCGGTACCCGAGCTGCCCAGCCAGCCGGCGTCCGGTCGGCGGACCGTTCCGGAAGTAGAAGCTGGATCTGGGCGCGACACCCGCCGGTCTTCCCCATCACCGACCCGTGCCACGGTTCGACCGCTCATCTCCAAGGCGGCGCACGGCAAGCCGTTGGGACTCCAGTACGACCTTCGGCATCGGCTGGTCGAGCTGGCAGGATCCGTGGCTTCCTCTCAGGAGCACGGCGTGAGGAATAACCCGGTGGTCACATCGGCGTAGATCGGTCAGGAGAACCTAATAGTTAGAGTTCAGCGGGTCGGAGGTGTCGGTTGCGGGCTGCGTCAGCCTCGTCGTCACTGGGCAGTGCCTGGCTCGCCAGTTCCGCCGAGAGTCGCGCCTCGTAGCTGCGCACCTCGGCGGCCTCCATCTCGGCGGTCCAACCGATCACCTCTGCGACGAGAGCGGCCGCGGGTGCCGCGGCCGCGGCACCACGGTCGTCGGTCTCGAAGCTGATGCGCGTCCGCCGGGTGAGTACGTCGTCGAGGTGCCGCGCACCCTCGTGGGTGGCCGCGTAGCGGATCTCGGCGCGGAGGTAGCCGGGCGCACCCGGGACTGGCTCCAGTAAGGACGGGTCCTCGGCGGCCGGTCCAATCACCTCTGTGACCAGCGAGCCATAGCGTCCGAGCAGGCGGGTGACCGTCTCTGTCGAGACACCGGCTTGCTCCGCCAGACGGGGAACACAGTTTGTCAAGGCGCGATAGCCCTCTGCGCCGGCCAACGGGACTTCGGCGGTGCAGCTGACCGGCACACGGTCGCGCTCTGCCAAGTCTGTGACTGCCTCGTCGATCGCGTCCTGGGCCATCACGCGGTACGTGGTGTACTTGCCCCCGGCAACTGACACCAAGCCCGGTACCGGGTGAGTGATGGTGTGCTCCCGGGACAGCTTCGCTGTCGACGTCGCGGCGCCAGTGAGGAGCGGTCTTAGGCCGACGTACGCTCCGATCACATCGGTGCGCGACAGTGGTGTGACGAGCACGGCGTTCACGTGTTCGAGAAGGTAGTTGATGTCGGTGGACGTCGAAGCTGGGTGGTCGCGTCCATGCTTCCATTCAGTGTCGGTGGTCCCGATCAGCCAGTGCGAGTTCCATGGGATCACGAACAGCACGGACTTCTCGGTTCGAAGGATCATGCCGACCTCGGAGTCGATCCGGTCGCGGTGTACAACCAGGTGCACACCCTTACTCGCCCGGACGGTCATCTGGGCCGCACCGGTGGCCATCGCCTCGATGTCGTCGGTCCACACTCCGGTCGCGTTGACTACGCAACCGGCGGTGACCCGAAGCGTTTGACCGGTCTCCTCATCAAGCAGGTTCGCCCCTACGACCCCTACACCCGCGTCGTCACGCACCAGGGAGGTCACCCGAGTCTGGGTGGTGACCACGGCGCCGTAGGTCGCCGCCGTTCGGGCCAGAAAGAGGGTATGCCGCGCGTCGTCGACCTGTGCGTCGTAGTACATCAGGGCACCGGTGAGCGATTCGCGGCGCAAGCACGGCGCCAGTTTCAGCGCCCCCCGACGGGTCAGGTGGCGGTGGTACGGGATGCCGCCGCGTGTGCCCGACACTGTGGCCATCGCGTCGTACAACGCCACACCAGCACCTGCGTAAAGGCGTTCCCATCCCAGGTGTCTCAGTGGGTAGAGGAAAGCAACCGGCTTGACCAGGTGAGGTGCTAGACGTTGCGCGAGAAGGCCGCGCTCCGAGAGCGCTTCGGCTACGAGACCGAAGTCGAGCATTTCGAGGTAGCGGAGCCCACCATGGATCAGTTTGCTTGATCGGCTCGAGGTTCCCGCGGCGAAGTCCCGAGCTTCGACCAGCGCCACTGAGAGTCCCCGCGACGCGGCGTCGAGCGCGGCACCCGCACCGTTGACCCCTCCTCCAACGACGAGGACGTCAAAGTGCTGGCTCGCGAGTCGCGCGATGTCTTGATTTCGGGATCGGGGTGAGAGCGCCGCGACCTTCATGGACATTCGATCCTCAGTTCTAGGCACCACGCAGGTCGGCTCTGCATCATCGGGCTCGGAGCCGGCGTGCGGACTCGTTGGAGGGATCGAGGCCGCCGGCGAAGGTGAAGCGCACAAGTGGTACATCGTGCTCGTCCGCCCAGTTGTAGGTCTCGGGTGACCAACCGGCGAAGGCGAAACTGAAAAAGCAGCCCGGGTCGGCTTCAGAGTCGGCGACCAAGGCTGCCAGCACTTCACGTTCCATGGGCAGCGGATCGAACGTCACGTCGGCCACGATATGTGTGCCCCGAATGCCCAACGCACGGTCGCTGCCTGTTCGGGCGGCGTCCTCGTAGCCCAGCCAGTGCAGCCAGTCAACGGCGATCTCCTCGGCCTCGATGGCGTCGCGGATCAGCCGATGGCTGGGTGCGCTCCGCGCATCCACCGACCTGGCTGGGGCTACCTCACGGCGAAGGCGATTGGGGAGTCTCCTCCTCCGGCTCGTCATCGATGCGGCTCCGTGGTCGAGTATTGGCCAAGTTGAAACCAGACCATAGGTATTGGCTCGACGCCCGGGCAAGCGGCGCCGCATCGAAAAGGTGGATGGCGGTCATTCAGAACATGACTTTGACCCCCTGTGGGATCGGCGTCACATTCGTCCATGTTGCTGCGGCCCCTAGCGAAGTCGTGGCTGTGGGAGGCGAACGACTCGCCACCCGATGGCCTAGTGGCGAGGAAACAGAATGAACAAGAACGTGACTCGGCGCGCCTTCGTGGCCGCGACCAGCTCGGTGGCACTTGTTGCCTTGGCGGCCTGTGGCGCCGGTGCCGGCGGTGGTAGCGGCGACACCGTGACGATCGGCGCGATCCTTCCGCTGACGGGGGACTTCTCGACGTACGGCGGCCCACTCAAGGATGCCGCCGATATGGCGGTCAAACGGGTCAACGATGCCGGCGGAATCAAGGTCGCCGGAAAGAGTTACAAGGTCAAGTTGAAAATCTACGACGACGCGACCGCGCCGGAGAAAAACATCCCGCAGATCTTTCCCCAAGCTGTCCTGCGCGACCGGGACCCGCTGCTGATCACCGCGTGGAACTCGGCCAGTGTCGCGCCGTTCCTCAAGGACAACCCCGTGCCGGTGATCGACGTGCTGGCGGCCACCTTCAAGCCGCCAGTCAACTCTCTGAACGAGAATATCTTCCTGCTGCGGCCGTATACCCCCGACATCATCCCCGGCATCGGCACCTACTTGTCGCAGAAGTTCAAGGTCAAGAAGATGGCTTACCTGGGACCCGAGGAGCCGTTCGCCAACGGCCAGCTCACCTCTCTGCAGCAGACTGTAGGCAACGACGGTATCTCACTGGACAAGGTCGTGAAGTACCCGTCCACTGCCTCGGACCTCTCCTCGTTCATCCGCTCGGCGCTAGCTTCCCACCCGGACGCCATCCACGTCGGTGGTTCGACCCAGGCGGTCGCCCCGGTGCTTTCCCAGCTGCACCAGCTCGGCTACGACAAGCCGATTACGATGTACACCGGGATGACGCCGGACCAGGCCAGGGACCTGATCGGGCCGAGTGTCTACAAGAGCGTGATGACCAACGTCCACGAGTTCGAGGGTGTTACGCCTCAGACAAACCCGCGCCCCGCAGCCAACCAGTTTGGCAAGGACTTCCAGGCGGCGTACCACACCTATGGAATCGACCTCACCCAGTGGGCCTATGACTCGATCTGGATCGGCAAGGCTGCGATGGAGAAGGCCGGCACGGTCACCGACCCGAAGAAGATCAGTTCGGCACTGAAGGAGCTCACGGTCCCGAAGAAGACGGTCACCGGCTGGATCGAGCACGACGGCAAGCTGTTCAACTCCGCTCGGCAGGCCTCCTCCATCTCGGTCGGCCTGAAGTGGAACGTCCAGACTGCGACCTGGAACCCCGCCCTCTACTTTACCGCCGGGCTGCCTACCCAGAAGGTCAACCTCATGGACCCAGGCACGGCAGGAAAGTGACGTGCGACTCCTGATCGACGCAGTGACTCTTGGGTCCCTCTACTGCCTGCTCGGGGTCGGCCTGTCGCTGGTTTACGGCGTGATCGGCATCCCGCACTTCGCGCACGCCGGGGTTATCTCCTCAGTAGCACTGGTGGTCGTCTACCTGCAGACCACCCTCCACCTCAGCTTCGTGGTCGTGGTCGCAGTGGCCCTGATAGTCGGGGGAGTGCTCGCGGTTCTGATCGAACGAATCGCCTACGCCCCCATCGTCCGCAAGAGCAAGGGGGCAGCAGCCGGGCCGGCAGTCGCGCTCGGCGTGCTGCTCGTACTCGGCAGCGGCAACCTGATGATCTGGGGTGGTCAGCGGCACATCGTCTCCACGCCATACAGCAACTCCACGGTTCCGATCGCCGGGAACGAGGTCTCCGCGATCAGGATCGCTCTGGTGGTGGGGGCGGTCATCGCGATCGCCGGCCTGCAGCTGTTCCTCAAGCGCGCCCGCGTCGGTCGCTCCATTGTCGCGGTGTCACAGGACGAGACTGCGGCGCGTCTCATGGGGATCAACGTGCGGACGACCTACATGGCCGCATTCTTCATCTCGGGCCTGCTCGCCGGAGCCGCTGCCATCTCCTACGGCAGCCTGGCGCCCGCTTACCCGTATATGGCCGACACCGTGATCCTCAACGCGTTCGTGGTCGTAATCATCGGCGGGATGGGCAGCATCTACGGCGCGATCACCGGCGGACTTTTGGTGGCCGGCGCCGAAGTGGTGGGCACCGAGTACCTGTCGAGCGCCTACACGCCTGTTTACGCGTTCGTCGTCCTTCTCATTGTTCTCAGCATCAAACCTAGCGGCATCTTCGGAAAACAGGTGCGGACGGCATGACGATGTCCCGATACACCTTCGGCATCCTCGTGCTGACCGTCATCGGCGGCGGCTACTCAATGTTCGCGGCCTCGCCCTACGTCCAGGCGGTGGTAGGCAGCATCCTGATCTACACGATCGCGGTCAGCGGGCTGAACCTACTGGGCGGCTACGGCGGCTACCCGAACCTGACCCAAGCTACCTTCATGGGGGTCGCGGCCTACGCCGCCGCGTGGACAACCAAGGAATTGCATTGGAGTTTCTGGATCCAGTTGCTGCTGACGCCGTTGGTCGCAGCGCTGGTCGGGTTCGCCATAGCACTCCCACTGCTGCGGCTGCGTGGCCAGTACTTCGCCATCGCCACCCTGCTGGTCGGGGTGGTGCTGACCACGATTCTGACGAACAGCGACGTCGTGGGCGGCTCGGTCGGCATCGGTGGCTTCAGTCGCCCCGTGTCGAACCCGGTCATGTGGCTCGGCCTGCTGGTGCTCCTTACCGCGGTCGTGACCCTGGTCTGTGCTCGGATCGCGACCTGGCCCCTCGGCCGGCACCTCGTGGCGCTGCGCGCAGATGAATCGCTGAGCGAGAGCATCGGCATCCCGGTCTATCGGCGAAAGATGCAGGCGTTCGTGATCGGCGCCTACATCGGGGGCGTCGCAGGCGTGCTGCTCGGCTACAACGCCTACTACATATCCCCGGCCCTGTTCGGCTTCTACGAGTCGTTCCTGCTCTTCGTCGCGCTGATCATCGGTGGGTCCGGCACTGTGTCCGGCCCGCTGATCGGGTCGGTGTTCCTGCTCGGGCTCCCAGAGGTCTTCCGGTTCGCGGCCGAAGGCCGCTACTTGACGATGGGCCTTGTCTTCATCGTCGTGATGGCGATCGCCTCGGACGGCCTCGCCGGCATCCTCGGTCGGCTCGCAGGCCGACTCCGCCGTACGGCTCGCAGACCGGCCGTCCCACCATCGTCGACCGCAACCTCCAACGGCTCGGACCCGTCTTCGCCAACCGGTCGGGCACCCACTTCCGAGGATGCCCCGGGTCTCGTGGAAGTTGAGGTGGCGGTCCCCCGCTCAGCTCCTGCCTCGCGGTAGGTGTTGGGCGTCCGCCAAGACACTCAACGAGAGAAGGGGACCGCCGTGAACAAGGACTACCAGAAGAAGATGCCCGTTGCACCGGACGCGCACGGGCTGGCCGTGCCGGAGCACGTCACCGTGGCGATGGCCGAGATCGTCGGGGACATGCGCGAGGGACTGCTGGCCCTTGCGGTCGGCGCCGGGTTGCAGGTGATGACCGCGATGATGGAAGCCGACGTGGCCACGCTGGCTGGTGTGAAGGGCAAGCACGACAGCGACCGGGTCGCGGTCCGGCACGGCCACGAGCGCGGATCGGTGACCCTGGGCGGCCGCCGCGTTCCGGTGGAGCGGCCGCGGGTCCGCGCCGCCGACGGCAGCGGCGAGTTGGCGGTGCCGGCCTATGAGTTGTTCAGCAGCACCGAGGTCCTGGGGAGGATGGCAAAGAACCGGATGCTCGCTGGGCTGTCGACCCGCCGCTACCAGGTCGGCCTGGAACCGGTCGGGCAGCAGGTCAGTGAGGTGGCGACAGCCACCAGCCGGTCGGCGGTGTCGCGGAAGTTCGTGACGCAGACCGAGACCGCTCTGGCTGGGCTGCTCAGCGTCGACGTGAGCACCCTGGACCTGGTCGCGTTGATGATCGACGGGGTGCACTTCGCCGAGTCCTGCTGCGTCGTGGCGCTCGGCATCGACATCAGCGGTATCAAGCATCCGCTGGCGCTGGTGGAGGGCTCGACTGAGAACGCCACCCTGACGACGGATCTGCTGGTCGGCCTGCGCGACCGCGGCCTGGACATGACCAAGCCGATCCTGGTCGTGCTCGATGGCAGCAGCGCCCTACGTAAGGCCGTCGTGGACGTCTTGGACCACCCGATCATCGCCCGGTGCCAACTGCACAAGATCAGGAACGTGCAAGACAAGCTCCCGCAGCCCCTGCGCGGGCCGGTTGGCACCAAGATGCGCGCGGCCTACCACGCCGACAGTGCCCTGCTCGCCGAAGCCAAGCTCCAGGCCCTGGCCCGCGAGTTGGACAAGACCCACCCACGGGTCGCCGCCAGCCTGCGCGAAGGCCTGGCCGAGACCCTGACGGTGCTGCGGCTGGGGGTGCCACCCACATTGGCGCGCACCTTCCGTTCGACCAACGCCATCGAGTCCATGATCGGGGTCTGCCGGCAACGGACGGCGAACGTGAAACGCTGGCGCGACGGGGACATGGCGATGCGCTGGTGCGCAGCCGGGATGGTCGAGGCCGGCAAGCAGTTCCGTCGCGTCAACGGCCACCTACACCTCGCGAGCCTGCGCGCCGCCCTCGAACGCGAGGCCGCCGAATCCGTCGGAGCCACCTGCCATGATGACCTGGTCAGCGTGGCCTGACGAACAACGGGCCGCCACCAAAGTTCCACGGAACTCGGGACATCCTCCCACTTCCGCCACTAGCAAGGAGATATCCCATGCTCGAAGCTAGTGTCCCGCGCCAGTAGTTCGTTGAAGAAGTCGTCCGAGTGAGGTCAGGATCTGGTCGGCGGATTTGGTCCAGATGAAGGGCTTGGGGTTGTCGTTCCAGGCT
>JAABUT010001926.1_pt1 | contig 21707 bp, 20 predicted proteins | sample 5559281 | NCBI WGS metagenome assembly JAABUT01 (sample SAMN10711880, study PRJNA513359) | rock metagenome | isolation source: Antarctica rocks | place: Antarctica: Victoria Land, Ricker Hills nord | collected 2016-01-04
CCGCTCTTCGCGTAGTCCACACTTCCGCACCGCTTGCAGTGCAATCCACCCGCAGACATCGGTAGCTCCCACCCTCAAAGGCTGCCAACATAACGCAGCAGGATAGCTACCCCAAGTTAGAACTCTCCCCGGATCGGCCTGCCCAGCACGTTCCGGCCAAGCAGGGAAAGATTGGCGGCGTTCATCATCTCGAACACGTGCGTCGGGCCGCGCAGGATGGCCATGAAGCTGGGCGCCCGATCGAACAGCTGGCGCATGCGCAGCACCTCGGCGGCCATCGTCTGCTCTCCCCGCACCTCCGCGGTCACGTCGCGGCAAACGACCAGCACGCCGCCGACCCCGCCCGCCGCCGCCTCATCGTCGTCGATCGGCGAGTAGCCGTAGGTCCACCACACGTTCTCCCGCGCCTCGCCACGGGTGATCGGCACCAGCCGGCGTTCGTGCCAGGTGGCGCCCCGGCCGGCCATGACGAAGTCGACGTCCGGGCCGATGATGTCCCAGATTTCCGCCCGTACCTCCCGCCCGGGCCGCCCCAACGCCCAGGGATCGCGGTCCGGCCCGATCACGGCGCTGTAGGCGTCGTTGTAGAAGCAGGTCAGCTGCGGCCCCCACCAGATGAACATCGGATGGCGCGACGCCAGCGCCAGCCGCACGGCGGTCCTGAGCGCCTGCGGCCAGGACCTGGGCGCGCCGAGCGGCGTCGCCGTCCAGTCGTGCGCGCGCATGAGCGCGCCCATCCTGCCGCCGCCGTGAAGAAAGCCGGGGCTGGTCGCAAGGATGTCAGGGTCCATCGACGCAGTTGACTCCAATCGCCTTCACATTCCTATTTTAATAGGAACGCAGAAGTGGGCGGCTGCGTGTTGGCGCCACATCCGAGGAATTCAGATGCCCACCCCGTTCGACAGCGGCACCGCCGAGGTGCTGCCCGCCTGGATCGATTCCAACGACCACATGAACCTCGCCTACTACACCGTGCTGTTCGATCGCGCGACCGACCTGATCTACGAGGAATTCGGCCTGCATCCCGGCTACAAGGCGGCGACCAACTGCGGCACCTTCGCCGCCGAAAGCCACAATCTTTACGAGAACGAGCTGCGCCTGGGCAACCGCGTGCGCATGACCACCCTCGTGCTGGGCGCCGACGCCAAGCGGCTGCACCTGGCGCACGAGATGTACCGGCTGGACGACGGCCGGCGCGCCGCGATGCAGGAGCTGATGTACCTGCATGTCGATCTCGGCATGCGCCGGGTGGTGCCGTGGCCGGCCGATGTGCGGGTCAAGCTGGACCGGTTCGCCGCCGCCCACGCCGCGCTGCCGACACCAGCCTGGGTCGGTCGCCGGATCGCCATGCCTGCCCGGGATATCGCCGTTGACTCACGCGATGGCCCTGCGCACCTTGACCTCAGGGGGCCGACCGCGATCGCCCCGTGACGCTTTGGCCGAAGCATCGCGTCCAGACTCCACACGGAGGGGACGTTCATGGCCACAACCGACCCGATCACGGCCTCCCAGGCGGAGGCCGTCGCACAGATGCCCTCCTTCGCGCAGGCCTGCCGGGTGTGGTGGCGCATCGGCCTGCTGTCGTTCGGCGGGCCGGCCGGGCAGATCGCCCTGCTGCACGGCGAGGTGGTGGACGGGCGCCGCTGGATCGGCGAGCGCCGGTTCCTGCACGCGCTGAACTTCTGCACCCTGCTGCCCGGCCCGGAGGCGCAGCAGCTGGCGACCTATCTCGGCTGGCTGATGCACGGGGTGAAGGGCGGCCTGGCTGCCGGCATCATCTTCGTCCTGCCGGGGGCCGCCGTCATGCTGGCGCTGTCGCTGGTTTATGCGCTGGCCGGCCGGATGCCGATCATCGACGCGCTGTTCTTCGGGCTGAAAAGCGCCGTTCTGGTGCTGGTCGTCGAGGCGCTGCTGCGGATCGGCCGGCGGGCGTTGCAAGGCGCTGCCGGCTGGGGGCTGGCGGCGGCCGCGTTCGCCGCGCTGTTCGTCTTCGGGGTGCCGTTCCCGGCCGTGGTGCTGACGGCGGCGGCGGTCGGCTACCGTTTGCCCGGATCGTTCAGCCACGGCGGCCACGGCCAGGCGAAACAGGGCCGGCCGGCGCTGATCGATGCCGTGCTCAGCATCGATCCGGGGCGCCCGGCGCGGTTTGCCGCCAGTGCGAGGAAGGCGGGCTGCATCGCCCTGGCCGCGTGGCTGCTGCCGGTGACGGCCCTGATGGCATGGGCGCCCGGCACCTACGCGGAGATCGCCTGGTTCTTTTCCAAGATGGCCGTCGTCACCGTCGGCGGCGCCTATGCCGTGCTGGCCTATGTGGCCCAGGACGCGGTGCAGGTGCAGCACTGGCTGGCGCCGGAGGAAATGCTGGCCGGCCTCGGCCTGGCCGAGACCACCCCGGGGCCGCTCATCCTGGTGCTGCAGTTCGTCGGCTTCCTGGCCGGGTTCCGGGCTCCGGGAGCGCTGTCGGGCGTTCCGGGAGGCATCGCAGCCTCGCTGCTGACGCTGTGGGTGACGTTCGTGCCGTGCTTCGCCTTCGTGTTCCTTGGCGCCCCGGCGATCGAGCGGCTGCAGGCCAACGTGAAGCTGGCCGGGGCGCTGGCGGCGGTGACCGCTTGTGTGGTCGGCGTGATCGCCAACCTGGCCGTCTGGTTCGCCCTGCACGTGGTGTTCCGCGACCACGTCCTGCGGCAGCTCGGACCCTTGGCGATCGACATGCCGGTCGCGGCCAGCCTCGACGCGGGCGCGCTGTCACTGGCGCTGGTCGCGGCCGTCTGCCTGTTCGGCCTGAGGCTGGGCGTGCTGCGGACCTTGGGGATCACCGCCGCCGCCGGCATGGGCCTTCGCTTGGCGGTGGGCGGGTGAAGGCATCGGCCGCCGCCGCCACAGCACCCAGCCGAGCAGCGCCGAGGCCGCGAACAGCGCCGCCGCCACCGCGATCTGCTCGAACGACCCGACCCGCGTGCCGCTGCCGAGCAACGCGAACACCAGCGTCTGCGGCAGGAACCCGATGGCCGAGGCCAGCACGAAACGCGGCGCGTGCGCACCTGACGTTCCGGCCAGCAGGCTCAGCGCCACGCTGTTGCCGACCGGCAGCAGCCGCAGGAACAAGGTCGCTGCGAAGGTGTTGGCCGACAGGTGGGCGTCCAGCCGCGCCAGCCGCCCGCCCGACATGGCCAGCCGCCGCGCCGCCCACGGCCGCGCCAGCGCCCGCGCCCACAGCAGGTTGACGATGCAGCCGACCACCTGGCCGATCAGCGAGAACGCCGTGCCGGCCCACAGCCCGAAGCCGTAGCCCGCCGCATAGGCCACCGCCTGACGCGGCACGCCGACGGTGCAGCACAGCGCCGCGACCGCCAGGAACAGCGCCGGGTTGCCGGCCAGCCGCGCCAGCGCCGCCTCCACCCCGTCCCACAGCAGCAGCGTCGTGGCGGCGATCATGGCGGCGGCGGCCCCCAGCAGCAGGACGCGCGGGGCGGTCAGATGTTTCACGCGTTCCCGACACCCTGTTGCGGCCACCTGGCGGCCTATATGATGGCTCATGCCCTTCGACACACATGAACTTCCTGCAAAGGCCGCCGTCGGCGGCAGCCGCCAGGAAGCCGACCGCCGCTTGGTCGCCACCTGGCTGTTCGCCATGTGCGGCCTCATCCTGGTGATGATAAGCCTCGGCGGCGCCACCCGGCTGACCGGTTCCGGCCTGTCGATCATGGAATGGGCGCCGCTGTCGGGCGCGCTGCCGCCGCTGAACGAGACCGAGTGGCAGCGTTTGTTCGCCCTGTATCAGAAAATCCCGCAGTACACCCTGCTCAACCAGGGCTTCGGCCTGGACGGCTTCAAGCAGATCTTCTGGCTGGAATGGGCGCACCGACTGTGGGGCCGGCTGATCGGCCTGGCCTTCCTGCTGCCGCTGCTGGCGCTGGCCTGGAAGCGGGCCATTCCCCGCGCCTTCGTGCCGCGGCTGGCGCTGCTGTTCGTGCTCGGTGGGCTGCAGGGCGCGGTCGGCTGGTTCATGGTGGCCTCGGGCTTCTTCCCCGACAGCACCGCCGTGTCGCCGTACCGGCTCGTCGTGCATCTGGTGCTGGCGCTGGTGCTGTATGCCGCCATCCTCTGGACAGCGCTGTCGGTGCGCCGGCCGATGCCCGACCTCGCGGCGTCGCGCGGCTTGCGCCTCCTGGCCCAGACGACCGCCGTGCTGGTCGGCATCACGATCGTGGCCGGCGGCTTCGTGGCCGGGCTGAAGGCGGGGCTGGACTACAACAGCTTTCCGCTGATGGACGGCAGGCTGGTGCCCGAAGGCTACGCACGCCTGCAGCCGGTGCTGCGCAACCTGACCGAGAACATCGCCGCCGTGCAGTTCAACCACCGCCTGCTGGCGACGCTGACCTCGGTGTTCGCGCTCGCCACGCTGGTGGCCGGCTGGCGCAGCGGTGTGGCGCGCGGCGCGGTCGTGGCGCTGGCCTGCGCGATGGCGGTGCAATATGCTCTCGGCGTGACCACGTTGCTGTGGATGGTGCCGCCCGGCCTCGGCACCGCGCACCAGGCAACGGCCGTTCTAGTCCTGACCGCGTCGCTGGTGCTGCTGCACCGGCTGCGCCCCGCCCGCCTGCAGATGGAGCAACTTCCACGATGACCGCATCGCTGACCACACCGTCCCACGGCTCCGCCCTGGAAGTGACCGACGCCCTGTTCTTCGGCCGCCCGGACGCCGCCCTGGAACGCGGCGCCGCCGAGCGTATCACCGCCCGCGCCCTGCACGGCTCCGACGACGGCGAGCTGTTCCTGGAATACCGCGAAAGCGAGTCCATCAGCCTGGACGACGGCCGCATCCGCGCCGCCGGCTTCGACACCCAGCGCGGCTTCGGCCTGCGCGCGGTCGCCGGCGAGGCCGCCGGCTACGCCCATGCCGGCGAGCTGACCGAGGCTGCCCTGGTCCGCGCCGCCAACACCGTGTCCGCCGTCAGCGCCGGCTATTCAGGCGCCGCGTCCGCCGCCCCGCCCGGCCGCAACGACCGGTTGTACTCCAACGCCAGCCCGTTGGCCGACATGCCGTTCGCCAAACGCACCGGGCTGTTGGCCGAGATCGACGCCTACGCCCGCGCCCGCGACAGCCGCATCAAGCAGGTGATGGCGTCCGTGTTCGGCGAGTTCCAGGCGGTGCAGATCATCCGCGCCGACGGCCACCGCGTCGCTGACCTGCGCCCGCTGGTGCGCATGAACGTGTCCGTGGTGGTGGAGGTAGACGGCCGGCGCGAGACCGGCAGCCACGGCATGGGCGGACGCCACGGCTACGACCGCTTCCTGGACCCCGCGGTCTGGAAAGATGCGGTCGACGAGGCCCTGCGCCAGGCGCTGGTCAACCTGGACAGCCGCCCGGCGCCCGCCGGCGAGATGCCGATCGTGCTGGGTGCCGGCTGGCCCGGCATCCTGCTGCACGAGGCCATCGGCCACGGCCTGGAAGGCGACTTCAACCGCAAGCAGACTTCTGCCTTTTCCGGCCTGATGGGCCAGCGCATCGCGTCCCCGGGCGTGACGGTGGTCGACGACGGCACCATCCCGGACCGCCGCGGCAGCCTGACGGTGGACGACGAGGGCACGCCGACCGGCCGCACGGTGCTGATCGAGGACGGCATCCTCAAGGGTTTCTTGCAAGACCGCATGAACGCCCGGCTGATGGGCGTGCGCCCGACCGGCAACGGCCGCCGTCAGTCCTACGCCCACGCGCCGATGCCGCGCATGACCAACACCATCATGCTGGGAGGCAGCAACACCACCGCCGAGATGATCGGCTCGGTGAAGCGCGGGCTTTATGCGGTGAACTTCGGCGGCGGCCAGGTGGACATCACGTCCGGCAAGTTCGTGTTCTCGGCCAGCGAGGCCTACATGATCGAGGATGGCCGCGTCACCTACCCGGTGAAGGGCGCCACGCTGATCGGCAACGGTCCGGACGCGTTGACCAAGGTCGAGATGATCGGCTCCGACCTGGAGCTGGACCCCGGCGTCGGCACCTGCGGCAAGAACGGCCAGGGCGTGCCGGTGGGCGTCGGCCAGCCGACCATGAAGATTTCCGGGCTGACGGTGGGCGGCACGGCTTCCTGAACCCGCGGCCCCGATTGCTCCCGCCCTGCCCGATTGTCCCCGCCCTGAACGTGCAGGGCGGGGGCGCAATTGTCGCCCGCGCGTCCTTCATCGTTTGACAAGGCGAACGCTCAGGTTGAACAAGCTTGCGCGGTACCAAGGCTCGTCCGGGATCATGTTCAGGCGAGGCTTTCTTGATTCAAGGTCCCGATCATGAACAAACAATGGTCATTGCGGCAAGTTGAGCCAAAACCGTGAAGAATGAAAACCGGAACGTTAGTTTGGCGATTTTAAGTACTGCCAGGTCATGTAAGGCATTGCGCCGGGCATCGGAGTCACTTTCGGCAGTTTGCTGATAGTTTTCCCGAAGATTTTCTTGACGTTGTTTTTGCATCTGGTCGCTTACAGCCCTCGTAGAGCTATCGCGGAGCCCACTCCCCGCGAAAATGCAGAGGAGCTTTCGACATCATGGCGCGGATCAACCTCAACTTCGATGATCTGTATTACGCTCTCACCGGGAAATATTACAGTAACGACATATATGATGCTAATAATGACGGCAATGCACGGTTTAAACTGAACGTTTCCACGGATGCATCTGTCGCGAAGGATTTCGGCGGCAGCGATGATGTCGTGCTCGTTTCCGCCAGCAACATCGGCCAGGTCCGGCTGACCTTCACCAGCGCCGATGTCGGCAACGGCAACCCGCTCGACGGCAACAACGCGGTCAACGAGGATGGCGGACTGGCCGTGCGCCTGCAGCTCGAGAACGCCGACGGCACGTTGGCGGCTGACGGATCGGTCAGCCGCTTCGAGGATGAGGGGATCAATTTTGTCTCGAACAAGCGGGGCCTGACCTTCGACGTTCGCGACCTGCCCACCGGCACCCAGCGTGGCGACCAGTTCGAGGTCGTCCGCCTCGGCACCCAGGCTGGCGACCGGCTCAGCGCGTCCGATCCATCGCGGCCGTACTACATCAATGCCGGCGGCGGCGACGACAACGTGACGGGCGGCAAAGCCAACGACTTCCTCGTCGGCGGGGCGGGCAACGACATCCTGGCCGGTGGCATGGGCAACGACACGCTGATCGGCGGCGCTGGCAACGACACGTTCGTCATCGACGCGGGCCGCTACAGCGGCATGTCATCCGGCAGCAGAGCGTCAGCCGGTATCGACACGATCCTTGACTTCAGCCCTGCGGACGACACGATTCAGCTGGGCAAGGAGATTTTTCGGAACCTCACGCAGGGTTTCCTGAATCCGGACGCGTTCAGCTCCTCCGGCGCGGCAACTTTGGCAAGCCACCGTATCATCTACGACCAGACCACCGGCGGATTGTCCTATGACGCCGATGGATCGGGCCTGGGCGGCTCGGTTGCGTTCGCCACCTTGATGACCAAGCCGGCGAACGTGACTGCCGCGGACTTCCTCGTTATATAGTGTCTTGGTTCAGAAATTCGTAGGTGAATCTCTGGGACACTAGCCTGCGATCGCCCTGACTGGAAACAGGCACGGCGTGAATCGCCGGCTCAAACAAAGCTAGAACGGTGTCGGCCTGACACAGTCAGGGCGATACCGGTCTAGAGCCTGTCAGGTGATGCTGAAGTCACTTGACAGGCTCTGTCTTGCTGATTGAAGACGCAGAACTTGGTCCGAACGAAGCCGTCCGAGTCGAACATGCTCTAGCTGTTTGTCTTCAGCGGCCTGCTGACCCCTGAAATCTGACGGATTTCAGGGAGCGGGACCCCGGCCACCGCCGGGTGACGGAACATCAGCTGGCGGTGTAGCCGCCGCCGACCGTGTAGGCAGCCCCGGTGATGAAGCTGGCGCGGTCGCTGCACAGGAAGACCACGGTCTCGGCGATCTCCTCCGGCAGGCCCATGCGGCGGACCGGCACCTTCGCCATCAGGTCGTCATAGCGGTTGCGCACCGTTTCCTCGGTCATCGGCGTGGTGATGTAGCCGGGGCAGACGGCGTCCACCCGCACGCCGTCGGTGGCGTATTCCAGCCATGAAGATTTCCGAGCTGACGGTAGGCGGCACGGCTTCCTGAGGCTGCCGGCGGCGGCCATCTGGCCGCCTCGGTTTCCGGTGCCAGCTGGTGCAGGAGCGTATCATGGCCTTCTGGTGCATTCACAGGATGCGAGCCGAACCAGACCAACGACGCCAACCTGGCAAATCATTTTGTTAACGAGCTGAAGGGCGTGTTAACCTTCGTCCGCCAGCCTGATTTAGCTCAGCCGACAGGCTGAAGGGCCCACCAGCATCGGATTGTGAGTGCAAAGATTTTCGAGGGGCGTGAACGACCCCAAGATCACCAGCGTTGAACTGCTGCGCGGTTGCGCGGCTCTGCTCGTGGTCTTGTTTCACGGCCATGTTCTCATCGGAGAACCGGCTTTTGCAGGTGTCTATCCATTCGGAGGCTTTTTCGCCTTCGGTCATGCAGGGGTGGAGTTCTTTTTCGTTCTAAGCGGATTCATCATGTATTTCGTGCACGAAGGCGACATCGGTCAGCCGCAACGATGGGCATCGTACGCGTGGAAACGGGCGATCAGAATTTATCCGTTCTTCTGGTTTGTCCTGGCGATCCATGCAGCAAATCTTGGTGCTTCAGGAAACGTCAGCCTGCATCAGCTTCTGCTTTCCTCGGTTTTGTGGCCGCAGGCTTCTACCACGTTGCTGGTCCAGCAATCGTGGACGCTAAGCCACGAGATGCTCTTCTACATCCTGTTTGGCGTGGCGATCCTCAACCGGGAACTGGGTATCGTCGTGTTCGGGTGCTGGGCGGCCGTCCGGCTCGGCGCGATTCCATCAGCCACTCCGGAAGTTGCGGACGACATGCTGCGGTCGCCCCACAACATGCTGTTCTACCTTGGCATGGTGGTCGGATGGCTGCTTGCGCGCTGGAACATTCCGGCACCTCGCTTGGTTGCGGGCCTGGGTGGGCTTGGCTTTCTCATGGCCGGGTTGATGGAAAACGCCGGGTTCACAATCCAGAACAGCACTGTGAGCATCATCCTGTTCGGCATCTCCTCGGCGGTGTTGCTTCTCGGCATGGTGTCGGCGGAACGTGCGGGGCTGTTGCGGACGGGAAGGCTGGGCCGGCTCATGGGCCAGGTGTCCTATCCTTTGTATCTGATGATCCACATCTTCGTGCTCAGCGTGGTCCTGGCGGCGATGGTTGCGCTGGACGTTCACAGCCATGGGTCACTGCAGCTTGTCGGTTACACGGTCCTGTCCTGGCTGGTGGCGCTGGCGCTGCACCGGCTGATCGAACGCCCCATCGGGGCGGCCCTGAACGAGCTGCGGCTGCGATGGCTGGCTCGCCGCAACATGGTGGAGGCTGCCTGAAGCGACGACGCCCTATCCGGCGGTGTAGCCGCCGTCGACCGTGTAGGCCGCACCGGTGATGAAGCTGGCGCGGTCGCTGCACAGGAAGACCACGGTCTCGGCGATCTCCTCCGGCAGGCCCATGCGGCGGGCCGGCACCTTCGCCATCAGGTCGTCGTAGCGGTTGCGCACCGTTTCCTCGGTCATCGGCGTGGTGATGTAGCCGGGGCAGACGGCGTTCACCCGCACGCCGTCGGTGGCGTATTCCAGCGCCGCCGCCTTCGTCAGCCCGATCACGCCGTGCTTGGCGGCAACATAGGCGGCGGCCGTGTACAGCCCAACCAGGCCGGCGACGGACGCGGTGTTGACGATGGCGCCGGCGCCCTGGTCCAGCATGTGCGGGATCTGGTGCTTCATGCACAGGAACACGCCGGTCAGGTTGATCCCGAGCACCCCGTCCCAGGCGCCCCGTTCCAGCTCGTGGGTGCGCTGGCCGGCCGAGTCGGTGTTGCGCGGCGATATGCCGGCGTTGTTGAAGGCGCAGTCGATGCGCCCGAAGGCCGCGACCGTGCGCGCCGTCATGGCCGCGACCGCCGCCTCATCGGCGACATCGGCGGCGATGGCGACGGCCTGGCCGCCGGCCTGGTTGATGATCGCCACGGTTTCCGCCGCCGCTTCCTCGCGCAGGTCGGCCACGGCGACGCGGGCGCCCTCGCGCGCCATGGCAATCGCGGTGGCACGGCCGATGCCCGACGCGCCGCCGGTCACCAGCGCGCATTTTCCTGTCAGCAGCATGATTTCTCCCCCCCTTGAACTGAAGCCTATGCCGGCGGCCGGCCCGACCATGCCGCCCGCAGCGCCGCGGACATGATCAGCAGCATCGTGTCGCTGGCGCGAATGACCCGGCCCATGGTCAGAAACCCGTGCATCTGGTCGCCCACGTGCAGATGCGTCACCCGCACGCCCTCGCGCTCCAGGCGCTGGGCATAGGCGGCGCCTTCGTCGCACAGCGGGTCGTGGGTGCAGGTCAGCACGAAGGCCGGCGCGGTGCCGGACAGGTCCACCGCGCGGATCGGCGACGCCCGCCAGTCCATCACGTCCGCGCCCGCGGACAGGTACTGGTCGATGAACCACTTCATCGTCACCGCCGTCAGCGGCAAGCCGGAGGTGACGCGCTGCACGCTGCCGGTCTGCATCGCCATGTCGGTGGCGGGATAGATCAGCAACTGGAAGCCGATCGGCGGCAGATACGCGTCGCGCGCCATGATCGCCATCACCGCGGCGAGGTTGCCGCCGGCGCTGTCGCCGCCGACCGCGACGCGGGCCGGGTCGATGCCCAGTTCGGCCGCGCTGCCCACGATCCAGCGCGTCGCCGCCGCCGAGTCTGACACCGCGGCGGGAAAGCGGTGCTCCGGCGCCAGGCGGTAGTCCACCGCGACCACGCAGGCGCCGGTCAGGTTGGCGAAGCGGCGGCAGACCTGGTCGTGGCTTTCGAGGTCGCCGATCACCCAGCCGCCGCCATGGAAGTAGATCAGCACCGGCAGCACGTCCGTAAGCTCGGTGCCCGCGCCGCGGTACAGCCGCAGCGGCACCGGATCGGCCGGGCCGGGGGCGGCAAGGTTGCGGACGGCGCCGACCTCCTCCGGGTCAGGCTGCATCACGGTGCGGCCGGCGGCGTAGAAGACGCGCGCCTCCTCCGGCGACAGGGTCTCGAAGGCCGGGCGGTTGGCGAGGGCGATCATGTCCAGCACCAGCTTCGCGTCCGGGTCGATGGCCATCAATGGTTCTCCTGCGTCATGGGCGGCCGGCGCGGTCTTCGCCGCACCCGGTCCGGGCCATGCTGGCGGGTCGCGGAGGATTTATCCAGCCCGCTCGGCCGCCGCCGCTTCAGCCGCCGCCGGTCCGGTATGCGCCCACGTCGAAGAACGTCCACGCCACCACCAGGCCGATGGCGACCACGGTGACCAGGATGATGCCGACGTAGCGGCGGAACCGGCGTTGTTCGCTTTGCTCCGTTGTGGTCCTGCCAGCCTCCTCGCGCAGGTGTCGCGCCGCGACGGCATCAGCGAGCGTCGGCCTCCGTTTCGCCATGCGACCCCCGTTCGAACGCCCGGTCCGGGCAGGTCAGGCGACCCCGGCGGCCATGCGGGGTTGTTCCTGGCGCAAAGGTTCTACACGCTCCGGCGCCGCCGATCCATGTTCCTGCGGGCATGGGCGGATCGGCACCCTGCATCCATGAGGTATCCGGACATGACGCGTTGGATTCGCTTCTCCCACGACGGCACCCCCGGCTTCGGCGTTCTGGACGGCGAGGAGGTTGCCGTGCACACGGGATCGATGTTCGATGCGCCGGTGCCGACCGGCACGCGGCTGCGGCTGGATCAGATCGCCCTGCTGCCGCCCGTGGCACCTGGCAAGTTCATCGGCCTGTGGAACAACTTCCATGAGCTGGCGGCGAAGCAGGGTCACGCCGTCCCGGCCACGCCGTTGTTCTTCCTGAAGGCGCCGTCCAGCCTGGTCGCGCACGGCGCCGACATCCGCCCGCCCACCGGCTACGACGGCCGCATCGTCTACGAGGGCGAGCTCGGCCTGGTGATCGGGCGCGTCTGCGCGGGGCTGGACGAGGCGGGCGCGGAAGCGGCGATCTTCGGCCTGACCTGCGTGAACGACGTCACCGCGACCGACATCCTGACCGCCGACCCCGCCTTTCCGCAGTGGACGCGGGCCAAAAGCGCCGACGGCTTCGGCCCGGTCGGCCCGGTCGTCGCCACCGGCCTGGACTGGCGCACCCTGCGCGTGCGCACCGCGTTGAACGGCCGCATGCGGCAGGACTACGCCGTCTCGGACATGATCCTGCCGCCCGCTCGCATCGTGGCGCTGCTGTCGCGCGAGATGACGCTGCATCCCGGCGACCTGATCGCCTGCGGAACCTCGGTGGGGGTGCTGCCGATGCGGGCCGGGCAGGTGGTGGAGGTTTCCATCGACGGCATCGGCGTGCTGCGCAACAGCCTGGCCGCGCGCCTGCCGGCCTGATACCGACGGCTACATTCGATGACCCTTCCATCGGGTGTGGCCGTCGGCATCAGGCGCCGGGTTGGCCGGCGGCGGCGCGCAAAGCAACGACTCATGCCAAGGGTCATTCTACATGGCCGTTGGCATGATTGCAGAACCGGGCCATGGACGGCACGATGCCGTTTGGCAGCGGCGACGGGAGAGTGACATGCAGTGTGACGTGAACGGCAGCCGGGTCGTGGTGGCCGGCGGCAGCCGCGGCATCGGGCGCTCCATCGCGCTGGCCTTTGCGGCGGCGGGCGCCCACGTGTCGATCTGCGCCCGTGACAAGGCGGCGCTTGAGGCCACGCGCGCCGAGATCGCGGCATTCGGCCACATCGCCCATGCCGCATCCTGCGACCTTGCCAGCGCCGACGCGATTGCCGCGTATGTCCCGGCCGCCGCCGCGGCCCTCGGCGGCCTGGACGTGCTGGTCAACAACGCGTCGGGCTTCGGCGCCGGCGATGACGAGGCGAGCTGGGACGCCAGCATCGACGTGGACCTGCGCGCCGTGGTGCGGGCGTCCCATGCGGCGCTGCCGTTCCTCGAAGCGGCGAAGGGTGCGAGCATCATCAACATCGCCTCCGGCTCCGGCATCGGCCCGTCGGTGCGCACGCCGGCCTACGGGGCGGCGAAGGCGGCGGTGATCCACTACACCCGCAGCCAGGCCGCCGCCCTGATCCGCCGCAACATCCGGGTGAACTGCGTCGCCCCCGGCTCCATCGAGTTCCCCGGCGGCGTGTGGGACCGCCGGCGCACGGAGGACCCGGCGCTGTACGCCCGCACCCTGGCCAGCATGCCGAACGGGCGCATGGGAACGCCCGAGGAGGTCGCCAGCGTGGTGGTGTTCCTCGCATCCCCGATGGCGAACTGGGTGACGGCGCAGATCATCTCGATCAACGGCGGGCAGGGGCTGGGTTGATGGCCGATGCCGCCGACCACGGCGCCTTCGTGCCCGGACCGCGCTGCCGTGTTGCCGGCGCGGCGTCCGGTCCGCTCGCCGGCCTGACCTTCGCGGTCAAGGACCTGATCGACGTGGCCGGCGTCCCCACCGGCGCCGGCAACCCGGACTGGCCGCGCGGACGCCCGGTGCCGCAGCGCCACGCCTGGGTGGTGCAGACCCTGCTGGACGCCGGCGCCGGCATCGTCGGCAAGACCGAGACGGACGAGGTCTCGCTCGGCATCCTCGGCGAGAACGCCCATTCCGGCACGCCGGTCAACGTTTCCGCACCGGCGCGGGTGCCGGGCGGGTCGTCCAGCGGATCGGCCAGCGCGGTGGCGGGCGGGCTGTGCGACTTCGCGCTGGGCACCGACACCGGCGGCTCGGTGCGCGTGCCGGCCAGTTTTCAGGGATTGTTCGGCATCCGGCCCACCCACGGCCGCATCGATTTCACCGGCATCGCCGCACAGGCACCGTCCAGCGACACCTGCGGCTTCCTCGCCCGCGACGCAACGGTGTTCGCCCGGGTCGGTCAGGTGCTGTTCGGCGCCGGGCTGCCGCAGGACCTGCCCACCCGGTTGATCCTGGCCGAGGACGCCTTCGACCTCGCCGATCCGGCAACCGCCGCCGCCCTGCAGCCCCAGGTGGAGCGGCTGGCGGAGCTGATCGGCCAGGTTTCGGACGGCGTGCTGGCGCCCCCGGGCCTGTCGGCGTGGCAGCGTGCCCAGCGCGTGCTGCAGGCCGCCGAGGCTTGGCAGACCTTCGCGCCCTGGATCGACAGCCACAATCCGCGCTTCGCCTTCAACGTCGCCCGCGGCCTGGTGCTGGGCTCGATGCTGACCGAGCCGGAACGCGCCGCCGCCGCCCTGATGCAGGCGGAGGCGCGCGGCCGGCTGGCCCGGATGCTGCCGCCCGGCACCATCATGTGCCTGCCGACCACGCCGTTCCCCGCACCCTTGCGCGGCCTGGCCTTGTCGCAGCTGGGCTTCCCGCGCGAGCGCATGTCCTGCCTGACCGCGCACGGCGGCCTGACCGGGGTGCCGCAGGTCAATCTTCCCGGCGCGCTGGTGGACGGCGCGCCGGTCGGGCTGTCGATCATCGGCGGGCGCGGCACCGATCTGGACCTGCTGGCGGTGGCGGCGGCTTTCGCGGAATAGCCTGGCTGCGGCTGTTGTCCTTGGAAAAACAGACGTTTCCGTTACGCCGGCAATCTGCCGACCGGTGTTCCGGTCCGCAGCCGGTCGCCGTGGAGAGTGGCCGGGATCGATCGCCGGATCGGCCTCTACTGCGCCAGCGCCTCGGCACGGGTCGTGACGGTCTCCGATGCTGTCAGGGGGCCGCAGCAAGAAAGTCCACGTCCCCCTGCTGGTCCAGCGCCCACAGGCGTTCCAGCAGGGCAGCCGCCGCCGGCTGGCCGATCGCCGGGACGGCAAGTTCGAAGAACTTCGCGGTCAGCTCGGCGTCGGTCAGCGGGTCGTCGGGGTCGCCCTTGCGGGTCGGCTGGCGGCGCCGCAGCGTGCGGCCGTCGGCCAGGTCGATCTCCATCACCGCCGAGCGGCGGCCGGGAAAGGCGTCGGCGCACGCGGCGTCGACAGACACATCGATGCGCCCCATCAGCGCCTGCACCGCCGGGTCGCGCAGCCGTTCGGGGGTGAAGGCGGCCAGCCGCACGCTGCCGTGGACCAGGGCGGTGGCGACGGTGAAGGGCGTGCTGAAGCGGCCCTCGAACGGCGTGGCGACGGATTTGCGCCCGGTCACCTCGACCGTCGCGCGGTAGCCGCCGATGCGGATGGCGCGGACGGCGGCGGCGTCGAAGCGGTGTTCCGCCTGCAACGCCAGGACCGCGTCGATGGCGGGAAAGCAGTGGCCGCAGCAGCCGTGATTCTTGAAGGTCATCGCGGTGATGTTGTAGCGCGTGCCCAGTTCCGCCGTGGCCCGCGACCAGTCCGCGCCGGTGCTCATCGCAGCACCGAAGCCAGCCTCGCCTTCCAGCACGTCCAGCGCGCCGGTGATGCCCTTCGCCGCCCCGAGCGCCGCCAGCGCCCCGGCCTCGGCGGCGTGTCCGGCGTGCAGCGGCTTGGACATGGCGTCGGACCGGAACGCCTGCTGCAAGGCGGCGGCGAAGGTGCCGGCGGTCGCCAGCGCGTGCGCGGTCTGCCCGGCATCGGCGCGCAGGACCGCCGCCACCGCCATCGCCGCGCCGAAGGTGCCGACCGTGCCGGTCGGGTGCCAGAAGCTGTAATGCGACGGCTGCACCGCAACCCCGATGCGGGTGGAAACCTCGTAGCCGATCACCACCGCCCGCAGCAGCGCATCCCCGGACGCGCCGCGCGCCTGTGCCGCTGCCAGCGCGGCGCCGATGGTCGGGCAGCCCGGGTGGTAGGCGGCATCACGAAAGATGTCGTCGAACTCGATGGTGTGGCTGGCGGCGGCGTTGATCAGGGCGGCGGTGCGGATCGGCGCCCTGCGCCCGCTGCCGTAGACGATGGCGCCGACATGCCCGACCTCGTCGTCCAGCGCGTCCGCCAGCAGCGTCGCCGGCGGCAGCAGGGCGCCGGGCAGCAGGGCGGCGAACCAGTCGATCACCGCGCGCTTGGCGTGGTGGCGCACCTCCTCGGACATTCTTGCGACTTGTTCGGCGGCGGCATACTCCGCGAGCTGCTCGGCGACGGTGGCCATGGCCATTTCCTCAGTGCTGGTACGAGGTGTCGCGCCGGTCCAGTTGCCGCAGCAGCGCCGGCCATTCCAGCACGCCGAACGGCCGCCTCGTGCCAGGCTTGTACAGGTGGTTGGTCTTGACGATCACGGCCTCGGGCGGCAGCACGATGCGGTCGTTGCCGCCCTGCACCGCCGCCTGCGCCAGCAGCTGCGCCTTGCAGGCCAGCTCCAGCCGATAGATGTTGCTGAACGCCTCGGGGATGGTCGGGGCCACCACCAGCAGCCCGTGGTTGCGCAGGATAAGCGCGTCGGCGTCGCCGATGTCGGCCACCAGGCGCCGTTGCTCGTCCATGTCGATGGCCACGCTCTCGTATTCATGCACCGGCACGTTCAGGAAGCGCATCGCCGTCTGCGTCATCGGCAGCAGGCCGCCGGCCAGCGACGACACCGCCATGCCGGCCGCCGTGTGGGTGTGGATGATGCACCCCACGTCGTGCCGCGCGCGATGGATGGCGCTGTGGATGACGAAGCCGGCGCGGTTCAGGCCGTAGTCCACGTCGGGCTTGTAGATGATGCGGCCGTCGAGATCGATCTTGTACAGCGACGACGCCGTGACCTCCTCGTACAACATGCCGTAGGCGTTGATCAGGAAGTGTTCCGGCTCGCCCGGCACCTGGGCGGAGATGTGGTTGGCGATCATGTCGGTCATGCCGTAGATCGCCATCAGCCGGTAGCAGGCCGCCAGGTCGACCCGCGTCGCCCATTCGCCTGCCGACACGTCGCCCTGCGCCGAGCGTATCTCAAGGTCCGCCATCATGTGCCTCCTGCATCATCGCGTGTGGTCGCGGTCGCCGAGCAGCCGCGACAGCGTGGGTTCGATCGCCGCCGCCATGCGTGCCTGGCCCTCGGCCGAGGGGTGCAGCGCCGGCTGCGGCGGGGCCAGCCCGGGGTCGTAGAACAGGCTGGTGTCGGTCGCCTGGCCGCGCATGAACACCGGGCCGACATCCAGCCAGGTCACGCCCGGCACGGCGTCGCGTCCGTAGCGAGCGGCCAGGGCGCGGTTGATCGCCTCCGTGGAATGCATGGCCCAGGCGCTGCGCTCGCTCGGCAGCACGCCCAGCAACAGGATTTTCGCGTTCGGCAGCCGGCGTCGGGCTTCGACCACCACGGCGGCGATGCCCGCCACGTTGGCGTCCACCGGCCAGTGCAGCCGCCCGAGGTTGTTGGCGCCGATCAGAATAATCGCGGCCTTCGGCGCCACGCCGTCCAGCTCGCCGTGGCCCATCCGCCACAGCAGATGGCTGGTGGCATCGCCGGAGAAGCCGAGGTTCAGCGCGTTGCGGTCGCCGTAGAAGCGCTGCCACACCGGGCGGAAGGCGCGCGCCGGCCCCGGCCCGTCATCCTCGTACTGCTGGGTGATCGAGTCGCCCAGGAACACCAGGTCGACACGGCCGCGCCTGGCCTCGGCGATCTTGGCGGCGTGGCGTTCGCGCCACCACGGCGTGTCCATGCGCGAGATCGCCACCGTCGCCTGCGGCGGCTTCGCCGCCGGACCGAGTGCCGCCAGCAACGGCGTCGCCGCCAGCAGGAAGCGCCGGGTGAGGGCCATCAGCCGCGCACCGCCGCAATCTCGGCGGCCGACATCCCGGCGGCGGCCAGCACCTCCTGCGTGTGCTCGCCCAGCCGCGGCGCCAGGCGGGCGATGGCGGGCGGCGTGCCGTCGAACTCCACCGGCATCGCCAGGGTGGTGACGGGACCCTCGCTGGGATGGTCCATCCGGTGGAAGAAACCGACCTCGGCCAGGTAGGCGTCCCGCGGGAGGTCGTCCAGCGTGTTGACCGGGCCGTGCGGCAGGTCGGCGTCGGCCAGCAGCGCCAGCCAGTCCGCGGTGGTGCGTTTGGCGATCTCGCGCGTGACCACGCTGTAGACCAGGTCGATGTTGTCGGCGCGGGCGGTGATGGAGGCGAAGCGCGGGTCGTCCAGCAGTTCCGCGCAGCCGAACAGCGTGAACAGCCGGCTCCACTGGTCGTTCGTCACCGCGATGATGCACAGGAAACCGTCGACGGTGGCATACGGGCGGCGGTGCGGCGTCAGCATGCGGTTGTAGCCGAGGCCCTGCTCAGGCGCGTCGATGCTGTGGCCCCACAGGTGCTCGGGCATCAGGAAGGCCAGCACGGTGTCCAGCATCGGCACGTGCAGCGCCTGGCCGCGCCCGGTGCGGCTGCGGGCATACAGCGCCATGCCGATGGCGCCCGCCAGCACGTGCCCGGTGATCTTGTCGGCCAGCACCGTCGGCACGTAGCGCGGGCCATCGGCGCCGGTCGCCAGGCCGTTCAGGCTGGCGAGGCCGCTGATGCCCTGGATGATGTCGTCATAGGCCGGCTCGTCGCGCATGCTGCTGGTGCGGCGGTAGCCGGTGGCGGACGCGTGGATCAGGCCGGGGTTGCGCGCCGACAGCTCGTCATAGCCAAGCCCGGCGCGGCTGGCCGCGGACAGGCGCATGTTGTGGACGAACACGTCCGCCCCGTCGATCAGCCGGCCCAGCGCCGCCCGTGCCGCCGGTTGCTTCAGGTCCAGCACGACGCTGCGCTTGTTGCGGTTCAGGTTCAGGAAATAGGCGCCCATGCCGTGCGACCGCCGCGGCCCGACATAGCGCACCGGGTCGCCCGCCGGCGGCTCCACCTTGATGACGTCCGCCCCGGCGTCGCCCAGCACCTGGGTGCCCATCGGGCCCAGCACCGTGCCGGTCAGGTCGATCACCCGGACGCCTTCAAGCGGTCCCGCCATCGGCACAGTCTCCCCTGGTCCCGTCGTCCGACGATGATACGCGCGACCGCCGCCACCTGGAAGCCGGTCCAGGCTGGCGTCAAGGCACGGATTGGGCTTCCCTGCCCGGAGCAGAAAAAAGGGGAAGCATCCATGGCATCTTTGTTCGATCTGACCGGCAAGGTCGCCGTCGTCACCGGGTCCAGCAAGGGCATCGGCCGCGCCATCGCCGAGCGCATGGCCGAGCACGGCGCCCGCGTGGTGGTGTCCAGCCGCAAGGCCGAGGGCTGCGACATCGTCACCAAGGGCATCGTCGCCGCCGGCGGCCAGGCCGTCACCAAGACCTGCAACATCGGCCGCAAGGAGGAGCTGCAGGCGCTGGTGGACTTCACCACCGCGGAATACGGCGGCATCGACGTGCTGGTGTGCAACGCCGCCGTCAACCCGCATTTCGGCCCCGCCGCCACCCTGTCCGACGAGGCCTGGGACCGGGTGATGGCCTACAACGTCCGCAGCAACTTCTGGCTGTCCAACATGGTGCTGCCCGGCATGGCGCAGCGCGGCGGCGGCTCGGTCGTCATCATATCGTCCATCGGCGGGCTGCGCGGGTCGACCAACCTCGGCGTCTACGCGATCTCGAAGGCCGCCGACATGCAGATGGCGCGCAACATCGCCGTCGAGTGGGGGCCGCACAACATCCGCGCCAACTGCATCGCCCCCGGCCTGGTGCGCACCGACTTCGCCCGCGCCCTGTGGGAGGACCCGGAGAACCTCAGGCGCCGCACCCGCGACACGCCGCTGAAGCGCATCGGCGAGCCGGACGAGATCGCCGGGCAGGCGGTGCTGATGGCGTCTGCCGCCGGCAGCTTCCTGACCGGGCAGACGGTGGTGATCGACGGCGGCGTGACCTGCGGCAGTCCGGCGCGGGCCGACGCGGACGAGTAGCACGACCCCAGGGAAACGGCGCTCCGCTCGCCTGCACCACGACGCTCAGGACGCTTCCGCCGCCTTCAACACCGCCGGCTTCGGCCGCGTGCGCAGCTTCAGCTCCGTGAGTTCCGCGGTCACCTGCGCCGTGGTGCGGAACAGCTGCACCCGGCCGGGTTCGTACTGCGGCGGGTCGGTGGCGATCTGCACGCCGTACTGGGCGGCGGCGTGCAGGGTGAAATACGGGTTCGCCAGATGCGGGCGGGCCAACGCCACCAGGTCCGCCCGCCCGGCGGCCAGGATGGTGTTGACCTGGTCGGCGTTGACGATGTTGCCGACGCACATCGTCGCCACCCCGGCCTCGTTGCGGATCTGGTCGCTGAACGGGGTCTGGAACATGCGGCCGTAAACCGGCTGGCTGTCCGGCGTGGTCTGCCCGGTCGACACGTCGATCAGGTCGCAGCCCAGCCGGGCGAAGGACTGGGCGATCTCGACCGAATCGGCCGCAGTGACGCCGCCGTCGGCCCAGTCGGTGGCCGACAGCCGCACCGAGATCGGCCGGTCGTTCGGCCAGGCGTCGCGCAGCGCCTCGAACACCTCCAGCGGGAAGCGCATCCGGTTCTCCAGGCTGCCGCCGTAGCTGTCCGCGCGCCGGTTGGTCAGCGGCGAGATGAAGCTGCCCAGCAGGTAGCCGTGGGCGCAATGCAGCTCGAGCATGTCGAAGCCGGCCCGCAGCGCCCGCCGCGCGCTGGCCACGAAGTCGGCGCGCACCTGGTCCATGTCGGCGCGCGTCATCTCCCGCGGGGTCTGGCTTTCCGGGTAGTACGGCAGCGGCGAGGGCGCCATGATCGGCCAGTCGCCGGCCGGCAGCGGGCGGTCCATGCCGTCCCACATCAGCCGTGTCGCCGCCTTGCGCCCGGCATGGCCCAGCTGCAGCGCGACCTTCGCCGCCGAGTTGGCGTGCACGAACCCGACGACGCGCGCCCAGGCCTGTTCCTGCTCATCGGTGTACAGTCCGGCGCAGCCCGGGCTGATGCGCCCCTCGGCCGACACGTCGGTCATCTCGGTGAAGATCAGCCCGGCGCCGCCCATCGCGCGGGACCCGTAATGCACCATGTGCCAATCGCCGGGGATGCCGTCGGTCGCCGAGTACATGCACATCGGCGACACCACCACGCGGTTTGACAGCGCCATGCCGCGCAGCGTGAAGGGCTGGAACATCGGCGGCACCGGGTGGCGCGTGTCGGCGGCGAGGCCGGTCGCCGCCACCCCTGCCGCGAACATGCGGTCGGTCTCGGCGACGAAGTCCGGCGCCCGCAGGCGCAGGTTGTCATAGGTGATCGAGCGCGAGCGGGTCATCAGGCCGAAGGCGAACTGCGTCGGGTGCATGTTCCAGAACCGCCGGACATGCTCGAACCACACCAGCGAAACGTCGGCGGCGTGCTGGATGCGCTCCACGTCCTCGCGCCGCCCGGCCTCGAACGCGGCCAGCGCGGCGGGCACCTCGGCATGGGCACGGAACGCCTCGAACAGCCCGATCGCGTCTTCCATGGCGAGCTTGGTGCCCGACCCGATGGAGAAATGCGCCGTCGACTTGGCATCGCCCAGCAGCACGACGCGGCCCATCACGCTCCTCCGGTTGCGGATCATCGGGAAGCGCCGCCACAGCGAACGGTTGGTCTGCAACGCGTGCCCGTCCAGGTCGTCGGCGAACACGCCCTCCAGAAACGCGGCCGACTGCGCCTCGGTCATCTCGGCCAGGCCGGCGCGGTCGTAGGTGTCGGCGTCGGTCTCCATCACCCAGGTCGAATGGCCAGGTTCGTATTGGTAGGCGTGGGCGATGAACACGCCGTGCGCGGTCTCGCGGAAGCAGAAGGTGAAGGCGTCCAGCTCGCGCGTGCTGCCCATCCAGGCGAAGCGGTTCGGGCGCAGGTCGACCTGCGGGCCGAAGTGCTCACGGTGGG
>JAABUT010001927.1_pt1 | contig 21691 bp, 18 predicted proteins | sample 5559281 | NCBI WGS metagenome assembly JAABUT01 (sample SAMN10711880, study PRJNA513359) | rock metagenome | isolation source: Antarctica rocks | place: Antarctica: Victoria Land, Ricker Hills nord | collected 2016-01-04
CGGACCAGACGACGACCTCGTCCGCGGACCCGCCGAGAAACACTGTGAGCCGATCGCAATCTTCCCGCGAGAGGAACATGGTGAACGTCACCTCGGCCGACAGCTCGACACCGACGTTGGATCCGGGCGCCGCTCCGCAGCTGGGGGGACGGACCGGAGCGCCCGGCGGCGCGGTGCTTCGCTGCAGGGTGATCAACACCGTGCCGACCAGGGCCCTCGCTCGATAGCCTGCTTCACGATTGGCGAGGTCCGGTGGCCCGGCCGCCAGCACTGCCGCCGCAGCGGCGCTGGTGATCGTGTATAGGTCGGCGCCGTCGACCACCAGTTCAGCCGCAGTGGTGCCGGCTGTCCTGGCCACCTCGACGGCGGTGCCCGCTGACCCGGGGAATTGCCGATCGACCGACTGGGTCGGGTCGCCGCCAGGAGCGACCTGGATAGCCGCTCCGCCGGCGATCAATCCCGCTACCAGGGACAACCGGTCGCCAGCCGATGCCTGGCCGGCGTCGCCGCTGTCGGACATGGCCTGCCGGGCGCCCGCGATTCCGGTTGCCATCCCGGTCAGGTAGACCTGCAGGAGGGCCGCTGCGGCGTCCGCGGGCGGCCGCTCAACAGTGGGCAGGGCTGCCCGGCCGACTGCGGCGGAAATCGCCCGCCCGCCGTCGACCAGCACCTGTCTTTCGACCGCGTCCGGCCGTACTCGGAACAGTTCGTCGCCGTCGCCCTGCGAATCGAGCAGCAGACCGAACCATCGTTCGACCAGCTCCGTATCGAAGGTCGTCATCCGGTCATCTTGCCCGTCCGGACGCGGATGGTCGGGGCCGCCGTCCGGATCTGGATGGTGGACCGGGCGTGGCTGGCCGGAGAGCGAACCAGACGATTTGGCCGACCGCCTCCGCCTGGCTATCCTTGGAGGGTTGCCCGGGTTCACCCGACATGCAACGAACCACGCAAGTACTAATCATTTTGAGCCGGCCGGCCGGTCGGCTCGCTTTCTTCGTGAGGGGTTGAGCCCACGTGGCTGCCGTGTGTGACGTCTGTGGCAAGGGCCCGGGCTTCGGGATGAGTGTGTCCCACTCCCACCGTCGTACCCACCGTCGATGGAACCCGAACATCCAGGCGGTGCGTGCCCAGGTTGCGCCCGGCACGGTGAAGCGGGTCAACGCCTGCACCTCATGTCTCAAAGCCGGCAAAGTGGTCCGGGGCTAGCTACCGGAGTCGCTTGAATCGCTTCGCGAAAGGCGGCGGAACCCACACAGGGTTCCGCCGCCTTTTCGTCGTTCATGCAGGAGCCCGTGGTCCTGCCTGGGCGAGAGGACTCAGGCGGGCAGCAGCGGAACCATCCAACCGTGCGGGTCGGTCGCCTGCCCGCGCTGCAGTCCGATCAGGGCTTTCCGGAGTTCCATCGTGACGGGCCCTGGGCCACCATCGGCGATGTCGAAGCTTCCGCCCGCATGCTTGACCGACCCCACCGGGGTGATCACCGCGGCCGTGCCGCAGGCGAAGACCTCGGTCAGTTCGTCCGAGTCGACCTTCTTGGCCCACTCGTCCGTCGAGATCCGACGCTCTGCGGTTCGATATCCGCGATCGCGAGCGAGTTGAAGCAGTGAGCTCCTCGTGACGCCGGGCAGGAACGATCCCGACAACTCAGGCGTGACAACCTCCGCGTCCGGTCCGGAGCCGAAGACGAAGAACAAATTCATTCCGCCCATCTCCTCGACCCATCGGCGCTCGACTGCGTCCAACCAGACCACCTGATCACACCCCTGGTCGGCGGCTTGGGCCTGAGCGGCCAGCGATGCTGCATAGTTGCCGCCGGTCTTGGCAGCTCCCATCCCACCCGGAGCCGCACGGACGTATTCGGTCGACCACCAGACGCTGACCGGCTGGACTCCCCCGGCGAAGTAGGAACCGGCGGGCGAGGCGATCACCGAATAGATGTATTTCTTGGATGGCCGCACGCCCAGGCCGACGTCCGCTGCGAACATGAACGGCCGGAGGTACAGCGATGCTTCTTCGCCGGTCGGCACCCAGGCGCGATCGACCTCGACGAGTTCTCGCAGCGATTGCAGGAAAAGTTCTTCCGGCAGGCGTGGCATTCCCAGCCTGTCGGCGGATTGGTTGAGCCGGGCCGCGTTTGCGCTGGGACGGAAGCTGGCGACCGAGCCGTCGGGTTGGGTGTAGGCCTTCAGTCCCTCGAAGATCTCCTGCGCGTAATGCAGCACCATGGCGGCTGGGTCGATCGTGAACGGACCGTACGGCACGACTCTGGCGTCGCGCCAGCGGCCGTCGTCGTAGTCGATGATGACCATGTGATCAGTGAAATAACGGCCGAAGCCGGGTGCGGCCAGAATTTCGGCCCGACGCTCGTCCGATGCGGAAGCGGGGTTGCTGGTCCGGATGAAGTCGGTCGTCATGGGGTGAATCTACTACAACAGTAGGACGTCCTAGTATTGCGCCGGGGGGTCGGAATCGGTCGCTGCGACGCCCCCGGTAGCCTCCCTTCGAACCGTCGATGCATTCACGCAGCAGGTCGGCATGCCCTTCGGGTGGCGACGGATGCCGGACCGCCGGCGAAGGGCGCGAGGCGGCTACTTGACATGGGACGGCGCAAAAGGCGGCCGCACCACTCGCACCCGCAGCAGTCGGCCGCGCACGTCGACTGTGATTTCGTCGCCGTCCTCCACACCGGCCGCGGAATCGAGAAGGGCGAGGCCGATGCCCTTGCCCAGGGTCGGCGAGAACGTGCCGGAGGTGGTCTCACCGATTGCAGCGCCGGCGGCGGACAGCACTCGAAGGTGTGGCCTGAGCACCCCCCGATCCAGCGCCTCCAGTCCGCGCAGCGACCTTCGTGCGCCGGCCGCTCGTTCGGCCAGCAGGGCCGCACGCCCGAAGAAGGCCGGCTTCTGCCAGCCGACGGCCCAGCCCGCGCGGGCCTGCACCGGCGTGATGTCAGGCCCCAGGTCCTGCCCGTGCAACGGATAGCCCATCTCGGTGCGCAAGGTGTCCCGCGCGCCGAGGCCCGCCGGGCGTCCACCGCGGGAGGCGGCCTCGGTCAGCAGTCGGTCCCACAGTTCACGAGCCGCTCCCCACGGTGGCAGCAGTTCGAAACCCAGTTCACCGCTGTATCCGGTCCGGCACACCCGCACCGTCGCGGTCGTCCCGTCGGCAGCGACCCAGGTCCCATCCGCCCATGCCATGTAGTCGAGTTCGGTCGGCAATCCCACCGCGGCCACCACCTCGGCTGCCAACGGGCCCTGAACCGCTAGAACCCCGAATTCTCCGTGCCGATCGTGGATCTGCACACCCTCCGGAGCAGCGGCCTGCAGCACCGCGACTACCTCGGCGGCGTTGGCTGCGTTCGGAACGACGAAGACCTCGTCGTCGGCGACGAGGTAGGCGATCAGATCGTCGATGACCCCGCCGGAATTGTTGCAGCACATCGTGTACTGGGCTCGTCCCGGACCGATCCTGCCGAGATCTGCAGTCAGACAACGGTTCACGAACTGTGCGGCCCCAGGCCCGGTCACATCGGCCTTGCCCAGATGCGACACGTCGAAGATCCCCACGGCGGTGCGAACCGCGATGTGCTCGGCGACCACACCGCCACCCGCGTACGAGATCGGCATCTCCCAGCCACCGAACGCGCCCATCGTGGCTCCCAGCGCCAGGTGCGCCTCGTGCACGGGAGAGTGGAGCAAGGAGTCGGCGCCTGATAGTTCGTCGGACATGGAACAACACCGTAGCCCTGCCGACTGGTCCGCCCACCCGGGAACGGGGATCGCGGCTAACGTTGCGCCCGACGACCCGCACCCGAGGAGCACACCAGATGACGATATTGACCCTGACCGTCCACGACCCGGCGAAGGCGGTTGCCGATGTCCTGGTGATCGGTGCCTACGCCGGCGAAGAAAAGCCGGTGGCCGCCGACGCGGCCTACACCGACGCGGTGAACGCCGCCGCGCTGGCCGGTGCGGTCGGTAAGGCCGGCGAGTTGACCCTGGTGCCCGGCGCCGGAACCGGTTCTGGGCGGTTGCTCGCCGTCGTCGGACTGGGCGAACGAGCGAAGTTCACCGCGGAGGTCCTGCGCAAAGGTGCCGGCATCGCCTCCAGAGCTCTGGCAGGTTCTGCAGCTGTCGTCTCCACCCTGTCGTTGATCGATCTGGCCGCCGCGGCACAGGGTCACCTTCTCGGTGCCTACGTCTTCGATCGCTACAAGGCGCCGGCCAAGCCTCCTGTCGAAACCATTGCGCTTGCGGTTCCCGAGGACGATGACGCGGTCAGAGCCCGATTCAGGACGGCAGTCATCACCGCCGAGGGGGTCCTGCTGGCCCGTGACCTGGTGAACACCGCACCCAACGAGCTGTACCCGGCCGCTTTCGCGGACCGCGCCACCACCGCCGCGGAGACGGCGGGACTCGTGGTAGAGGTCCTGGACGAGCAGGAACTGAAGGCGGCCGGCTTCGGCGGCATCGTCGCAGTCGGCTCCGGGTCCGTCCGCCCGCCGCGGCTGGTCCGGATCACCTACTCCCCTGCCTAGGCCAAACGCTCGGTGGCCTTGGTGGGCAAGGGCATCACGTTCGATTCCGGTGGCTTGTCGATCAAGCCCGCGCAGGGCATGGAGAACATGACCAGCGACATGTCCGGCGCTGCGGCGGTGGTGGCCACCGTGATCACCGCGGCCGCGCTGAACCTCCCGGTGAAGGTGACCGCCTGGGCGGCTCTCGCGGAGAACCTGCCATCCGGGTCCTCCTACCGGCCCGGCGACGTGATCCGTCACTACGGCGCGAACGGCGAGCCGGGCAAGACGGTTCACGTGCTGAACACCGACGCCGAGGGTCGACTGGTGCTGGCCGACGCGATCGCCCGGGCGGCGCAGGAGAGCCCGGACTACCTCCTGGAGACCTCGACGCTGACCGGCGCGCAGGTGGTGGCACTGGGCAACCGAACGATGGCGGTGATGGGGTCGGACGATCTCCGCGATCGGGTCGCCGAGTTGGCCCGTGAGGTCGGTGAGGGCGGCTGGGCGATGCCGCTGCCCGAAGAGCTGCGGGAAAGCATCGACTCTCCCATTGCGGATCTGCAGAACATCAACTGGGATCGGGTCGGGGGCATGTTGGTGGCCGGACACTATCTGAGTTGTTTCGTTCCGGATGGCCTTCCGTGGGCGCACCTCGACGTGGCGGGTCCTGCTTACAACACTGGAAAGCCGTACGGCTACAACGGCTCCGGTGGAACCGGCGTGCCGGTCCGAACGCTGCTGGCGGTTCTGCAGGAAATCGCAGCCGGTTGAGCAGCTGCTGCTCAGTCGCCGAGCATCTCGCGTCTGTTCCGTTGCGCCAGGATGATCTGCCGCTTCGAGTAGTCCCGCATGCGCTGCGGATATCCGATGATGGTGGCGTCATAGACCGGTATCCGGTGGTGACGCGCGAAACTCTTCGCGGCTTCCGGGGAGTTCACCAAGCGGCGGGTGAACTCGCCGTCGTGGGCCACCAGCAGCATGGTTACTGGGGTGAGAGAAGTCTTCGGCTCGACGTAGACCTCGACGCCGCGGCGCTCGTTCACCCAATTGTCCACTGACTCCGCGTCCGCACGACGCCGCGCCTTCGGACTTTCGACCACCGTCCTGCGCTTGGAGAACCAGCCCATCGCTCCCCCTGTCCTCCAGCACGGATCCGGTTGCGCCGACGGCGAACGTCGGTCGCAACCGGGCAACCAACGGTGTTGTTCCTCTTGACGCCGTCCACAGCGTCGCCATCTTCGGCGGCCGTTCTGGACAGTGTCAACCATCCGGTCGAGATATGGGGGCCAACGGCGCAGAACCAACGCGCCGGTTTGGCGTGCCGATGGGGATCTGCGTCGAGCAGATCACCGGTCGGGCGCCCTCGGCCAAGCCGCACCCGCGGCGCACACTGTCGGCCGAGATGCCAAGATGGAGGCGCACCGGCGGCGGGAATCCTTTCGCCCGCTCCCGATGACGTTTCCGCGAGAGCCCGAGGAGTTCGTATTCAATGACCGACACCACTGTCGACCTGGTCGTTCTCGGTGGAGGATCAGCCGGCTATGCCACGGCGCTGCGCGCCGCGGAGCTGGGATCCTCCGTCGTCCTGATCGAGAAGGACAAGCTGGGCGGCACCTGCCTGCACCGTGGCTGTGTTCCGACCAAGGCCCTGCTGCACGCGGCGGAGGTCGCCGACGATGCCCGCGAGGGCGCGGCCTTCGGCCTGAAGACCACCTTCGACGGAGTCGACGTTCCTGCCCTGCACAAGTACAAGGACGGCATCGTCAACCGGGCGTTCAAGGGCGTTGCCGGTCTGGTCAAGTCGCGCGGCATCACCGTCGTCGCGGGTGAAGGCAAGTTCGTCGGGCCGAACACCGTCGTGGTGGGCGACGACCGGTACATCGGGACCAACGTGGTGCTCGCGACCGGTTCCTACTCGAAGTCGCTGCCGGGCCTGAATATCGAAGGCCGGGTGATCACCAGTGAACAGGCGTTGGGCCTGCAGTGGATCCCGGAAAGCGCCATCGTGCTGGGCGGCGGAGTCATCGGCGTCGAATTCGCATCCGTCTGGGCCTCCTTCGGCTCGCAGGTCACCATCGTAGAAGCCCTCCCGAGCCTGGTTCCGGCCGAGGATCCGTGGGCGCAGAAGCAATTGGAACGGGCCTTCCGCAAACGGAAGATCGCGTTCTCGACGGGCGTCCGGTTCGCCGGTGTCACCCAGGACGACAGCGGCGTCACGGTCACCCTCGAGGACGGCAAGACCTTCTCGGCCGACCTCCTGCTTGTTGCGGTCGGCCGTGGTGCCGCAACCGCCGGCTGCGGTTTCGAGGAGGCCGGTCTCGCGATGGATCGTGGCTTCGTTCCGACCGACGAGCGGTTGCGCACCAATTTGCCGAATGTATTCGCCGTCGGCGACATCGTTCCAGGTCTACAGCTGGCCCACCGCGGATTCCAGCACGGCATCTTCGTCGCCGAGGAGATCGCCGGGCTGCACCCGGAGGTCATTCCGGACTCGCTGATTCCCAAGATCACCTACTGCGACCCGCAGATCGCCTCCGTCGGAGTGACCGAGGCCAAGGCCACCGAAGTTCACGGGGTGGACGCCGTCGAGACCTACCTCTACGACCTCGGCGGCAATCCCAAGTCGCAGATCCTGCGCACCGCGGGCGGCGTGAAGGTGGTCCGGTTGAAGAACGGTCCGGTTCTCGGCATTCACCTGGTCGGTGCCCGGGTCGGTGATCTGATCGGCGAAGCGCAACTGATCGTCGGCTGGGAGGCGCATCCGGAGGACGTCGCTCCGCTCATCCATGCCCATCCGACCCAGTACGAGGCCATCGGTGAGGCCATGCTCGCCATGGCGGGGAAGCCGTTGCACGTCCACTGACCCTGCGCTCGGGTACCGCCGGCGCCGGTGGTACCGGTGATAACGCACAGCATTTCAACGAGTATCCAACGAACGGGACATACCGCTCGTCGACCAGGTAGGGAAGAGAATCCATGTCGAACTCCGTGCAGATGCCCGCTCTCGGTGAGAGCGTCACCGAAGGCACTGTGACCCGCTGGCTGAAGCAGGTCGGCGACGACGTCGCAGTCGACGAACCACTGGTCGAGATATCGACAGACAAGGTCGACACGGAGATTCCGTCTCCGTTCGCCGGCGTACTCGAGAAGATCGTGGTCGCGGAGGACGAGACAGCCGAGGTCGGCGCCGAACTCGCGGTGATCGGGGACGGCAGTGGGGCTTCGGCCGATCCGAAGGAGGCTGCTTCGTCGGATCCGGTGGCAGAGCCCGGACCGTCCGCACCCGCAGATTCGGACGCGGAGTCCGATGCGCAGCCCGAACCCGAAGCCGCGCCCGCGGCAGAAGTGACCGAGCCGGCCGAGACACCGTCGGAGGACGTCGAAGCCCCGGCCGAGAAGCCGGTCGCCGAAACGAAGCCGGCCGGTGGATCCGGCACCGCTGTCACCCTGCCCGCCATGGGTGAATCGGTGACCGAGGGCACGGTTACCCGGTGGCTCAAGCAGGTCGGCGACGACGTCGCAGTCGACGAGCCGCTGGTCGAAATCTCCACGGACAAGGTCGACACCGAGATTCCGTCACCCATCGCCGGCACCTTGCTCGAGATCAGCGTCGGCGAGGATGAAACGGTCGAGGTCGGCGGCCGGCTCGGCATCATCGGCGAGAAGGGCTCGACGGCGACTGCCGCCCCTGAGCCCGACGCCGCGCCAGAGCCTGCGGCCGCCGCTCCTGAGCCGAAGGCGCAGGCGCCTGCAGCGCCCGCGAAGCAAGCGGCGCCAGCCGCTCCGGCGGCACCGGCGGCGGCACCGGCGGCGGCACCGGCGCCGAAGAATGAGTCCGCAGCTTCAACGGCGGCGACTGCTCCGGCTGCGCAGGCTGCTTCGGCTGCTCCGAGTTGGCAGCCGGCGGCCAAGAGCGAGCCGAGCGGTTACGTCACTCCGGTGATCAGGAAATTGGCGTCCGACCGGGGAGTCGATCTCTCGTCCGTCACCGGAACCGGGGTGGGTGGCCGGATCCGTCGGGAAGACGTCGTCGCCGCCGGGGATGCCGCAAAAGCGGCTGCCGAGGCGGCCGCCGCCGCGGCGGCCCCAGCAGCGACGGCGTCGTCGACAGGCAGCGCTGCCGGCGCCACCAAGGCGACTCCCGATGTCGCGGCGACCGCATTGATCGGCACCACCGCGAAGCTTCCCCGAATTCGCCAGTCCATCGCCAAGAACATGTTGCACGGCCTGCAGACGGCTGCCCAGCTGACCACGGTGATCGAGGTCGACGTCACCAGGGTCGCGAATCTGCGGACCAGGGCGAAGTCAGGCTTCGAGGCGCGGGAGGGAGTCAAACTCTCCTATCTCCCGTTCTTCGTGAAGGCCGCGGTGGAGGCGACCAAGCTGTACCCGGTGATCAACTCGTCGCTGTCGGAGGATCTCAAGGAGATCACCTACCACGGTTCGGTGAACCTTGGAATTGCGGTTGACACTCCACGGGGACTGATCGTTCCGGTCATCAAGGACGCCGACGACCTCAACATCGGCGGTATCGCCCGGAAGATCGCCGACCTGGCTGCCCGCACCAGGGACAACAAGATCGGCCCCGATGACCTGTCCGGTGGAACCTTCACCATTACCAACACCGGGTCGGTGGGCGCTCTGTTCGACACGCCGATCTTCGTGCCGCCGCAGTCGGCGATCCTGGGGACTGGGGCGATCGTTCGGCGCGCTGTTGTCGTCGCCGGATCAGATGGCGACGAAGTGATCGCGATCCGTTCGATGGCGTACCTGGCCATGTCCTACGACCATCGCAACATCGATGGTGCCGACGCCTCCCGCTTCCTCGCCGCGATCAAGAAGCGGATCGAGGCGGGCGATTTCGAGGGCGACCTCGGGCTCTGACCCCACCCGCCCCGCACAACGGTCGAGCGCTGAGCAGTCGGCGTTCGACCGGGCCGCCGTTGGGTTCCGACCCGGAAGGACGGACACATCGATGAAGATCGTGGTTGCAGGTGCCAGTGGATTCCTCGGGGGTCGACTGTTGGCCAAACTCCGCTCCGCCGATCACGAGATCATTCGATTGGTTCGCGGCGCGACCGGAACTCGACCAACGCCGGAACACCCACCGGGCCAGACCGTCGGACCAGCGCCGGACGCCCGGCAATCAGCTCGAGAGACCGAGGTGCGGTGGGATCCCGACCACGACGAACTCGATGTCGAGAAGCTTCGAGGCGCCGACGCGGTCATCAATCTGTGCGGAGTCGGTGTCGGCGACAGACGCTGGACGTCCCAGTACAAGGACCTCATTCGAAGTTCCAGAGTGCGGTCCACCGGTTTGCTGGCGAAGGCCTGCGTCCAGGTCGATGTTCCTATCCTGATCAACGCTTCGGGGATCGGCTACTACGGTTCGCGGGGAAACGAACCGATCGACGAATCCGCGCATGCCGGCACGTCGTTCCTGGCCGGAGTCTGCGTCGCCTGGGAGGAAGCCACCGCGCCCGCCGACCGAGCCGGCGTGCGGGTGGTACATCTGCGCACCGGCCTGGTTCTCGGTCGCGAGGGCGGGCTGCTGCCGAGGTTGGTGTTGCTGACGAAGCTGTTCGCCGGCGGCAAGCTGAGTTCAGGACGGCAGTACTTTCCGTGGATCTCGGCGACCGACGAGATCGACGGCATCGTGCATCTCTTGACGGCCGACATCGCAGGACCGGTCAACATGAGCGGTCCTGCACCGGTGACGAACGCCGAGTTCACCAAGGATCTCGGTCGCGCCCTGCACCGGCCGACGCCGTGGACGGTTCCGAAGGTGGCATTGCAACTCGTGCTGGGCGGATTCGCCGAAGAGGTCGTCAGTGGCCAGAACGCCCTGCCGACGGCCCTGCTCGAATCCGGGTTCATCTTCAGCCACGCCACCCTCCCCGAAGCGTTGCGCAGCGAGATCTGACCGACGTCCCACCCGGCGGCCGCCGAGCGGGACGTCGAACACCGACAGATCAGTGTTCGTACGGGTCGGCCGGCTGTGCGATCGGAACCATCGAGGTGACGTCCACCGTCGGCACGTAGTCGTTGTCAGGCCCGGCTGCGCCCGGTCGGGCGCTGATCACCGCACTCACCCAGGTGTCAACCGGATAGCGGGCCGTCCCGTCGATGTGCACCCGCAGCGGACTGGCGTCGGCGGCGCAGCAACTGATGGTGACTCGAGCCAGCGAAAAACCCTGTGGGTAACCATCTCCGGTCGGGGCGATGAACCCGATCACGGTGAGGTCGTTGTCGGACGCTGAATTCTGGCCGTCGTACAGCGCCCGCATCACAAAATCCTTCAGAGCGAGCGAAGGATCCTTGCCGCCCGGCAGCGCCGGGAACGTCATGGTGGGCCGCTTCTGCGCGAAGGCCTTCGTTCCGATGGCATGACCGCTGCCGTCGTTCGGGGCATAGCCTCCCGGTGAACCGCCCGCACCGACGTCGGCCCCGGCCGCTGCCGGCGGCGCCATACCGGCAAGGCCGGCCAGAGCCTGAGATCCGGCATTGCGGCTGACCGCATCCGCACCGAGGGCCGGCGGAGCCAACAGGAACAGGATCAGGATGGGCGCGAGGATCAGCCAGGGCGCTGTGGCCCGGTCATGCGAATGAGCGTGCGAATCGGCGTGCTCGGCACGCCCAGTGACACCGTGCTCGGCACCCCCGATGACACCGTGCGCGGGCAGTGGCGACGTCCCTTGATCCACATCGCCGTCCCGGGGCGGGCTCGCGGGGTGATCCACTCCCAACGCGGGGCGATCCACTCCCAGCGCGGGGTGATCCATTCCCAACGCGGGAATGACCGACGCCAGCCCGACGGCGATCAGCACAGCGCCGGCGAGTACAAGCAGCGGCGCGAAGCCGGGTTTCACATAGGCGGTGTAGCGGCCGGTGACGGTGATGAAGATCAGCAGACCGCCGAGCAGCCCGACCACCGCGGACTGAGTCGCCTTGTTCATCAGGTCACCTCCACCCTTGGAAGAACAGCAGTCCGGTGCCAACGCCGACCAGTACCGCGACGACGAAGGTTAGCGGCGCGAAGCGCACGGCGAATCTGCGTCCGAAGGTGCCCGACTGCATCGCGAAGAGCTTGATGTCCACTGCCGGGCCGACCGTCAGGAAAACCAGCTTCCCGACCACCGGGATGGTGGAGAACGAAGCCGCGACGAACGCGTCGGACTCCGAGCAGAGCGCCAGGACGAAGGCCAGCGCGCCCATGGTGAGCACCGTCAGAATCGTCGAATTGCCGACACCGGTCATGAACTGCCTCGGCACCACTGTGTTCAGGGTCGCGGCCGCGGCCGCACCGATGACCAGGAATCCGGCCGCCTGGGTGAAGTCGGCGCGGACCGTCGGAAGGAACACCCGAGCTCCGGTCCCGTCGGCCGAGCCCGTTGCCGCCGACGTGCGCACCTTCGGTTTCATCCATTCCGGACGGCCGAGCTTCTCCCAAACCCAGCCGACCAGCACCGCTGTCAGCAGTCCGGCGACCAGTCGCGCCCACACCATCCGCGGCTCGTTCGTGAAGGCCACTGCAGTCGCTACCAGCACGATCGGATTGATCGCCGGCGCCGACAGCAGGAACGCCAGAGCCGCGGACGGACGCACGCCGCGGTCGATCAGCCGGTTGGCGATCGGAACCGAGCCGCACTCACACCCGGGTAGCGCGATGCCGCAGACGCCGGCCAACGGAACGGCCAGCGCAGCGTTCGTCGGCATCACCCGGCTGAAGAAACTCGCCGGTACGAACGCCGCGATCGCTCCGGACACCAGCACGCCCAGGACCAGGAACGGTGTGGCCTGCACGCAGATCGCGACGAACACGGTCGCCCAGCCTTTGGGCAGCACGGCCGTCAGCCAGCCGGCGAGCTGGGTTCGGAGCAGCAGAGCTGTCAGCAGGATCAAGCCGAAAATCTCCAACGAGCCAGGCTGATACCTGCGGCGGGGCCGGACCGCAACAGGCCCCACCTGGGTCCTGACGTCAGTCATCGGCCGTAGCCTCCTCGAGGTCTGGGCCTCCGCCGGAGGGCTCGGCGCCGATCACGCCGCCGAAACGCCGCTGCCGGGAAGCGAAAATTTCGCAGGCGTGCCACAGATGGCGACGGTCGAACTCCGGGAACAGCGTGTCCAGGAACACCATCTCGGCATAGGCCGACTGCCAGAGCAGAAAATTGCTCGTCCGCTGCTCACCGGACGATCGGAGAAAAAGATCGACGTCCGGCATGTCCGGCTCGTCCAGATATTTCGCGATCATCGCCTCGTTCACCTTCGCCGGATTCACCCGTCCCGCGGCCACCTCGAGCGCGATGGCCTTGACCGCATCCGCGATCTCTGCACGTCCGCCGTAGTTGACACACATCGTCAAGGTCAGGACGTCGTTGGCTGCGGTCAGTTGCTCGGCGACTTCCAGCTCGGAGATCACACTGCGCCAGAGCCGCGGGCGACGGCCGGCCCACCGCACCCGCACGCCGAGCGAGTGCATGTCGTCCCTGCGACGACGGATGACGTCGCGGTTGAACCCCATCAGGAACCGGACCTCGTCCGGTGAGCGCTTCCAGTTCTCGGTCGAAAACGCATATGCGGAAAGATGTTTCACCCCGATTTCGATGGCGCCTTCGACGACATCGAAGAGGGCGGCCTCACCACGCCGATGCCCTTCGGTGCGCGGCAGCCCGCGAGCCTTTGCCCAACGTCCGTTGCCGTCCATCACCAGCGCAACGTGATTGGGCACCGCGCTGACAGCGATCTCCGGAGGGCGAGCCCCGCTTCGATGCGGGTGGGGCGCGCGGGGCGCAGACTGCGCAGACTGCGGGGTCTGCGGGGTCTGCGGGGCCGGCGCCCTCACGACAACGGTCCGCTGATGGCATCGACGCGTGCCCGAACCAGAGCGGCCTGCCGGGCAGCCGGATATCCCAGCAGCTCCGGCGGCTCGGCCACGCTCCCCCGGTCCACCAGCGGCAGCGACTTGAGCCCGCGCTCGATGTGCCATTGCAGGAGTGCAGCGACCAGCCCGGATGCCTCCCGGCGCATCGACCCGTCGGATGCTTCCGCGGTCGGCCAGTCCCCGGACGCCAGCGCCGCCATCAGGGCGATGGCGCCGGGGGCCGGGCGCGCCACGCCGGCCGACCGACACCCCCCACACAACAATCCGCCCGCCGGGATCGAGAATGCGGTGTGCGGCCCCGGTTCCCCGCACCGGGCGCACTCGGCCAGCGCCGGCGCCCATCCGGCCAACGACATGGACCGCACCAGAAATGCATCGAGCAGCAGCGACGGATCCCGGTCGGTCTCAGCCAGCGCCCGCAGCACGGACACCAGCAGCAGGTACAACTTCAGGGAGGGTTCGTGTTCCTCGGAGGTGAGCCGCTCGACGGTCTCCACGATCGCCGATGCCGCGGTGTACCGCGAGTAGTCTGCGGCGATGGTGGGGCCGAACGAGTCCAGCGTGACAGCCTGGGTCACGATGTCCAGGTTTCGTCCGGCATAGAGCTGCAGGTCGATGTGGCTGAACGGCTCCAATCGCCCACCGAATCGGCTCTTGGTCCGACGCACACCCTTGGCGACGGCGCGAACGCGGCCTTCTCGGCGGGTGAGGAGGGTGACGATTCGATCGGCTTCGCCGAGCTTCGTCACCCGCAGCACCACACCGAAGTCGCGGTAGACGGTCACGGTCACCATGGTGCCACTTTGCACGCGGCAATCGATCGAGGTGCCACTTTGCACGCGGCAATCGATCGAGGTGCCACTTTGCACGCGGCAATCGATCGGGGTGGCCCCAGGCAGCCCGGACGCCGCCGGCCGACCCGGCGGCGGTGGACCGGCCAGGAAATCTGCTGTGTTCCGCGGTGCACTAGCCTGGGGGAGCAATTAATCCGATCGGTGATGTCGAGGCGCCGGCCGGTGGCGCCGTTCCGACCTCGCCCGACGGCCGCGCCGAAGGTGGACACATGAGCGACCCGACGATCCGCAGGGCGCAGCCCGATGACGCCGAGGCCTTCTCCGCCTGCCATCTTGCCTGCTGGCGGGAGGCATACGAGAACCTCTGGGGGTCCGAACGTTTCGCTGAATTCGATCCCCAAAAATTGGCCATCAGGCGTCGCCAGGAAATCGAGTCCGGGGAGGCAGACCATTTTCTGGTCGAGCAGGACGACGAGGTCCTCGGCATCGCCATCGCCGGACCGGCGCGAGAGGACGATCCTCCTGTTCCACTGGAGCTCTACGCGATCTATGTTCGCAAGGGCCATCAAGGCTCAGGCATCGCGGATTCGCTGCTCGACGCCACCATCGACGACCAACCCGCATCGTTGTGGGTGTATCGCGACAATCCCCGAGCCAGTGCGTTCTACGTACACCACGACTTCATTCCCGATGGCAGCGAGAAGATCGACAGCGCCGGAATTCTCGAGATTCGGATGGTTCGTCGTTAGGACGTGATCACGGGGGAGCCGCCCGGGGTACGCACCCGGTGGGCCGTCCGGTTCAGATGTTCGGCTGGCATGCTGGCGTGGTGAGCAGAGTGACAGCCAGGACCCGCGTCCAGCGGTACCGCAGCGGTGCCTTCACCGAGCGTGCCGACCTGGTCGCCGGGGAGGAGCCCCTGGAGATCCGGCTGAGCGGCGAACCTCTCAGTGTCACCATGCGCACCGCGGGAAACGACATCGAACTGGTCCATGGATTCCTGCACGCCGAGGGGATCATCGAAGAGGCTGCCGACGTCACGGTTATGCGGTACTGCGACGGCGTGGACGAGAATGGTCGTAACACCTACAACGTTCTGGACGTCCAGCTCGCCGGCCCGCTGCCCGAGCGCATCTCGGCCGCTTCCAGGGCATTCGTCACCAGCTCGTCCTGCGGAGTCTGCGGCAAGGCGTCCATCGACGCGCTCCGCTTGCGAACCCGGCACTCGCTGCCGGTCGACCTCTCCTTCGAGGCGCCCGTCGTCTGCGCCGCTCCGGAGGGGCTGCGAGGCGGCCAGAAGGCCTTCGGCGTGACCGGCGGCATTCATGGTGCGGCTCTGCTGTCCCCGGCCGGATCGCTGCGGTACCTCCGGGAGGACATCGGACGGCACAACGCCGTCGACAAAGTCATCGGGGCTGCCTTGCTCGCCGGCGAACTACCGCTGAGCGGCGACGCTCTGGTGACCTCTTCCCGTGCCTCTTTCGAGCTGGTTCAAAAGGCGTTGATGGCCGGAATCGGCATGCTGATCGCCGTCTCCGCACCATCCTCGTTGGCCGTCGAACTTGCCGTCGACACCGGCCTGACCCTCGTGGGCTTCGCTCGAGGCGAAGGTTTCAACGTCTACGCCGGCGGTGAACGCATCGTCCGGGAACACCTTCGGCCTGTGGGTGGTTGACCAGCAAGGGTTCTCGACCGCACTCGCACCGGCCGACGAACCTGCACGCGCGGAATGAGGCGCTGAATTCTCCGAGGCAGTTGGAGGACTTTCATGAACGACCAGATCCGCGGCGCAGCCGCCGGCTCGGCACCGGTTCCGCTGTCGATTCTCGATCTCGCGGGCGTGGGTGCCGGAAGCACGCCGCGGGATGCCCTGCTGTCCACCACCGAGCTGGCAGTGGCCGCCGAACGATTTGGCTACCACCGGTTCTGGGTCGCCGAACACCATGGGATTCCTGCGGTGGCGTCGGCTTCCCCTCCTGTCCTGCTCGCTCACCTGGCCGCGGCCACCAGCACCATCCGTCTGGGTTCGGGCGGCGTGATGTTGCCCAACCATGCACCCCTGGCCGTTGCCGAGCAGTTCGGCACGCTCGCCGCGCTGCATCCCGGCCGCATCGATCTCGGTCTCGGGCGGGCGCCCGGCAGCGACCAGGTCACCGCATTCGCTCTGCGCCGGCATGCCGGACAGGATCAGTCCGACGACTTTCCCGACCGGCTGACGGAGCTCCAGCACTTCCTGCATGCCGATTTCCCGGCCGGCCACCCCTTTGCCCGAATCCAAGCCACGCCCACGGAGCCCCTACCGATCTGGTTGCTCGGTTCCTCCGATTTCTCCGCCCGGCTGGCCGGCCGACTGGGCCTGCCCTTCGCGTTCGCCTACCACTTCGCCGGAGCCGGTGGGCAGACGGGGGCGGCCCTGGACCTCTACCGCGCCAGCTTCCAACCCTCTGCGGAGCTGGCGGAGCCGTATTCGATGATCGGCGTGACCGCTGCCGCCGCCGACACCGAGTCCGAAGCCCGTTATCAGGCCGCTGCTGGAGCGCTGTCCATGCTCCTGCTGCGGAGCGGGCGCTTGCGGCGTACCCCCACTCCGCAGGAAGCGGCGGAATACCCGTACACCCAGGCCGAAACCGACCTGGTCGCCGCAATGCAGAGCACCGAGGTGATCGGAACCGCTGACCAGGTTGCCGAGGCGCTTCGGGAACTCGTCGACCAGTTCGGCGTCGACGAGTTGATGATCACCACCCGGGTGCACGGCCCAGCGGCGAGACTCCGGAGTTTCGAGCTCATCAGCGAGGCTTTCGCGCTGGCACCGGTCGCCGCGCGGATCTAAGCCGCTCTGCCGCACGGGTGGGCGTCTGCAAGCGCTGGTCGCATCGGTTCACCGGGCCACCGACTGCAGACAAGGTCGAAGCCCCAGCAGTGGGCCAGAACAGGTCAGGCCGATTTTTCCCGGGGAGTTCGCTTCGGTGCGCGCGGAACGATGGTCGGATAGACGTTCTTCTTGACCGTCTCGGCGGTCACCACGACACGCTCGACATCGTCGCGGCCGGGCACTTCGTACATGGCGGGTAGCAGCACTTCCTCCATGATGGCGCGCAGCCCACGGGCTCCGGTACCGCGCTTGATCGCCTCGTCCGCGATCGCCTCCAGCGCGTCGGTGTCGAACTCCAGGGCCACACCGTCCATATCGAACAACCGCTGATACTGCTTGGAGAGGGCATCGCGGGGTTCGGTCAGAATCTTGATCAAGGATTCCTTGTCGAGATGAGTCACGGCCGCGACGACCGGCAGCCGACCGATGAACTCTGGAATGAGTCCGAACTTGATCAGGTCCTCGGGCATGACGTCGGAGAAGATGTCCGACGCATCGATGTCGTACTTCGAGCGGATCTCCGCACCGAACCCGAGGCCGCGCTTGCCGACCCGCTCGCCCACGATCTTCTCCAGGCCCGCGAAAGCGCCGGCCACGATGAACAGAACGTTGGTGGTGTCGATCTGGATGAATTCCTGATGAGGGTGCTTTCGTCCACCCTGCGGCGGTACCGAGGCCTGCGTGCCCTCCAAGATCTTCAACAGCGCCTGTTGCACGCCCTCGCCCGAGACGTCCCGGGTGATCGACGGATTCTCGGACTTACGGGCGATCTTGTCGACCTCGTCGATGTAGACGATGCCGGTCTCCGCCCGCTTGACGTCGTAGTCCGCCGCCTGGATCAACTTGAGCAGGATGTTCTCGACGTCCTCACCCACGTAGCCCGCCTCGGTCAGCGCGGTCGCGTCGGCGATCGCGAACGGTACGTTGAGCATCTTGGCCAGGGTCTGGGCGAGGTAGGTCTTGCCGCATCCCGTCGGACCGAGCATGAGAATGTTCGACTTCGCCAGCTCGACCGGCTCCGGCCCACGATCAGGACCCGCCTGGATCCGCTTGTAGTGGTTGTAGACCGCGACCGACAACGCCTTCTTCGCGGTGTCCTGACCGATGACGTACTGATCCAGGTATTCGCGGATGGCAGTCGGCTTCGGCAGGTCGTCGAGCTTCACCTCGCTGGTCTCGGCCAACTCTTCTTCGATGATTTCGTTGCAGAGATCGATGCATTCGTCGCAGATGTAGACGCCAGGACCGGCGATCAGCTTGCGGACCTGCTTCTGGCTCTTTCCGCAGAAGGAGCACTTCAGTAGGTCGCCCCCATCGCCGATGCGCGCCATGAGCCCTCTCGATCTTGGACGAGGCCGTTGGCCGCATCCCATAGTGGTGAACTTCTCGTCTGCGCACGATGTGCGGAGGCCGGGGCGCTGCAGCAACCTGCCAGCACGCCAAGGGCAACGATCTGCGCTGTCGACGCTGTGATGCCCTGTCGACGGTACCCGGTACCGCGCCGCCCGGCGCAGGTTTGCCGGTCACGACACGACGGTGGGCTCGCATCGGTGGGGCCACCGGGTCGCAAGGGATGAGTCGCACCACGGGCGGACGGGCCGACCGAGTCGAGGATGTCGCCCACCGGCTCTCCCGCCATTCGAGAATCAGACGTCGATCTTGCGGTACTCCAGCACGTCGTCCACCAGGCCGTACGCCTTGGCCTCGACCGCAGTCAGGATCTTGTCCCGCTCGATGTCCAGCCGCACTTCCTCCGGCGTCTTGTTCGAGTGCCTGGAGAGGATCTCCTCCAGCGAGTTCCGCATCCGCTGGATCTCCTTGGCCTGGATCTCCAGATCGGAGACCTGGCCGTAGACGCCCTCGGTGGCCGGCTGGTGGATCAAGATCCGCGAATTCGGCAGCGCCATGCGCATGCCCTTCGAGCCGGCTGCGAGCAGGACCGCGGCGGCGGAGGCGGCCTGGCCGAGGCAGACGGTGCGAATGTGCGGTCGGACGAACTGCATGGTGTCGTAGATCGCCGACATCGACGTGAACGAACCGCCGGGCGAGTTGATGTAGATGGTGATTTCCCGGTCCGGGTCGGTGGACTCGAGAGTCAGCAGCTGGGCCATCACATCATTGGCGGAAGCGTCGTCGATCTGCACACCGAGGAAGATGATGCGCTCCTCGAAGAGCTTGTTGTAGGGATTCGACTCCTTGACGCCGTAGCTCGTTCGCTCGACGAAGGACGGCAGGATGTAGCGGGCTTGCGGAAGATTGATCGCGTTGCCATGTGCGACACCCGAAGGCATCTGGTGGCCGGGACGGTTCATCTGGATGGACTTCTCTCTGTGACGTCGGGAGGTTTGGATACGGGGTCCGTCCGGGTGCTACTTGACCGGTTTGGCCGGCCCGTCGGCGGCAGCGGCGTTGCCGGGGCTCTCGGCGGCCCGCGCAACGACCTTGTCGATGAACCCGTACTCCAAGGCCTCCTGGGCAGTGAACCAGCGGTCCCGGTCGGAGTCCACGGTGATGCGCTCCACGGTCTGCCCGGTGTGCGCAGCGATCAACTCCGCCATCTCCAGCTTCGACTTGTTCAGCATGTCTGCCTGGATCGCGATGTCGGACGAGGTACCACCGACACCGGCGCTCGGCTGGTGCATCAGGATCCGGGCGTGCGGCAGAGCCGCTCGCTTGCCGGGAGCGCCGGCGGTGAGCAGGAACTGGCCCATCGACGCCGCGAGACCCATCGCCGTGGTCGCCACGTCCGGCTCGATCAGCATCATCGTGTCGTAGATCGCCATGCCGGCGGTGACACTGCCGCCAGGAGAATTGATGTAGAGGGTGATGTCCTTCTCAGGATCTTCGGCGGCCAGCAGGAGCAACTGGGCGGTGATCTCGTTGGCGTTGGTGTCACGTACTTCGGAACCGAGGATGATGATCCGCTCGCGAAGCAGTCGCTCCGATACCGAATCCGACAGCGAGAGCCCCGGGGTGCCACGCATCACGGCGGGCAGGATCTCTGGTGCTGCGCTCTCGATGGCCGTCAAGCCCGCAAGCGTGGAACGTTGGCTCACTGACGTCTCCTCCTGAAGAAGTGGGAAATCTGGCTGAAGAAGTGGTAAATCTGGCGGACGTAGGGAATCTGGGCGGCAGGGCCCGACGCTGGGTGATGACCGCTCATCGGGTGGATCTGGAACGACGTCTCCGACAGTAACGACGAAGGAGCCGACGCGATGCCCGTTGCGTCAGCTGTTCGCTGACGGCGTGACCACGGGCACCGCACCGGCTCCGGTCGGTCGACTACCTGGCTTCGGCTTCGGTCTCCTCGTCGGCGGATGGAATACCTTCGACCGCTGCCGTGTCCACCGGAGTGTCCAGGACTGCCGTCACGTCGGTGGAGCTCCCCTCGACGACGCCGTCCTCGTCCTCGTCTTCGTCCTCTTCGACGACCTCCACTCCGAAAAGGGCGGCGATGTCGAGTGTGTTCCCGGATGCGTCCGTGACCTTGACGAGTTGGACTGCCGTGGCCAACGCCTTGCCGCGGCGCACGTCCGCGATGACGGCACCCAGTTGATTGTCGTCCTGCAGCCGCTTGAAGTACTCGTCGGGAGCGACCCCGAAACGCTCGGCGTTGTAGAGGATTCGCTCGGTGAACTCCTCCTGGCTGACCCCGACGCCCTGCGATTCGGCCAGCGCGTCGAGCAGCAACTGGGTCCGGACCGCTTGTTCCGCCGCTGTTCTCGTCTCGGCGTCGAATTCGTCGCGCGTTTGACCCTCACCTTCGAGGTAGCTGTTCAGCTGCGCCTCGTCGTGGTCGAAGGAGTGCACGGCGTCGTGCTGGCGAGCTTCGTATTCGGACTGCACGATGCCGGCCGGGGCCGGAATGTCCGTCGCCTCCAGCAGTGCTTCCAGTACCTTGTCCCGCGCCTGGCTACCCTGGGTGAGATTCTTGACCCTGCGTACCCGCTCGACGAGGTCGTCGCGCATCTCCGCGACCGTGTCGAATTCGCTCGCCAGCTGGGCGAAATCGTCGTCGACCTCCGGCAGCGTGCGCTCGGAGACGCCGTTGAGCGTCACCGTGACCTCGGCCTCCTGACCGGCGTGCTCACCGGCCACCAGCGCGGTGGTGAAGTTCGCCGTCTCACCTGCGGAGAGATCGACAAGTGCGGTGTCCAGTCCGTCGACCAGATCGCCGGTGCCGATCTTGTAGGTCAACCCATCGGTGCTGGCGTCCGGAAGGTCCTGTCCGTCCACCACGGCCCGCAGGTCGATGTTCACCGAGTCGCCGTCGATGGCAGCCCGCTCGACAGGGGTGACCGCCGCGAAACGCTCACGCAGCACGTCGACCTGCTCGTCGATGTCAGCCTCGGTCACCTCGACGTCATCGACCTGAACTTCGATGCTCTCGATGGAAGGAAGCACGATCTCGGGGCGCACATCGACCTCGGCGGTGAAGGCGAGCGTTTCACCGTCGTCGATCCGGGTGACCTCGATCTCGGGCTGGCCCAATGGATTCAGATTCGCCTCGGTCACCGCCTGGCCGTACTTCGCCGGCACTGCGTCGTTGACCACCTCCGAGAGAATCGTGCCGCGGCCGAGCCTGGCGTCGAGAATCTTCGACGGCACCTTGCCCGGGCGGAAAC
>JAABUT010001928.1_pt1 | contig 21672 bp, 16 predicted proteins | sample 5559281 | NCBI WGS metagenome assembly JAABUT01 (sample SAMN10711880, study PRJNA513359) | rock metagenome | isolation source: Antarctica rocks | place: Antarctica: Victoria Land, Ricker Hills nord | collected 2016-01-04
GGGACGGTGGCGGTCAGAAGGACAGGTGGAACGCCCGGGTGATCACCCCCTTCAACAGCTCGAGCACCGTCGGGCTGGTCACGACCTTGTAGAGCACGCCGCTGAAACCACAGGCGGCAACGGTGCCCACGGTCGTCATTTGACGCCACCTCTAGCGAGGCTCCGCCAGCGGACGTTCCAGCGGCGAGTAACCGGCCTTCTTCACCGTCAAGAGCAGGCGTCATCGGGCGTTCCCCGCCGGTCGGCCGTGTGACCTAGAGCGCGTCCAGACGCTGCTCCGGCAAGAAGGGCTTGCAACGCAGGCAGGAGTCGGCTGACTTGCGGCGAACCCACCTGCATGCCCGTGTCCCGCCGCGCCATCCTCGCCGCCGCCCTCGCCCTGACCGCCGTCGCCGTACCGCTGGCCGCCGCCTCGCCGAAAGCCTTCGACCCGACCGTCGAGGCGAGCAACTACAGCAAGACCACGGAGCGGCAGGCGGTCTACCTGACCCCGCAGTACCAGGCCCTGCTGCGCACCGTCGGCACCGCCAACTCCCTCGCCGCGGTGCGCGCGCAGGCCGCCGACCCCGGCCGCACCTTCGCCGACGACCTGTGCTGGAACGGCAACGACGGGTGCGCGGGCGACGTGCGGCTTTACGACTGGCGGGCCAAGGGCTACGGGATCGTGACCCCGGTGCTGTTCACCGCCCGCAGCGGCGCCACCCTGTCCGGGCACGTCTGGGCGACCAAGGCCGGCCCGGCCAAGCGGCCCGGCATCGTCATCACCAACGGCTCGGTGCAGGCCGACGAGCAGCTCTACTGGTTCGCCGCGCAGGCGCTGGCCAAGGCCGGCTACGTCGTCATGACCTTCGACCCGCAGGGCCAGGGGCAGTCCGACCTGCCGGGCGCCGGCGCGGACCAGCAGGAGGGCGTGCCCGCGCAGACCGACGGCCGGCCCTTCTACGACGGCACCCAGGACGCGCTGGACTTCTTCCTCTCCTCGCCCGCGCACCGCTACGAGCCGCGCCGGTCCTGCGGCACCGGGACGAGCCACGCCGACAAGCAGGACAGCCGGGTCGCCGCCGGGCTCGACACCCGCGCCAACCCCTTCGCGGCGCTGCTCGACCCCGCGCGGATCGGCCTGGCCGGCCACTCCTACGGCGCCTGGGGAGTCAGCTACATCGCCCAGACCGACCCGCGGGTCAAGGCGGTCGTCGCCTGGGACAACCTCGGAGCGCCGACGCCCGCGAAGGAGGGCACCTGCGTCGACCCGGCCGCCCGCCGCCTCGGAAGGGTCACCAAGCCCGGGCTCGGCATGTCCGCCGACTACTTCCTGCCGCCCACCCCGAACACCTCGCTGCCCGACCCGAAGGCGAAGTCGACCGAGTCCCTCGCCTACAGCAGGGCCGGCGTCGACAGCGGCGAGATCATCATCCGCGGCGGGTCGCACTACGACTTCGACTGGATCCCGAACCCCGGCTTCGCCGCCTCCCTGCGCGGCGCCGACGAGATCGCCTGGTACACCACGGCCTGGTTCGATAAGTACGTCAAGGGCGACCGCACCGCCGACGCGCGGCTGCTCACCGACCGCTGGCGCCACGACGGCATCGAGGCCGGCGTCGACCCCCACGCCGACGGCAACCTGATGTCGTTTTACTACGACTCCCGCCTGTCGATCCGCACCGCCCACGGCCGGGTGGACTGCGAGGACCTGCGGGCCGGCTGCGCCGCGCTGAGCGACCACGACGGCATTCCCGGCAACTACGACTTTCTGACCGTGGACACCACGCCTGACGGCCGCGCCACGCACCCCGTCCCGGTCGGGCGCGGCCTCTCGTAGGGTGGCGCGTGCCTGACGAGAGCCTCTGCCGGTCTGAGCGTCCGGGGGCCGGGTGTCGCCCCGGTCAGCGTTGAGGTCGTAGACGGGCCGCCGGCGGTCACTCCGTACCCCGTTGAGCACCCGCTGACTGCGCTTTCGGAAGCCGCGTTGCGGCGTGCTGCTCCCAGATCCTGCTACCGCTGCTTCCTCATGAGAAGTGCCGCTCTTGGCTCGCAGCACCGGTTGAACGGTCCGCCGCTCTTACCGCAGCCGGCGCTCGTGCCCACAGTTGCCCCAAAACGCCACTGTTAGGGCCTCGAACAGCGCTAGAGCCACCAGCGCGGGCAGTGGGGTCCACCGGCTTTCCGCTACCGCCCATGCCGATGAGCGATGGTCACTTACCACTCAGCTGCCGCAAATGCCTGGCACGGGCGCGGGCTGTGGTCGGGACCCGAGACGCGCGTCCGGTGCCTTGGCCGGGGGGGGTGCGGACGGGGAGGGCACTCGCGTCTAGGTCCGGAGACTGAGACGATCCGACGGTGGATCAAGACCGAGTGCTCCCTGGCGCCTCTGTACCCGACTCCGCGCGGGGAGAGGGGCGCCCGCCGGCCGAGGCAGTGGCGGGAGGCATCGTTCTGACTGGCACCCGCGGCGCGGGAAAGTCGACAGTCGCGCGCGAGCTCGACGCGGCAGGTACCGGCGCCAACGTGCGGTCCGTCACCACGAGAGGACCTCGTGGCGACGACGCTGGCCACTACGACTACCTAACGGCCACGGCCTTCGACGAGGAGGCCGAAGCCGGTCGCTTCCTCGTCGTCGCCCGCTACGGCGAGCACAGTTACGCCGTGTATGTGCAGGAGGTCCTGAGGGGGTCGGCAGCGGGCGTGCCGCCGATCCTGACACTGACGCCGTCCGCCGCCGCAACCTTCCTCGGCTCCGAGGCCCGGCTCGCGTGGCGCGGCGTCTACCTCGACGCCCCTGACGGCGTGCTCGACGCACGGCTGGCCGCCAGAGGCATAGCGGCGGACCCCGGCACCCTCGCGCAGCGGGTCGTCGACCGGTCTGGCGGCGCCGAGATCCTTCCCGTTGTCATGAACGACCGATCTCTGGAGGAGGCCGTCGCCGCGGTCGTCGCCGCGGTCGGCTTCCCTGAAGTCGGCACATGACCGCTCGTCGACTCGGCTGGCTAAATTGCACCGAGCAAGGAGACCGCGTCCCACCGGTACGTTCTAGTACCAATGCAGAAGCAGCCTATCGTGCCCGCGTCAGCGCTCGACGCCCCGGCCGGCCCGGCGCTAAGCCAGCGAGTACGACGAGGACCCGGTGAGGCCGCCCGTCGGCACGTCAGGACCACAGGAGGTCGCGGTGCCAGCCGACGTGGCGTTCGCCGTCGCCGAGCTGCAGAGTCGCGTCGTTTCCGCGCGTGAATTCAACGAGCTCCTGGCCGGCGTGATAGCAGGTGACCAGGCACTCCAGGCCGTCAGCTTCACCGTCGAGGGCGGCGACGGGACCGGCACCACGCTCGGCGCGGGCGTCGCCGGCAACCCGACCAGCACCGAGACCGAGCTCGTCGGCGACCGGACCGTCCAGCTCGCCGCCTGGCGGGACGTGTCCTACGCCGCCTCCGTCACCAGCGGCGACCTGTGGACGATGTTCAAGGCCTTCTGGCGCGCCGACGAGCGCAGTTCGAGGGCGGGCAATTTGTCCGGGCAGTACGGCTCGGTGCTTGCCGGGTTGGCGACGTCGGTCGAAGCCTGGGCCGCCGCCCATGTCGCGGTCGCCTTCGCCGACCTCGACCACTTCAAGCAGTTCAACGACCTGAACGGCTATGAGGCCGGAAATAAACTTATCCGCGCGGTGGGGCAGTCGCTCGAGGCCGCGGCCCCGCCATCATGCATCGTCGTCCACCTGAGCGGCGATGAGTTCCTCCTGTTCGCAACCGGCGACCGCGCCCACGAAGCACTGGCGGTCTGCATCGTGCTGCGCACCGCAGTCGAGGCTGCGATCCTTGACGCTGAGCAGGCCCTCGGCGGGACGCGCACGACCGGGCTGAGCATGGGTATCGCGTCCTACGCGCCCGGCGATGCCGCAAACACGGGCCTGTACGAGCTGCTGCGACAGCGGGCCGAGAAGGCGATGAAGCCGGACGGCGCGAAGCGCTACGGCGTCGTGTCCGTGTCACCCGGCCCCGAGGCCCCGCCCGCCTACGCCGCCGACGCCGACGGGCTCGCGATCGTCCTGACTGCGGCCCGCCTGTCGCTGCCGGTCCCCTTCGGGAACTCGTGGCTGAACGTGCTCGCCGACGCGGCCTACGCGGCCGCGTCTCACGACCCCGGCGGCGGGCTCGCGCCGGCCCTCCAGCGCGCCGTCGAGGGACTGGCCGTCCCAGCGGACCGGGCCCAAGCTCACGAGTCCCTCCGGCCGCTACAGGACGTGCTGAACGGCGGGCTACCGCTCGCGCCGCTCGAGATCGCCCTCGCCGCTGCCTGCGGCGTCGCCCGGGCCGCGTTGACCGGCCGCTACGGCCCGACGAGCGTCGACGTCGCGTGGACCGAGGCCGGCGCGCAGCTCTCCGTCGCCGGTGCGCCGGTCCTTGCCGTCGGCGCGGCCCTCGCCGAACCCCGCACCGCCATCCTGCTCCGCGAGGGGCATTCCCAACGCGCCGAAGCCGCACCACCAGGGCGCTCCTCGTCACGGTCGGATCCGGCGGCGACGCGTTCCCGCCCGAGCTGTTCGCCGGGGTCGTCTACGTCGACGACAGGCCGTCGGTCGGCGGTGGCCTGCCGGATCTGTGGGAGGCGGCGCTCGCGCAGGTCGTCGACACGGCCTCGAGGAACCCGAACGTCGGCCGTGTCTTCATCGTCGGCAACGTCGGGCACGCCGTACGCACGCTCCGACTTCTCGAGGCGCCTCAGGACTGGGACGCCGCCGCAGACAACCTCGCGTACAAGCTCGGCACCGGAACAGCTCGGATCCGGGACGTCGGACAACGTCTGACGGACGCCGCGCGCCAGGTCACCGCGCTCGATGAGATCGTCGCGGAGCTGCTTGCCTACCAGGAGTCGGCGCCGCCCGTCGCCGCGCTTGTCGAAGACCCCCGCGCCCGGACGGTCCCGCGGGCGCTGAGGAACGCAACCGTTCCCGAGACGTACCGGCTGCAGACGTGGGACGGCTGCCGCGTCCAGACGGCGTTCCAGGCGTTTCCCGTCGCGCTGCACTCGCTCCGGCACAGCAACGCGCCCAGGCTGCAGGACCAGAACCAGCGCGCATACCTGGAGCTCAGCGACTTCAGGATCGTCCTGGAGAACCCGACCGCCGACCCCGTCCCCGCGTTCTACCTGCTGGAGAAGGCGAGCCTCAAGGCCTACTACCAGGCGCAGTTCGCCTCCTCAGACGGGCTGTTCAGGGCAGCGCTCGACGCCAACGGCCAGCTCGCAGCCGTCGTCGAGCACGTCGCGGAGGCGATGACGCGTGGCACGTCGACCAGACGGGCCGTCCTGGTCGTACCGCACCGGCTCCCCGACGACGGCGAGCTCAGCCCACTCGGGCTCGTCTCCGTCCGAATCGCGCCGCGGCTGCGCGACGATGGCCCTGTCCTCGACGCCAGCTATAGCTGGCGCACGGTCGAGGCGCTCGTAGGGCTCCCGTACAGCCTCTACGGCTCGATCATGTTCGCCCAAGAGCTCGCAGCGCAGATCGCCACCCGCCTGCCGACGGCCGTGGCTCGGACCATGCGCATCGGCACCATCTCCTTCATCGCGCAGTCGTTGCACCTGTTCACCGACCCGTACGCGCAGCGCATAGCCAGGCAGGTCATCGCGGAGGAGACCGAGTGACCGATGGGTCCGCGCCGGTCCCTGCCCCCGAGACCAGGCTGTTGCTCGTGCACCGCGCGGACGCCCGGGATGTCGCGTGGCCGCCCCTGACGCGGGCGGTGCCGGTCGGAGAGGTCCTGAAGCTGGAGCTCGCACCGGGCCACGTCCCGCGCGTGCACGCGCCGGGCGTGCAGTCCAGGCTGCTCGACCGCCACTTCTACGTGTACCGCCATGACGCGCCTGAGCGCCGAAGCGCCTGCGAGCGAGCGCTCTTCGACGCGATCGCCGACCAGTACGACAACGAGATCGACGAGGAGACGAACCGGCGGACGATCCGGCGGCTCCTCGGCACCGTCGCGGCGCACGGCGGCACGCGTCGGCCCCTCCGAGTCCTAGACTTCGGGTGCGGCACCGGCCTCGCCGCGGCGGTCGCGGACCCCGACGTGTTCCACCTGCTCGGGACCGATGCGAGCGACAGGATGCTGCACCGCGCCGCTCGGAGAGGGATGAGCACAGTGTCACTCACCGACTTGCCCCGCCTCGGCGCGGGGTGGGCCGACGGTGCGATTGCGTCGTTCGTGCTTCACCTGGCCGTGCCCGCCGCCGGGATCGCCACTTCGGCGACCGCCTTGCGCGCCGGTGGCGTCCTCGCGGCCAACTTCCACAAGGGCAGGGGGAGAGACAGCGCCGCCGCGGCGCTCGCGGGGCTTGGGCTTGTGCCGGTCGGCCGCGGGGGCGGGAACGTCGCGGCGTGGATCAGGCCGTGAGCGGCGCGGCGCAGCCCGTCACGGCGGGGTCCATCGCGGACGCGCCAGACGGGGCGGCCGCGCTCGCGGCCCTCGGCGCCATCTCGATCTTCGGCGGCGGGGCGGTGCTGCCCGCGGACCTGGAGGACGCCGCCGACGTAGCGCGGACGGCCGACGAGCCGGCCGACGGGGCCTGGTCCCTGTTCGACGGGCCCGCGGCCGGCGCGCGGGCAGCCCCCGTCGCCCCTTCGTCGTTGCGGCTCGCCGGCGGCGTGACCCTCCGGAAGGCGGTGCCGGGCGCCGCGGCCGAGGAGCCCACCGTCGGGCCCGCCCTCCGCGCGCTGGCGGTGCTCGCCGCGAAGGACCACCCGCGACGCGGCTCCGAGCCCGGCGCCGTCGCCGTCGCCGGGGCCGCCTGGCTGGACGGATGGTCGTTACGGGCCGGGCCTGCGGTCCGCAACCTGGCGGCGGAGCAGGGCGCCCGTTTGGCGGCGCTCCACGACGCGCAGCAGCGGGACTTCGCGAACTCCGCCTACTACCTCGGTTCGAAGAGGCGACTCGGCCCGTTCCTGTCCGAGGCGCTGCACTGCTTCGCGCCGGACGCCGAGGCGGTCGTCGATCTGATGTGCGGGTCCGGAGCGGCGTCCGGCGCGTTCTCGCGGCACGTCCCGGTGGTCGCGTCCGACGCGCAGTCGTTCAGCCTGCTGCTCGCACGCGTCCAGGGCGGCGGGATGACCCCAGACCGGGCAGAAGGAGTCCTCTGCGAGGTGCTCGGCCGCGCTCGGCCGCACCTATCGGACCTCCAGTCGCTAGCCGCCGACGCGATCGCGGCGGAGCAGGCGTGGCTGCACGGCCCGGGCGACCCTCAGGCCTGCCTCGCTGCAGCCGCTGCGTTCCCGACGTACCGAAGCGACGACCCCCCCGGCCGGACGGTCCGGGGGTGGGACCCTGTGGCGCTCGTCGCGGAGCGCCGATCCGACCCCGCCGCATACCCGTACGTGCTGTTCCTGGCCTACTTCGCTAACCGCTTCGTCGGCGTACGGCAGGCCACTGAGATTGACAGCCTGCGGTACGCGATCGACGGGCTCTCCGGCCTCGAGCGAGAGTGGGCGCTGGGCGCCCTCGTCGTCTCGGTCAGCGCCGTAGCGACGACCTACGCGGGCCACTTCGCGCAACCGCTCGTCAATGACCGGTCGCTGTCCGACCGCGTGTTCCGCCAGCTGCTGCGCAAGCGGCCGATGTCCGTGATCCGCGAGTTCGAGGCGCGACTGCGGAGCCTGGCGGCCTCGTCCGCCGACGTCAGGCACCCCGTCACGCCCGTTCCCGGCCCCTGGCGCGACGGCCTCGAGGCCTCCGGCGCGGCCCTAGGCGGGCGCCGTCCCGTCGTGTACCTGGACCCGCCCTACACCCGCGAGGAGTACAGCCGGTACTACCACGTCCTCGAGACGCTCGCCGACTACCGGTACCCGTCCGCGGTCGGCCCGGGCCGCGTCCCCGGCAAGGGCCCCGGCGGGCGTTTCGCGTCGGAGTTCTTTACGCGGAGCCGCTCGCGCATGATCGCGAGCCTCGCGGCGCTCATCGCCGAGCCCCTCTCGCGAGGGTGGCCCGTCCTGTGGAGCTACGGCAGCTCCGCCGCGGTCGACGCGACCGACGTACTCGGCGCCGTCGGCCCGGCGGCGCGGCGCGTCCGGAGCGTCTCGGCCGATCACGGGTACAAGAGCCAAGGCACGGGGGCGGCCCGGGCCGTGAGAGAGAGCGTCCTTTTCATCGACCCGTGACGTTGTCTGCGGCGAACGGCGCGGCGCGCGCGTACCGCTTCGCGTCGAGCAGGAGCTGGAAGAGCTCGACAACGCCCTCGGCCGCGGGCCGCCGGCACAGGTAGTCCGCCGCGGCGACGGCCGCCGGCGACGCGTTGCCGACCGCGACGCCGACGCCCGCGGCGCACAGGAGTTCGGCGTCGTTGTCGTTGTCGCCGACGGCCACGATCGAGGAGATCGGCATTGCGATGCGCTCCGCCAGCCGGGCGAGCGCGTCGCCCTTGTCCGCGGACAGGGGACGGATCTCCACGTAGCGGGGGCTGCTGGAGGTGACCGTGACCGCGCCCGTCGCGAAGGCCGCGGCCGACACGACCCGGCGGGCCGCGCCGGCGGGGGCCAGGACCAGCATCGCGACGGGGTCGAACGGAGGCGGCTCCGCCGTCGCCAAGGGCTGTACCGGCAGCCCGTTGAACTCGCGCGCCGGCGCCGCCCCGCGGAACCAGCCCACGGCGCTCTCCCTCGGCGACTGATCCTCGAGACCGGTCGTGCAGTCGTACGCGAGGGCGCCGCAGCCGGCTCCGGCGGCAGCGGCCGCGACGGCGTGCGCCGCGGCCGCCGGCATTCGGCGCGCGTGGAGGACCTCGCCGCCGCGCGTCAGCGTGACCGCGCCGTTGTAGAGGATGACGGGCGTCCCGGTCGCCCTCACGAGCGCGCCGACGTACGGCGCGGCCCCGGCCCACGCGCGGCCCGTCGCGACCGTGCACGCGACCGCGGCGGAGTGGTGCGCGAGCCTGGCGACAAGCCACCTCAGCTGCTCGAAGAGCTCCTCGTCGGGCTGCGCGATGAGGGTCCCGTCGATGTCGACGACGACGAGCCGCGCGGCCTGGAACGGCCGGAGCGCGCTGATCGGCTCATCCTGGGCGGGCAGATGCACGGTCACGGCGCCACCAACAGGACGCGGTGGACGACGACGCGGGAGCCCGTGGTCGTCCGGTACCCGACGGCCGGGAGTAGCGCGGTCGTGACCGACCCGAACCGCGCCAGCGCCGCGGTCAGCTCGACCGGGTCCATCAGCCCGGTATCGCTGTAGTGGAGAACGAGGAGCTCGAATCTCGCGCGCTCCAACAACGACGTCAGCGCCGCGAGACTCCCCTTCGTGTAGTACGGCGACGGCCGGTGCGGCAGGGCCGTGATCCCGCTGGCCCCACGCGGCCGTGGCTCCGCGCCCCGCGCGATGAGCTCCGGCAGGTGGTAGTACGCGCCGTACCTTCGTGCCGTATACGGAGGGTCGAGGTACAGGACGTCCCACGTGCGTGACGCAGCGAGGTCCGCCGCGTCGGCGAGGACCGCCGTCCCGAGCGGCCCGTCGGGGACCGTGACCGGCCGGAACACGAACGGCCGGAGCGCACGCCGGCCGAGCCTCTTGAGGCAGGCGTAGTACGTGCCCGCGGTGTTAGCGACCCGGTCAACCGACGAGATCAGGCTCGCCATGAGCCAGCTCCGCTCGAGGTCCGTCAGACGCCCGGCCGCGTCCCACGTGAGGATCTGCGCGTGGATGGCGTCCGCCCGCCGCGCGTTCTCGACCGTCAGGAACGTCCGCTCGGCTGCGAAGTGCTGGCTTAGCCAGCCGTGCCGCCCCGGGACCGCGTTCAGGTACTCCGCCATCTCTGCCGCGCCCGTAACCTCGGCGACCGATCCGAACTCCGGCGGGGCCGCGGACGCGACCCGCACGGCCTGGAAGTCGTGCGCGAACTGCAGCAGGTCGCCTGTGTGGACGCGGTACCCGAGGCCGCGGAAGTGGGCACCGAACGTGCCGATCCCGCCGAACGGGTCGCACAGATCGCCGGATGACACGCGGGAGACGATCAGCTCCTCGAGCGCGGACAGGGTGCTCGCCTTCGACCCGATGTACCGCAAAGACGCCTCCCGCTGCTCATCGCCGCCTTCTCCTCATCGGCCCGAGGGTTGGGTCGCCGAACACTCGAGGCCGCGACTACGAGGTCACGCTACGGCGCCGATCGAGGGCGGCGGAACGCGGATGCCGCGCCTGCTGTCCCGACCGCGCCGCCGGGTCGGCGCCGTGCCCGCCGCGACGCGCCGGACGACGCGCCCCGCGCTCTTGCGCGAGCCGCGACACGTACCACTGTCTGCTGACCCTTCGGCTGCCATCTCCGCGTCCGCTCACTGCCGCTGACCGTGCGGTGCGCTCAAGCCACTCGTGACGCGTCGCCCGACCCGCTGAGATGGTCCGCCCGTCCGAGGCTGCCGGCGTAGCCAATGGCTACGAGTAGCTGAAGGACGACCTTCTCGAGGAACTCGGGCAGCTGCTCATTGATGCGTTGCAAAAGCTCCGCGGCAACCGTGTCGTCGACTTCCGCCGCGGCTACCTCGAGCCTTTCCTGCGGGCTTGTGCCGGCGGCCAGCGTCGGGAGCTCTAGCGCGGCGTCGGGTCCTCCCCCGGCCGACGCCGCGGCGTGAAGTCAACGAACTCCGGGAACTGCAGCAGGTCCGACCGGCCGAGGCCGCCCGGGTGCTCAGCGAGCAACTTCCGTCCTCGTTCGTAGAGCACGAACACGCCTCGCTGCGTCCGCAAGATGGCCCTTGCTTGCGACAGGTACTGCGACGCCCACTGGGTCCTACTTCGCCACACCGTGACCTTGCCACTGGGAAGGAGCTCAGCCAGCTGCTCCTCCTCCATCCCCAGTTCCACCGCAAGGTCCCGGGCCACCTCGCTGATGCGATGGGGCTGACCATCGCGAAGGGCCCTGAGGAGCGGAAGCATCAGGGCCTCGTACGTCGGCAGCGTCACGGCGGCCCTCCTGCAGATGCCTCAAGCGCGGCGGCCACCGCCTCGAACTCCACCAGCGCCGCTGTGAGGTCCTCCACGATCTCCCTGGCGATGACCTCCGGGGGGGCCAGGTTGTCCAGGTCCTCCAGCGACTCGTCCCGGAGCCAGGCGATGTCGAGGTTCACCTTGTCCCGGGCGATCAGCTCGTCGTGGCCGAAGGACCGGAACCGCTCGCTCTCCACCCGGTCACCGCGGTAGCAGTCGACGAACTCCTGCAGGTGCTCACGGCGCAGCGGGTTCTGCTTGAGCGTGAAGTGTTGGTTGGTCCGCAGGTCGTACACCCACAGCCGCTCGGTCCACGCCGCCTCCCGCGCTGGCTTCTTGTCGAAGAACAGCACGTTGGCCTTCACGCCCTGGGCGTAGAAGATCCCTGTCGGCAACCGCAGCAGTGTGTGCACGTCGAAGTCCGCGAGCAGCCGTCGGCGCAGCGTCTCCCCCACCCCTCCTTCGAAGAGCACGTTGTCCGGTACGACGACCGCGGCGCGGCCGTTGATGTCGAGGATCGTCGCGATGTGCTGCACGAAGTTCAGCTGCTTGTTCGCCGTCGTGACGACGAAGTCGGGGCGCTCGATCTCCCGGTCCTCGCGCGCCTCCCGACCGTCGGCACCCACCATCGTGATGGAGGACTTGCGGCCGAACGGCGGGTTGGACAGCACGACCGACCATCGCTCACCAGGGTCGGCGATCAGCGAGTCCTTCACATCGATCAGGCTCGCCCCGTTCGGCGTGCCGATGCCGTGCAGCAGCAGGTTCATCGCCGCCAGCCGGGCGGTCCCGTCGACCAACTCCGTCCCCCGCACGAACCCGTCCCGCAGGTGTGCCCGCTGGTCCGGGTTCAGCTTCTCAGCGTCACGGGAGGCGTGTTCGTGGGCGACGAGCAGGAAGCCGCCTGTGCCGGCTGCCGGGTCGACCACCGTGTCACCGACCGTGGGGTCGATGCAATCCACGATCGCCTGGATCAGCGAGCGCGGCGTGAAGTACTGCCCGGCGCCAGACTTGATATCCTCCGCGCCCTTGCTCAGCAGCTCCTCGTAGGCATCGCCCTTGATGTCCACGCCGGCCGCCGACCAGTTCTCCTTGTCGATCAGGTCCACGATCAGGCGCTTGAGCTTCGCTGGGTCCTGGATGCGGTTCTGCGCCTTGCGGAACACCACCCCGAGCGTCCCGGGCTGGCGCGCGAGCTGCTCCAGGATGTGCCGGTAGGTCACCTCCAGCTCATCACCGTCGTTGTCCAGCAACCGCTGCCACGAGCACTCCGGCGGCACGATCTGCTCCGGCTTCAGCGGCCGGGTCTCCCGTTCGTGCGCCATCTTCAGAAACAGCAGATAGGTCAGCTGCTCGGTGTACTCGATCGTCGAGACCCCATCGTCGCGCAGCACGTTGCAGTACGACCACAGCTTGTCGACCAGTCGCCTCGCGTCAGACACCTACCAGCTCCGCTCGTCGAACAACTTCACCAGGTTTCCGTTTGGCCTTGTGGAAGCACCTCGACCAGCATGGAGCCCTACCCGGCCGTTGGCCGTGTAGAGCAGCCCGCGTTCCCAATGAACGTCGATCCGCCATCGCCTCCACCGACCGGCGAGCAAACGCCTTCCGGAACTCTGGACCGATCTGGGCATCAGACACTGGCCAACTCCTTGAGGAGCTCGGCGTTCCCAGTGCGACCCTCTAGGCGACCTGCGAACGCAGCAGCCAGCAAGGATCTGCGCACCGCCACAGAACGCGCATGCGCCGCGTCAATGGCCGACCGCAGCCTCAGCCCCGATTCCAATACTGATTCCGCCCGATTCACCCGCCGGCTCTGTTCGGCCGTGGCCGGGATCTCGATGCGTAGCGCCGCCAGTTTGGCCTTGCCAATGTGGTGGATTCCCACACCGCGCGACTCCTCGATGAGTCGCCCCGAGAGTGCCTCGGCAAGAAGGTACTTCTGCACGTAGGCGGGATTTGCGGAATGACAACGAACTCTGAGGAGAGTGTTCTGAAAGCACACGTTGGCTGGCGCGCCCTGATACTCCGCGCTCTTTCCAACCTCTGCGGCGCTGCCCGATGCTTCAACCACCAGGATGTCTCCCGGAACAAGTCTGTAAGACTCCTCTTCGGCACTCGTGAAGTTCATTTCCTTCACCTCGTCAAGACGGAAGCGATTCCAATGCACGTTCCCGGCCCGCAAGTAGGGCCTCATTCGATCACCGGTGTGATTTGCGGGCGAGCGCTGTCGTCCGAGCCTTACCTCAGCGACCTCGTCTAGCCGGACGCCCGGTCCCTTGCCCCCATGCGTTGCCTCCGAAAGCGCCGTGAGTTCCCAGCGATCGAGTCGGATCGCCGCAGCCCGGATTGCCTCCGAAGCAGCGTCGAGGCGGGAGAGGTGGTCTTCGAGGATCTCGACGATCCGTCGCTGCTCAATTAGAGACGGCAGCGGGATGGGCATGCTGGTCATTGCGGACTTCGTCAGTTTGAGGCGCGTGGTCCCGTTGGCGAAGCCGTGATAGCCGGTCCAGTTGAGGTAGTACATGAGGAAGCGCCGCTCCACCAGATCATGTCGAGCGCGGAGGACGTGCGCGTGGTTGTTCACCCAGGCCGGCCCATCGATGACGTACGCCTTCGACTTCGCCGGGTCGAAGAACTGGACTCCATCCTCACCGAGCAGGAGTAGAGGCTCATCGAAAAGTGGTTTGTCGATCCAGCCGACTTGCCCCGCCGCCCCGTAGTACGGCACTTCTCCGGAACGTGATGCGCGCTCCTTCGCGCTCACCGGAACCCTCTTGTGATCTAGGACATCGACGAGTTGACCCAAGGCGCGATGAGGCCAGGGACTTGTTGTCACGCCGTGAGCTCCGTGTTGAGCTGCTCGACATATATTGCAACCTCTGCGCCGAGGTCGCGGACGGCTCCGTCGACACCGCCGCGCTCAGTGAATGGGGCATTATCAAGGTCGTCGGCCGTCACGCCGGCGGAGGTGGCGATGACGTCGGCGATGCGGTCGAGCCACCAGCGCTGCTGCTCGGTGAACGAAGCGCCGGCCTGCGCCTGTTGCGCGAGCCAGCCGGCGTACCGCTCCTCGACCTTGCTGGCGTAGGGCACGAGCTCGTCGTCGGTCCCGAGGGCGAAGCGGACGAGGGGGACGAGGTCGGTAACGGTGTGCCGACCTGCCTGACGAACCTTGTCGACCTCGATAGCCGCGTACGCATTCCAGATCAGATCAGGCGTCCAGTTGTAGGGTGGCCGGTGAATGCGCTCGGCCAGCTCGCGCAGCTCGACGAAGGACACGCGCGCCGAGCGCGGCTGCGAGTAGAGCACCTGCAGCGCGGTGATCTCGTCACGGTGCTCAGCGAGGTAGCCACGCCAGGACTCGACGACCGACCTCGCCCGCTCGACATCAATGACGCCGCGTGCGTCAAGCAGCACGTCGACGCTGACCTCGTCAATGAGCTGGTCGTGACTGGCCCGCAACTCCAGGATCCGCTGTCGCAGCGCCGGGTTAGCCGCCAGCGGACGGACCGCAGCATCCAGCAGCTGCTGCACCGCGGCCGCTACATCGACAACACCGTCCACCACAGGCGCGATCGCGATCGCTTGCGCCTGGACGTCGGAATCGACCGCCGCCACCAGCTGTCGTACGACGTCCTTCAGCGGGCTGCCAGCGACCGTGTCCAACTCCTCGCGCTCGGCCGGGGTGAGCTGCAGCTCGAGCTTGGCCAGCCGCGACGCCAGCGTGGCCGTCTGGTTCTCAGTCAAGGTGAGACTCGCGGCCTTGTCCAGCAGCTTTTTCAGCGAGACACCTTTGGAGCGTTCCAGCGGCCTGGCGTCGACGTAGTCGTGCTCGGTCACCCCGATCGCGTCGATGAGGACGAACCGGGTCTTGGTCTCCGCGTCGGGCGTAACGGACTGGAAGTCGGCATTGCTGATCGTGCGAGCGCCGCGACCCTTCATCTGCTCGAAATACGACGCAGAGCGCACATCCCGCAGGAAAGACACGCACTCCAACGGCTTCACGTCCGTCCCGGTGGCGATCATGTCGACGGTAACGGCGATGCGCAGGGTGGGCGAGGTACGGAACTGCTGCAGCAGGCTCTTCGGGTCACGGGCCGAGTAAGTGATCTTGGCCGCGAAGTCGTTACCCTTGCCGAACACCTCACGGGCAAGGGTGAGGACCTCCTCGGCGTGGTTGTCGTCCTTGGCGAAGATCAGTGTCTTGGGCACTGTCGACCGGCCCGGGAAGATCTCGGTGAACAGCCGATCGCGGAACGTCTCCAGCACCAGCCGGATCTGCGCGCGCGACGTGACGGCCCGGTCGAGCTGGGTCGCGGTGTAGGACAGGTCGTCGTCAAGGGTCTGGTACCGCTCCCGGCGAGTACGGCGATCCCGCACCGGCACGATCGTGCCCGCGTCGACGGTCGAGCCCTGGTCGGTGATCTGCGTCTGAATGCGGTACACGTCGAAGTCGACGTTGACGTTGTCCGCGACCGACTCGGCGTAGGTGTACTCCGAGACCAGGTTCTGCTGAAAGAACCCGAAGGTCTGCTTCACCGGCGTCGCGGTCAGCCCGACGATGTGCGCGTCGAAGTACTCCAGCACCCCACGCCACACCCCGTAGATCGACCGGTGCGCCTCATCTACGACGACCAGGTCAAAGGCCTCTGGCGGCATCTGCGCGTTGTAGACAACCTCAACCGGAGCGTCCGGGGTGAAGTCATCGACGCCCGGGTCGTCGGCGTCAGCAACCTGCTGGCCGCGCAACGCGGCGTACATCCGCTGGATCGTGGAGATCACCACGTGGGAGGAGCCGACCATCCCCGCGCCGGTGAGCTTGTCCACGTTGTAGAGCTCAGTGAACCGGCGGCCATCGCCGGGCGTGGCGTAGTTCTGGAACTCCCGGAGCGTCTGGTCACCGAGGTTGTTGCGGTCGACGAGGAACAGCACCCGGCGGAACCCGCCGTGCTTGAGCAGCCGGTACGACGACGTCACGGCGGTGAACGTCTTCCCGGCGCCGGTGGCCATCTGCACCAGCGACCGGTCGAAGCGCTGCTCGGCCAGGCAATGTTCGATACCGGTGACGGCCTCGATCTGCGCCGGCCGAAGGCCGGTCGTGATCAGGTAGGGCATTTGCTTGACCTTGGCCCGCCACGTTGGCGAGTCCGGGTCCGCCTCGGCGTCTCGCAAGACCCGCGCCAGCGTCTCCGGCCGCGGGAAGGCGAACACCCGTCGCGCCCGCGGCTCGGGGTCGAAGCCGTTCGTGAGATGAGTCTCCGACCCTGAAGCCTCGAGGACGAAGGGCAGTCGGCCCTCGACGGTCAGGGCCTTGAGCCGCACCTCCGCCGGCAGGCCCTCGGCGTACATCGCGGACTGCCACTCCACCCCCGACAGCGGCGTGCCCTCGGGCTTGGCCTCGATCACACCGACGGCGCGCTGGTCGACGTAGAGCAGGTAGTCCGCTCGCCCGTGCCCGGGCTTCATGATCGTCTCGCGGACGGTGACGCCAGGGCCGGCGAACAGGTTCAGGTCCTTGCGGTCCTGGACGTGCCAGCCGGCGTCGGAGAGCTGACGGTCGATGAGCGCGCGAGCGCGTTGCTCGGCCGCCAGCTGCACATCGTCCACGGAGCTGAACCTATCGGGCACCACCTTCCGCGCGATGGAAGTCAAGGAGCACCCGGCCCCTCAACGGCGACGAGCTGCGCGCCCTGAACGCACAAGAAGGTGCTCAGCCCCCGCCGACCCGAAGGTCGGCGGGGGGGCAAGGTGTCACGCGGTCAGGGCTGGTTGCGGCTGCTCGAGGATGGCGGTCAGGGTGTTCCAGGTGCTGCGGTCCAGCCGGCCGAAGTCCCCGGTGATGGTCTTCAGGCCGTTGCGTTCGCCCCGTTCGCCGCGGACGACTCCTTCATGGTGCTCGTAGGTGTTGACGGCCTGCAGGACGCCGTGGGCGGTACCGGCCCAGGGCGACACCCTGGGATCGGACCGGTAGAGCGTCGTCAGGCCGTCCCGCTTGGTGTCGGCCGTCGTCTGCGACCTGCCCGTCAGCAGCAGGCCGGTGGTGGCGTGGACCCGGGGGACGTGGGCGTCCAGGAACGCCTGCCACCGGCTCTGGGTGACCTCCACCTGGCACAACCTGGCGACCTCCTGGGCGAAGTCGTCGGCCAGGGTGTGCACCATCGCCAGTGCCTGCCGTGCCGGGCCGAGCTGGGCGTGGGAGTTGCGGCTGTGCTTGACCTTGAACTCCTGCCCGGACTTCGGACAGCGCCAGCTGGCGGGTGTTGTCGCAGATGGTGTCGGTGCCGGTCCGCTTGTAGGTGGTGGCGATGGAGCCGTCGAAGCTGGTGGTGGCCAGCAGGTTCGGGCGGAACGCCACCCCTTCGGGGGTGGTGACGGTGTCCGGCATCGACACCTCCACCCAGGCGATCGCCCCGCCGCGGAGCAGCCCGGCGCTGCTGATCGCCAAGTCGTTATCCAGCAGGTACACCACCGTGGTCAGCAGCCACTCGCGGTACTGGTGCCAGGTGTAGCCGGCGCCGAAGATCCCCAGCACGGTGTGGTCGTCGAAGCGGCAGATCGCCTGCCGGTCCGGCAGCACCGCCCAGCGCCTGGGCAGCCCGCCCTCCCAATGGACCTCGTCGACAGTGGGGATCTGCCAGCCCACGCCGCCGATGACGCTACGGCTGTCACCCAGGACGAGCCAGATGTCCGACGCCGGGTCGAGATGATCTGCGACGTTGCCGAGGACGAGGCTCATCGCCTGGAAGTACCGCGTCAGCACGGCCGGCGCCTGCTGACGCCGGAACCCCGCGTTCTCGTCCGCGCGGACGGCGTCGAGGTAGCTGGTCAGGAACGTCAGCGTGCTGTCCGGCAGGCCCAGCGATTCGGGGCTCTGCTCCAGCACTTCTTCGATGCTGCGCCGCTCGCGTGTGGATACCTCGCGCGAGCCGATCATCACCGTCTCCAGTGCCTTCCGGTCATAGCCTGAGTAGCCATAGACCGCGGCAAGCGACAGCCGGTCCGTGTCGATGTACGGGAGCGCAGCGGCGTAGGGCGGGCTGCTTACGACGGCCTGCGCGCGCACCGCAGGGAAAACCTCGGAAGCCGCGCTGTCGCCGAGCACCACGGTGGCGTGCCCCGCAGTCGGCAGGTGCCCGAGCGCACCCGTCCAGTAGGCCTCGAGCTTCGCGAGGAGCCCGGCCACCTTGCCGGCGAACAGCTCGAGCACCGGGGCGTCGTCGATGGCGACGGCGCGCCTCCGGATGCGGAGGTCCTTCGGGTCTTGCTGGGAGACCTCGCGGATCAGATCGCTGACGAGGGCCTGCCCGAGGTTGACCAACCTCGGGTCGTCGGACGACCGGACCGCGGTCAGGAGCCGGTCGAGCTTCGCCAGCACCGGTACCGGGAACCAGCTCTCTATCTCAGGCATAACCGCGGGCGCGAACGATGTCAGCTCTCGGGCCGGCTTCCGCGTCCGGGTCGCTGCCGTCGCCAGGCTCGCGAGGTAGCCGCGGACACCCGCCTTGTCGAGCTGAAGAACATCGGTCTTCGCCCGGGCGACGGAAACCGCGACCGGGTTGCAGTCCAGCGACAGCGCGTCGGCTCCGAGCAGGTTCGCCTCCAGCGCGACCGTCCCCGAACCGCCGAACGGATCAACGGCACGCATTCCGGCTCCGACGCCGGAGACGTTCAGCAGCGCCTTCGCGAGTTGCGGGTAGAACTTGCCCTTGTAGCGGTGCAGCCCGTGCGCCACGTACGTAGAGTTCTTCCGCCGCGACCCCGCATGAGGCGACGCCTCAAGGTAAAACTGGCTCGTCGGCACCACCAGACCGTCGTGCTCGTACGAGTGCGCGAACGCAGCGCGCACTGGCCCGTCAGCGCCCTGCCCAGCGAGCACGGCGCCCTCGCGGTTCGCGAGCACCTGCTCGTACGGGAACAGCCGGTAGTTCGGCGGGTTCAGCACGACGGCCCGCGGCCTCCGGAGCACCAGGATCTGCTCCTGCGAAAGGCGCCGGCCTGCGCTTGTGACCGATCGCCGGTGCACAGGAAGCTGGCGGGTGATGACGGCAGCCACGTCGTAGCCCAAGTCCGAGGCGATCTCACCGAGCCGCTGCGAGGTCTCATACGGCACGCCCTTGTAGATCCCGTCGCCCACAACGAGCACGAAGTAGCCGCCCGGCAACAAGTGAGCACCACACGTTGTGCATGACAGCCCGCATGTCGCGCGCATAGGAGGATGCCGGGTCCTTCTCCGACTGGTGCTTGAGGTGGCTCCCGATCTCGCTAGAACGCAGGCTCATCGGCCCAGGACCGAGCCAGAACAAGCGGAACCGGTGGTATAGGTGATAGTCAAAGGAGTTCGGATACGGCGGCGACGTCACCACGAGGGCCACCCCCTCTGGATACAACGATGCGTTGCGGGCGTCGCCTTCCACGAAGCGCGCGACCGTGGCCTCCGGGTACCGGGCGACCGACGCGAGCCGAACCGCGCGCCGCATGTCCTTGACGAACTGCGCTACCACCGCATCCACGGCCAGCACCCGCGGCTTGCTGACGTAACGCGTCTCTGACTCCTGGTGCGAGGACTTCGCCGCGACGTTGGCGAAGATCAACAGCGCGAGGTCGCGGGCGACCTCGTCCGGAACCGCGACGACGACGTGCCGGAGCGCAACGAGCGCATCGAAGATCTCCGGCGCGTACCACTTGTCGACGTTCGGAATGACCGGCTTCCACGCCTCCAGAACCGCCGCCGGGATCCCGGCTCCGAGCAAGTCCACAAGCGCAGCGCAAGCCCCCTGCGACTCCGGCGACAAGATCGACGTCTTCGTTCTGCCCAGCAGGATCGCGCGCGGGTTCGCGTCGATGCCATGAACGGCGCGCTCCATGGTGAGCGCCTCGACCGCCGTCGTCGCTCCTCCGGAGAACGGGTCCAGCACCAGGTGCCCCGGACTGCTGAGCAACGCGATCAACTGCCTCGGGATCTGCGGGATGAACTTGGCCGGGTACGGGTGCAGCCCATGGATCGTGTCCTCTACCGCTGCCTCGGCGAAGTCCCAGTTCGCCGCCGCAAGGGTTGCGACGGGGTCGCGGAGGTTCGGGGGTTCTGTGCTGTCGAACGAGACTTCCGGGTTCATGGTGCTCCAACCGTAGAGGGGTCGTCAGACGACCCGGTGGGGGACGCGCCGGTCGGCGCGGAGTGATCCAGCTGTGTCCGCAAGAAGTGAGGGGAGGGCTGAGTTGGTCAGGGCATCTAGGCGCCGCCAGGGGCGCGAGCTTCCTCCGCGCCGCGCACGTACGTTCAGCCGGTAAATACTGGCGTCTCCTCCGCCGGCTTCCTGGTGTCAGCCGGAGCCGCTAGGGGGTCCTGCCCGGGGAGGGCGCACGCCTGGTTCGCGGCAGAAGGGCAGCCGGCCCGCTGGCTGCCTTCCGGGCACCGCGGCTCAGGACCCTGCCTCCTCGAGGCGGGCCCGTCCTGGCCCGGTGAACGTGGCTCAGCGAGCGGGCCGACTGCTTCGCCATGATGCTGGTACGTCGGCGGCCGTATGGGGCGCGCGACGGGATCTGTGGATAGTGGACCGAGTGGGAAGGTGCGCGGATGCCTTGACGCCATCAACGCCCTGGCCATTGAGGCAGCTGCCGCCTTGGTGGCGGCACCGTCAGTGTCTGTGGGCTTCTGTGAGGCCGGCTGAGTCGAACTGGTGGGCGGATGTACCGGGGCGGGCCGGGGGCCTTCTACGGGCAGATCAGGCCCCGTCATCTGCTGCTGCTGCTTTAGCGACGGAGGCTGCGCCGAGAGCTTGGTGCTCCCGGCGCAGCCCGCGCCGTCGCTACTTCCTGCCGCCGCGCGGCTGGGTCCGGGAGGCTGGCAGGTCCGGGCCGAACGCTGCCTCGGCCAGGTCGGCGGCCTTTCCGATCGCGGTGGTCCAGGCCTGCAGGGCGTCCCGGTCCTCGAGGTAGACCAGGACCCGGCCGACCCGGACCGCGATGTGGCCATACCCGCGGCCGCTGCCCTCCGGGGTCATCGCGCACACCCGGTGCTCCTGCGGTCCGGCGAAGATCGCCTGGGTGGCGACCTGCATCCTGGGCTGCGGCCGGACCCAGAAGCGGCGGCCGCCGACGACCTGCAGGTGGTCGCGTCTACCGGGCATCGTCGTCGTCCTGGTCGTCCCAGTCGACGTCGACCAGCCGCTGCCCCCTCCACGAGGTGCTGCTGGACGAGGCGACTGCCGGTCGTAGGCCCAGGGCGAGGGCGTCGATGACCCCGTCGACGGCTTTGGACAGCACCAGCACGACCGCAGCGAGCTGCTGCGCCCGCCGGGTGGACAGCGTCGCCAACTCCGGTTGCTGCTCACGTAGGTGGTTGTAGAGCAGCACCGCCAGGGCCGCGGCCCCAGCGATACCAACGATCAACACCATGATGTTCTCCTCTGGGCATGACGAAGGCCGCCCCCGGGGTGGAGACGGCCTGAGGTGGGGCGGGCAGTGCTGGTCGTGCTGTGGGCTAGCGGCGCTTCTTGGCGACCGACCGCTTGGGCGCCGGGTAGCGCATCTGGTTCGGTTCCAACCCGACGGCCTGCTCGAGCAGGTCGCCGTCCCGGGTGGGCTCGCCGACCCCGACGGTGAACAGCGCCGCAGGCGTGGTTGGCGCTGCCGGTGCCTGAGCGGGCACGACGGTCGGCACCGGGGCCGTGGGCGTCGGGTCGGTTGCCGCTGGTGCGGGGGCCGGGCTGGGGTTCATACC
>JAABUT010001930.1_pt1 | contig 21655 bp, 17 predicted proteins | sample 5559281 | NCBI WGS metagenome assembly JAABUT01 (sample SAMN10711880, study PRJNA513359) | rock metagenome | isolation source: Antarctica rocks | place: Antarctica: Victoria Land, Ricker Hills nord | collected 2016-01-04
CCAACTGCACCGTCGCCCTGGCGAAGACGTCCGACGGTCCGGTCGTAGCGGTCGCCTTCGAGGGCGACGACGACGTGTATCCGTCGAGTTCGGACAACCCGTACTCCCACGATCCCGTTATCTGGAAGCAGTAGCAAGCGACGACTGAACAAGTTCGAGCCCCCCGGCCTCGCACCCAATGAGGCACGCTGGTCAGATGAGCAACGAAGACGCCAAGGGCAACCTCCAGCACCAGATCGTGGATCAATCCGAGGAGGTTCGGGATCCGGCTGACGACTCCGGTGAGGCGGACGACCCTACTGCCGTCGTGGACGTCTACCCGAAGGCGTTCGACGACCGCGTCAGCGAGGCGGAAGCGGCCATCGAGAGCGACCCCGACGCCGGAGGTCGGCGTCGTTCAGACCGGCCGCTCCCGAATTGAGCGCGCTGCCCAGTTGAAGCGCGCTGCCCGATCGGGCGGGCCGGCCCGATCGGAGCCGTTGTTCAACTGACGCGATTCGTAACCGCGGCCCGGCCTACGCTTTCGGTGCGAAGAGCTCCAAGGCGATGTTGTCGGGATCCCGGAATTCCAGGACGTAGCCGGCGCCGATGTCCTTCACGCCTTCATGCGGAATTCCGCGCGCATCCAGCAGAGTCGCCGCGTCTTCCAGGTCGGAACGAGCCGCGACCGCGAAGCTGACGTGGTCCAGACCCGTGCGATCCTCGGAGAACGAGTCGTCGGCGACCGGTCGAAGCCCGAGCAGCGAGTCGCCCAGCTTGTAGATGACTCCGCCGTACAGGAACGCCAGCTGCTGCTTCGTCGCCTCATCAGCGTTGGGTGGCATCTCGAAGGCCACCGGCAGGGCGAAGATGTCGTCGTAGAAGGCCCGCGAGCGGGCGATGTCGGTAACGGTCAAGCGGACGTGGGCGAACGCGCTGGTGGGGATCGGCATGCCCTCATTCTGCACCCGCTCGCTGCGGCCGCTCCCTTCGGTCGACGGACAGATGCTTTGGGAGGCCCCGACCAACCCGCGTCACCGGGGACAACTCTGCACCTCTGTGCCTGTGCCCCGACGGCCTGACGACCTGCCGCTTCGGACGCCCGGACATTTTCGCAGGTAACGTGTGTCGCATCGGGGCGGGCGGTGACCACACCGCGGCAGCGGTGACAATTGTTGTCGGCCAATGCATTCGGGTGGGAGTGGTGGTCGTGGATGCCGTCAGACCCGATGACGTCCGCTACGTCGCCTTCTCTGTGCAACGGAGGATTCCGCCGGTCACCCCTGATCGACGGTCTGCCCGCACCGCCGCCGCCCTCGGGGCTGACGTCCTGGTGCCCGAAGCATGACTCGATCGAGCTCGGTCCGCGCTCCGAGACGTTCGGCGCGGTCCGCGAAATCGGCGGCGATCGTCGGCCTCGGCCACGCCGCGGTGGCGAGCACGGCAACCGGCGCCTGCTACTGGCTTCTCGCCTCGGATCAACGGCTCGGTCACAGTCCGGTCAGCACATTGCTGTTGCAGGCCAGCGGAATCGTCGCGCTGATCTGGGCGTACGCCGGGCTGGTGCTGGGGCTGGCGGTCAGCATCCGGCAGCCGAACCACAGAAACGGTGCTCCGCGCCGGATGAGCTGGCGTCCTGCCGTCGTCAACTGGCATCGGCAGCTCAACGTCGCGGTCGTAGCCCTCGCCCTGCTCCACGCCCTCACCTACGCGGTCGGAGTGCCGGGCGGAACCTGGCTGGTCGCACTCGTGCCGTGGACGGCCCACCCGGAAGGACTCGGCTACACCTTGGGCGTGCTCGGGCTGTACCTGGCCGTGCTCCTGGGTCCCAGCTACTACCTGCGTCGCTACATCGGCCGCCGGGCCTGGCTGGTCGCGCACCAACTCGCGGCCATCAGCTATGCGCTGGGCCTGTGGCACGCTCTGTTTCTTGGCTCGGATTTTCGGCTGACGGGCTTCGCTCGCACCCTGCTGGCCGCGCTGCAGGTGCCGTTGCTCGCGTTGATCGGGCTCAGACTCCTGCGGCCCCTTCGATTGTCGGATCAGCTGCGGATGAAGATTCGCGCGGGCCGCTTCGAGGAGAACCGCTCCGTCGTGCTGCGGATCGCGGTGGCGGTCGGGCTCAGCATCACCGCGCTGGTGGTGCTGGTGATGGCGCTGCTCGCCTTCGGCCAGGGCGAGCACGCAACCTTCGGCTAGGCAGCGGCTCCGGTCCGGCGCCCGGCGGCAACCCGCGCCGGTGGCCACCCGCGCCGGTGGCCACCCGCGCCGGTAGCCCCGCCGGCAGTCCGCCACTGCGCAGTCCGTCGTTCCCGAACCAACGCCTGCGCGGTGATCAAACTGGCTGCGCAGCAGGGGCTTCGGTCGGGGCGCCGGTGGCCACCTGCGCCGGCTGCAACCCACGTCGGCTGACCGAGCCAGCGCCGTCGGGTCCGTTCGGCCGGGCAGCCCACTGGGCAGTCTCTTTTGCCACTGCGCACCCCGTCGTTCCCGAACCAACGCCTGCGCGGTGATCAAACTGGCTGCGCAGCAGGGGCTTCGGTCGGGGCGCCGGTGGCCGACCGCGTCGTCGGCCACCCGCGCCGGTGGTTATCTGCACCGGTGGCCCCGCCGTCTGACCGAGCCAGCGTCGCCGGGTCCAGTCCGCCACTCCGCAGCCCCTTTTGCCACTGCGCAGTCCGTCGTTCCCGAACCAAGGCCTGCGCGGTGATCAAACTGGCTGCGCAGTGCGCGCGCCTCGGGCAAGAGGTGGACCCGTTGATCCGCGCACGACCAGGCGGGTGGGAAGGAGTAAAGGTTCGGTGGGGCGGTTCCCCCTCAGGGCTGCCAGGAGTCGTTCGGTAGCGACGCGGCCTTTGGCCCGAAGTGGCTGATGGACGGTGCTCAGGCCTTCGCTGCTTGGTGCCGAATCGTCGAAGCCGATGATCGAGAGATCGCCGGGTACGGCCAGTCCCCGTTCTTGGGCGGCGATGCGCGCGCCGAGGGCGAGTGGGTCGCTGAATGCGAACACGGCGGTGGTCGCGGGTGCTGCCGCCAGCAGAACGTGCGCGCCGATTCGCCCCTCTTCGATACTGCTGATTCGGCATTGCACGACGGGTACGGCCGCCCAACTCAGCCCGGCAGCGGCCACTGCGGCGGCGGCGCCCCGCAGCCGACCCGTGGCCACGCTGGCGGTGGCGGCTGCCTGGCCGGGGAGGTCGGCAAGGCCGGGCCGGGCCTGGGCCGAGAGTCGGGTGCTCAAAACGGCCACGCGGCGATGACCGAGGCTCAGCAGGTGTTGCATGGCAGCCTGCGCCGGCCGCTGTTCGTCGATGCCGACGAAGTCGAACTCGTTGCCGGCGGCGGAGTCGTGGGCGGGTGAGTCCACGACCACTGTGGGAAGGGCGCGGCGGCGGACCGCATCGATCAACGGATCATCGCCGACAAGTGAGTACACGATAAAGCCGTCCACGGCGACCCGACTGACGGCCGGCCCCGCAGAAGTGGCGGTCTCGGGGTAGGCCGGGACGATGACCATCGCCAACTGTTCCGGGTCGGCGGCGTCGGAGAAGCCTTGCATCAGTTGGACCGCAGCAGCGTCCTCGAAGGAGTAGGCGAGTCGTTCCCGCATCACGATGCCGATGGCGTTGGTGCGGCCCTCGCGCAGGTTGCGTCCGGCGGGATCAGCTCCGGCGTAGCCCAGGTCGGTCGCCGCGTTAAGTACCCGTTCCCGCAGCGCCGCTGAGACGGCGTGCGGGCGGTTGTAGACATTGGAAACAGTGCTGGGCGCGACGCCGGCAGCCCGGGCGACCTCGACAACACCGGGCCGGGTGGGCCGACGGACGGGTCGGATCCGGTCCTCGTCATCTGTTGACACCGGGTGATCCTAGTTTTACCTTTGTCGCGGCACCCAGAAAATCGTTGCAAAACGCAATTCGCGGTGCTCGGTCGAGGATGACGGTCGTACGTCCCTCGGCTTGCCGAGCCAGTCGCCTCGGTTCCCTGGCAATCGCGGTAAGAAAGGACTTCAACGATGAAGTGTTGGACGCGAAGGTTGATTGCGCTTGTCGTGTCGCTGCCGGTCGCCCTCGCCGGCGCTGTCGCTGTGGGCGTGCCGGCGGACGCTGCTGCCCGGCTGGGGGACGCCGGCGCTGTTGCCCGGTCGGCGGGCCAAGTCGGTGCGCCGGCGAATGCCGGAGCGCAGCAGAAGGGGCACTGCGACCGGGACGACGACGGGGATGGGGACGGGGGATCGTCGTCCCGGCAGGGCACCGGGTCTGCCGACCAGCCGGCCCAATACACCCCTGACAGCCGGGGCCGCAGCGCCGTGGGCGCCCGGGTGCCGTTCGTCGAGACGCAGGCCGAAAACGCCTGCACCAACGGGACAGTGATTGGTCCGGACTGGGCTTACGGCACTGCGGCGGCGGAGGCGGTCGGGCGCAAGGCGGTGAAGCTGGACCGGGTCGGCCAGTACGTCGAGTTCAGGTTGACCAAGCCGGCCAACGCTGTCGACGTCCGCTACAGCATTCCGGACTCCCCGGACGGTAAGGGCCGGAACGCGACCCTGGGTGTCCTGGTCAACGGCCACGCTGCGAAGTCCCTCGCGTTGACCTCCCGGTACTCCTGGTACTACGGCGTATACCCGTGGTCGAACACTCCAGCCGACGGCGGCGTCCGCCAGATGTATGACGATTCCCGCGTGATGTTGGGCAGGACGATGCCCGCGGGCACCAGGGTCCGACTGCAGGTCGGCCGCACCGACACCGCACCGTCGTACGTGATCGACCTTGCCGACTTCGAGAATGTGGCGGGCCCGGTTGCGCAACCGCGGAACTCGCTGTCGGTGATCAATTTCGGTGCTGACCCGACGGGCCGGAAGGACTCCTCCACCGCCATCCAGGCGGCCATCGACCGCGCTTCGAAGATGGGCAAGACCGTGTGGATCCCGCGGGGGACGTTCACGGTCACCCGGCACCTGATCGTCGATCAGGTGACCGTGCGCGGCGCCGGTCCGTGGTACAGCGTGCTGCACGGCAAGGGCGTCGGCGTCTACGGCAAGTACGCCCCGACGCCCAGCAGCAACGTGCACCTGTCCGATTTCGCCATCTTCGGTGAGGTCCAGGAACGCAACGACGCCGACCAGGTCAACGCCGTCGGCGGATCCTTGGCGCACTCCACCGTCGACAACCTGTGGCTGCAGCACACCAAGGTCGGCTTGTGGCTGGACGGCCCGTTCGACGGGCTCCGCATCTCTCGGGTGCGGATCCTGGACATGACCGCCGACGGCATCAACTTCCACCAGGGCATCACCAACTCGTCGGTCACCGACACCTTTGTGCGCAACACCGGCGACGACGGCTTGGCGATGTGGTCGGAGAAGGACCCCGACGCCCACAACGTCTTCGCGCACAACACGGTGCAGGTACCGACCCTGGCCAACAACATCGCCATCTACGGCGGTAGCGACAACACCGTCGCCGACAACTTCGTCTCCGACACCATGACCCAGGGCGGCGGCATCCAGATCGCCAACCGATTCGGAGCGGTCCCGCTGGCCGGCACCACCGTCGTCGCGGACAACGTCCTGCAGCGCACCGGCAGCTTGGACCTGTTCAGCCATATCGGCAATCCGGCGCTGTGGTTCTGGGCCGGTGACGAAGCGATGAGCGGAACAGTCAACGTGACCGGGAACCGCATCTTGAACAGCGCCTACGAGGCCGTCGGGTTCACCGGCCTGCCCATCACGAACGTCCACCTGAACCGCGACGTCATCACCAACGCCGGCACGTTCGCGGTGCAGCTCAACACTTCCGGATCGGCGACGTTCAGCCACGTTCTCGCTTCCGGGCTCGGCGCAGGCGGCCGCTACGACTGCAACTCCGGGTTCACGATTGTCGAAGGTCCCGGCAACCGCGGATGGTCGGACAGCTCCTGCGGCTACCCGGTCCCCGGGCCGCTGACGCTCAGCAGTCCGAACCTTTACTTCGTCGCCAACGGGAACGGCGCGATCAGCGATCCGCAGACCATCACGGTCACCAACCCGACATCGACGCGGCAACCGATCGCCTCGGTGACCAACACCGGATCGTTCACCCTGACGACCACCTGCGGGAAGACGCTCGCCCCGCGCGCCTCGTGCACGATCGTGGTGCGGTTCGCGCCCACGGCCAAGGGTGACCAGTCGGGTGCGCTGACCGTCTCCGACGGCACCTCCGCCGGCCGATACCAGGTGTACCTGCAGGGCACGGTGCTCATTCACGTGGCCGGAAACCTGGCCGACGGCAAACCTGCGACCGCCAGTGGTCAGAACAGCTGCTGCACCGCTGCGAGCACCACCGACTCGAACACCGGGACCTACTGGGAGAGTTCGCCGCTCAACTCCTTCCCGCAGACTCTCACCGTGGATTTGGGAAGTGCCACAACGGTTTCCAAGGTCGCCTTGAAGATCAACCCCGCCTGGGGTGGCAGCCGCACCGAGAACTTCCAACTCCTGGGCAGCACCGACGGCACCACCTTCAACAGCCTGGTGCCGGCCGCTGACTACACCTTCAACTCCGACTCCAACCACAACACCGTCAACATCACCTTCGCCGCTACCGACCTGCGCTACGTCCAGGTCAAGGTCAACAGCAACACCGCCTGGCCGGCGGCGCAGATCGCCGAGTTCGAAATCTACAAGTGACCAGCTGTTCTGGTGGACCCATGCTGAGTCGATGACGTCCGGCGCTTGACTCTGCTGGGTTGTGAGTGGGACGGGCGGGCACCAATGGGGCGCTCGCCGGTGCTGAGATTCATTCGCCAGCACCGGCGAGCCGTTCGCCCGTGTGCAGAAGGAGCTCAGCGGGCCGGCTGACTGAACGGAGCCATTCTCGAGGAGTCATTTGGCGGGTCCGAGTGGCCGGTGCGCGTGGCCGGGCAGTGAGGCACCGCGCAGTGCGGCCGGGCAGTGCGGCACTGCGCAGTCGCTTTCGCCACTACGCACTTCGTCGTTCCCGAACCAACGCCTGCGCGGTGATCAAACCGGCTGCGCAGCCCGCGTGGTGGTCAGTACCGAGCAGCCGAAGACGAACAGATCTGCGTAGGCACGATGCGCCTCCGGGTGCGCCGATCGGCGGAATCCCCTGCGGCGCCGCACGGGAGAGGCGCAGATGATCGCGGTCGAAGCTCGAGTTCATCGCCCGCGGGAGGCGTTTCGGTAGGCGAAGGGGATAGTGGCCCTGGTACTCGGGCGCGAGGTCGATGCGGAGTATCTGCTTCTGCTTCGCCGGTTGGACAGGCGACTCCGCATCAATCATCGAGTCCAGCATGTCTGAGGTAGCCGACATGCTGAGGCGGAGGGCACCGTTCCTGCAGGAGGTCCGCCGGGACGGACTGACGCTCGGCGGCCTCAGTGCCGTCCAACTACTGACCGCTGACCGCCGCAGCGAGGTGAGCCCTCGCCCGCTGGCAAGCTTCAGGACGGTAGTGCAAACGATGCGGCGAGACGACTGGCGGTGGGCCGCAAGTATGTTGAGCTGGCTGACCTGATGGCGCAGGACACCGACGCATACGCGATCACGGTCGCCATCGGAGTTTCGGCGCGGGCCGGTATCGCTGCATCCGACGCGGCGTGCATCAGCGCCACCGGGCGATATTGGCGCGGGCAAGACCACGCTCAGGCCTTGAAGCATCTGGGAACGATCCGCGGCAGCGATTCAGCAGCACGGGCGTTACAAGAACTCCTGGCTCTGAAAGACCAATCGCACTATGGTTTTGGCGATCTCTCGTCAACGAAGGCCAAGACAGCGCTGAGATCTGCGCATTCTGATCGCTTTCGCTCACGGCGTTCCGCCTCGATGACGGAACAGTTTGCGTGATGCTCCAAAAATGCGCAGAAGTGGTTGCGTCAGCGGGCTCGTGGCAGCTTCCGTCGGTCGAACTCGTTCTGCAGAGCGGGGCGGCGTCGATTGGCTTCCCGCAGGGCGACGATCCAGGCGGCGCTGATCGGCGTGAGGTCGGCGGCAGCCGCGAACCGATGCGCGCGTTCGATCAGCACGGCTCCGCGCTGGTAGCCCGACCGATTGCCCCCTTCGAGGGCTCGCTCACCGAGACGTTGAAAGACCGACATGGCATCGCCCGGGTGAAGTACCCCTCGTGCGGTCGCGACCTTCTCCCATACCTCGTGGCTGCAACCGCCGTGTTCAGCAGCTTGCCAGGCAGATTCGACGTCATCCTCGTCCAATAAAACTTCGACGAGAACACTGTGCCCGTAACCGCTTCCGTAGGCCGGCCGGTGCGCCGGCCCTGCTGCGACCGGTTGCGATCGAAGCACCCGCAGCGCGGCATCCCGGCGGGCCGGCCAGTCGCCCGACGTCGTCGCGAAATCGCGGAGCCGGTCGAACGTCGACACGGTTGGGAATGCGGCGAACCTGTCTGCGACCAGCTGGGTGGCCAGGTCGACATGACCGGTGCGCCGGTGCAGGTCTGCGGCGAAGTCGCGGAGCCGGGTGTCCGGATGGCCGCCGAACTCCTGTCCCTGCGCGCGGTCCAGCCATTGCAGAGCCTCTTCCTCCCGGCCGTCGTCGGCCAGCACGGTTGCGATTCCGAGATAGCGGTAGCCGATGGACAGATCGCGCGACAGCACCTCGACGAGCGCGTCGGCCCCGCGGCGGGAGGCGAGTTGCTTCTTCAGTTCGGTGATGGTGAAACGGCTCGGCTTCTGCGAGCGTTCGTCGTCCTCACCTGCCCGCAACTGTGGCAGTTGCGCGAAGTGCTCGTCGACCACGGCCTCGAAGGTGTCGAGCCCCTCGGCGCCGAGCGCCTCCGCATGCGTCGTTGGGCTCTCCAAGAACACCTCCCAGTCGCTGTGCAGTGCCCAGCTGGCAAGGCGAGCCGCGAGCTCGGCCGGATCGAGATTCGCCTGCTCGCAGGCTTCGGCGTGCGTCAGCTGGGCCTGGGCAAGGGTTCCACCAAGTTCGCCGTCCGAATCATCGACCGACTCGAGAAGATTCTCGATCAGGTGGATCGCGTGCTCCAGCACCTCGACCGCTGCAGCCGCGAAACCCGCTGCGAGCAGGTCGTCGACGGCGTCGAGCTCGGACTGAAATCTGTTTACGAAGGTCGGCGCGTCACGGTAGTGCACGTACCCGCCCACCTCTGCTGCCTTGTCCAGCCGGCGGAGAATGTTCCCAGTGTCGACCACCGGGGACTCGCCCACGCCCGCGTCCAGCCGGGCGCGCAGCATCGGGGCGGCCTGCGAAGCTGTCAACAATTGGTCGACCAGCCACTCGATCGGCTGGGCCAGCAGATGGGCTCGCAAGGCGTCGTCCGACTTTTTGCGCTTCGGCGTTCGGGAGGTCACAACGAACATCCTGCACGGCGGGTACGACAGTTGCCGGGCGGGCTCTCACCGCACCTCCCGCAGCGATCAGTCCAGCTCCAGCGCCAAGCGCAGAGAGCTGTTGATTTCTTCCGACTCGCTGCGGCTGACGTGGCCAACAAGCTCGCCGAGGCGTTCGGGGGCGACAGCTATGGTCTGCTCGATCAACACCTGGGTTTGCTCCTGCCTGATCGTGATAGTGGGCCGAAAGACGCGAGCAGGAGCGGATCGTGATGTTGGCGCAATCAGTAGGGTCGACAGCAGCAGGTCATCGGACTGAACGACCACGGCGTACCTGGTGCCCTGCTGCTCGCCACCGCGGGCATTCCGAGGGGCGCGTAGGCGGTAGATGTCACCGCGCACGCGCGGCCTCCATCTCCCGCAAAACCTGCCGGCTCTCCGCCACATCCAGGGGGTCGGCGGAGGCCTCCAGCGACTCGCGGCGCATCTGATCCCGTCGACGGAGCCGCACTGCATCGACCAGTGCGCGGCGGATGGCTTCGGAAACACTCGATCCATCGGCGGTCAGCTCAGCCAAGGCCTGATCTGCAGGTTCGTCAGTTCTGAAGTTTACGACAGTCATGCGCTGATTCTACGCCGACCGTAAGACGAAACAACTACAGGGAGTGCAATTCGACAACCGCAAGCCCGCTGCTGGTGTCGCTATCGCTCGAAAGCGGGACAACCACCTTTCGAAACACCACTCAGGCCAACAGGTCTCGGATGTCGTCGGCGCTGAGCGTGGCGCTGAACAGCGCCTCGTCATCGACGACGGCGTCGAAGAGGCCGGCTTTGCGTTTCTGGAGTGCGAGCACTTTCTCCTCGATGGTGTCGGCGGCTACCAACCGGTAGACCATCACGTTCTTGTCCTGCCCGATGCGGTGGGTGCGGTCGATTGCCTGCTCTTCGCTGGCGGGATTCCACCAGGGGTCGAGCAGGAAGACGTAGTCGGCTTCGGTGAGGTTGAGGCCGAACCCGCCGGCCTTCAGGCTGATCAGGAACACCGGGGCGGTGCCGGTCTTGAACTCCTCGATCACCTCCGCGCGGTTCCGGGTGCTCCCGTCCAGGTAGACGTAGGTGATTCCGGCGGCGTCGAGCCGGCGCCGAACCTTCGCCAGGTAGGAGGTGAACTGGCTGAACACCAGCGCACGGTGGCCCTCGGCGACCACGTCGTCGAGTTGCTCGAACAGCGCGTCGAGTTTGCTCGAGGGCATGTCGGCGTACTCGTCGCCGATCAGTGACGCGTCCAGCGCGAGCAGGCGTAACAAAGTCAAAGACCGGAACACGATGAACTTGTTCAGGTTCATATCTTCCCCGAGCAGCCGGAACAGTTTCTGCCGTTCCCGTTGCAGGAAGAGGTCGTACAGGTCCCGGTGCTCGGGGGCGAGGTCGATGCGCAGCGTCTGCTCCTGCTTGGCGGGAAGCTCGGCGGCGACCAATCCTTTGGTGCGCCGCAACAGGAACGGGCGAATTCGGCGTCGCAGTTTCGCCAGCCGCTCGGAGCGCACCGCTGCGTTGACGGCAACGGCATCGCCGGCGCCGATCCCGCGGGTGATTCCCGGTCGCGACTGCTCGATCGGCCGGACGTAGTCGTTGAGGAATCGGGGCGCGGAGGCGAACAAGCCGGGCGCCACAATCGCGAATAAAGCCTGCAAATCAGTGAGTGAATTCTCCAACGGGGTACCGGTGACGGCCAGTTTGAACTGCACCTGCAGGTCCAGGGCGGCCGCGTGCACCTTCGCCGCAGGATTCTTGACGAATTGCGCCTCGTCGAGCACCAGCCCGGCCCACCCGCTGGACTGCGCGACCGCCTGGTAGGCGTCGAAGTCCAGGCGGAGCAGCGCGTAACTCGTGACCACGATGTCGGCGCCGCGGGCGGTGTCGGCGATCGTGGTCTTGCCGGCGGCTTCGGTGGTGGCCATCTGCCTGATGGTCAGACCCGGCGTGAAGCGCTGTGTTTCGGAGACCCAGTTCGGGACGACGGAGGTAGGGGCGACGATCAGGAAAGGTTGTTGGGGGGCACTGCTTTTGGATTCCACGATGTGTTGGATCAGCGTGAGGCACTGCACGGTCTTGCCCAGGCCCATGTCGTCGGCGAGGATGCCGCCGAGCCGGTGCCGCCACAGGTAGGCGAGCCAGGCGAACCCTTCCTGCTGGTACGGGCGCAGGGTGGCCTGTAGCCCGGCCGGTGGGCTAACCGGAAGCGGGGAGTCGTTCTTGCTCTCCGCCAGCAATGCCCGCCACTGCACCGCAGGGACAGCTTCGTCGGCGAGGTCCTCGAAGTCGGACCACAGGCTCAGCTGGTGGCGGCTGATGGAGGGGACCGGTTCCCATTCGGTCAGATCCCGCGACTCCTCGATCAGGTCGGAAAGCGCCTTCAATGACGGGTGGTTCAGCGAGAGGTACGACCCGTCGACGAGCAGCAGCCTGCGTCTGCCCTTGGCGAGCGCCTTGAACAGCGGCAGGAACGGGATGGTTCGGCCGTCGACGGTGACAGTGACGCCGAGGTCGAACCAGTCGTGTTTCTCCGACGGGACGGTGGTGATCTTCAATTGCGGAGTGCCGGTCAGCTCGCGGTAGTCGGGGGCGGTGCCGTGCGACTCGACGGTGACGCCGGGCAGGGTGCGGAGGGTTTCGAGAGTTGTGGCGGCGAACTCGGCGGCGTCGATACCCCTGAGCGTGGCCGGCAGCGGAATGGTGCGGGGGAGTAGCTCAGTGCTGACGCTGTCGGGGCCGAGCCACTCGGCCGGGAGCAGGCCTTCGGGCAGGAGTTCGTTGAGTGGTGGGGGCGGCCCTGAGCGGCGGCTGCCCTGCCAGCGCCAGACGAGCGCGATGGTGTGTCGGGGGCTGTGGGTGACCGTGACGACCAGGACCGGCGGCGCCGGCGGGGGCAGTTTGACGGAGGCATCGGAGCTGGTGATGTCGATACGTTCCTGGAGTTCGGGCAGGTAGTTCTCGAGGAAGTCGGCGACATCCTGCTCCGGTACTTGTGTTGTGGTGCCGCCGTTGGCCAGGATCGCGAGTTGGTCCGGAGTGAGCGTTCCGCTGGTCTGGGCGAGGAGGATCTGGCGCGGCGTTGCCGGGTCGACCAGGTAGATGCCGTGGGCTCCAATGGCCGCTGCGTGGGTTTCGTCGGCTCTGGTGTTGTCGATGGTCAGCCGCGGCCGTACGTCGATGCCGGCTCCGTCGCGGGTGGCGTCGAGGGTGAGGGCGGCAGTCATCGCCCTGGTGACTTTGGCATTGCTGCCGGAGCCGACCAGCGGGATCCCGAGGGTCGTGGTTTGGTCGAGCAGCGTCCAGAGCACCGGGTTGACGAAGTCGTCGAGGTAGATCCAGTCCGGGTCCCGGCCGGGAGCGGTCGGCCTGAGCGCAAGGTGCAACGCGCCGAACTCGCAGAACCATCGATGCTGGTCAGGGTCGAGATTCAGCCGGTTGACCAGGTGCGGAATGTTTGTCCAGGTGATGCCCGATCGCGCCCAGCCTCGTGACGTGCGCGCCACCGGGCGGACGCCCAGGCGATGAGCCTTTCGCAACTCTCCGGTTACGGCTTTCGCGGTCTTGGACACGGGCCCGTTCCAGCGGGAAGGGGTTCTAGGAATCAGCTCACGGAGCTCGAATTGCAGGGCGACGGGTGTGGGTGCGTTGGTGGGTTCTGGTTCGGTGTCGGCGTGGCTACCGACGGAAGGCAGGTAACCGCGGAGGGAATCACGCCAGCTGTCGCCGGGTGCGGCCCCCGCTGCGGATCTCGCCATAGGCTGATTGTTCCGGAGAGGGCCGACACCCGATGCCCGCTACCCCGTTTGCTTCGCAGCGTCCATCAACCGCTCGACTGCTCGTCCGGCCTTCGTTCGGGCCTCCTGACTGATGGGAAGCGCGCTGTAGCCAGCCTTCGTCTTCATTCACAGCAGTAGGCCGAGGTCGGCGGCGAGCCTCTTGTCCACCGATCCCAGCAGATCAATGGCCTCGTTGTGGTTCTCGCCGCGCGAATATTGGCCGAGTCGAGCGCAACAGATGACGTCGGCTGCGGCGATTCCACAGTGCACAACGAGGGTCACGTAGACGGCTCCCAGGTCGGCCGGATCGTCCTCGGTAAGATCGAGAACGATCTTGGCTGCGGTCATGAACTGGTGGGCCTTCATCAGCCGGCCTTGCCGTGTGACGGCGTTGCAGTCACTGGTTCGTGGCACCGTGCACCACCCTGCTGCCGTTGAGGAGTGTACGGAGCCAGGCGGGTTGGCCGTAGATGGTCAGGCCTTCGCGGGCAATGGAGGTCAGAATGGGATCCGATCCTGCTCCGGTGGCTACCTCCTGCTCTGTCATCTGCAAGATGCGTCCGTCGTTGCCTGTCCACTTGGTGAGAAGGCGAGCGAACTCGGCGAGCTGCCTGTCCCAGTCCTCTTCGTCTTCCAGGAAGTCGGGCCTGACGATGAAGACGTCGATGTCGCTGTCGGGCCGCATCTGACCGCGGGCAGCTGAGCCGAAGACGGCGGCATAAATGGGGGCCACCGGCCAGCTCTCGACATGACGGTCGATGCGTTGGAGCAACTCGCCTCGAAGATTGGCCAGGATTACGATGGCCGGTGCTGCGAGGTGGTCCTGATTGAGTCGGTAGCGCCTGGTCTGCCCCACTTGATCAGTGTCAACGATGCCTTGCTCGACGAGCCGGACCAAGGTCCGGCGGATACCTTGCACGGAGCGGCCAGCCACCACGCGCTGAAGTTGACCGGTCGTGAACCAGACGTCGGCAGCGGCCAGCGAAGCGAGTACGTCACCATCGAGGGTCGGCGTGACCACGCGAGAGGATATTGAAGTTCCACGGTGCAACGCTACAACGGAGCGTGTAAGTTTTCTGCACCTACAGCAAGTTTTCTGCATCTGGGCCAAGTATTCTGCATACAGACCTCGGTGATGGCCAGAGTGTCACCCAATGTTGACGTGAACACGTCTCCAGTGGAATCCCTCAGGCCCGGTCGCCCTGCCATCAGAGCGGCACGTGAGCGAGCGAGCGAGCCGCAGAGCTCTGTCCAGGGAGCATCGGCAGGCGAACGTCGGTGTCGAACCATGCCTGGGTGCGGTGTCCCTGCTTCTCAGAGAGTAGGTAAGGCGCGATGCTCGGCTTCGCATCCGGCCATATGTTGCCGAAAGCATCATTCACCTATTTCGGGCTGATCGACCAGCTACCCTGGGAGGTGACTTGTACCAGTGCAGGAAGAACCATGGGCACGGTTCCGCTGTAAATTCCGATCTCGTTCACAGCCAAGTCGGCACCGTCAGAGTTGTACACCTGGACGACAAAGTTTCCGTCGCCATTGTTCTTGATTAGCGCATCAGTTGTGCTTCCCGAGAGCTGCAGAGCAGTGTCGCCCACCCCGGAAAGGGCCTTGGATGCGGTGCTGAGATCGCCTATCGACACGGTCCAATCGCCCTCTGCCGAGATGGTCAGCTTTCCGGTGACGCTTCCGTCCCCGACGTTGATCACATGAGTGCCGGTGTACGAACCGATCGTATTCACCAGCAGTCCTTCGCTGCCATCGGTCTTCAATACGACGTTCCCTGAGCAGTTCGGGCATTGGAACTTCAGGATGGCCGCGCTGTCGACCGTGTCAATCGTGACCACGTCGTCGCCTGACCCGGTGTACTTCTGCGGCTTTACCGGGCTCGCGGCGGGCGTTGTGGTGGCTGCTGCCGTCGATGCTTCGGTAACAACGGGCTCTGGCGTTTCGGTGACGGTGACCGTGGCAGTCTCCGTCTCAGTTGCGGTCTCAGTTGCCGTCTCCGTTTCCAAGACGGTTTCGGAGACCGTGACCGGTGGCGCAGTACTGACCGAGGTCGTTACCACCTCGCGCACGCTGGTCTTCACGGCAGTGACTGTATTGGTGAGCGGAGCTGCCACCTGTTGGCTGCCGCATCCAGCCACAACCAAGCTGAGGATGCCAATCGCCGCGGCGCGTTGCAGTGCTCTCATCAGTAGTGCCCTCCGTCGAGTGCCCGTAATGTCAGTGTCAAACCAAGATAACCGAAAAGATGAAACAGAATGTTGGAAGGTAAAGGTCGATCAGGAAACCGCAAAATTGCAGAACGGGACGATCCCTAATGGATGACGTTTTGACTGAGCGTCGCGAATTGCGGCGAGTTCAACACAAAAGAGGTGCCCAAGTCTCCCTCGCAGCCACTATCGAGTCCGCCGGGCGCTGCTGCCACCTCACCTCGTCGAACCCAGCTGACTATTGTGCGCCAATCCCAACTCGTTCATCTGCGACGTTCCAGCAATCTCCATTGCTGCCGTTTCGACGCCGGCCGCCCCCAAAACGGCGACCCGACAGCTTCGAACAACACGCGGGTTGATCCAGGCGTCAGGCTGCCTCATCGCTCACTGCACTCCCTCCCACCCCGGCCAACGCCGTCAGTGCCTGGGACAGCAGCCGTTCCAGATCCGTTCTGACACCTTCGGATTCGAGATCGATCTTGAAAGCACTCGCTTTGATTTGTCCCGCTGTGCGCTTGATGTTGTCGATCTTGCCGAGCAGCTTGACGGCGTCCGCGATCTTTTCCTGGGCCGTTTCGATCTCGCCGATGTCCTGGCGAGACGACGCAGATAGGGCACCCAGCCGCAAAACTTGGATCACGGTGCGCAGCAGCTCGGCATCGTCCGTCGCTGGATCGAACGCCATGACGATCCGGCGCTCACCCAAGCAGCGGATGCCGTGGCCGTCGTTCTCCTCGACAGTCGGGATCAGCCCGAGTGATGCGGCAGCCAACCGGTTGCGCTCTGCCTCGTCGAGATAGCCGGACCAGCCGACCCGGGCTGAGTCGGTCATTTCGAGCACCAGGTTCGTAGCGCCGCCCTGCACCGACAACACTCCGTCGCCCTTCTTGCAGCGCGGAATGACGCCCGGCTTTGCGCCGGTGTCGGTGTATTCGTCGCCCAGGCCCGTGGCGATCTCGGCCATGACGCGGTGGATGCCATCCGCATACGTGTCGCCCTTCAACGGGGTGCGGCGGGCCGTCAAGGCGGCCGCCTCGTCGGCCGCTTTCGCGACTCTGACCGCCGTGGTCAATTCGTCGACCTTGGCTTCCAGTACCTGATGGTTCTGCAGCAAGGTGGTGGTCAACGCGGCCTGCTGCGCGCGGAGCTCCAGGGTGTGCTTCGCCATTGGTGACGTCGGATCGGCGGGATCGAATTGCCTGGCCGCTTTGCTGATCAACTCGGTGGTCTGAATGGCGACCCGGTCGTTCAGGTTGCGGCTGAACGTATCCAGCATCGGCGTGATGCGACCCAGCAGTTCCGGGTTCTCGCCGCCGAGCAGCCGATTGATCTCGTCCGAAAGGGTCTTCTTGGCAGAGTCCACGTTGTTGCTGAAGCTGGTCCGGGCAGTGGTCCCAGCATCGGTGATGGCCTGCCTGGCGTCGGTCGCGGCCTTCTCCAGCGCCGCGGCGGCCTTGTTCACGACATCTCCGGTGGTGGAGGCGGCCCGCAGCGCGGCTTCGGACGTGCGAGCGCCGACGTCGTTCACCAGGCTTTCAAGGTTGAAGGTGTCCTGCACGCCCCCGGCGGAGCTGATGGCGTGAGCGCCAACGGTCAGCGCCTGGGTGACGAAGGCGGACAGGTCGGCGTCGGTCAGGTCGGCGTCTGGAACAGCGCTGCCACCACGGCCGGCGGACCAACGATGGGACTCGGCGACCACGATCGGGTCCGTCACGGTGAGAGAGCTGATCATCACCGCTGGCTGTGTCGGGTCATAGAAGGCGTTGCGCGCTTCTGTGCATTTCGACATGGGATTCTCCGATCTGAAGGTTCGGTCGACGGGATGTCGACTGCCTTTGAGACTGACTGGCAATATCTCCGCCAAAAGTCGAATATCGCCCTTGATAACCACACTTATCGAAGTTACCCACTGTTCGAAGCCGGAGATGGCTTAAGGTGGGACATGAGACGGAAATACCTGGAAGGAGGACTGCCGTGACGAACACACCAACCCGCCCCGCGTTGCGCATCAGCCTTCCCGATGTGGCCCGCCTCGCTGCGGTGCAACGCCCGGTCGTTTCGATGTGGCGCACCCGCAGCGCAAAGTCCGACCGTCCATTCCCCCCGGCGATCGCGAAGGAATTAGGGCAGGAGTATTTCGACGTCGATCAGGTCGTCGAGTGGATTGAGACCACCGGGCGCGGTAACAACAAGGATGCTCGCGCTGACGCCGCGGCGTTCGCCAGCCTGGACGGCGGCTCGCCCCGCGGAGACGAAACGATCTTCCTCGGCCTGACTGCGCTGCTGGGTCTGTCTGCGCTGTCCGGTCGGCAGCTCGGCGATCTGACGAAGACGGAGGTGCTGGACCTGGCCGACGATCACGATCCGGACGACAGGTTCCTCTACCGCGAAGTGGCAGCGCTGAGCACCCGGCTGGTGCCGCTGAGCCACTACGCGGATCTGCTGGCAGATGCGGCCTACAGTCCGGCTGCGGCCTTCGAGCAGCTGATGACGGAACGTTTTCGGCTGCACACGCCGGGGCATACGGAGGTCGCGTTGACGCCGCCGGCGCGCCGGCTCGTGGCCACGATCGCGATGGCGCTGGCAGACCTGGCCGGCGACGACGTTCCGACCTACGTCGACCCGACCGACGGCGGGAGCGACCTCTTGATCGAACTCGCCGGCCGTATCGAAGAATCCGTTTCGTTGGCGGCCCAGACCTCACCCGCCGACGATGCCGCCGCTCGGCTGGCGCGCCGACGACTGTTGGTGAATGACGTGCACCAGGTCCCGCTGGTGGACGACGGGTTCGGCGGGTTCCGGTTGCCGACGGGCGCGCTCATGATTGCCAGTATCCGTCGCCGGGCCGGCCGGCAATGGCCGACCACGAGATATTGGCCGCGATCGACGCGTCGGTCTTGCAGATGTTGGACGATGGGTACGGCGTGGTGGTGGCCCCGGCAAGCGCACTGACCGACCGCAGCGAGGCAGCCGACGAGCGGGCGGCCATCCTTCGCTCCGATCGGGTGAGGGCAATCGTCCGGTTGCCAGATGGCCTGGTGACCACTCGACCGCGTCAGCGGATGGCGCTGTGGATTCTGGGGCCGCCGACGCCTGACGGTTCGGCCGCTGGCGGCGGCCTCGCCTCGGTCGACCGATGGACCGTTGTTGCCGACCTGGTCGACATCACCGTCGACGACGCCATGACCGACGCCCTGGTCACTGATCTGGTCGCCGGACTGCGAGAACGCAGCACCGTCGCGCACAATCCACGCTTCACCAGGTTTCTCACGAACGCCGCGTTGGCAGGCAGCGATGGAGATCTCGTGCCTCCGGTCGCTGCGCGGGCGACACCTGGTGCGCCGACCGGAACGGAATTGGCCCTACGAGCCGCCGAACTGAGTCGTCTCCTCACCGCGCGGCCGGAACCGTTTGCGGCACCGATGTTGTCCGTCAAGTTGTCCACCGCTGCTGGGTCCCGGGCGGTGATGACCCTGGGGGCCGCGATCTCCGAGCGGATGGTGCAGATCCTGTCCGGGCACCGCCTTGATGTCGGCGACATCGGCACGCAGACTGCCGGCAGCACCAGGGTGATCGGAGTGCCGGAGCTGACGACGGCGAACGCGGCCACGATGCGCACGATCGGCCGGCTGACCTTCGCAGCGAACTATCCGGTCGGTCAGTACACCGAACCGGGCGACGTCGTATTTTGTACCGCGCCGCACCCGGCCGCACTGGTCGACGAAACGGGCGGCTCGGTGGTTGCCTTTCCGGCGCGGATCGCCCGGGTTGCCAGAACCGCGCCGATATTGCCGCAAGTACTGGCCGCCGACATCACCTCCGCCGCGCCGACGGCGAAATCATTGCGCGCCTGGACAATCCGACAGATTCCCGATGATGAGCGGGCTCGGCTGGACATCATTCTGCGCGACCTTCGACTCCACCGGACGCAGCTTCTTGAGCGCGTGAACTACCTTGACGAATTGACCGACCTGGTTACGCAAGGCGTCGCCCACCAGCGCCTACACCTCGATTCCACGAACGCCAAGAAAGGCCGATAAGCCATGCCCCCCAGAGTGAAAGCCGCCAAGGCCGACCCGGCCCCGTCCACCATGAAGGAGCTGAAGGACACGCTGTGGAAGGCTGCCGACAAGCTCCGCGGCTCGATGGACGCTTCCCAGTACAAGGACGTGATTCTGGGGCTGGTATTCCTCAAGTACGTCTCCGACGCTTTCGAGGAGCGGCGCGAGAATATCCGCAGTGAGGCGGGCGCGGACGGCCTCGACGAAGCCGATATCGCGGTGTTGGTTGATGACGTGGACGAATACACCGGACACGGCGTCTTCTTTGTTCCGACTCGCGCTCGATGGGCCTACCTGGCGGTGAACGCCAAGGGCACGCAGGCGGCGATGGGGGAGCGGGCGAAGTCGATCGGTGAGCTGATCGACGAAGCGATGGACTATGTCATGGGGGCCAACCCCAGCCTGGCCGCGACGCTGCCGCGCATCTACAACCGGGACGGCGTCGACCAGCGTCGCCTCGGTGAGCTGCTTGATCTATTCAACAGCGCCCGGTTCACCGGCCAGGGCGTGAGCAAGGCCCGGGATCTGCTCGGCGAGGTGTACGAGTATTTCCTGGAGAAATTCGCGAAGGCAGAGGGCAAGCGGGGCGGGGAGTTCTATACGCCGGCGAGTGTGGTGCGGGTGCTGGTGGAGGTTCTGGAACCGACCAGCGGCCGGGTGTACGACCCGTGCTGCGGTTCTGGCGGCATGTTCGTCCAGACCGAAAAGTTTTTGGAGGCCCACAAGGCCGACCTGACGGCGATTTCGGTGTACGGGCAGGAGCTGAATGAGCGCACCTGGCGGATGGCGAAGATGAACCTGGCCATCCACGGGCTCAACGGCAACCTCGCCAGCCGGTGGGGAGACACCTTCGCGCGCGACCAGCACCCGACCCTGACTGGCCGGGACGGTGCCGATTTCGTCATGGCCAACCCGCCGTTCAACATCAAGGATTGGGCCCGCAGCGAGCAGGACCCCCGATGGAAGTTCGGCGTCCCGCCCGCCGGCAATGCCAACTACGCCTGGATCCAGCACATCATCTCCAAGCTCGCGCCCGGTGGGGCGGCGGGCGTGGTGATGGCGAACGGGTCGATGTCGTCGAATTCCGGCGGGGAAGGCGATATCCGCGCCCAACTGGTCGAAGCAGACCTGGTTTCCTGCATGGTTGCGCTGCCGACTCAGCTGTTCCGGTCCACCGGCATCCCGGTGTGCCTGTGGTTCTTCGCGAAGGACAAGTCGAAGGGCCGCAAGGGCACCGTCGACCGGACCGGACAGGTTCTGTTTATTGATGCCCGGAACCTCGGGTTCATGGTGGACCGGGCCGAGCGGTCGCTGGCGCCGGGAGACATCGCGACCATAGCCGGGAAGTTTCACGCCTGGCGCGGGACTTCATCGTCGGGTGACGTTGGCTATGCCGATGAGCCGGGCTTTTGCTACTCAGCGACGCTGCCCGAGATCAAGGCCGCCGACTATGCGCTGGCGCCGGGACGGTATGTCGGAGCCGGTGACCTGCAGGTCGACGGCGAGGCGATCGACGTAAAAATCGAGCGACTGACCTCGAGGCTTCTTGAACAATTTGACGAATCCGAATTGCTTGCGGAAGCGGTCAGAATGCAGCTTAAGAGGACCGATGTCTGATCTCGTTTTGGGAGAATCCGTGGAAGTATTGCTCGACCACAGGGGCAAGACTCCCAGGAAGTTGGGCGCGGATTTTACGGTGACTGGCGTGCCGGTCGTGTCAGCCATGTTGGTGTCCAACGGCATGCTGGATCTTAACGGTGTCCGCTTTGTCTCTGAGGAAACGCACCGCAAGTGGATGCCAGCCCCGACAAAGGCAGGGGACGTTCTACTCACTAGCGAGGCGCCTCTAGGTCGAGTGGCCATCGTTCCCAACGACGAGCCACTAGTGCTTGGTCAGAGACTCTTCTGCCTTCGAGGAAGTAAAGGGGTGCTCGATAGTCGTTACCTATTCTATTCGCTTCAAACGAAGGCTGTGCAGGCCGACCTTCTTGGCCGTGCGACTGGTACGACAGTCGTAGGCATACGGCAAGCGGCGCTTCGGAGGGTGCGTATTCCGGCGCCCCCGTTCCACGATCAGTGCGCGATTGCGGAGGTGCTGGGGGCGCTCGACGACAAGATCGCCGCCAACGCCCGGCTGAACAGCACGATCGACGCCCTTTCGCTGTCGCTCTGGGAGAAGCTAGATAGCGAAGCAACGGGCTCGGCGCAGTCGGTGGCTGAGATCATCACGACTGCAGTCGCAGGCGACTGGGGTGTCACAGTGCCGACACCTACCGAGGTGTGCGACGTCCT
>JAABUT010001931.1_pt1 | contig 21641 bp, 24 predicted proteins | sample 5559281 | NCBI WGS metagenome assembly JAABUT01 (sample SAMN10711880, study PRJNA513359) | rock metagenome | isolation source: Antarctica rocks | place: Antarctica: Victoria Land, Ricker Hills nord | collected 2016-01-04
TGGGGACACTTCGCGGGGGGCGGCGCCAACCCCGTCGACACCGACGTCATCGACGCCGCGGTCACCGAGCTGCTCGCCGCGGAGGTGTGACCCGGGCCGCCCCTACAGGACCTGTTCGGTGGCTTCCATGGCTTTCTCGTGCTGGGCTAGATGTGTTGTCCAGGCAGGTTGGTCAGCCTGGTGATAGGAGCGAGATCAGTCTTGCGCACGGTCGTTGCAGTAGTCGATCGACACGACCACCCCGGGGGGCCGGTTGGTGTTCCATATCTTCGGTCGTTGGCGGAGTTCGAGCGTGACCTGATCCGGGAACGGACGATGGCCGGGCTCGCCGCCGCCCGCCGGCGGGGTCGGGTCGGGGGCCGGCCCACCGTCATGACGGCGGCCAAGACGAAGCAGGCCACCCGCATGGTCACCGCTCGCACCCCGCTCACGGAGGTCGCCGACGTCGGCGAGGATGAGGAATGCGGGGATGGCCGCGGTGACCCAGCCCTCGACCGCGGTGACCCAGCCGGTGTAGGCGGTGAGGTGGTCCCGCTTCAGCCCGAGCAGCAGGAAGAACAGGAACCACAGGAACGACCAGTACAGCCAGATCACGCCGAGCGGCCGGTCGTGCACGATCCGAAAATTCACGCAGGAGAAACCCAACGCGGAGATCGCCACGAACAGCGAGTAATAACCGACGCCGGTGCTGTCCGCTCCGGTGAGCAGGTTCAGACCCACATAGGGGTAAAGCCGAACAGGCACAGGCCGGCGGCGGCCAGCGTCTTCGCCGGGTCGCCGCCGGCCTGTGCCAGCAGCCACGGTGGGTACGACGACCTGCAGCACCCCGACGAACAGGTTGAACAGTCCGACGGCCCGCGCGTCGACCTCGCCGAGCAGCATCATCCCGTTCAAGAACAGCACCGCACCGACGTGAAACAGACCACCGTGCCCACGCGCCACCTGCCGCCAGCCGATGGCCGAGATCGCGGATGCGGCAGGCCTGCCGCCGTCCTCGGCGACCAAGCTGGTCGACCGGATGGTCAGCGCGAATCTGGTGTATCGCCGCGGCGACCCCGCAGACCGGCGCCGGGTGCTGGTTGCCCTGACCGTCCGCGGTGAAGTGGCGCACCGGTGGCTGCAGGAAATCGTCAACCAGGAGAGAACAGAGCTGCTCACGCTGACCGGTGTCGACGATCTCGAGGAACTCAGCCGACTACTGTCCCGGCTTCTCCATCAGCTCGGCATCCCGCAGCCCGAGCCTGCCCCGCAAGCGCGATAACCGGGGCTTCTGCCGCCCTGATGCCCCCACCACTCTCCCGGAGTGAGCACCGAGCTGGGTGAAAAACGGTGCCACCGCGCAGTCAACGCCCTGGTTACTTCGGTTGGGTGGGCGTCAGTTGACGTGGTCGGCGAGAGACGGAGGACAAGGGGCACGTGTCTCAGCAAATGGCGCAGGTCTTGGTTGTGGGCGATGAACCTTGCGGGTATCGCTACCGGGGGCTGCAGGCTCCCGGAGGGAGCGGCGGAGCACAGTCAGGTCCAGGCTGCCTGAGCAATGGCCGTGCCGAGGAGCGCCGCGCCCAGCCCGGCGACCACGCTGGCGGCCACGTTGGCGAAGGCGAAGAAGCGGAGCCCCTGCTGGGCCAGCCGCAAGGACTCGTAGGAGAACGTCGAGTACGTGCTTAACGCGCCGCATAGCCCCGTACCGATCAGCGCCTGCAGCTCCGCCGAGGCCGCTCCGGCAGTCACCGCGCCCGTCACCACTCCCAGTACCAGGCTAGCGACGATATTCACCGTCAACGTTCCCCATGGAAACACGGTGTCGTGACGGGACTGGACTGCGCTGTCGGTCAGATAGCGCAGTGGTGCACCAACCGCCGCGCCTAGCGCAACCCACAGCAACGTCATCGCTGCGTGACACCGACCGTCATTTGTGCCAGGCGGGTCCCCGCCGTTACTGCGGCGAGGGCGACAAGCACGGTGAGGCCGATGTCGGCCAACCCCAGCCCAGCGTGGCCGGTCGCGATCAGGCGCTGACTATCCACGGCGTAGGTCGAGAACGTTGTGAAACCGCCCAGCACCCCAGTGCCCAGCAGCGGCCGGATCAGCCGGTTCGCGGTAAACACGTCGGTTACCAGCACCATAAGCACCCCGATCAGCGCGCATCCCACCCCGTTGATGCCCAGCGTCGTCCACGGGAACCGGCCGTCAGCGGTCGGCCACCACAGCCCGGCCTGGTACCTGGCCAGGGCACCGGCGACACCGCCGGTGGCGACGACCGCGACTATGGCAATCACATCGGGAGGCCACCGCCGCAGCGCCCGAGCGTGCTCGTCGGAGAGGTTGGCGTCGGCCGCTTCGGGCGCCGCCCTCTCCCCCTCGTTCGGCCGGAGGTCGTCGTCCATAGAGAGCTGTCTCCTACGCAGTTCCGGTCGCCCCCGCGAAGTATCGGTGGCCTCGTACGAGGATTGCGGCGGGGAAGCGCGGAACGATGTGTGTCGGGATGAGTCAGTCTACGTCCGCATCGACGCCAAGGAGAAAAGTCATAGAAGCTGACCCTCGGTACGCCTGTCCCGGGTCAATTTGGGTAGGCCCGTTGGCGGACGGGCGGACATCGATTCAGCTCATCGGGGATTGTCATAGGGCAGAGGGCAGTGTGCGATCGACGCCGGTGGTGTTGTGGGGTTGATGGTCACCGGGTGGTGTCGGGCGAGGATCAGCGGGTGGGGTTGGTGCTGTTCTCGGCGTGGCGGACGCAGTCGCGCCCGGCGGTTTTCGCGGTGTACATCGCGGTGTCCGCGGCGGCGGTCAACGCATCGATGCTGGTGCCGTCGCCGGGGTGAAACTCAGCGTGCCGGGGCGCAGTAGGAGGATCCAAGTCAGGGACTTCACCGGGATGGACACCGCGTCGGTCGGGTTTGTGCGTCGGGTGGAGAACATGGTCGCCGACACCCCCCACTACCGGGACGAGCTGAACCGCCGGCACGAGCATGCGCTGACCCGGATCGCCGAGTTGGAGGCCGTCGCGGACGAGCCGTTCGAGCACACCGACACCCTGCGCGACAAACGGTACCGGTTGGACACGCTCACCACGCAGCTGCAGACGAGCGCGGACAGCCCGGAAGCCAAAGCCAAAGAGACCGAACATCAGCAGCGGATGGACGCCCAGGGTCGCGAACCGGGGTGGAGTCTGGCGCTGAACCCGCCACCAGCCCTGCGCGACCCGGCGGCGGGGCAGGGGTCATCGGGTGTGCCGCGTGCGGTCCGGTTGGCCTATCTCGGGCAGGGCAATCCGAACACCGCGCCGATCGGGTGGGCGGAGGATGTGCTGGGACGACGTCGCCCCCGACTGCAGCCCGAGGACCGGCACCGTGACGAGGAACGCGGCCGGTAAGTCGCGGTCGGCGATTCGGGTTATCCCGCAGCGGGTGCGGCAGGCTCTGCCGGGGGGTGGTTGTTCTCGCCCCGGGCGGGGGTGTGTTCGGGGCGGGGTTGGCGGGTGCGGGGTGTCTTCGGCGGTCGGAGTCCGGCGTCGTTGAGTTGCTTTGCGGTCCACCCTCCGGCTAGCGCGCTGGCGTAGGCGGTGCGCGCAGCTTCGGCTGCTAGGTGCTCGGCGTCGCGGGCTTGGGTTGCTGCCGCATCCTGTTTGCGGTGTACGTCGAGGGCATCACCCAGGGTGTTTCACCAGGGCAATGCGATCGGCCAGCAGTGTCTTGGCGGCGGCCGCTGCTGCTGCTTTACCGGATCGCGGTGGTGTCGGTTCGCTCATGGCCGCAGTCTGCTGCACACGTCGTTGGCCGCGCGCAAGCGGCGCGCCGTCGCGGACAAGACGGCAACGAAGGCACCGGCGCGGGGGGAAATCGAGAAGGCCGCCCGCCGCGGTGGGCGGCGCCCGGACGGGCCCAGTATCGGCGGCCCGGGCGGTGGTGGTGGCACCGCGGTGGCGGTGTTGCCGTCGCGGGTGCGGTTGCGTCAGATCGTGTCCCAGACCGCCGCGCAGAAGCGGGGGGCACCGGAGTTCCTCGACGCCCTGCGCGCCGAAGGGTTGCGGGTGCACGAGAACCACGGGCCCGATGGGAGGCTCCGCGGCTACGCCGTCGGAGTCAGCGGGGACACCGACCGGAAGGGCAAACAGGTGCTGTTCGGGGGCCGCACCCTGGCCCCGGACCTGTCCCTGCCCAAGCTGCTGCAACGGTGGGACAGCGCCCCGCTGCCCGAGGTGACCGTTACCCCGACGCGGCTGTCGGCGGTCTCACCAGAGGACAAGGTGAACGGCCTGCGCACCGGGCAGGCGGCGGTGGAGCAAGCCCGCACCGCACTCGCCACGGGCACCGAGTCGGCGGACGGGATCGCGCACGCCACCGCGGACCTGCTCGGGTCGGTGGCCCGGGTCACTGACGGGCTGGAGGCGGGGCCGGGGGCGGCCGCCGGCGAGGTCTACGACCGGGCGGCGAGAACACCAGGTGCGGTGCAGCCCAACGAGTGGGGCAACGCTGCGAAGGGCCTGCGGATGGCGTCCTGGCAGATCGGGATGATGGGCATGATCTCCGGCAAGGGCAAGGACCAGAACGCCGCCACCGTGGCCCTGTTGCTCGCCCTCGCCCTCGCCGCGCTGATCGCGGAGATCGCCGCGAGCCGCCAGCAGGCCCACCGACTACATCAGGCCGCGGCGGCGAGTGCGACCAGCGGTCTGCTCCGGACTCACCCCACGGTGGTCGCGGACCCGGTACCGGATCTCGCCGAGGGGTGGCGACGCCACCAACAACAAGTGCACCAGCAGCCGACCCAAGAGCGGGCGGCGACTGCGCAGGGCACGCAACGGCCACCAATCCAGCACCCGAACGCACCGCGACCGATAGAGCCACCACGGAGAGGACCACGACGATGACCGAGACCGAGATCCCGCAGCTGCACCTGTCCCGCGACCACATCATGGCCATGACGCAGGTGCTGACCATGCTCAGCCAGCGCCTGGCCGAGCAACGCGAACGCCGCGGCCGCGCCGCCTACGGCAACGCCGAACACGCCGCCCGGATCGCCGACACACAGGAGAACCCGGTGCTGCGCCCGATGACCGACCCCGAACACCAGGCGTTCACCGCCCAGGCCGGTGAAGCCCAGCCACCGGCGCAGGGGCTCACTGTGGCCACCGCCCCTCTCTGGCAGGAGTGGGGGGTGCGGGCGGTGGCTCCGACCGGTGACTACGCCACGGTGATGTGTCCGACCATCAGCGAAGCCGCACGCCTCGCGGACTATCTGCGGGCGGAGAACAGTCCCGCCGCCGTGACCGAGCTGAGCGAGCTCAGCGAGCAGATCGGGCACCGCGTCGCCGCAGACAAGGCCGCCGCTGCACCGGCACAGCCGGAGGTCGGTGCCGCGACTACGCGGGACGGCGAGGCGAGCGAACGACCACGGCTGGCGAACCTGGCCACGGACCTACCAGCCTCGGTGACCACGGCCCCGGAGTGGGAGCGCACCGAAGCCCGCTTCGGCGAGCTCACCGCCCAAGGTGTGGACCCGGCGGCGCTGGCCGCGGGTGTGCAGGGGTTGGACTTCGACCGGGCACGCCGACCCGACGCCCTCGTGCGGTGGTCACTCGACCAGACCGCCCAGGCCTGGGAAGCCGGGCATCCCCAGCAGCCCCGGACCCACGAGGACAGCCGTGAGGCCACCGCGGCATGGGCCCGCCAGCTCGACCCCACTAGCGCCGTGGACCGAGCCGCCGCCGGCGACGCCGTGGGCCGGTACGGCCAGGACGTCGACGCCACCCTCGCCACCACTTACCCCGGACTGCTCACCGCCGCCACCGACGCACGCACGATGGCGGAGTGGGCGAACGGCGCGGCGCTCTCACAACAGCAGCGGGAGAACGCCGAAGCGCTCACCGCGGAAAGCGCCTCCCACACTCTGCGCGGCGACGACGTGCGCGGGGGACAAGGTGGAGAGGAGGACCTCGACCGCGAGGAAGCGGCGATCGCGGCGGACGGGGAAGCCGCCGAGCACCGCGGCCGCGCCTCCGAAGCAGGCAGCGAAGCCGAACGGGCCCGCGACGACAAAGTCACCGCCCAGTTCACCCCCGCAGCGACAACCACTACGACCGTTACCAAGGTGGCGCGGCGCACCGCCACCCCCACGAATCCGCCAGTACCGGTACCGACCCAGACCCGCACCCGCGGGCGAGGACGCTAAACACTCCTACGCAGCGGACAGTGCCGAGTCACGGGGTGGAGTGCTCTAATGCGCCGATACTCTCCTATATCAGCCGGTAGGCCGGCGGGGATCACCCGGGTAAGTACGCCACGAGTACGTCACGACTACACCCGGACTCAACCGCGTTCGCGGATAGCGCCGGGCGGCGCCAGCCTTGCTTATGCTCACTTCGAGCGGGGTGCGCACGTACGCGGACTACCGTGATCTCATTCCTTCTGTATGAGGCCGCACGAGAGGTGATGGAGGGCTGTTGTTCATGCCACCGGGCAACGCTGCATGGGCAGCTGCAGCGGATGGAGGGTCCTCTGGCGTCTGGCGTCCCTTTACTCGGTCAGTGGTTGTTGACGGCACGCGGATCCGGGTCGCGACCTGTGGGGAGGGGCCGCCGCTGCTGTTAGTGAATGGCATCGGGGGGAACATCGAGATGTGGCAGCCCTTGGCCGCGCGGCTGAGAAACCGCCAGCTGATTATGTTCGACGTCCCTGGTACGGGGCAGTCCCCGCCGCTTCTGTTGGCGCGGCGGATGCGCGGGTACGCGCGTCTCCTCGCTGGGCTGCTCGACACGATCGACATTGAGCGCGCTGACGTGCTCGGCTACTCCTGGGGTGGGGCCCTGGCCCAGGAGCTGGCCCATCAGTTCCCGGAACGGGTGCGTTCGCTGGTTTTGGCGGCGACCATCCCGGGTCTTGGTGGTCAGCCACCGGCCCCGTGGGTGCTCGCACTGATGGTCACGCCGACCCGGTACTATTCGCGCACTTACTTGCGCCTGGTTTCCCCTGTGGTTTTTGGTAGCGACCCCGCCAAGGCGGCGGACTCCCCGCACGGCAGGGCGCGGCGGGTGGCTCCGCCGAGTCTGCTCGGGTACTCCCAGCAGCTGTACGCCATTACCGGCTGGTCGAGCCGGTGCTGGCTGCACAATCTGCGGGTACCGACTCTTGTGCTGGCTGGGGATCGTGACCCGCTCGCTCCCCGCCGCAACGCTCGGATTCTCGCCCGCAGCATTCCCGATGCCCGCCTGCATGTCGTGCACGGCGGGCACCTGTTTCTGCTCGAGGAGCCTGAAGAGGCCGGCCGGCTGGTCGCTGCCTTCTTGGCTGAGCTGGACGGTGCTGTCCTGGCTCAGGGCGGGTCACGGTCGAGCACGTAGAGGCCCGGGGCGGGTTCCCTGGGTGGGTGGTTTTCGTTGCCCAACCGCTGCGGCGCCGGCTGCTCCACACCCGAGCGTTCGAGTTCCTAGTCCCCCAAGCCTGCCACCAGCTGCCGGTGCGTTTCTCGGGCACCGGCTAGCCAGGTTTCCGGATCAGGACTCGGGGTTCCGCCGGAGAAGTAGCTTGCCTTGGGGTTGCCCGGCGGGTTGACGAGGCTGGCGATGTGGCCGGCGTTGCTGAGCATGAACGTGCTCGGACCCGACAGCGCGGTCGTCGTCCGGTAACAGCCGGTCCAGGGGGTGAGGTGGTCGGTCAACGCACCGGTGGCGAACGTCGGCACCGTGATGGTGTCGAGGTCAACGGGTGTGCCTAGGACGGTGAGGGCGCCGGGCCGGCACAGGGTGTTGTCCCGGAAGATGCCGAGGAGCTGCTCATGCAGGGTGGCCGGCAGGTTCGTCCCGTCGGCGTTCCATGCCAGGATGTCGAAGACCGGCGGGTCCTCGCCCATCAACCAGTTGTTCACCCAGTAGTTGAACACCAGGTCGTCGGGTCGCATCCAGCTGAAGACCGTGCCCATGGACCGGGCCGTGATGACGCCGCCGCGCCGGGAGCTGCGCCGGGCCAGCTCGAGCAGCCGCGGTGCGGAGAACGCCCCGATCGGTGCGTGGCTGTCGAAGTCGAGCAGCGTAACCGCGTAGGCCGCGCTGTGCACCGTGTCGTCTGCGGTGGCGGCCAGGTGGTTGAGCACCGTGGTCATGAGCATGCCACCGGCGCAGAACCGGAGCGTAATTCACGTCTTCGGACCCGGTGATGTCTTTAACGACGTGCAGGGCGGTGAGGATACGGGTGGCGTAGGTGTCCAGGTCCCAGTCGGCTTGCTCCGCGGTCGGGTTGCGTCAGCTGAGCAAGAAGACCTGCGGTCCCTGGCCGACCACGTATTCCACGAAGCTGCGGCCCCGGCCGGAGGTCGAGGAAGGAGAACCGGCCGATCGGCGGCGGGACGATCGGTTCGGCACACACTGCGACGGTGCGATGTTGGTTGTGCACGCGGGTATCCTCAGGCACACCTGACCGCACCGTCGCTGGAGGAACACGTGTCTGCTGCATCCCCGTCCGGGTCTGTCATTGTTGCCGGTGCTCGCACGCCCATGGGGCGCCTGCTGGGCTCGCTGAAGAACTTCTCCGCGGCCGACCTCGGCGGCATCGCCATCAAGGGTGCGCTGGAGAAATCCGGCGTCGCGCCGGAGCAGGTCGAGTACGTCATCATGGGTCAGGTGCTCACCGCGGGCGCAGGTCAGATGCCCGCGCGCCAGGCCGCCAGTGCTGCAGGTATTCCGATGACCGTGCCTTCGCTGAACATCAACAAGGTGTGCCTGTCCGGGATCGACGCCATCGCCCTGGCTGATCAGCTCATTCGGGCCGGCGAGTTCGAGGTGGTGGTGGCCGGTGGCCAGGAGTCGATGACCCAGGCACCGCACCTGCTGAACAAGAGCCGGGAGGGCTTCAAGTACGGCGACGTCACGATGACCGACCACATGGCCTACGACGGTCTGCACGACGTATTCACCGACCAGGCCATGGGTCTGCTCACCGACCAGCGCAACGATTCCGACAAGCTCACCCGCGAAGAGCAGGACGCCTTCGCGGCCCGCTCGCACGAGCGGGCGGCCAAGGGCTGGAAGGACGGCCTGTTCGACGACGAGGTGGTCGGCGTGAACATTCCGCAGCGCAAGGGCGACGCGATCGAGTTCAAGTCCGACGAGGGCATCCGGGCCGACACCACCACAGAGTCCCTCGGCAAGCTGCGCCCCGCGTTCCGCAAGGACGGCAGCATCACGGCAGGGACGTCCTCGCAGATCTCCGACGGTGCCTGCGCCGTCGTGGTGATGAGCAGGGCCAAGGCCGATGAGCTGGGTCTGAGCTGGCTCGCCGAGATCGGGCCACACGGGGTGGTCGCCGGCCCTGACTCGACGCTGCAGGAGCAGCCGGCTCGCGCCATTGCCAAGGCCTGCGCGCGGGAGGGCATCAGCCCCACCGATCTCGACCTGGTGGAGATCAACGAGGCTTTCGCCGCCGTGGGCATCGTGTCCGCGCGCCAGCTCGGTATCGACGAGGACAAGGTGAACGTCAACGGTGGCGCGCTCGCCGTTGGTCACCCGATCGGAATGTCCGGCGCTCGGATCACCCTGCACCTTGCGCTGGAGCTGGCTCGTCGCGGTGGCGGCATCGGTGCTGCGGCGCTGTGTGGTGGCGGTGGCCAGGGTGACGCGTTGATCGTCCGCGTGCCCAAGGCTTAGGGGGCGTGTCGGCAGGGACGGCGGAGCCGGCGGCGGCGCTTCGACGGCTCCGAGTCGATGTCGCCGATCTCGTGGTGCGGGCCAGGGAGGGTCAAGCCCGCGCCGTCGCCCGGCTGATCTCCCTGGTCGAGGACGCGAGCCCCCAGCTGCGTGAAGTTGCCGCGGCACTCGCTCCGTACGCAGGTAGCGCCCAGGTGATCGGGCTGACGGGTCCGCCAGGGGTGGGCAAGTGCCGGCCCAGGACAGCAGGTGCGGGGTGGGCAGCGCGTTGTACGAGTCCGGGATCACCGGGCTGCGCTGAGTTACCGTGGAGGCGCTACCGGAAACTGTTTGGTGGCATCAGAGACCGAGATGCCCACCACGCCGCGCACAGTATTGTTGCGGGCGCAACTCACGTAGCACGGGTGAGGGTGTGCTGCGGCGGCCTCTGCGCTCCGCTTTATTGGCCCACGGCGGGCTCGTCGGCAGCTCGACGGGAGACGTCGTCGGTGTGTTTATGGTGTTGCGTGGTGGCGGTGAGTGGGCCGACGGGCAGCAGTACCCGACCCCAGGTGGCGTTGGTTACCCCGGCGAAGGAGGCGTACCAGGCCGCCACGGCCGTTGCCAGGCCGACGTAGCCGCCGGCCTTACCGATTCCGGTGGCCGATCCGATATCGGCGATGGTCAGCAGGATGAATGTCACGGATAGCAGCAGGAAGACCAGCGCGACCGCCCCGTTGACCCGGAGGGAGGCCACCAGCATGTACACGGTGAAGATGCTCCAGCCCAGCAGATACAGGCCGGTAGCGGAGTGCGCGGTGGCGGCGGGCAGGCCGGGCGCGATGAACTTCACGTAGGCGGCGAAGGACAGCCAGAACGCACCGTACGACGTGAACGCGGTGGCCCCGAACACATTGCGGTTGCGAAATTCCCACATCCCGGCGAGCAGCTGCGCTGCGCCGCCGTAGAACAAGGCGAGGGGGAGCACGACGGCCTCAAGTTTGGTGTCCAGCAGGCCCGCGTTGAACACCGACAACACAAAGGTGGTCATCGCGAAGGCGGCCAGGCCCAGTGGGGCAGGGTCGGCGACGCCGGTGGGCGTGGGGATCGCCTCTGCCGCCGACTGGCGCCCGGTGGTCTCACGGCTCGGTGTCATGAACATCTCCTTCGACGAGGGGGCAGCGTCAGCGCCCACCACTGTTGCGCACTGACGCACGTTAACCCGCATCGTTCACGGGGTGTCGGGCCGACACGGCCTGGTGCCAAGTTTTTGCGTGCTGCCGGGGAAGAACTTTTCTATGGTTGGAGTCCTTTTGAGATGAGGTCCATCACGGTGGAGTCGGCGAGCGTGGAGACGTCACCCACCTCCCGGTTTTCCGCGACGTCACGCAGCAGCCTGCGGATGATTTTGCCGCTGCGCGTCTTCGGCAGCTCCGGCACCACCATGATCTGGCGTGGCTTGGCGATGGGGCCGATTTCCTTGGCCACGTGGTTGCGCAACTCGGTGATCAGCTCCTCGCCGCCGTCGGCCTCACCCCCGCGCAGGATGACGAAGGCCACGATGCCCTGCCCGGTGGTCTCGTCGCTGGCCCCGACGACGGCGGCCTCGGCGATGGCGTGGTGCGACACGAGGGCGGACTCGACCTCGGTGGTGGAGATGCGGTGCCCGGACACGTTCATCACGTCGTCCACCCGGCCAAGCACCCAGATGGCACCGTCCGCGTCCACCTTGGCGCCATCCCCGGCGAAGTACCAGCCCTGTTCGGCGTAGCGCGACCAGTAGGTCTCCTTGTAGCGCTCCATGTCGCCCCAGATTCCGCGCAGCATGGACGGGAACGGCTTGTCCAGCACCAGGTATCCATTCACCGCGTCCTCGCTGGCGCTGAGCACGTTGGCCTCCTCGTCCACGACGGCCGCGGAGATGCCGGGCAGTGGCGCCATCGCCGAGCCCGGCTTGCAGGCGGTGACGCCCGGCAGCGGAGAGATCATGATGGCACCGGTCTCGGTCTGCCACCAGGTGTCCACGATGGGGCAGCGTCCGTGCCCGATCACCTCGTGGTACCACAGCCACGCCTCGGGGTTGATCGGCTCGCCGACGCTGCCCAACACCCGCAGCGACGACAGGTCGTGCGCATCGGGGATCTCGCGACCCCACTTCATGAAGGTGCGGACCAGCGTCGGTGCCGTGTAGTAGATCGAGACCCCGTACTTGTCGATAATGTTCCAGTGCCGGTGCTCGTCGGGGTAGTTGGGCGTGCCCTCGTAGACGACCTGGGTGACGCCGTTGCTCAGTGGCCCGTAGACGATGTAGGAGTGCCCGGTGACCCAGCCGATGTCGGCGGTGCACCAGTAGACATCGTTACCCTCCTTGTGGTCGAACACGTAGTGATGGGTGTAGGAGCATTGGGTGAGGTAGCCGCCCGAGGTGTGGATGATGCCCTTGGGCTTGCCGGTGGTGCCGGAGGTGTAGAGCACGAACAGGGGGTGCTCGGAGTCGAAGGCCTCGCAGGTGTGCTCGGTGGACGCCTTGGCCACCGTGTCGTGCCACCACAGGTCGCGCCCCTCGGTCCAGTCCACATCGGACTCGGTCCGCTTGACGACGAGCACGTGCTGCACCGACTCAGCACCGTCCACGGCCTCGTCCACGGCGGCCTTGATGGGCGCGGCCTTGCCGCGGCGCCACTGCCCGTCGGTGGTGATGACCAGCTTGGCCTCGGCGTCGTCGATGCGTGAACGCAGCGCCCCGGAAGAATATCCGGCGAACACGACGGAATGGGTGAGCCCGAGACGCGCGCAGGCCAGCATGGAGATGACCGCCTCGGGGACCATCGGCATATAGATGGCCACCCGATCGCCGGTGACCAGCCCCAACTCGGTGAATGCGTTGGCGGCCTGGCTCACCTCGGCCAGCAGATCGTTGTAGGTGACGTCCCGTGAGTCGCCTGGCTCGCCCTCCCAGTGAATGGCCACCCGGTCGCCGTTGCCGGCTTCGACGTGGCGGTCCACGCAGTTGTAGGCCACGTTGAGCTTGCCGCCGACGAACCACTTCGCGACCGGTGCGCCGGACCAGTCCAGGACCTGCTCCCACGGCTGCGCCCAGGACAGTCGTTTGGCCTGGGTGGCCCAGAACTCCTCCCGGTCGGCGTCGGCTGCCTGCTGCAGCTCGGTCCCGGCGTTGGCCTGCGCGGCGAACTCGTCGCTGGGCGCAAAAACATGGGTGTTGTCGTGGGCACTATCGGTGCTGGAAGTCATCAATCAACGTCTCCTGCGCAAGGCTCAATCGGCCGTTCTCTGCCGCCCAGTGAACCCGCACCGTTCACGGCTACGGGGGCTGACACGGCCTGATGACAACGGAGCGGGTACTGGCACTTTCCGGGAACTCAGATAAGCACACATGAAGACTTTTCGCAGGGGAAGCATACGACGTGATCGTGCCGCGGCGGCCTGCCTGTTGACCTTTCCAGGGTTTTCTCCCGGATGTAGTTGCGGTCCAGTTGCGCGGCGACCACGCGGACCGCGAGAACCGATGGCGCCCATGCCGGCCTGCCCCACCGGGTGTGGCCTGATCAGGAGCATGTCCGCGCATCGCGCGCGACCCGTCCCAGGTATGCCATCCGCGGTGACTTCTCCCCAAGCCGTACCGACTGCCCTCGCGGCAGCACGCGCTCGGACCGAAGCGCATCCGACTCGGGGAGCGCGCGACACGACAGATCTGGTGCGCAGCTTTCGCGGTGGTGTCCGCGCCGCCCTCGCGGGCGGAGGTCTCGGCCCTGCTGCAGGCCGGCGATGAGGGTCTGCTTGGCGGCGTGCGCAGCCTTCTCCGCGAGATCTTCGGCGACCTCTCGGCGTTGCCGCGGGGGTTCGTTACGTCGCCACAGCGCGGTTGACCTGATAGGTCGAGTTTCCACCGCGCGCTGCGCTTCGAGATCGACGATGCTTTTGGAAAGGAGGATCGATGAAGGTTTACGACGTCGCGGATCTGGAACAGAATTCGGCAGAACAGGCTGGACCGTCACCGGTGTACATGGCGGGACGGGTCTTCGCGCATGTTGTGGGAGGTTGTTCGGACGGCTTGCTTGCCCAACGGGTCGTGGGGGAGGAAACTCCGATCGGCCCTAGCTGTGCCACAACTGAGGCTGGATGGGGGCTGCTGTGATGGGTGCCTATTTTGCGTCAGATGCGATGCAGCGGGGGTTCTGTGAGTCCACTTTGGAGACGGAGACAACGCTATGAGCGATCAGCCCTCAAGCCGCGCTGAGCAGGTCCGGCGATTGTATGAAGAAGCCGAAACTCGGTCGGGGACGGCGGTGGAGGGCTTGGTTTCCAGCGAGGGGTTCGGCGAGATTCTCTCGATGGTGACCGGCAATGCTATGGCGCTGACGCAGGTCGCGAACCGTGGACTCGACCAACTCGTCCGTGGACTGCGGGTGGCGGGTCGCTCCGATGTCACCCGGCTGGGGCGTCAGCTTGCGCGCACCGAGGACAAGCTCGAGCAGGTGTTGCAGGTGGTCGAGCAGCTCGAGCAGCGGCTCGCCGATTCGCAGAGAGCGACCGGGGACGGCGGAGAGGAGTCGCCTACCCGGAACAACGGTGCCGCCACCCCGCGAGGCACCGGTACGAGCGCGACCCGGGGGTCGAAATGAGCGCTCTCACCGGGCTGTTGAAACTGCCGGTGCAGCTGCTCGAAACTTCCAACATCATCCTCACCACGGAGGACGCGGTCATCGGGGCGACCCCGCGCGACGTCGTGTGGACCCACCGCAAGACGACGCTGTACCGCTACCGAAGCAATTCACGCACGCATCGCGTACCGATCCTGCTGGTCTTCGCGCTGATCAATCGGCCGGAGATTTTCGACCTTCGGCCCGGTCACTCCTTCGTCGAGTTCCTGCTCGACGAGGGCTTCGACGTGTTCTTGGTCGATTGGGGTCAACCCGACGACGAGGACGCCGACGTGGGTCTGGACACCTATGTCTGCGACGAGCTGCACTGGGCTGTACGCGAGACGCTCCGTGCCAGCGGCAACGAGCAGGTCACGCTGGTCGGGTGGTGCATCGGCGCCACGTTGTGCGCGATGTACGGTGCACTGCACCCCGATGGGGCTGTCCGTAATCTCGTCCTCCTCACGATGCCCGTGGACACGTCCAATAGCTTGTACACGACCTGGGTGGGGCGGGAGTCCTTCGACGTGGACCAGGTCGCCGACACCTACCCGGCAATTCCGGGTGGAGCGGTGGACTGGGCAAACAAGCTGATGAAACCGGTCACCAACTACATCACCACGCCCCGCCGGCTGTTCGACTCGGTCCGCGAGGGCACGGCTAACCGTGTGGCCTATCAGACGATGTCCAAATGGGTCGGGGATAACCCGCCGTTTGCGTCTCGCGCCTACCGGGAGTGGATCACCTGGATGTATAAGGAGAACCGGCTGGTGCGGGGTGCGCTGAGGTTGCGCAGGCAGCGAGTGGATCTCCGCGATATCACGCAGAGTTGTCTGGTGGTCACGGCGGGCTCGGACCACATCGCTCCGCGACACTCCACGTTGCCCTTTCTTGACCTCGCCTCGAGCACGGATCTGGAGCATCTCGACCGCCCGGGAGGGCACATCGGGTTGATGGCCGGGTCGAAGGCTCGCGAGCAGGTCTGGCCGGAATTGAGCAGTTGGCTCGAGCAGAGGTCGAAGTGATTGTGCCCTTGAGTCGACGGAGGAGAACTTGTGAGTGAGAGTGTTGTCGAAAACGGATTGACCGAGCGACGCGGTGGCGAGAAGTTGCGCGGTAGAGTCGCGTTCGTCACCGGAGGGACGCGCGGCATCGGCGCGTCGATCTGCCAGAGTCTGGCAGGACAGGGCGCCTCGGTTGCCGCTGGTTTCAGCAGCAACAGCAGCAAGGCAGAAGAGCTCCTGAAAACCTTGCAGGACGCAGCGCACGGTGATGCCCGCATGAGTATTCACCAGGGCAACGTGGCCAGCGGCGAGGACTGCAGGCGGACGATCGGCGAGGTCATCGAGCAGCACGGCCGACTGGACATCTTGGTGAACAATGCCGGCATCACGATAGACAAGACGGTCGCGAAGATGGCCGATGATGACTGGAACAACGTGCTGGCGGTGAACCTGTCCGGGGCCTTCTTCCTGTCCCAGGCTGCGTTGGAGCACATGCTCGAGCGCGGTACCGGCCGCATCGTCAACGTCTCGTCGATCATCGGCGAAATCGGAAACGTCGGGCAGGCGAACTACGCCGCGTCCAAGTCCGGCCTGTTCGGGTTGACCAAAACGTTAGCGCGTGAGGCGGCCTTTCAGCTGAAGCGGGCAGGCAAGCTCACCGAAGACGGTCTGGGTGTCACCGTCAACACCGTCACCCCCGGTTATGTGGCGACCGAAATGGTGGAGGCCGTACCGGAGAAGACGCTCGACAAGATCAAGGGCGGGATTCCGCTGGGCCGACTCGCGAGGCCGGAGGAGGTCGCGCGGGTCGTGCACTTCCTCGTGGCGGACGCATCGTCCTACATCACCGGCCAGGTGTGGGGGGTCAACGGCGGACTCGACATGTGATCTCCACGGGTGATCCAACCCAGCACGCCACCTCCATCTGGAGGTGGCGTGCTGTGTTGGGGGAGGTGCTCAGCCGCCCTGGGGAACGTCCGGTTGCGCGCGGTTCATGGTGCTGGCAGGGGTGGTCGGCCTGGCTGGGCTGGTGTTGATGTTGCGCTCCCGCCCGACGTGTGCTGCTTCCTCGACCGGCGGTTGATGTCGGCGAGGAGTGTGGGCCATTGATCCCGCAGCGCTTCGCGTCCCATGAACAGCCCGAGGTGACCGCCGGTGGAGGTTTCCGTGATGACCTGCTCGGCTGGTGTGGCGACGAAGTCCCGCGCCGCGAATACCTGCCCGGGCGGGGTGATGTTGTCGGTTGCGCCGGCGAGCAGATACAGCGGGCAGCTGATCCTGCGCAGGTCCACCCGGTCTCCGCCGACCACCAGTTCGCCCTTGATCAATTCGTTGCGTTGGAACAGGTGCTCGACCAGCCACAGGTAGAAGGTGCCGGGGACGTCTTGGGTGTGCTTGAACCAGTCCTCGAATTCGTTGTAACGCTGGACGTAGCCGTCGTTGTCGAGATTGTTGAACAGCTGAAGCTGTTTGGTGACCTCGGCTTCCGGTTGGATCGCGATGAACCCACTCAACACGGCCGATCCCGGCATGTTGCCACCACCCGCGGCGACTATCGCGCGGTAGGGAGCGAGCCCGAAGGTGTCGGTCATCAGCTGGGTGTTCACGGCGATCGCCGCGTTATCGGCGTGGAAATCGATGGGCGCGCCCGCCAGGGTGAGTGTGTGCACGTCGGCGGGGTGCAACGCCGCATAGATCGCGGCCAGCCAGCCCCCTGGCAGTCGCCGATGAGGTTCACCGGACCGCCGATGTGGGCGACCGCACGCGCAATGACGGCGACGTAGTCCTCGACGGTGGTGCCACTGGTGGCGGAGGTGGCGGAATGCCACTCCATCGCGTACGCCCGAGTGAGGCCGTTCGCCCGGATGGTAGCCATCTGGCTCTGCTGCGGACTGAAATCCACGATCGTGGAGGAATGCCCAGCCTGGGGCGGCAGCACCAGCGTGGGTACCACAGTGTCGTCGTGGCAATCCACGGAGAAATCGCGCAGTGACGCGATGGGGGTCTGCAAGCTCACCTCGTTAGGACTGGCCCACTGTGGCGGCTGCCGCCGGGTCATGAGCGCGAGCCAATCCCACGGCGCGCTCGCGAGCCACGCTGCGGGCTGCGGTTGCCGCCACAACGTTGCCGTGAAGTCACTGGCCGCAGTCGCGATGGCTTCCCAGCTGTGGAGGCCACTGGCCAGATTCTGCTGCACCAGTTGCGTCGCCGTTCTCAGCGGGGACTCCCGCTCGCTGGCCGATGTCGGCATTTCCGCTCACCTCATTCTCGGGTTGGATCGGTCGAAGCTGTCAGGGAGCAACGCCTACCGATCAGTAACGTCTCTCTGGCCTGACATGCTAAACACACGTCAAGCGAATGCATTCTTCGGCGGTTCACTCTCTCGACAGGTGGTTAAAATGTCTTTGCGGGGCTGCCCCCGCCACGGAACCGGAGGGAGGAACCCTCGATGAGCGTGCCTCCGGACGACACGCCCGACGATGCCTGGGGTTCCGAACTGGGAGCACTCGGTACGTTCATCCGCCACCAGCGTGGGCTCGCGGACCTCTCACTGCGAGAGATGGCTTCGATGACCCAGGTGTCCAACGCCTACCTCAGTCAGATTGAGCGGGGATTGCACCAACCCTCACTCAAGGTGCTCAGAGCGATCGGTGACGCACTGAACATCGACGCCCAAGATCTGCTCGGGCAGGCCGGTTTCGGCCTACGCGCACCGAGCGTCGATGGCGAGCCCGATACGCGGTCGCACGCCGGCGACACCGAGGCCACGATCATGGCCGATCCACGGCTGAACGACGAGCAACGCCATGCGCTGATCGGTGTCTATCGCAGTTTCCTCGATTGAGGTACCGACGCTCCGGGCTGCACAGGTGGCGCGAACAGGCACAGAGCCTGATTGCGCCACCCACACGCTGACCCAGCTGAGCGACAGCCAGCCATCGTGATCGACTCTTACTTCCGGTCGTCTTCGATGAGGCGCGCACGAAGCTCGTCGACGTTCCCGGTCTTGGGCAGGTCACGACGGTCCAGCTCGTCGGCCAGTTCCACCTTCGTCAGCTGCTCATACTTCTTGGCGGCCTGCTCTTGGGCGGCGCGTTGGACCGAGTCGGCCTGCTCTTGGGCGGCGCGCTGGACCGAGTCGGCCTGCTCTTGGGCGGCGCGCTGGACCGAGTCGGTCTGCTCGCGCGCCAGCTCGCCGGCCGAGATGGCCTGCTCGCGTACCAGCTCGCCGGCCGAGGTGGCCTGCTCACGTACCGCCTCGCCGACCGAGGTGGCCTGCTCGCGGACGGTCTCGCCAACGGAGACGGTGACACCGGCCAACTTCTTGGCGAAGTCCCGCTGCACCTCGAGAGTCTTCCCCAGGAAGTCGAACACCTGGTCGATCCCTGCGGTCGGGTCAGCGACCCCAAACGGACCGACTGGCTGACCAAAAGCCTTCTGCGGGTGGGTCGCGAAGGACTCCATCATGCTGGCCATCGTCTCCTGAGACTGGCGCACGGTGTTCGCGTACTGTTCTGAAACGCTCATCTGACACTCTCCCTCGTGCTTGCTACATGGTCGTGATTGATATAGTACGCACGCGCGTTAGAAATATCAAACGCTGGTCCGCGGCGATACCGGCGAGCGGAAACGCGACGGACACGAGAAAGGGGCACGGCCACCACCGCCCCGCCCCCCAACGGATCGGAATGTGACCTCACTGCTCCGGCTCTCGGCGAGGGTGGTCCTCGATCAGGGGACAGCGGGCCGCGCCGGATGTTCGAGGAAAAACCGCAGCATCTCGGTGGAGGCGTCGGGCCCGGCCGGGTCGGTGTAGGACCCGGCCGGGCTGCCACCGAACCAGGCGTGTGCACCGCCGTGCACGATCCACTGCTCGGCCACGACGGGGCCTTCGACGTCGCGGTACACCTTCAGTGTGTGGCGATGACCGTCGGCGCCGCCGTCGATGGTCGTTGTCGCACCGATTGGGCGAGGTCCTGCCGCGAGGCGGGCGGCGATGAGCTTGTCGGCGTTGACCGGGGCGACAGTGGTGTCGCGGTCACCGTGAAAGACGATGAGCGGCACCGTGCTGGTGGCCGCAGGCGATCCGCCGGTGCGCATCACCGCGAAGGCGGAGGGCGCATTGTGCGCCGCGCCGAAGGCGATCCCGCTGTGTACGCCGACGGCGGCGTACAGCTCCGGGTAGGTCCCGACCATGACTGCGGCCATGGCGCCGCCGGCGGAGAGCCCGGCGATGTAGACCCGGGTTGGGTCGACGTCGTATTCGCTGATGACTTCGCTGGTGATGCCCGCGAGTATCGCCGGCTCACCGGCGCCACGCCGCTGGTCACCGCGTCGGAACCAGTTCCAGTAACGGCCGTAGTTCGCCGCCTGGGACTGCTCCGGATAGGCGACGAGGAAGGTGTGCTGCTCGGCCAAGTCGTTCATGCGCGTGCCGACGGCAAAGTCCTTCGCATCCTGGGTGCCGCCGTGCAGCATCACCACCAACGGTAGCGGCGCACCGACATAGCCGGTCGGAATGTAGAGGCCGTAGGTCCGCGACCCGGTCGGGCCGGTATGGGTTCGGCGAACAAGCTCACCGCGGCGACCGGCCGCGGTTCCCCCACGGGTACCAGAGACGGTGGGCCGCATGCCCGGCAACCGTGATTGCGGCGAATTGAGTGGCGCGCTGCGGCCGCTGGCTCCGCTACCGCTCCGCCGGGGGAAGCCTCGGGGCGCAGGGTGCGCCATGGTGCCCAAAAAGGGGTTCGCGAGGTTGCGCTGAAGCAGGGCGGTCGCTTCCACAAGGCGTCCGCCGCGGATGAGACCTAACGCCTCGGTCATGGTGGCGCTGTGTTGGATGAACATGATCGGCTGCTCTCTGTAGCTTGTCGTACTCCAATGGGGGGCAAATCTGTATTGACGCCAGCAGTTCACACCGTTCGTGGAGCCAGCGCCGCCCGGACCGCCCTGGGCGCCCGGAAGGCACCGAGGACCTCCACCGACGCGATCGTCGCGAGCGCCAGCTCGGGTGAGACGTCGTCGGCGAGCGTGGCCAGCCCCAGCACTCGCAGATCGACCATGCGGCCGGCGGCCCGCAACGCCTCCAACTCTCGGCGGTTGTAGTGCTGCGTACCGAGGGTGAGCGTGCGGCGCGTGATGGTTTCCTTCACGGCAGTGGCCCGCATCTCGAGCTGGCGACGGATCGCCGTCCGGATGAAATCGGTGCGGTTAGCGTAAAAACCTTCGTCCACGAGGAGGTCGATTTCGCCGAGATCGACCAAACCGACATTGATCGTGATCTTCTCACTTTTGTCCACTTCGGCCATTCCCGCACTCCCTTCAGTGTCGCCATCTCACGACCGCACCAACCATCCCAACACCATCCAGCAGGATGGTCAAATGCGCGGACCTGAAACCGGTCCGGCTCAACTAGCTCGGATCGGAGCCGCCGTCAGTTGCACGTGCGGGTTCGCCACGCCTGGGTGGGCTGCGCCCGCGATTCCGACCGCGCTACCGGGGACCCCCGAAGCGGTTGTCCGCGATGCAACGGGCGCACTCTGACGCGAAGGGACGCAACGCCGCAGAACGGTGCTCCGCCCAGCGGGAGGTGACCGCGTGCGAGAACAGATGGCGGAACTGGACGCGGTACTGCCCGCACTCCGCGCGAGCAACGAGACACCGTTCGCGACGACAGTGCGCGGCACAACGTACCGGGAGCGTGCGGAGGCGGCCCCAGTTGTTGTCGGACAGCCTGCCTCAGGCGTACGTCGAGGGAAATCGGTACGGCAACACCAAAGAATTCCCATCGCGACGCTGCGGGGCGTGGAGGTGAGTGCGAGCCCTCTCCGCATTCCGCGAGAAACGCCCCCTCGGTTCATCGGCCGGTGAGCCAGGATCTGCCTGACCTTATGGACACTTTCCGACGTAGAAGCGGCGGCCCACAGACCGCAGTACCGAGCGTGTACCCCCGGAGCCCGCGAAGACCCCTCCACGGCGACGAGGCACCCGCATGCCCGATCATGCACCGGTGCAATAATGCTCATACTGCCGCCGATGATGGGTAATATCGGCTCACTGTCGTTTACCGCAGAGCCGCCTCAGCTGCGATGGTCCGACCGCACCGGAGGCTCGATTGCGGGTCCGGTTAGGCGCTGTCTGGCCTACCGCAAATGGGACCCGAATCATCTTCCACCCGCGTCATAGGGCACCACGGTCTTGTCGTTGGACCTCGGTGGTGGGGTAGCCCTCTAGGGGGTGTGAGTAGCAACCGCGCAGGATCCTCCGTTAAGAGTGGGCGATCGCGATTTTCAGTCGTCGGTGGTGCGTGGGTCACGGAGTGGCCGGAGCTGACCGCCGTCGTCCTGGTCGGGGTTGGTG
>JAABUT010001935.1_pt1 | contig 21617 bp, 17 predicted proteins | sample 5559281 | NCBI WGS metagenome assembly JAABUT01 (sample SAMN10711880, study PRJNA513359) | rock metagenome | isolation source: Antarctica rocks | place: Antarctica: Victoria Land, Ricker Hills nord | collected 2016-01-04
CGCTCCTCCACGAATGGTCGGTCTCAGCAACCCCATTCTCGGCTTGCGCGCCGATGAACGCCAACTAGCAATCAGGGTATACTGTAAGAGTGATGTTGTTGCATTGGTAGGTATTTGGAAGGGTCGGCGCGTATGGAAGCGGTATTTCTCATCTGCTTTCTCGTTGGCTTGAGCATGACGATCATCTCGCTCGCGCTAGGGATGGGGCATCTCGGCGGTCTCCATCTCGGGCATGGTGGCCACGAGATTGGTCACGGTGATCTGCACGCGCATGGCTCCACGACGGATACGCCCAGCATCGCGGGCGGTTTCCTCAACCTGACGACCGTAATGACCTTCGTGACGTGGTTCGGGGGCGTTGGCTACCTGCTCGCGCACTACACGGTCGTCGGCGGTGTCGTCAGCCTGATCGTCGCGAGCGTGTCGGGCATCGGCGGGGCGACGATCGTCGCGCTCTTCATCACGCGGGTGCTGGAGAAGGGACAAACGCCGCAACTGCGGGAAGGCGATTACGAAATGTCCGGCACCGTGGCGCGCGTTTCCAGCACCATTTACGTCGGCTATGCCGGTGAAGTGATTTACACGATGGCCGGGACGACCCAGAGCGCGGCGGCGCGCAGCGTCACCGACGAGGAGATCCCGCGTGGGACGGAAGTGGTGATCCTCAAGTATGAGCGCGGCACTGCCTTTGTGGACACCTGGCAGCACGCGCTGGGCGAAGGAAGTGATGCGCACGCCCGCGCCTGACGTGGGTGGAACCCCTCCGGGGCGGTCATCGTTAACGTCATGGACACGCGAGAACGTCATTCGTGTTTCGGGAAAGATTAGGAAAGGGAGCCGGGTATGAACCCCATCGTCATCATCGTGGTACTGCTGGTCCTCGCGCTGGTGGTCACATTAATCATCCTCGCCGGCATGTTCCAGAAGGTCGGGCCGAATGAGGCGCTGATCGTCTCCGGCTTCGGCGGCACGCAGGTCGTGCAAGGGGGCGGGCGCGTCGTCTGGCCCCTCGTGCAGCAGAGCCGCCGCCTGTCGATGGAACTGATGTCCTTCGATGTCGCGCCGCAGCAGGCGCTGTACACCAAGCAGGGCGTCGCGCTCAATGTCGAGGCGGTCTCGCAGATCAAGGTCAAGAGCGACCTCACCAGCATCCGCACCGCCGCCGAGCAATTCCTCTCCAAGCCGCCGCAGGAGCGGCAGGCGCTCATCCGGCTGGTGATGGAGGGCCATCTGCGCGGCATCACGGGCCTGCTCACCGTCGAGAGCATCGTCAAGGAGCCGGAGATGGTGGCGGCGCAGGTGCGCAGCGGCGTCTCCGATGACCTCTCGAAGATGGGCCTCGAAGTGATCTCCTTCACGATCCGCGAGGTGCGGGACGACAACGAGTACATCGCCAGCATGGGCCGCCCGGACATCGCGCGCATTAAGCGGGAGGCGGACATCGCGGCGGCCGAGGCAACGCGGGACACCGAGATCAAAAAGGCGCAGGCCACGCGAGAGTCCGCCGTCGCCCGCTCGCTCGCCGATCAGGAGACGACGATTGCCCGCGCCGCGTCGGAGACGAAGCAGGCCGAGGCGATCCGGGACCTGAACCTGAAGAAGGCCGAGTACGAGCAGACCGTCCGCTCGCAGCAGGCGCAGACGGACAAAGCATACGACATCCAGGCGAACATCGCGCAGCAGAAGGTCGTCGCCGAGCAGGTGAATGTCGAACTCGTTCGCAAGCAGCGCGAGGCCGAGGTGCAGCAGGCGGAGATCAAGCGGCGCGAGTCGGAGCTGATCGCGACGATCCTGCGGCCTGCCGAGATCGAGAAGCAGAAGATCGAGGCGCTCGCCGGCGCCGAGCAGAACCGCCTCCGCCTCGAAGCCGAGGGCCGCGCCTCCGCGATCCGCGTCACCGGTGAGGCGGAAGCGGACATCATCCGGCAGAAGGGTCAGGCGGAAGCGGACGCGATGGAGAAGCGGGCCGATGCGTTCGCGCTCTACAATCAAGCCGCCGTCCTCGACAAACTGCTTTCGTCGCTGCCGGAACTCGCGCGCGGCCTCGGCGAATCGGTGAAGGCGATTGATTCTGTTACCATCGTCTCGACCGGCTCGGACGCGCCGAGCGCGAGCCGCCTGACGAACGATGTCGCGACGATGGTCGCGCAGGTGCCCGCGCTCGTCGAAGCCCTGAGCGGCATCAACATCGCGGACCTCATCAAGTCCCTCCCCGGCTTGCAGGGGAGCGCGGCGAAGAACGACGCGATGGTTGTCAACGGCAAGGTCAATTCGCCAACGCCGACCGCGTAGAGAATCAGTGGAGGCCAGCAGGCTTTCCTACCCCCAACCCCCTCCCGCGAAGGGAGGGGGCTTTTTGTTGCCCCGGCCCGCAAAGCGGGCTGCTGGCTCCCTCACAACTGGCGCGACCGCCACACCGAAATGAGAAACGAGACGCTGGAGACCACGAGCGCGCCGACCCCCACGAGGAACACGATTTGCAGCACGCTGTCGCTTCCTCCCTCGCGCCGCGTCGTGATGAAGATGAGGACGAGTGCGAGGAGGAGCGCGACGTTCGCGATACCGTGAATCAGCCGGTTCGCGATCACATGCAGGGCGTGCGTCGCGCGGGTGGTCGCCATCTCGGCCGTCTTGTTCAGCAAGTCGCCCTGCTCCAGTTGCGACAGAAGCCGCTCCAGGCGCACCGGCAACTCGATGGCGAACTCGCCGTAGTCGATGGCGGCGCGTTTCAGTTGCCCAACGACGAACTGTGGGGAGAACAACCGCGCGATGGCCTCCTGGCCGAAGGGCTGCGCGATCGCGAGCACATTGAACGTCGGGTCAAGTTTCCGGCCCAGCCCCTCGATCATCACGAGCATCTTCAGCAGGAGCGCGAGGTCGAGCGGGAACTGCAAGTGATGACGCCGCACGATCACCAGCAGATCGTTGAGCAGCGTCGTGATGTCCAAATTCTCAAGTGTCACGCCGTAGTACTGCGCGACGAGACGCCGGATGTCACGACGAAGCAGTGCATGATCGGTCTGGCCGCCGCCGATAATCCCCAGCCGGTACAGGTACCGCGTGATCTGGTCCGTGTCCTGCCCGACAATGGCGATCAGCAGGAAAAGCAAGTCGGTGCGCGTCTTCTGGTCGATCGTGCCAACCATGCCGAAGTCGATCACGCCGATCACGCCGTCTTCCAGCACAAAGAGGTTGCCCGGATGGAGATCGGCGTGGAAGAAGCCGTCCTCGAAGACCTCCTGCAGGACGATCCGCGCGCTCCGCTCCGCGACGGTCGCCGCCGGGAACCCCGCCGCCTCTAGCGCCGCCAGATCGTCGATCCGATAGCCGCGCATCCGCTCCATCGTGATGATCCGCGTGGTCGTGTACTCCCAGCAGATCGCGGGGATGCGCACCATCGGGTTCTCCGCGAAGTTGCGCTGAAAAATCTCCGCGTTCTTCGCCTCACGCTGGTAATCGAGTTCGTTTCGCAGTGTCCAGCCGAACTCATCCACGAGCGCGGGGAGATCGATGCCGGTGCGCCCCGCGACATTCAGCCGCTTCTCCGCGAGTTGCGCGATCCGCGCCGCGATCTGGAGATCGACGGCGACCTGTGCGTGCACGCCGGGCCGCTGCACCTTGACGACCGCGTCAATGCCACCGGGCAGTGTCACCGCGTGCACCTGCCCAATCGACGCCGCCGCGAGCGGGGTTGGGTCGAACGTCGTGAACAGCTCGGCGATTGGCTTGCCGAGTTCCGCCTCGATCCGCGCGACGATCAGCGGCGTCGGCACCGGGGGCACGGCATCCTGCAGCTTCTGCAACTCCGCGATGTAATCCGGTGGCAGGAGGTCGGGGCGCGTGCTGAGGATCTGCCCCAGTTTGATGAAGGTCGTGCCCAGTTCCTCGAATGCCTGCCGCAACTGCGACGGGCGGCTGAAGACTTCCGCTTCTAACGTCTCAGTGCTGGCGCCACCGAATGGCCAGAACTGCGGGCGCACCGCGAACCCAAACCCATGCCGCGCGAGGACGCGCAGAACTTCCCGGTAACGTGCGCGCGGTGTGGTCGCTGGCATTCTCCCCCCCAGCAAGGAACGCATGGGCACACGTCCATATGACACGGTCACGCGGACGATCATAACATGCGACTGCCGACGCATGGTTCGCGTCGGCAGTCACGTCGATTTCGGTGGCGCGGGCGCCCTCTGGGCAGATTCAGCCTGCCGTTCGTCGCTGCGGCAGGCTGAAGCCCGCCGCCACCATTCGATGCTTATTGTGCGAGCGCGCCCATCGGGTCCCACGCGGGCAGGACGATTGGCTCCATGTCGAGCGCCGCCTGTAACTCAGCGGGCAGGTACTCCTTGCGGGCCGCGATCTCGAACATGTACTCGTCGTACCACGAGTCGTTCATCGTGTAGAAACCCTTCTGCCCGTTCTCCGCGCCCCATGAATTCTCGACGCGCCAGCGGCGTGGTGCGCCATCGACAACATCGACGCCGGTGAAGAGCATCGCGTGCGTCATCTGCGTCTCGTGATAATCGAGCCGCGCGTCCTTATCGAGCGGGAAGGTCGTGTCGTACAGCGTCTCGTAGTCGAACATCTGCTTGTCCCACAGGCCGATGTCGCGGCGCATCATCTTGCCGACATCGCAGCCGAACCAGACCGGCTCGCCCGCTTCGAGCGTCCGCTGCGTGATCGCCTTCATCGTGGCGATATCGACGTTCAGATACTTGACCATCTCGCCGCCGACAATGTTGCCGAGATACTCGACGGTGAAGGTGTGCCCGATCGGGCTGCTCCGGCGCGGGTCGTGCACGAGGCAGACGTAGTCATCGAGCGGCACATCAACGTACTCGGCGGCGAACTCCTGCGGCGTCAGTTCCTCCGACCGGTGGAATGCGCCCTCCTTATCCTTCCACTGCCACGCGAACCGCTCCGGTGGCGTCCCGAGGTGGATGCAGAGGATGCGGTGGACGACGCCGAGGTACTCCTGCTTCGTCGCCTGGAGCGCGTCCGCGCCCTCGCCCGCCGCGTGCATCTCGCGTAGCGCCTTCGCGCCCTCGCGCAGTTTGGTGCGGAGGATCGTGTTCATCCGCCGCGTGCTGGACGAACTCTCGGTCTCCGGCATGAACGCCTTCGGCACGAGGCCGTGCTTCTTGACGAGGTTGACGAACATGTTCCACTGCCCACCGTCACCGAGCGGCCCTTCGAGCAGGAAGGCGACGAGCCGGTCGTCCACATCGCGGTCCGCCGTCTCGATGATCGCCTCAAAGAAGTAATTGGTGCGCTCCAGTTTGTCCCAGAACATCGTGTAGTTCTGCGAGAACTCGAACTCCTTGAGGTTCATCTTCTTCATCGCGGCGACGCGCAGCAGGTTCAGCCCGGCGAACATCCAGCAGCGGCCGCTCTGCTTCTGGTTCGTCACGCCCCAGTCGTCGAGGAAGGTCGAGAAGGAATGGTCCGTATTCGTGACTACCCCACGGTTCAGGGCGATGTCATCGACGGTGATCTGCGTCACGGCGTTTTGCGCCATGCGGTAGACCGGGTTCACGCCGAATTCGGCCCGGAAACCGTCGAGTGCCGCGCCGGTGAGCGCGCCGGGCGCGTCGTCCCCGGTTGCCTGCGGTTTAACCAACGTCTGCGCCATCGTTGTCGCTCCCTTCGGATGCAAAAGATACACACCGCGCCACGATCCGCGTCGGGTCGGTGCACATCGGGACATGCCACAGCGTATCACGCGCGTTCACGTGATGAAAGTGGGAGGGGAAACGCAGAAACACACACGCCCTGAGAAGTGCATCGGTCGTGCATACGTACAGTTCTGGTATACTGGCGGCGATCCGGGCCGACCGGAGCCTCACTTGCACGGCGGGGGTCGCACAGCCGCATGACGTACACCAGAACAATTGATCGCCTTGATCACGAGGAGCAGAGCGATGCGCCCGTTCCCTTCGCGCTGATCGGCCTCGATACGATCACCGTGCGGGACGATGGCGCACGGGACCCCGCACGCCCGACGTTCGCCATCCACACGCTCGGCTGTAAACTGAACAGCGCGGACGCGCAGGCGATCTCCTTCGCGTTGCAGGGGTATGGGTTCGCCGAAGTCCCCTTCGATGCGCCTGCCGACCTCTACATCGTCAACACCTGCACCGTGACGCAGATCGCGGACAAGAAGGGCCGCCAATATCTCCGCAAGGCGCGCGTCCGGGGTGGCGCGGGGGCGATGGTGGCGGCGGTCGGCTGCTACACGGCGGTCACGCCCGAGGACGCGGCGGCGATGGGCGAGGTTGATCTCGTGCTCGGCTCCGCCGACAAGGAGCGCGTCGTCGCGGAGGCCGTGACGCGCTTCGCGGACCGTCTCGCGCCCGTCGGGTTGGCGGACACGCACCTGCACACCCGCACGACGGGTCGCACGCGGCGCTTCATCAAGATTCAGGAGGGGTGCGACGCGAACTGCACCTTCTGCATCGTGCCCGCCGCGCGGGGCCGCTCCGTCAGCGTCGCCCTGGAGCGCGTCTGCCGCGAGGTCGCGGAGAGCGCGGCGATGGGCTATCAGGAGGTTGTGCTGACCGGCACGTACGTCGGTATGTACCGGGGGGAGTGTCGGCAATCGGCAGTCGACAGCCCCGCTCAGCACTCATGCCGCCCAGGGGGCACCCGCAGCACTCAGCACTCCACGCTTCGTCTCCCCGACCTGCTGCACCGCATCCTCGCGGGGCCGACGCCGCCGCGCATCCGGCTCACGAGTGTCGGCCCCGCAGAACTGAAGCCGGACCTGCTCGCGTGCTGGGCCGATCCCCGGCTGGCGCGACACCTGCACATGCCGATCCAGTCCGGCAGTGCGCGGGTGCTGCGGGCGATGCGGCGACGGTACAACCCTGATCAGTTCCGGCGCGCCGTCGAGCGCGTCCGCACGGCGATCCCTGATTGCGCGATCACGACGGATGTGATCGTCGGCTTCCCCGGCGAGACGGACGAGGATTTCGCGGAAACATTGGCATTCTGCCGCGCGATGGGATTCAGCAAAATTCACGCCTTCCCCTACTCCGAGCGGCGGGGCACCGAGGCGGCGGGGATGCCGGGCCAGATTCGTCCCGAAATCAAGAAGGAGCGGATGGCGCACCTGCTCGACCTCTCCGATGAAGGCGCGCTGGCGCATCATGAGCGGTTCGTCGGTCGGAAGATGGATGTGCTCTGGGAGGACCAGGAGCCGGACGGACGTTGGAGCGGCCTGACCGACAACTATCTGCGCGTGCGCACCGCATCCCCGGCCAACCTGCACAACCGCATCACCCCGACACGGCTCACCGATGCGACGGTGACATACCTCGATGGAACAACGCTGGCGGAGGTTCACTAACGTGGTAGGACGGTACACACACCCGGCGATGGGGCGCATCTGGAGCGAGCGGTACCGGATCGACACGTGGTTGCGCGTCGAAATCGCCGTCTGCGCGGCGTGGGCGGAACGCGGCGCGATCCCCGCCGACGCGATGGCGGCGATCCACACGGCGACGACCGACCTCGACCGGATGCACGCGATCGAGCGCCGCACCGATCACGACGTGACCGCCTTCCTCTGGGCGACGGGCGAGAGCATCGGCGAGGCGGCGCGGTTCGTCCACATGGGCCTCACGAGTTCGGATGTTGTCGATACCGCGCTCTCCCTCCAGACCGTCGCCGCCCTCGATCTGATCGCGGAGCAACTGGACGCCTTCGAGCGGGCGGTGACGGCGCAGGCGGTCGCGCACAAAGAGACGATCATGATTGGGCGCACGCACGGCGTCCACGCGGAACCGCTGACCTTCGGCTTCGTGCTCGCGATGTGGGTGGACGAAATTCGCCGCCACCGGACGCGGATCGCGGCGGCGCGGGCGCAGATGGCATACGGCAAGATCAGCGGCGCGGTCGGCACGCACGCGCACGTCCCGCCGGCGATCGAGGAGCGCGCCTGCGCCGTGCTCGGCCTCACCGCCGCACCCGTCAGCACGCAGATTCTCCAGCGCGACCGGCATGCGCAGGTCATCATGGCGCTCGCGCTGCTCGCCACGTCGCTGGAGAAATTCGCGGTGGAGATTCGCCACTTGCAGCGCACGGAAGTCCATGAGGTGGAGGAGCCGTTCGGCAACACGGGGGCGAAAACGCCCGCTGCTGATGACCCGGAGTTGCCCGTCTCGCTCGGTGTGGCGGCGGATCAGCAAGGCTCCAGCGCGATGCCACACAAGCGGAACCCGCACAAGACCGAGCGCATCAGCGGGCTGGCGCGCGTTGTCCGCTCGTACAGCATCACGGCGATGGAGAATGTGCCGCTCTGGCACGAGCGCGACATCTCCAACAGCGCGCCGGAGCGGATCATCTTCCCGGACGCCTTTATCCTGACGGACTACATGCTGCGGCTCTTCACGCGCATCATGGATGAAATCGTCGTCTTCCCGGAGCGGATGCGCGCCAATCTGGAATCGACGCACGGCCTCGTCTCCTCACAGCGCGTCCTCCTTGCTCTGATCGACCGTGGCATGGCGCGGCAGGATGCGTACAAGATCGTGCAGCGCGGCGCGATGCAGGCGTGGGAGACCGAGGAGCCGCTCCTGTCAATTCTCGGGCGGGACGCGACGGTATCCGAACTGCTCACGCCGGACGAGTTGACGGCGTTGTTCGATGTGTCGTACCACCTCGCGCACATCGACACGGCCTTCGCGCGGCTCGGCATCGGGAAGGGGCCACCGTCGTGAACGCGCTCGTCACCACCGACCTACCGGGCGTGACGCTCTTTCGGCGCGGCAAGGTGCGAGACACGTATCGCCTGAGCAACGATCTCCTGCTGTTTGTGACGACGGATCGCGTCTCGGCGTTCGATGTCGTGATGCCGAACGGCGTGCCGGACAAGGGGCGCGTGCTGACCGGGCTGTCCGTCTTCTGGTTCAACCGGATGCGCGACCTCGTGCCGAACCATCTCGTCTCGTCCGATGTCGCGGACTTGCCACCGACGCTCGCCGCGCAGCGCGACCTGCTCAAGGGACGCATCATGATCGGGCGCGCGGCGGAGCGGATCGACATTGAATGCGTCGCACGCGGCTACCTCGCGGGTTCGGGCTGGGCGGAGTACCGCACAACCGGCGCTGTCGCGGGCTACGACCTCCCCGCCGGGTTGACCGAGAGCGCGCGGTTGCCGCGCCCCCTCTTCACCCCGGCGATGAAGAATGACCGCGGCCACGACGAGAACATCACCCCCGCGCGGATGGCAGCACTTATCGGCGCGGACCTGACGCGGGAGTTAGAACGGCGGACATTGACGCTCTACGCGGAGGCGAGCGCATACGCGGCGGCGCGCGGCATCATCCTCGCGGACACGAAGTTCGAGTTTGGCTGGATCGACGGCGCGCTCACCCTGATTGATGAGGCGTTGACGCCCGATTCCTCGCGCTTCTGGGATATGGAAACGTACGAACCCGGTCGTCCGCAGGCGAGCATGGACAAGCAGCCGCTCCGCGACTGGCTCGAAGCGTCCGGCTGGGACAAGCAGCCGCCCGCGCCGACCCTCCCGCCGGACGTCATCGACGCGACCCGCGCCCGCTATGTGCGGGCGTACGAACGCCTGACCGGCACGAAACTCTAGCGAAGGGGCACGGGAAGATGCCGCGATGGCAAGCAGGCGTGACGGTGATGCTGAAGCCCGTCGTCAACGACCCGCAGGGGTTGGCGGTGGAGAGTGGGTTGCAGCAACTCGGCTACCGGGGCGTCTCGAACGTCCGCATCGGGAAATACATCGAGCTGGCGCTCGTCGCCGAGGACGAGGAAGAGGCGCGGGCGCGCGTCGAGGAGATGTGCGACAAACTCCTCGCGAACCCAGTGATCGAGGATTACGCCTACATGGTCGATGAGGCGTACGGCGAGGGTGAGGATGAAGCCGAGCTGGACCCGCTCGATGCCGAGGCGCGATGACACGCGGTGTTTAGCAGGGCGTGGCCGACGTTGAGAACTGATTGCAAACCGTTCCCCTCCCCTCTCCATCGCCGCCGTGAACTAATGTCTACTGCGATCTGTGGGCGATGGAGAGGGGCCGGGGGTGAGGAATCGAAACCACTCTCACAGGAAGCAGGGTGACGGATGAAGTGCGCGGTCGTCTCCTTCCCCGGTAGCAATGGTGACATGGACGCCGTCCATGCGTTCAGCGACGCGCTCGGCGTGCCGACGGAGCGCGTCGGGCGCACCGAGACTGATCTGAGCCGCTTCGACATGGTCGTGCTCCCCGGCGGCTTCTCGTACGGCGACTACCTGCGCGCGGGCGCAATCGCCCGGTTCGCGCCGGTAATGGAGGCGGTGACGGCGTTCGCCAACGCGGGTCGCCCCGTGCTCGGCATGTGCAACGGCTTTCAGGTGCTGACCGAGGCGGGGTTGCTGCCGGGCGTCCTGATGCGGAACGCCAGCCTGCAATTCCGCTGCCGGTGGGTGCACATCCGGGTCGAGCGCACCGAGACGCCCTGGACCGCCGAGATTCCGCACGGCACGGTGCTCCGCCTCCCGATTGCCCACGGCGATGGGCGCTACGTCGTCGATGCCGAGACGCTGCCGCAACTGGAAGCGAGCCGGCAAATCGTCTTCCGCTACTGCACGCCGGCGGGTGCGCTCTCCACGGAGACGAACCCGAACGGCGCGACGGCGCACATCGCGGGCGTCTGCAACGAGGCGGGGAATGTCGTCGGCCTGATGCCCCACCCCGAACGGAGCACGGAACTGCTCACGGGCGGCGACGACGGCCTGCGGATCCTGCGGAGCGTGCTCGTCGCCGGTGGTGTCGCCCGATGACGGACGCACCGGCGATCACGCCCCTCCCCGTGCCCGATGCACCCGCGTCGGACACGCAACTCCGCGAGGTTGCCCTCTCGCGCGCCGAGTACTATCACGCCGTCGAGATGCTCGGGCGGTTCCCCGCGCCCGTCGAACTCGGCATGATCGGCGCGCTGTGGAGCGAGCATTGCGGCTACAAGCACTCCCGCCCGCTCTTCAAGATGTTCCCGACGACCGGGCCGCGCGTCCTCCAGGGACCCGGCGAGAATGCGGGCGTCGTTGATATTGGCGACGGATTGGCGCTCGCGCTCAAGATGGAGTCGCACAACCACCCGAGCGCGGTCGAGCCGTATCAGGGCGCGGCGACGGGCGTTGGCGGCATCGTGCGCGACATCTTCACGATGGGCGCGCGCCCAGTGGCGATCCTCGACGCGCTCCGCTTCGGCCCGCTCGATGAGCCGCGCAACAAGTACCTCTTCGCCGGCGTCGTCGCAGGGATCGGCGGCTACGGCAACTCGCTCGGCATCCCAACGGTCGGCGGCGAGATCAACGTCCACCCGTCGTACCGGGGAAGCCCGCTCGTCAACGCGATGTGCGTCGGCATCGCGCCGCACGCGCGCGTTACGCGGGCGAGCGCGGGCGAGCCGGGGAATGTCCTCCTGCTCGTCGGCGCGGCGACCGGGCGGGACGGCATCCACGGCGCGACGTTCGCCTCCGGCGACCTCGATGCGGCGGCGATGGAGCGGCGGCCCGCCGTGCAGGTCGGCAACCCCTTCCTCGAAAAATTGCTGATGGAGGCGTGCCTCGAACTGCTCGAAACGGACGATGTGGTTGGGATGCAGGACCTCGGCGCGGCGGGGATCACGAGCAGTGCGGTCGAGTGCGCGGGCCGCGCCGACGCGGGAATTGAGATTGACACCCAAAAAGTGGCGCGGCGCGAGCGGGGCATGACCGCGTACGAGGTGATGCTCTCCGAGAGCCAGGAGCGGATGCTCGTGATCGTCAAGCCGGAGGCGGTGCAGCGCGTCCGCGAGCGGTTCGCGCGGTGGGAGTTGCACGCGGACGCCGTCGGCATCGTCACGGGCGACGGGCGGGTGAAAATCCGCGATGGGAACGCGCTCGTCGTCGATCTGCCGACCGTCATGCTGACCGACGGCTGCCCGATGTACACGCCGCCCGCCGTGGAGAGCGCCGACACCATCGCACGACGCGCGTTCGACCTCGGAACGGTGCCGGACATCGACCCCGTTGATGTCGTCGCGGCGCTGACGAAACTGCTGAGCCACCCGGACATCGCCTCCAAGCGCCCGGTCTGGGAGACGTACGACCACACGATTGGCACGAACACCGTGCTCGGCCCCGGCGCGGGCGACGCCGCCGTGCTCCGCGTGCGCGGCAGCCGCCGGGGAATCGCGCTGACGACCGACTGCAACGCGCGCTACTGCGGCCTGGACCCGTACGTCGGCGCTGTCCACGCAGTGGCGGAGGCAGCGCGGAACCTCGCGTGCGTCGGCGCAGAACCCGTCGCCGTCACCGATTGCCTCAACTTCGGCAACCCGGAGCGACCGGAGATTTACTTTCAACTGCGGGAGGCGGTGCGCGGCATCGCGGATGCCTGCCGCGCCCTCTCTATCCCCGTCGTCAGCGGCAACGTGAGCCTCTACAACGACGGGATCGCGGGCGCGATCCTGCCGACACCACTGATCGGCATGGCGGGCGTCCTTGATGACATCGACCATCGCGCGGGGATGATTTTCCCGCCCGACAGCATCCTGCTCCTGCTCGGCCCCACCACCGCGACCATCGGTGCGTCTGCGTACCTCGCGACGGTGCGCGGCATCGAGGCGGGTGCGCCGCCGCCCGTCGATCTGACCATCGCGCTGGCGCTGCAGACCGTCCTGCGCGACGTGATCGCCGCGGGCCACATCCACGCGGCGCACGACCTCTCCGATGGCGGCCTCGTCGTCGCGCTCGCCGAGGGCTGCATCGCGGGGGGCGTCGGCTGTGACATCACCCTGCCCAACGCGCTCGTTGCCGCCGCCGATGGGCGACTGGATGCTCTGCTCTTCGGGGAGGCCGCATCACGCGTTCTGCTCGCGGTCGCGCCGGACGCGATCAACGCTGTCGAGGATCGGGCGGCGCGGGGAAATCTTCCGGTGCAGATCCTTGGACGAACTACCGCGACGCCGCAGTTCGCGCTGCGCGGCTACATGAATGTGCCGCTCCAGCACCTCATCACCGCCTGGGAAACTGCGCTCACCTAGCGCGGACAGGGGCGGGGAACCTTCCCCGCCTTCCTCTCACCCAACGGAACAAACCACCACGCCGCTCCCTGTGATAGGATGGTGTGAGCGATCCATGAGCGTTGCGTAACGAGCAGGGAGCCTGTAACGTGTCGGTTATCGCAGACGCACACCCACCTGGCTATTCGCGATGGAACCCGAACAGCTGGGAACGCTGGCAGCGCAACCAGTGGGCGATCTACGTCGCCGTACTGATCTCCTTCCTCAGTTTCACCTTCGTGATGCCATTCCTGCCACAGTTTGTCCTCGAACTCGGCGTCCACGACCCGGCCCGCGCCGCGCTCTGGTCGGGGTTGCTCTTTGGGGTCAGCCCGCTCATCGGCGGCTTGCTCACGCCGTTCTGGGTGAGCGTCGCGCAGCGCACCGGTAACAAGCCGATGGTGATGCGCTCGCTCCTTTCCTACGTCGTCCTCATCAGCCTGATGGGAATCTGCACGAATATCTGGCAACTGCTCGCCTTGCGCATCCTGCTCGGCGTCTTCTCCGGCTTCAGCTCGTTCGCCATTGCGGTCATCAGCGTCACAGTACCGAAGGATCGCGTCTCGCAGGCAATCGGCACGCTCCAGTCCGTCCAGTTCGCGGCGTCCGCGATTGGGCCGATCTTCGGCGGCACGCTATCGGACATCTTCGGGTTGCGCAACACCTTCTTCGTCTCCGCCGCGTTCAGCATCCTCGCGGCGGTCGCATTCCAGTGGCTCTTCGACGCGGTGCACGACCGGGGCGCGATCCCAACGCGGCGCGAGCGGGCGTCGATTTCCGTGCTGGCGCACCTGCCTGGCTTCCTCGCGATCATGGTCACGCTCTTCGCCGTGAATTTCATCGAGCGCACCTTCGGGCCGCTGATCCCGCTGTACGTGAAGCACCTCCACGCGCCGGAGGAGTTTCTCGCCACCATCGCCGGTGCGGTCGTGACACTCGGGTCGCTCGCCGCCGCCATCGCCGCGTTCGCGATGGGCAGACTTGGCCGCTCCCGCAACCCGCGCAACCTCCTGATCCTGACGCTCTCCTTCGGCTGCGTCATGCTTATCCCGATCACCTTCGCGCAGCAATGGTGGCAACTGCTCCTCTATCGCCCGGTGCTCGCCCTCTTCATAGGCGGCAACACGACGCTCTGCTACGCCATCGCCGCCCGCGCGCTCCCCACCCAGTGGAAGGTGACAGCGTTCGGTGCGCTCGGTGGCCTTGCGATGATCGGCGGCGCGTCCGCCGCGTTCGTCGCCGGGATCGTGACGGACCTGACCCACAGTTTGCGCGCGATCTTCGGCATCGATACCATCCTGTACGCTTTGCTGGTTCTGCTCGCGTGGCGCGCGATCCATCTCCCTGACGAGTCACAATCCCCCTCTGCCGTCGGCGTCGCGTCATCAACGGCGGTCGGCGCACCGGGGGACGGCTGACATGCGCATCGACAACATCGCCGATCACCCCGATCTCATCGGGACGGTCGCGCGCTGGCAGTGGGAGGAGTGGGGCCATCTCGACCCGGACGACTCGCTCGCCGCGCGGATCGCGAGCATCGGCGGTCAGACTGCCACGGTCCACATCCCGACGACCTCCATCGCCCTCGACAGCGACAAACCGCTCGGGACGGCGAGCCTGACCACGCACGACATGGCAAGCCACCCCGAACTCTCGCCGTGGCTCGCCAGCGTCTATGTCACACCCACCGCGCGCGGGTGCGGGGTGGCGAGCGCGCTCGTGCGGCACGTCGTGGGGCAGGCGACGGCAATGGGCTTCGTGCGGCTCTATCTGTACACAGAGAGCGCACGGGGACTGTATGAAAGGCTCGGCTGGCACGTGATCGCGGCGGAGCGCTTCGAGGGGCACCCCGTCACGATCATGGCGATTGACACCGCGATCAAGACCATAACGGAGCACGACTCGCAATCGCCCTGAAAACGCATTGCGACGAGGGAGACAGAAAAGCGGCCACCACTGGCAGCCGCTTCGAGGCACTTTGTTCTGTGGAAATACTCCGCTACGACGGACGGTTCCGTTGCGCGGCGGGTTCGTTCTCGACATTGTCGCGGCGAACCGGCGCGGGGCCGTACCCATTTCCATTACCACCGCTATTGCCGTTGACATTGCCGTTCGGCACAGAGCCGTTGCGCCCATTGTCGTGCTGCTGCGCGCCGTTCGCGCCGTTGCGTCCGTTCTCATGACGCCGCGCGGATTCGTCGCCGAAGTCAACGGGCAAATCGACGACGTAGGGATCCGTCTGCACCGGAGAAATCGGGCGCGCGGGTAGAACCTCGGTGCGTGCCGACTGCTCGGGCACGGGCGGGCGGCGGGCAGGGCCATACGGCGCAGAAACAGGCTGATGCTGGTTCTGGTTGCCGTTCTGGTACTGCTGAATTGGCACGGGTTGGATTGGGATGGGCTGCGGTTGACCCGGCGGCGCGTTCGCGTACACCGGTTCGCCGGGCGCGCCCTCCATCGGCGGGCTGTTGCCGAGCCGCTCGCGGATCGTCGCCATCAGCCGCCCGATGCTGCTTTCTTCGGCCTCCGGCACGGCGGCCGGTTCGAGTTCGGTCGCGCAGTAGGGGCAGATATCCCACGTCACGCGGACGAGATGGCCGCAGTTCGGGCACTCGTGGCGCAACTCGGTGTGGCACGCGGGGCAGACGATCCAGTCGTTCTCGATGGCGCGGTGGCAACTGTGGCACCGGGGCAGGTCTTCGAGGTCTTGCAGGAGATATTCTTCTTCGAGCGAACGCTGGAACGCCTCGTCGAGCGTTTCGCGCGGGCGCAGCACCATGTAGAGGAGTGCACCCGGTACGAAGAAGAGCACCGAAAGTAACGTCGCGAAGATTTGCGTCACGACGCTGCGGGAGCGCTGCTCAATGTCGCGGTACGTCCAGACGATGAGCGCGAACCAGAGCGCCGCGACATAGGCAAGGCCGAGCGCGATCATCAGTTTCGCGCCGGAGGCAATCACTTCGAGTACTTTATCCATCCATCATTCCCCCTCGCCGGGACGCTCGTTCGACGCGGACCCCGGACCTGCTGCGACCGCTCACGGCAGTTCCCGTCAGTCTACCACAATGCGCTCGAACCGAACGACGCGCAACGCGAAGACCGCCGCCCCGCCGACCTGCACCTCGATTGGATTCGGCATGTAAAATTCGCCCGGTTCCATCACGGGCATCAGCGGGTTCATGTACTGCGTGCGGGTGTAGCAGTTCTGCTTGAGAATGCGGAGGATGTCCGGCACCTGCGCCTCGTCCACGCCGATCAACACCGTCACGTTCGATTCGCGCAGGAAGCCGCCTGCGCTGTTGATCTGCGTCGCGCGGTATCCATTTTGTGTGAGCGCGGCAAGCAGGCGATCCGCATCCCGCCCCTGAACCACCGCGAAAATCAGCTTCATGGCCCAAACCCGCTTTCTCAGTCGTACGCCGCAGTCACCACGCTCCGTTCAACCAGAGGGGCGATTGCCGCCTGCACCGCCGCCGCGACAGCCGCTTCCGACCCACTCGCGTCGATCACGCGCCAGCGCTCCGGCTCCGCCATGGTGAGAGCATGATACCCGTTGCGGACCCGTTCGTGAAATGCGTCTCCCGCATTGTCCAGCCGGTTCCACTCACCCGCGCCGCGCCGTCGCCGGTCGAGTCCCGCCGCAACCGGGAGGTCGAGCAGGAAGGTAATGTCCGGCATCAGGCCACCCGTCGCGATCGCATTGAGCGTCGCGAGCGTCGCGATGTCGAGGCCGCGCCCATACCCCTGATACGCGAGGGTCGAATCGGCGTAGCGGTCGCAGATGACGATGGTGCTGTCCCGTAGCGCCGGTCGGACGATCTCCGCGACGAACTGCGCGCGCGATGCGACGTACAGGAGCGCCTCCGCCATTGGTTCCATGCCATCGTTCTTGTGATCGAGAACCAGTGCGCGGATCTGCTCGCTGATCGCCGCGCCGCCCGGCTCGCGGGTCATCCGCGTGCGAAACCCACGGCGTGTGAGCGCGCGCTCCAGCAGACGCGCTTGCGTCGTCTTCCCGCACCCCTCAACCCCTTCAAATGTGATGAACATCGCGCCCTCGCATCCTATGCGCCGGTTTCAATCCTCACCCCCGGCCCCTCTCGTACGGAGCTATCGCCCGAATGCCTCGATACGGTGGGATCATGGCGGCGATGGCTCCGGACGAGAGGGGAGGGGAGGGTTTTGCAATCGACGCTACGCGCCTCACCCGCACGCTGTCCGTACACCTTGCTACGGATGCTACACGACAAGCGACCGGAATGCAAAGCGACGCCGGGACGCCGGGGAGAGGCGGCGCTATTCCGCGCCGCGATAGATTTCCACACGACGGTCCGCGCCCTGCCCACGGCTCCGCGAGCGCAGGTTGTACCGCTCCGCCATCTGATGCTGCAACCGCCGGATGTACGAGGACTGCGGGCGCAACTCCACCGCCTCGACATTCTCCAGCACGCTGCTGATTGCCACCTCCGCCTCCTCCATCGCCTGGAGCTGCGGATCGGACGGACGCTCCGGCTCCGGCACGGGGCGGCTCACCTCGAAGACATTGCCGAGGACGCTCTCCATCTGCTGCTGCGTGTTGGAGCGCAGCACATAGACTGGCGTCCCGTTGACCTCGGATTCCACCAGCGGTTGGGGCCGACGGCGGTAGTAGTTCTTCAGGGTCATCACCGCGTCCGCTTCCTTGATCGTGCGGACGATCACCGCCGCGACGCGGAGCGCACGGATCGCCTCCTCCAAACGGTTGCGGCTGACACCGAAGGGGTAGATCCGTAGCGGCTTCTCTTCCGTGCCCCGTCCGCGCCGCACGGGATCGCGCAACTCGTGGACGACGGGCGCGCGCCGCTCCGGCACAACGGTGTCAGCGTCGACGAAAGGGTTCGGTTGCGCCTTTACCCGCGCCGCCGCGTGGCCGGACGGGGCCATGCCCGTCAACCGCTCCATTGATGTCATCGTCTCCGAGGCGCGCACGCTGTTCCTGCCGGAGAGGCGCTCCGGCAGGAGGACGGGCGCCTGGCTGCGGCGCTCGTTCCATTGCCCGCGGCCACTCCCACTGTCGCGGTCGCGATCACGCCCGCGCTGGGTGGCACCAAAGCGCGCCGGGACGGAGAGGACTTCGTAGCCGCCATCATCCTGCCGCTGCCGCACCTCCGGCTCGACGCTCTGATTGCGCAGCGTCGCGTCGACCATCGCCGCGACATCGAGGTAGACGGCGACCTGATCGCGCTCGCGCAGTTCCACCATGACGGAGAATGTTGGCGGCGCTTTCCGTTCGAGGATCGACTTCTGCGTGCCGCGTCGCCGCGCCTCCTCGTCCGACAGGGTGACGGACTGGATGCCGCCGATCAGGTCGGAGAGCGTCGGGTTGAGCATCAGATTTTCGAGCGTGTTGCCGTGCGCGGTGCCGATGAGCTGGACGCCGCGCTCGGCAATCGTCCGCGCCGCCGCCGCCTCCAACTCCGTGCCGATCTCGTCGATGACGATGACCTCCGGCATGTGGTTCTCCACCGCCTCGATCATCACGCCGTGCTGCGCCGTCGGCGTCGGCACCTGCATCCGCCGCGCCCGTCCGATCGATGGGTGCGGGATGTCGCCGTCGCCCGCGATCTCGTTGGATGTATCGACGATGACGACGCGCTTGCGGAAATCATCCCCAAGCACGCGCGCGACCTCACGCAGCATCGTCGTCTTGCCGACGCCGGGGCGACCAAGCATCAGGATGCTCTCGCCGGACTCGACGAGATCGCGGATGATCGCGATCGTGCCGTACACCGCGCGACCGATCCGGCAGGTGAGACCGACGATGTCCCCCTTGCGGTTGCGGATCGCAGAGATGCGGTGCAGCGTCCGCTCGATGCCGGCGCGGTTGTCCCCGCCGAACTGCCCGATGCGCTCCGCGACGTACGCGAGGTCCTCGCGCGTCACCTCAGAGTCGCCCAGGCTGACTTCATCACCCTCGTAGCGCGCCTCGGCGTACCGGCCGAGGTCCATCACGATTTCCAGGAGCGCGTCGCGGTTGCCGAGTTCGGTGAGCGCGGCGGTGATGCGCGGGGGGAGGACAGAAAGCAAATCTTCGAGGTTGTCGGTCACTTCACTCTCGTACTGTCGGCGCTGCGAGGTCGGTTGCGCGGTGCGCTCTGCTGGCTCGGTCGTCTCAAAGGGGTCGTAGAGATTTTCCAACTCTGCACCTTCTTACCCGCTGAGTGGCTGGGAGATCCCGGTACGACGCGGGCTCGCGCCGGGCATTGCGTTGGGTAAACCGTGGGGAGTGCTCGCCGCGGGCTTACGACGGCTCCCCGTCATGACACGGCCACAATGGCCGAATGAACCGGTGCCACAACCGGATCGGGGTCTGACTCGTCCGACGTGCCGACAACGACGGCACACGCCCGGCGGCAACCTTGCGAAGGGACGGTAGGGGAGCAAAAGCCGGTGCCGCCTCCCGTACCGAGATGGTCGTATATTTCACCAGCAGTAACTGGCGAATGAGGGCGGAGAAACCGAGTTCGTCCAGCATCCCACCCAAGTCTTCCTGATGACCGAGCGTGCGCACATAGACGAGATCGCCCTCGCCCGCCGGCAACGCCGCGAGCACCCCCTGGATGAACGCAGTCAGGTTCACGCGCGATTCGGGCCGATACAGCACGTCGATCAGGTGCGAATGCTCGCCACTCAGGGTGCGCGCGTACGCCGTCACCTCGTGCACCTCGCCGATCCAGTAGGCGGCGCGGCTTGTCCCCCGGCGCGGAATATCCCAGTAGCTACTCGTGCGCGCCTCGGCGAACTGCATCGCCTTCGGCGTCGTGAGCGTGTAAAGTTGGTGGATCGCCCATGTCTCACCCCCCGTTTGGCGCTGCAACGCAATCTGCTCGCCCGCCGCGACCGCCGTCTTGTGATACGGCGCGACATACAGCATCTCGCGACCATACGTGATGTATCCCGAGTCTCGCAGGGCAATCATCGCGTCCGCGTTGTCGGGCGCGCGGGCGAAGAGTCGCGTCGCGCCACGCCGACCGGCGGTGCGGGTCACGGCGTCCAGCAGCGCGGCCCACATCGTATCGCGCGCCTCCGCTGAACCGATCCGGTCCTTCCGGCCATACGCGAGGTAGAGCATGTCCCACGTGTGGCTATCCCGCCGGGCGCGCGCCTGCGTGTACGCCCCAATCGTGCCGTTCTGGACGAGCGCAAACGTCCAGACATTGCCGAGCCACGGGGCGACACCGCGCACCGCCGCTCGCACCGGACGCATCCCCACGACGATCCCCTCCGGCATATCGAGCCGCGCGGTCTCATCCCGTAGCCGCCGAATGGCGGGGATATCGGTCCAGTGCACGGGGCGAATTGAATAGGGGGTACGCTGCTGCGGGGGTATCGATCTGTCGGTACGTTGACGAATGCTCGTCATCCGCTGTTGCCCTCGGTCGTCATGCGCAAACGGCCCGTACCCGTAGTATACCGTAGAACAGGCGTACCGACTAGGGGTGTACGTATATGCTCATCAAATGCTCACATGGTGCGGTTCTGCACTGTGCAATTACCCGATTCCGGGGCAATTCTCGCACGTTATGTGCCGACGCACCGGGACAATTTCCGTCCTTCCGCGTAGTTGACAAAGAGGGAGCGGTACGCAACCCTACCACCCATGCATCGCACGACGGAACCCGCCGCGACCACGCCGCCGGGATGCCGAGTAACAAGTAGAAAGTGGAAAGTAGAAAGTAGAAAGTGGACACGGCGGGCATACGTCTTCGCGTTACTCATTACTCATTACTCATTACTCGTTACTCGTCGCGGCGCGTCCAGGCCGCGTTGCCCGCCGCTGCCCCGCCGCTGCTCCTGCTCGCCCTCGCCATGATTCCTTTCTGGTCGGCGCTGCTGCATCCGAACCGCATCGCCCTCTCCACCGATATTCTGTCGAACGTCTCCAGCCCGTGGGACGCCGCACCCGTCCGCGCTCGCCCGCTCAACGGGCTGCAAGGTGACGGCGTCCTGCTGCTCGCGCCGATGCGGCACTTCACGCAGGAATCACTCGCCGCCGGTCGCTTTCCGCTGTGGAACCCGTACGCGCTCGGTGGCTCACCCTTCTTCGCGAACGATCAGTCCGCCGTGCTTTATCCGTTGAACGTCCTCACGCTGCCACTCCCGTTCGCGACGGGATGGGCGCTCACCGCCATCGCGAAACTCTTTCTCGCGGGCATTGGCGCCTATCGCTACACCCGCACGCTCGGCATCCGGCGGATCAGCGCGACGTTCGGCGCGGTCGCCTTCATGGAGAGCGCGCCCATCGTCAACTGGGTGCATTGGCCGTTGGTGGGCGTGGCGATCTGCCTCCCGTGGCTCTTCTGGGGCATCGAGCGACTGCTCGGTGCGACGGGGCCGCGCCGCGCCGATTGGGCGGTTTTCCTCGCGGGCGTCGTCGCGACACAGTTCTACGGCGGGCATGTCGAGACCTCGCTCCACATCCTGCTCGCAACGGGGCTGTACGTCGTCTATCGCGTGATTCAGCGTGGGGGGAACCCACCCCCCCAACCCCCTTCCCGCGAGGAAGGGGGAGTGAGCCTCCGTGCG
>JAABUT010001937.1_pt1 | contig 21577 bp, 16 predicted proteins | sample 5559281 | NCBI WGS metagenome assembly JAABUT01 (sample SAMN10711880, study PRJNA513359) | rock metagenome | isolation source: Antarctica rocks | place: Antarctica: Victoria Land, Ricker Hills nord | collected 2016-01-04
CGGCGGGCACTTCCACAACGACAACGCGGTCGGCGTGCTGCGCGACATTCCGGGACTGGTGGTCGCCGTGCCGTCCAGGGCGGAGGACGCCGGGCCGATGCTGCGCGCGTGCCTGGAGGCCGCGGCCGAGCAGGGCCAGGTGAGCGTGTTCCTCGAGCCGATAGCGCTCTATCACGAGCGTGACGTGCACGAGGCGGGCGATCGCGGCTGGCTGGGCGGCTACTCCCCCGACGCCGTCGCGCCGATCGGGTCCGCTCGCCTGCACGGACATGGCGGTGACCTGACGATCGTGACGTTCGGCAACGGCGTGCGGATGAGCCTGCGCGTCGCCCGACGGCTTGAGGCCGAGGGATACGGCGTGCAGGTGCTCGACCTGCGCTGGATCTCGCCGCTGCGCTTCGAGAACGTGTTCGAGGCGGTCTCCTCGAGCTCGCGTGTCCTGGTGGCCGACGAGACACGACGCGCCGGCGGTGTGGGCGAGGGCGTGCTCGCGATGCTCGTCGAGGCCGGCTACCCCGGACGCAACCTCGCGCGGGTGGCCAGCCGCGACAGCTTCATCCCACTCGGCGCCGCGGCCGACCTTGTCCTGCTCAGCGAGGACGACATCGAGCAGGCCGCGCGCCGGTTACTGCAGCGCTGAGCTCACGTCGGGCGCGGGTCGTCGGGCGACGGGGGGCGACCCGCCGGCTCGTCGTTGTGGCGGCGCACGCCCTTGACCGGGTAGTCGTGGTGGAACTGCGGATGGTCGGTGCGGCAGTGGTCATCGAGCTCGGTCTGCCACACGAAGCGCAGTTCGCACTTGGGGCACTGGTGGACCGTCATCGTCGGCTCCCCTCGGTGGCGAGGCGATGAACCAAGGTCGATCCAGCATAGGCCGATCCCGACAGATCAGCCCAGCCCGGCGAGCACCCTTCCGAGCGCTGCGAGACCACGGTCGACTTCCTCGACGGAGACGGTGAGTGCGGGGCGCACGCGCAGGCCGGCCTCGCCGCAGCCGAGCACCAAGACCCGCTCGTCGTCGCGCAGCCGGGCCACCACCTGGTCGCGCACGGCCGTCGAGGGCAGCGTGAACGCGCACATCAACCCGCGACCGCGCACGTCGGACATGCGCTCGTGCGTCTCGGCGAGGCGCTGCAGCTCGCGCAGCAGGTGCTCGCCGACGGAGCAGGCGCGCTCGATCAGGCCCTCGGCCTCGACGGTCTCGAGGATGCGCCGCGCGCGCACCATGTCGGTGAGGTTGCCGCCCCAGGTGGAGTTGATGCGGGAGGAGACGGCGAAGACGTTGTCGCGCACCTCGTCGATGCGCCCGCCACCCATGACGCCGCACACCTGAGCCTTCTTGCCGAACGCGACGAGATCGGGCGCCACGCCGAGCTGCTGGTAGGCCCAGACGGATCCGGTCATACCCACGCCGGTCTGCACCTCGTCCAGCACGAACAGCGCGTCGAACTCGCGACACATCGCCTGCATGGCCTGCAGGTACTCCGCACGCAGGTGGTTGTCGCCGCCTTCGCCCTGGATGGGCTCGGCAATGAAGCAGGCGATGTCGTGCGGGTTGTCCTCAAACGCGCGGCGGGCGGCGTCCAGGGACTCGCGTTCGGCCGCTTCGACGTCGACACTGCCGTTGATCGACGGCGACGGGATGCGCGGCCAGTCGAACTTCGGGAAGCGGGCGATCTTGTTCGGATCGGTGTTGGTCAGGCTCATCGTGTAACCGCTGCGGCCGTGGAAGGCGTTCTGCAGGTGCAGCACCTTGGTGCCGAGTTCGGCGTCGATGCCGTGCGCCTCGTTCCAGCGGCTCTTCCAGTCGAACGCCGCCTTGAGCGCGTTCTCGACCGCAAGCGCGCCGCCGTCGATGAAGAACAGGTGCGGCAGGTCGGCATCGCCCAGCACCCGCGCGAAGGTGTCGACGAAGCGCGCCATCGGCACCGTGTAGACGTCGGAGTTGCTCGGCTTGTTGACGGCCACCGAGCCGAGCTCGCTACGGGCTTCGACGGAGATCAGCGAGGGATGGTTCATCCCCAGCGCAGACGAGGCGAAGAACGTGAACAGGTCGAGGTACTCGGTGCCATCACGGGCGTCGACCAGCGTGGAACCGTGCGAGGCGTCGAGGTCGAGCACCAGCTCGTAGCCGTCGGCGAGCATATGGGCGGCGATGGTCTCGTGGACCTGGGCCGCGGAAAGATCAGGCGCAACCGTACGGAACATCGTCATTGCGTCATGCTAGCCCGGAATTTTCGGCCGATCTCCAGTCAGACGGAAGAATTTCCGGCGAAGCCCGTCTGCCCGGCGGCGCGTTGACCGAGGATTGTGTGGCTCGGACCACCCATCCCCGATCACATTCGCGGCGGCCCCGGCGGCGGCTCGGCGCGGCGCTCGAAGAAGGTCTGCAGCACGATGGTGGTGCGCGTGGAGACGTTGGCCCGCTTGCGGATCTCGCGGATCAGCTGCTCCAGGGCACGCGGGGAGGCCACCCGCACGAACAGCACGTACGCGTCGTCGCCGGCGACGGAGTGGCAGGCCTCGATCTCGCTGAGCCCAGCCAGCCGCTCGGGGGCGTCGTCAGGCTGCGCGGGGTCGAGCGGGGTGATCGCGATGAGGGCGGCCAGCGCCAACCCGAGCGACTCGGGATCGAGCAGCGCCGTGTACCCGGTGACGACGCCGCTGGACTCCAGACGCCGCACTCGTGCCTGCACCGCAGACACCGACAGCTTGGTGATCTCCGCCAGCGCCTTGAGCGTGCTGCGCCCGTCAGCGCGCAGCGCGAACGCGATCTGGCGATCGATCGGATCGGTGAGTGGTTGACGTGCCTTGTCCTCGGCTGACGCGATCACCGCGTCAGGCTATCCCCCACCCGGTGCCGTTGTGCCCGAGCTCACGTCGGGCGGACCGCGCGGGTCGGGCGGCGCAGCGAGCGCAGATTGAGGGCGGCGCGCACCCGGCCGAAGCGCCCTGCGCTGCGGGCCATCGCGTGCCGCACGGCGTCGACCTGCTGCCAGTAGGCGGCCGCGGCGTGCGGCGGCGGATCGCCCGGTCCGAACACGCCGGCGTCCGCGGCCGCCGCCAACGGCGCTGCGCGATCACCGGCCGGGCGGCCCACCAGCGCATCGGCCTGCTCGGCGCGGGTGCGTCCGCGCGGGACAGTGGCGCCGAGGTCGCGGGCCCAGTCGACGAGCTCCCGCCACCCCGCGTCGAACCTGTTCGACACGGGTCCGCGGCTGCGGCGCAACATGCGTCGCCGCCATTTCGCCGCGACGATCAGCGCGCAGATCAACAAGATCGATCCGAGCGGGATGCCGCCCCACCGCAGCAGCGTCCCGAGCCAGCCGGACAGCGCGCCGCCGGTATGCTTGCGGGCCTTGCCGAGGTGTTGGGTGTTCTGGTCGGGTCGGTCGGGCTCGTCCAGCGTGCTCGGCGCCCGGACGGGGTTCGGCGGCGGGACGATCGCGGCGTTCGCGTCCTGCAGGGTCCGCGGCGGCTGCTTGTTCGGCTTCTTGTTCTGGTCCGGCATGAACTGATTGCGCGGGATCGTCGCCCACGAAGCGACATTCCCCGAACGCACGTGGACCTCGACGGCGGTGTGGATGTTCTTGCCGCGTACCACGCCGCCGGCGATGTCGTCGGCGATGAGCACGACCCGGGCGGGCAGGCCGAGGTAATTGCAGATCAGCGCGAACGTGGCGGCGTACTGCTCGTCGTCGCCCACCAGCTGCGGCAGGTTCAGAAAGTTCGTGAGCCGGCTGATGCTGTGTCCCGGCAGGTACTGCGCCTCCCCCGGTCCGCCGTCGCTATAGGCGCCGTTGTCGCGCATGTACCGCGCGACCGCGTCGACCTGCGCCAGGACGCCGCTGACCTTCGCCGACCACTGGGTGGCGCGGCTGGCGACGAACGAATCCTGCGCCTCGCCGAGAGTGGGCGCGCCGTAGGGCGCCGCATCCTTCGGCAGGCCGGTCCCGGGCACCGTGGCATCAACGCGGAAGCCGTCACCGCCCGACAGCCGCGCAGCCACGGCGCCCGTGCCGGTGGCGAGGTTGTAGCGGAACGAGTCGTCCAGCGCGCCGGCCCGCCGCCCGGTGAACACGATGGAACGCGTCGCGCCGATCGTCGGCACCCACGGGTTCGCATCCGCGGCCGCCGCGTACGGTGCGTCGATCTTCACCCGCAGCGACACCGGACGTCCTGAGGCGGGCGAGGAGATCCGCGATCCCACCCGCTGGAAGGCGTCGATCGGCTCGCCCGGGCCGGTGGGCACGATGCCGTTCGTGGCGCCCCAGACCGAGCCGTCGTAGTCGTCGAGCGTGGCGATGCGCAACGGCGCGCCGTCGGGCAGTCCCGTGACGGTGAACAGCTGCTGGTCGTAAAGCTTCTTGGCGTTCTTCGTGTACTTGCGAAAGCCCACCAGCGGGCTGGCGTACGCGGCGACGTCGAAGGGGGGTTTGACGTAGTCACGAAGCACCACCCGATGCCCGTCGCCGCCGGGCAGCCGCGGGCCGAGCCACGCCGCCCCGGCGCCGGCGATCGCCAGCACCACGGCACCGATGACCAGGCGCTGAAGGCCGCCGGGCCGCGGCCGCAAGGTGAGCGGCTTGCCACCCGGACGCCGCGCGCCCGCCCAACACACGACGAGGCAGCCGAACCCGATGCCCTGCCACAGCCGTGCCGACGCCTGCGACGTGCCGAGCAGGATTACCGCGGCCAGCACGAGTGCCGGAGCCATCGCCGGCGCGAACCGCGAGCGGCTGCGCTGCGCCGCGCACGCGGACGTCGCGCCGGACAGCAGCCCAAGCAGGTAAGGGATCGCCAGCAGTCGACCGTCACCGGCCACCGGCGGCAAGGTGGTCAGCAGCTGCTTCCACCCGTCGCCGAGTACCGCAGCGAGCTGGTGCACCGCCGTGCCCGTCGGCAGCGCACCGCCCAGCGCCGCATCCGGAAACACCAGCGCCGCGCCGAAGAGGAAGAACCCCGCCGGCACGAGCAGCACCAGCGTCCAGACCGGCCACCGCAACCAGGTCACGAGCGTGCAGAGCGCGACCCCGATCAGCGCACCGACGAGACCGACGACGAGGTAGTGGTGGCCGCTGAATGTCGAGCGCAACCCGTACAGCGCCAGCGCCGTCAGCACCAGGACGAAGACGGCGTCGAGGACATCGCGCAGCCCTAGGGACGTGCGCGCCGACGGGGCCACCCGCGGATCGATAGGCACGTTGCTCATGGGCCGGACCCCGCGAGCAGCGAGCGCAACCCGGACAGCTGCGGCAGGTTCAGCACGACCAGGCGCTGCAGGCCGGTGATGCCGGGAGGCTTCGTCGGGTCGACGCGCACCGCCACCACGCTGACCTCGGGCGCGAAGTACGTCGCCGCGTGCTGCAGCTCGGCGAACTGCGGCTGCGCACCGGTCACCAGCAGCGCCACGGTGGTGTCCGGCGCCAGCTGGGCGGCCCGGGCCGCGAGCGCCGTGAGCGCGACGTCGGTGCCCAGCTCGGCGCGCGCGAACGTGTCCAGCGCGAGCGCCATGCTGCCCGAGTACAGCGCGGACTGCGCGGCGAGGACCGACGTGTCCACGTCGTCGGTGAGCGCGCGGCGCACCACCGACGCCGCCGCCGAGATCGCCGTCTCGAAGTCGATCTCGTCGAGGTAGCTGGCGGTGCGGCCGTCGACGACGGCGGTGAGGTGCGAGCGTCGGGTGTCCAGGAACTGGCGCACCAGCAGCGTGCTCTCGCCGCTCAGCGCGGTGGCGCGGGCGCTGGAGCGCCAGTGGATGTAGCGGCGGTCGTCACCCGGCGCATACTCGCGCAGCGTGTGGAACGCGAGGTCGCTGGTCGAGGTCTCGTTCGTCGTCTGGCCCTCGAGGTCGCGCAGCACACCGGCGCCGAGGGACTCGATGCCGACGGTGATCGGGTGGACGACGAGCTCGACGACCTCGCTCCACGGCACGGTGCGACGGATCAACCCGAACGGGTCACCGCGCACCGTCGTCGCCGGACCCACCGGCACGACGCCGCGGCGGGTGGTGGCGAGCGAGAAGATCTCCTCTTGCACCTCGCCCATGCGCAGCCGCCGCAGCGGGAACTGCGCGCGGGACACCCCGATGGGCAGTTCCAGCATCACCGGCAGCAACCGCGCCCGCGAGGCGTTCGTCGCGCGCAACCGTCCAGCCGCCGGGTTGCCCGCGACGACGCGGCGCGGGCGCAGCTCGACCTGTACCGACATGGTGGTGCGCCCGATGGTCAGCAGCACGCACAGCACGAGCACGACCAGGCAGGCCGCGGCCACGACGAGCAGCTCGGCCCAGCCCAGCAGACCGCCCAGCAGCCATGCGCCGAGACCGACGAGCAGGACACCCCACCCCAGCCGGCTGATCGCGCCGAGCACCGGGCGCGCGACCCGCCACACCGGCTGGGCCCGTTCGCCCAGCCGCCGGGCAGTCCGCATGAGCATCGCGCTCAGGCCACCCTTAAGGACGGCGGCACGACCGCGTCGAGGATCTGGCCGATGACCTGATCGACGGTCACGCCGGAGAACTGCGCCTCGGCATCGAGCAGGATGCGGTGGCACATGATCGGGTCGGCCAGCAGCTTGATGTCGTCGGGGATGACGAAGTTGCGTCCGGTCGCGATCGCCCACGTCTTCGCGCAGCGCACCAGCGCGAGGCAGCCGCGCACCGACAGGCCGAGCTTGACGTTCGGGTGCCGCCGCGATTCCTCGGCCAGCCGGCTGACGTAGGCGAGGATCGCGGGGTCGACGTGCACCTTGTCCGCCAGCTCACTCATCTGCGCCACGACGTCGGAGGTGATCACCGGCTGGATGTTCTTCGTGCGGTCGCGGGTTCCCGAGTCGGCCAGCACCGCCACCGTGGCATCGTGGTCGGGGTAGCCGACCGACGTCTTCATCAGGAAGCGGTCGAGCTGCGCTTCCGGCAGCCGGTAGGTGCCCGCCTGCTCGATCGGGTTCTGCGTGGCGATCACCATGAACGGCCGGCCGACCGGGTGCCCCACGCCGTCGATGGTGACGCGCCCCTCCTCCATCACCTCGAGCAGCGCCGACTGCGTCTTCGGCGACGCGCGGTTGATCTCGTCGGCCAGCACGATGGTGGCGAAGACCGGGCCCTCGTGGAAGTCGAACGTCTGCTTCTTCTGGTCGTAGATCGTGACGCCGGTGACGTCCGAAGGCAGCAGGTCCGGGGTGAACTGGATCCGGCTCTGCGAGCCCTTGACCGTCGCGGCGAGCGCCTTCGCGAGCATCGTCTTGCCGGTGCCCGGGAAGTCCTCGATGAGCATGTGGCCCTCGGTGAGCATGCAGGTGAGCGCGAAATGCACGGTCTGCTGCTTGCCCAGCACCGCCTGCGCGATGTTGTCGGCCATCAGCCGGAACGTTTGCGCGAACCACGCAGCCGGGTCGGGTGCGCTCACGCTGGAATCCAATCGAAGATCAGTTGCATCCGGTGCTGGCCCCCCAGTCGCCGTGACAGGACCCGATCACGGCGCCGATCATGCCGGTCACGGTGCCGACGCCGTTGGTGCTGCCGGGCGCTCCGTAGTAGCCGGTGGATTGTGTCGAGTAGTTGCCGCTGCCATCCGTGCGGAACGTGTAGTCGCGGATGAAGTTGCCCGGCTGGCCGATGATGTGGATGGTGTACCCGGTGTTGGCCGTGAAGCCCTGCACCGCGTAGCGGACGTAGCTGCAGCCCACCGAGCACCCGCCGCCCACCTTGTGGTCGCCCATCGTGATGATGATCTTCTTCGGGTCGGGCGGTTTGGCGGTCGTGCAACTGGCGGTGGGGCTGCCGTCGCCGGACTCGCCGCGGTCGTCGATCGATGTGACCGCGACGCTGTGGTCCTTTCCGTCGCGGGCGAACGTCTTCGTGTACTGCGTGTTGGAGACCGTGCCCGCGCGATTGCCGTCCACGAACACGGTGTAGCGCGTGACCTTGAACTGGTTGATCTGACTGGGCCGCGGCCACGCCCAGGTGATGGTCGAGTTGTTCGACACCGAGCACCGCATGCTCGGCGCGCCGTGCGGCGGCCCGTCGGTGTGCGCGCTCGGCCCGTCGACCCACGGGCCGCACACCTCCTCGTTGCAGGTGCGCAGCATGACGGTGATGTCGATGTCGTTGGTGACCGTGTCCGCCAGGTGGGTTGGTTCGCGCGTGCCCGGTCTCCCGGTCGGCACCCATGGGCCGCAGTAGGCGATGTAGGCCCGGCACTCGACCCGTGACGAGCGCCCGTGCGAGTTCGGGACGATGTAGGACACCGCCAGCTGACCGTCCTTCGCCGTGTTCCTCGACGTGATCCTGGTCGGCGGGTCGGGCGTGCCGGTGACGGTGAACCGGGCGGATCCCGCAGCGGACCGGTGCCCGGCCGAGTTCTTGGCCACCACGGAATACGTGTAGACGCGCGCCGTCGCGGGCGTGTCGGTGCACGATCTCAGCTTCGTGGTGCAGATGGCCGCGCCGTCACGGGTGACCGTGTAGGTCGGCTGGCCTGCGCCGTTCGGGTCGACCGCGTTCCACCGCACGCTCACCGTGCGCGTCGTAGTGCCGGCGGCGTCGGCGTAGGCGACGTTAACCCCGCTCGGGGTGGACGGGTTGCCCGCCGACTGGCCGCGGGTGCTGGTAGGCGGCCCGGCGCCGAGCCCGTTCACCGCGACGACGGTGAACGTGTAGACGTTGTGGTTGTCGAGACCACGGGCCACGACCGACCGCGCGCTGCCGCTGACCGTGGCCGAACCGCCGCCCGACCAGCTGACCCGGTACGTCCGCACCGCCGTGCCGCCGTTGCTCACCGGCCGCCACGCCACGGACAGCGCGCGGTCGGCCGGGTTGGACGTCGTCACTCCCGCCACAGCGGCCGGCAGCTTGTCGGGCTTGGCCGGGGGCGCCAGGCGAGAGCTCGGCTTGGAGTAGCCGACCGCGTTGTGCGCGCGGACGGTGAACGGGTACTGGCGGCCGTTGGTCAGGCCGGTGACGCGGCACGGCGAGGCAGCGCACTGCTGCGAGCCCCCGGCCCACTGCACCTGGTAGCCGTCGATCTGTGCTCCATTTGCCTGCGGCGTCGGCCAGGACAGCACGACCGTCTGGCTGAGCGTGGAGCGTCCGGCCTGCGGCGGGCCGGGCGCGTCCGGCACGTTCAGCACGTTCATCGTGATCGTCCCGCGGAGCTGCCGATCGACACGCTTGCGGTTGGCGACGTCGGTGACCACGACGGCGAACCGCAGCAGGCCGTGCGCGCCGGCACCGGGCGTGATGCGCACGATCGACCCGCTGCTCGACACCCGCGCCGCCGGCTGGCTGAGCTGCTGGATCCGCACGATCGAGACGACCGGATCGGCCAGCGGCGAGTTGACGTAGCCGCGCAGGTCGCGGGTGGCCGTCGCGCCTGCCTTGAAGCCGTCGATCACGATCGGCTCGATCGAGGCCTTGCCGAGCTTGCGGACGACGACGTTGACCGTCGACGCTATGGCCCGGGTACCGGCGACGCTCACCCGCATCGAACCCTGCGACCCGGGCTTGGCCGCGCCCCCGGCCCGCAGGCCCACGACGTGCGACCCGCTGCCGAGGATGTCGACACCGGCGGGCCGCGAGCGCCAGGAGGCGCTGTACTGCAGCGAGGACAGCTGGTTGCGGTTCGGCGCCCAGACGTGACACAGCGCAGTGATGTCCAGCCGCCGGGCGGCGCCGCCCTCGACGACGCTGACCGGCGCCGTCGGGCAGCGCACGACCGGCGTGGGATCGCCGACCTGCACCTGCACGCTGATCAGCGCCAGCTGGCCCTTCGGATCGCTGAGACTCCTCCCGTCGGTCACCTCGAAGACGATCGCGGCCGGGCCGTTGTAGCCGTTCCTGCCGGTCAGCTTCAGGTGCGTGGTGTCCGGGCTGCTCAGCCCGAGCTTCGTGGCCGGGGCGGTGGCGAGGTGGTCGGTGGTCGTCAGCCGCACCGCGCGCGCGGCGGGGTCGGTCACGTAGTCACGGATGTCGATCGTGTGGGCGCCGTCGCGCGGGACGCTGATCAATTTGTTGGGTTTGGCGTACGGCGCTCCGACGCCGCGAGCGGGGACGTGGATGACACCCGCGGCCACCGCGCCCTGCTCGTTGGCAACCTCGAAGACGACGTTCTGCACCCGACCGAGCACGGGCAGGCGCACCGACCCACCGGCGACGGTGGCGCCCGGACTGAAGACCTTCGCCAGGTGCAGTGGCAGCCCCTGCGGGTCGCTCGCCTTCGTCAGCACGTCGACGGTGGCCGATGCCGCACCGGGCGCCGGTGTCGCGGGCACGTCCACCGCGATCGGCGGCGGGACGTAACCGCGCTGGCTGTGCACCTTCAACGTCGCGATGGACGGATCGCCCGCGCCGTCGTTCACCGCGTACTGGATGACGAGGTCCCGCCCGTTGGTGCGCGGCGCCACGACCTCGATCGGGCCGCCCTCGTGTATCAGCTTCGTGCCGGGCGGGAGCCCGGGATTCGTCTTGCGCAGGCTGGTGATGGACACGCTGTCGTCGGGGGCGATCACGTCGTTGGCGAGCACGTCGACGCGCACCGTCGAGCCGGGCGCGGCGGTCGACGAGTCGTCCACCGCGACGGGCGGCTGCGGGTCGGACGCGGTGCCGATGCCGACGCTGATCGTGGCCGAGGAGGTCTGCCCGTAGGCGTCGCTCACCTTGTACCCGAAGCGGTCGGTGCCCGACTCGGTCGGGAAGGCCTCGTAGGTGATGCTCGTCGAGCCGATGGACACGATGCGCCCGAGCTTCGGCGCGGACGTGATGCCGGCGACATTGGCGGTGTCGCCGTCCGGGTCGATGTTGGTGGTCGGGAGCGTGATGCGGATCGTGTCGCCGCTGATCACCCGCGCCTCGACCGCCTGGGCCGTGGGCGCCTGGTTGGGGTTCGTCTTCGACGGCAACGGGACGATCGTCACGTGCACGGTGCCGGCGCCGCGATCGCCGCCGGGATTGCGCGCGACGTAGCTGATCGTCGCGCTCGTCTGCTTCACCACGCGTGGCGCGACGTAGCGCACCTGCTTGTTGCTGACGAACGCCGCACCGAGATCCGCGACCCGCGTGTCGGCGGCGGAGGCGACGGTGAGCTGGCCCGCGTGCGGCGCACCCGGCACGTCGTCGAGCAGGCCGAGCGTGGCACCCGCGGGGTCGATGTCGTTGTCGAGCACCGGCACGAGCGCTGAATCGCCGGCACGCACCGTGACGTAGTCGTCGACCGCCAGCGGGGTGTCCGGGTTTGGGGGCGGCTGCTGGGTGACCGTGAGCTCGCCGGCGACCGGCTTGGTCAGCCCGTTGGTGATCGTGTAACGGATGACCTGCGGATTCGGCGCGAGGTCGGCCTGCCGGGCGTTCACCCGCAGGAATCGGCCGCCGACGATGGCCACCTGCAGCTGGCCGTTGTCGGCGACCGGCTCGGCGTGCTGCACCACGAGCACCCCACCGGCGGGGTCGAAGTCGTTGGCGACCACGTCGATGGTCGCGGTGTTCTGCCCGTACAGCACGCCGGTGTCGGGCACCGGGACGGGCGGCTGCACCTGCGCGGGCGTGTTGACGACATCGACGCGGATCACCGAGTGCCCGAACTTTGCGTTGCCGTACGCGGCGGTGTAGTTCAGCACGAACGTTCCGTGCCGCGAAGTGACGACGGTGACCTCGCCGCTCTTGAGGTCGGTACTCACCCGCACGCCCGCGGGGCTGTTGATCGAGCCGGCGATCGCCAGCTCGGCGTTCGGGTTCGTCGGGTCGGCCCCGGGCAGGTCGTTGCCCAGCGGCTTGACCCGGATCGGCTTGCCCACCTGCCCACGCGCGATGTCCGGCTGGGCGATCGGCGGCGACGTCCTGGCCGAGTTGGGTCCCAGCACCTCGACCGGGATGCTCTGCGACCCGGGTCCGGCACGTCCGTCGGCGATCTTGTAGACGAGCTTCGGGTTGCCCCCGGTCGGTGGCGCGAGGAAGTTCAGCCGCCCGTCCGGGGTGACGGTGACGTTGCCGGCCGAGGTGGTCGCGCCGGTGACGACGAGCGGATCACCGTCGGGGTCGCGCCAGTCGTCGAGCACCGGCAGCTCGAGGGTGCCGCCCGCGCTCACGCGAAAGGCCGGCTGGGTGAATTTCGGTCGCAGCCGGGGTGCGCTGTTCTCGCCGGGACCGCGTACCTGCACGTTCACCGACGCCGTGTCGGTGAGGCCTTTGCCGTCGTCGATCGTGTACTTGAAAGAGACGTCCTGCACCTGCGAATCGGACAGACTGATCTCGACCGACTGCCCGTCCGGCGCGATCTGCACGTTGGCCGCAGTGCTGTCCGCGCCGCTGATGTGCGAGATCGCGAGCACCGCCCCGGACGGGTCCGAGTCGTTGTCGAGCACGTGCAGCACGGTGGTGCGGCCCGGGCGCGCGCCGGGGCTGTCGTCGTTGGCCTTCGGCGGCAGGTCGCGGGCGGCGAGCGTAGTGGTGTTGTTCTTGTTCTTCTTGCTGATCCGCACCACCGGCGGCGGTTTCACCGAGTTCCAGTCGTCCACCTGCTGCAGCGTCGCGAGGTCGTAGACGCTGCCCAGCGTCAGGTCGTTGAGCAGGATCGAGCCGCGGTTCACCCGGAACACCGGATCCTCGAGCGGCTTGTTGCGCGAGAGGGGAATTTGCTTCGCGCTGTCGCCGCCGCAGGCGCGCGCGTAGACACCCGGCACGCCGGCCCACGCTGCGTGCACGCAGTTGTCGAGCCGGGCGGGCGCGGCCGGTTTTCCGGTGCCGCCCTCGAACAGCGTGACCGCCGCACCGCCGCCCAGTGGCACCGACAGCAGCTGGCCGGTGGTGGCGATGGCGACCTGCGCACCGGCGCTGCTGGCTGCCTGCACCCGGCCGGCCGGATCGGCCTTCACCATCGCGCTGCGTCCACCGGGTAGGTAGACCTGCCCCGCGACGGCGTCGTAGACCACCATGGAAGTGCCAAGCGCGCTGACCTGCACCGACTGCAGCGGATGCCCGAGCGTGCCGCGCTGGGGCTTGCCGAACCCGCCGTCGCGCGGACGCACGGTGGCGGTCTCGCCGCGGGCTGTGGCGGCGTACACGGTGCCGTCGGACCCCACGGCGAGGCCGGCGCCCTGAGCCGCCCCGCCCGGCGGGGCGAACTTCACCAGAGGTCGCGCCGACGGGTCGAGCGGCGTCAGCGAGGTGATCCCGCTGCGGGTGTTCACCCGGGCGGCCCACACGCGGTTGGTCTTGGGATCGAGGACGGCGATGGTGCCGCCGCCGATCTCGACCTGCTCGTCGGAAGACACCGGGACGTCCTGCTCCTCGACCCGTTTGCCGGTGGCCGGGTCGACGGGGTAGAGCACGCCGGCGCCGACGTCCCAGGCGGTGACAGCGGAATCCTCCTGCCGGATGTCCAGACGGTAGGAAGACTGCGCGCGCCCGGGCGGGCTGAGCGCGAGGTCGAGCGAGCCGGCGGGTTTGTTCAGCCGGCCCCACAGGCCGAGCTGCGGCGGGCTGGTGACCCAGATGCCGCCGTCGTTGAGGTCGACGTGGCGCGTTTCGTAGCCGTCCTTGGACAGCGCCACAGCGACGAGGGTGCCCGCGACGGCGGCAGCGACGACCGAGACGGCCGCCGCAACACGGTGCTGCCGCAGGAACGACATCGAACTCCCCTCACCCACGTCGCGGCGCACGCTCGGCAGCGAGCGCGCGCGGATCTACCTGTCCATCTTGCATCCTCGCTTGCCCGGCGACGATCATGCGATGGGGACGACTCCCCGCGTCTGCCTGCACAGCGGCCGTATTACTCGGCCGGCGGGGCCGCCCCGTCCAGTAGGTCGAGATCGGTCTTGTCGACCAAGCGGGCCGCGAGAGCGTACTCGACGAGCCTGGCCCGGCGGTTCACGGCCAGCTTCTCGGGGCCGCCGTGCAGCCCTCGAATGCCCGAGCGCGTCAACTTGTCGCAGACATTGTCGAGCTTGCGGTTGAACTTGGTCAGCGTCCAGTCCAACCGCTTCGCGGCGTCCGACGAGCTGGGGATGGTGCCCGCGCCGCGGTTGCCCAGGCGCAGCACCGGTTCGCACAGCGCCAGGATGAGCAACCGCTGGTCGGGGGTGAACGCCATCCGGCCGATCGTCGCCGAGCCGGACTCCGTGCTGTCCTCGGTGACCTGCACGAACGGCGGCGTCTCCAGGAAGATGTCGAGCTCATAGGTGGTCGGGCCGGCGGTGAACCAGACGACCGTCTTGTCGAACACCAGCGGCAACCGCGCACCGGGAGCCAGCCACGCCTGCATCGTCCCCTGTTCGTCGGCCACCGTGGCGGTCAGCGCGGAGCCGATGTTGGCCAGCCACCAGAGTGAGTCGTGATCGCTGATCTGCAGAAACCGCCGGTGCAGGTAGGGGTTGTCGTCGATCTCGAGCGCGCCTTCTCGGCCGATGACCAGCGGCTCACCCGGGACCACCGGGTAGATCTCGCCGCAGAAATCGACGGTGACGGTGGCGGGCTCGCCGCCCACGGGAGCGTTCATATGCATCCTTGTTTGGAGAAGGTCGGCGAGGCGTTGGTGCCGTCGGCGCGCAGCACCCGCACCTGGATGCAGACCCGCTTCCCGCTGCTGCCCGGCGCGGTGTAGGCGGGCCTGGACACGGTGTGGACGGCGTTGTCGGCGACGGTCTTCACCTGGAACGTGTCGTTGGCCAGGGCCGCCGAGTACGTCCAGCGAAACGCCGCCAACCCAGCCGGCGAGCGTGTCGCGGTGATCGTCGGTCTGCCCGGGGGGATGTTGCCGCCCGGCTCGCCCGCGTTGGGTGTGCCACCGGAATTCGTCAGCGTCCTGGTCGGCTTGCCGCCGCCCGATCCGCCGGAGAACAGCAGAAATGCGCCGAGGGTGAGCGCGCCGACCAGTACGGCGGCAATCGCGACCCCGGCGCCGACCCGCCGGCTCGCCTCGTGTTCGGCCGGTGCGTCAGCAGGCCTGCCGGCGGCCCCTTCAGCCCGGCGCGAGCCCGGCGGCGTCATGACCGGGGCTAGGGGCTGCGAGGTGAACGCGCCGCCGCGATCGGCAGTCGGGCGTGCCTGCGCCGACGCCGCTGGGGTGTACGGCGGCGCCCGCGACCCCGGCGGGGCCGGGGGTGATGCGGACGTGACCGGCGCCTGCGCGCTGAACGACACCGGGCGTGCGGTGGTCGGCGCCGGCGCCGATACGCCGTACGGGCCGAACGACGGCGAGCCGCCGGATGGCCGGCCCTCGGGAGTGGCAGCACCGTCGGGCCCCGCGTCTGCGCGGTCGGTGAGCACGACGATCTCGGTGCGCGGCAGGTGCAGTTCCTGCTCGCTGGCCTGCAGGCCGCGGGCGAAATCGATGGCGGACGCGGGTCGCGCCTTGGGGTCCTTCGCCATCGCCTGGCGCAGCAGCCGATCCAGCGAGTCGGGCACATCGGCGCGCCCGGCCGAGGGAGGTGGCGTGTCGCGTACCCGGCGCATCAGCTCGAACGCGGAGTTGTCCGCGCCGCGCACCTCGAACGGCGATCGGCCGACGAGCAGGTGCCACAGCGTCGCCGCGAGCGAGTACACGTCGCTGCGCACGCTCGTGGGCGCCGTCGCGTAGAGGACTTCCGGAGCCGACCACGGCACCGAGACGCCGGTGTCCTCGTCGTCCTCCGCGGCGATGGTGCCGGCAATGCCGAAGTCGGTCAGGCCGGGAACCCCGTACTGGTTGATCAGCAGATTGGCCGGCTTGATGTCGCGGTGCAGGATGCCGGCGCGGTGCGCGGTCTCCACGGCGCTGGCGATCTGGATGCCAATGCGCAACACCTCGGCCACACCCAGCCGCCCGCTCGCCGCGCGCACGGCGAGGTTGGGCCGCGAGTAGTACGTCATCACGATGTACGGGCGGCCGTCGCCGCTGATGCTGGCCGAAATCACCGGGACGATGTTCGGATGGTCGGCCAGGCCGGCCATCGCGTTCGCCTCTGCGGTGAGCTGGCTGCGCAGGCCCTCCTTCAGCCCGGAGTCCTTGAGCACCTTGACCGCGACGTGGCGCCGCGGCAACTGCTGCCGGTAGAGGTAGACATCGGAGTACCCGCCCGAGCCGAGCAGCCGCTCGTACACCAGTCCCGGCAGGTCCGGTGGCCCGTCGGTCACGGCGCGTTGCTCACGTCGGCACCTCGAAACGCACCGTGGCCTCGTCGGCGATGTTCACCAGCGTGCCGGGCACGATCGTGAACGCGTCGTGCGCGCGCAGGCGCACCGGTTGCTGGTCGGGCAGCGTGACGACCGTGCCGTTCGTCGAGCCGAGATCGGTGACGAGCACATGCCACCCCTCCAGCCCGACGCGGACGTGATTGCGGGAGATGTCGTTGTCCGGGCTGGCGAGCTGGACGAGGTGCGGACGCGCGTGCGCCTCGGATTCCTGCGCCGACGGTGCGCGGCCGAGCACCACGTCGCGATCGAGCGGGACGGTGGCGCCCGTGGAGAGGGTGAGCACGCCGAGCATCGGGCGCGGGGTGCTGAACGGATCCTGGTGCGGGATCTGCGCGCCGCACACCCGGCAGATTCCGGAGTGCGGTGGGCCGAGGTGCCGCTTCGGGCAGGCCACGGCGAGGACGGTGGGGACGGTGGGGGCGTTCGGCGCAACGAGCGGCACCGGTTCGGCATCGGCATCGGCATCTGCATCGGCATCGGCATCTGCCTCGGGCTCGGCCTCGGGCTCGGGCTCGGCCTCGGCATCTGCATCTGCATCTGCGTCCGGCGCGCGGCGCACCAGCCAGGGGAGCGCCTCGATCAGACCGGAGTCCTCGGCCGAGCGCGGCTGCATCGTGTCGTTGCTCGCTGCCCCCTGTTCCACCGGGGGTGCAGGTTCCACCGGGGGTGCCGGTTCCACCGGGGGAACCGGCTCCACCGGGGGAACCGGTGCTGCCGGGTCCGCCGGTGCCGCTGGAGGCACCGCAGGCGCCGGCGGCACTGGCGGCACCGTTGGCTGCACCACCGGGACGGACTGGGTATGCGACGTCGGGCTGATCCCAGACACGCCGGCAGCGCCGGCAGCGACGGCGTGCCCGTACGTCACGGCGTCCGCGAGCACCACGCCGCTATGCAGAGCCAGCGACACTGCGGCGAGCGAGCCGGTGGCGGCATCGGCATCGGCATCGGCATCGGCATCGGCATCGGCATCGGCGGCAAACAGGCGGGCACCGGAGGCACCGGCCAGGCTGCGTTCGAGCCAGGTCGGCGCGCCGGTGGCGTCCAGGACGGTGGGCGCACCCGCCGGGCCGATCAGTTCGGCGCGCGCCTTGCCGCTGACCAGCACCCGCACGCCGCCGTCGGTCCTTCCGGCGATGGCGAAGCTGGGCACGCTGCGCAGGCCTTCACGCAGGATCACACCGAGCAGCGCATCGACCTCGGCGCCCGCTTCGACCGCGTCCCAGCAGGCGGTGACGATCGGCGCGGAGGCATCGAGTTCAGCCAGCAGCACGACGTCGGCACCCGCGACGCAGACCCAACTGCCGGGGACATAGCGCAGGGATGCGCGTCCCTGCGGAACCGCCATCGTTGTGCCCCTACATCGTCGTCGTGCCCGAGGTCGCGGCTTCGCTCTAAGAGCCCTGCGCGCTCTGGACCCGGGGGGCGGTGTCCATGTCGATCGGTCCCGCGCCGGCATCCAGGTTCACGACGATAACGGCGATGTTGTCCCTGCCGCCAGCGGCCAGGGCCTGCTCGAGCAGCGCGCTGGCCGCGGGGCCGGGCTCGGCGTGCTCGGCGAGCAGGCGGGCGATCGTGGCGTCGTCGACCTCGCCGGTCAGCCCGTCGGAGCACACCAGGAAGCGTTCCTGATCGGCCGGCGGGAACATCCACAGGTCGGGTGTGGGGGACGGGACGCTGCCCAGGGAGCGGGTGATGACGTTGCGTCGTGGATAACGCAGCGCGGCCTGCTGACTGATTCGGCCAGCCGCGCGCAGTTCCTGGACCTCCGAATGGTCGACGCTCACCTGCGTCAACAGGCCGTCACGGAAGCTGTAGACGCGTGAGTCGCCGACGTTGAAGACGACGCAGTGCTCTTCCGGGCCGACGGACACGATGCCGACACCGCACAACGTGGTGCCCATGCCGGCGCGGCCGGGGTGGGCTTCGGCGTGGCTGCAGATCAGCGCGTTCGCGTCGGCGATCGCGGCCAGCACGTCGTCGGGGCTCGCGTCGGGCAACTCGGCGAGATCGTTCATCCGTTCGACGGCGATACGGCTGGCGACCTCGCCCGCGGCGTGACCGCCGAGCCCGTCGGCGACGGCCACAAGGCGTTCGGTGACGAGCACGCTGTCCTGGTTCGTCTTGCGCACCAGGCCGGGGTGGGTCACCGCGGACGACGCGATGCTCAGCATTGACCCTCTTCCGTGCCGCGTCCTCGGTCCCGGCGACGAGGCTAATCATCGTGTCCGCTGTGCGCCATGGGGCGCTGTGGGCACTTGTCCCCATGGACGACACCCGCCGGTCATGCACAAGCCAATGAATCTGCGAGGGCAGGTGTTGCGTGAAGCGCGGGTGAACTAGGCTGGTGGCACCACCTCATCGATCGGCCGGACCGGCAGTCGTGCGGCGTCGTGGCAACCGGGGGGTTGGAGTAGCAATGGCGCTCGCATCAGGGGCACGGCTGACGAGTTCGGGGCTCGGCAGGCGCTTCGAGGGCGTGCGTCTGGCATCGGCCGGATCGCGCTTCACCATCTACGAGGCCCGTGAGCGCTGGGCCGATCGCGCCGTCGCGATCAAGGTCCCCGTTCGGTCCGCCGCGCCGTGGGTACACGACCAGCTCGACCACGAGGCCACTGTGCTCGCCGCGATCGGCTCGCACCCACACGTCATCACGCTCTACGAGCGGATCACCCTCGACGACAGCCGTCCTGGGCTGGTGCTCGAGCGCTGTCCCGCGACGTTGGACGACTCGCTGGGCGCGCACACCCGCGTCGCGCTGCCCGATGCGATCTCGCTCGGCATCAAGCTGGCCGGCGCGCTCGAGACGATGCACGACGTCGGCGTCATTCACGGCGACGTCCGCCCGCACAACGTCCTCGTCACCGTATGGGGCGAGCCAGTGCTCGCCGGCTTCGACGAATCGGTACGCCTCGGCGGTGACCCCAGCGGCATCGGCCACCCACCGCTGCACGTCACCACCGCCCACACCGCGCCCGAGGTGCTCGAGGGCGGGATCCCCACCCCGGCCAGCGACGTCTACGGATTGGCCTCGACGCTGTACGAGCTGGTCGCCGGCCGCGCGGCGTTTCGCGCCTACGCGGGCGAGTCCTCGGCGGCGGTGATCGTGCGCGTGCTCAGCAACCCGGTGCGCCCGATCGTGAACCCGGCCGTTCCACTGGAGCTGTCCGACCTGCTCACCTGGGCGATGACCACCGACCCGGCGCGACGCCCGCCAAGCCCCGCGTGGCTGGCAGAGGGCCTCGGTCGCGTGCAGTCGCGGCAGGGTTATCCGCGGACGAAGATGATCGTCGCATAATCTGATCTACTTTGCCTATCGCAGAGCTAGACAACAAAGGCGCCTATAGGCGCGCACTACGTTCATGATGTGCGCAACACGTCCGACTCCCCAGCGATCAGCGTGCACGCCTACTCGCCGCCGCCGCGCACGATGACGTTCTACGACCTCGCCGGCGGGCAGTTGTCGACGATCGCGGCGCTGGCCACGGACGACCCCGAGCCGGCGTTCGACGCATGCCGAGCGTCATGACGTTCGAGTCCGTCGACGAAATGCTGGCCGACGCGCGTTCGCGGCTGTCCCGGCTGGACCCGGCCGCCGCTGCCGCTGCCGTGGACGCGGGCGCGAGGCTGGTCGACATCCGCCCGCAATGGCAGCGGCTGCGCGAAGGGGAGATTCCCGGCGCGGCCGTCATCGAGCGCAACCATCTCGAGTGGCGCCTGCATCCCGGCTCGGCTGCGCGGCTGCCCGCCGCGACGGCCGGCCAGCAGTGGGTGGTGTTCTGCTCCGAGGGCTACACCTCGTCGCTGGCTGCCGACGCATTGAACTCCATCGGCGTGCCGGCTACGGATGTGAACGGTGGCTTCCATGCCTGGGCAGCGGCGGGCTTGCCGGTTGTGCCCGGCGGCACCGAGCACGACGACTTCAGCCACTGACCGCGGCGCGAACTCAGCTGGCGGCGTTGACCGCGTTGTACCCGAGCCAGCCGGTGTAGCCGAGCAGCCCGAGCACGCCGAGCTTGCGGGTGGCCGGCAACATCATCGCCAGCCCGATAGCTGTCTCCGATGCGCCGTTGCGCTTCACCCATTCCGCGGTGTTGTCGGGAAAGGCCACTTTCGTGACCTCCTCGAATGCGTCGGGCACGGCGAAGTGCGCCGCGCCCGTGCCGGCGATCAGAAACCCGAGCTTGCCGATGAGAGCCATGTGCACACACTGCCACGTCACCGCACCGCCGACGAGCCTCCTGTTGCTTCCATAGGACGGCGGTGTTTGATTCAGGCGACACACCCGGCGGCAGAGGAGCAGGCGCGTGACCATCTCGACTCAGGACCTGCACCACGCGTTCGCCGAGTTGAGCGACCTGCGCTTCGGCGAGATCGACGTCGATGATGCGATGGCCAGAATCGTGCACGCGACGCACGCGGCATTCGACGTCGACGGCGCCGGTCTGATGCTCGCTGACGCCGACCAGGTGCTGCGCAATGCTGCCGTCTCGGACGAGCGGCTGGACCGGCTCGAGGCGCTGCAGGTCGAACATCACGAGGGTCCGTGCATCGACGCGTTCGAGGACAAGCAACTCATCTGCGCCGAGGATCTCGCCACCGAAGCGCGCTGGCCCCGCTTCTGCCCGGCGGCGGCCAACGCCGGCGTGGCCGCGGTGCTGGCCAGCCCGATCCCCTTCAACCAGGCGGCGATCGGCGTCGTCACCGTCGTCTCCGAGCATTCGCATCCGTGGGCGCCGGAGGCAGAGCTCGCGTTGATCGCCTTCACCGACCTCGCCGCGCTGACGATCGCCTCGGTCATGCACGGGCAGCGGCAGGGCGAGCTGTCCGTCCAGCTGCAAGGAGCACTCGACTCGCGCGCCGTAATCGAACAGGCCAAGGGCCTGGTGGCCGGGCGGGACAAGCTCACGATGCGCGAGGCGTACGACCAGTTGCGCGCGCAGGCCCGTACCGAGCGACGCAGGCTGCGCGACCTGTGCGCCGAACTCGTGGCCGACTCGGCGCCACCTGGCTGATGCTTGCGCCAGGACGCAAACACCAGTCATAGTGGTGTCGCCTACCTGGCATGACCGCCGAGACCCCGCGGTTCCCAGCCGTCAGCGGCCGCGCTCCCGCGCTGCACATCGCAGTGCCGCCTGGCGCAGCAGCTGCCGAGTGACAGGAGAGTCTCGTGATCGTTCTCGGAGTAGTTCTGCTCATCGTCGGCTTCCTCACCAAGGTCGCGATCGTCTGGACGATCGGGATCGTGCTGGTCGTCATCGGCGCCATCCTGTTCTTGCTCGGGACCGCCGGACGCGAGGTGGCTGGCCGCCGCCACTGGTACTGAGCCGCCGGGACGTCAGATCCCTGACGCGTCCCCGGCGCGTCCTGGCGCGTCCTGGCCCGGTTGACTGGTGCGTTTCGCGTCGACTGGTG
>JAABUT010001938.1_pt1 | contig 21577 bp, 19 predicted proteins | sample 5559281 | NCBI WGS metagenome assembly JAABUT01 (sample SAMN10711880, study PRJNA513359) | rock metagenome | isolation source: Antarctica rocks | place: Antarctica: Victoria Land, Ricker Hills nord | collected 2016-01-04
TCACGCCGGGGTGGGGGCGGGGGGGGTCGGGGGCTTCGACCATGGCGGCGTACGACGAAGCGGCCGCGCTCGACGGCCAACTCGGGTGAACCCGGGCCCGCAGATCGGGCAGACCGCTTATTGCGCAGCTGGGCGAGTGGGGTCTGCGCCACCGCCGGACCACCAAGCGCCTGCGGGTGCGTGCCGAAGTACTTGCAGCAGGGGGCCTTCCGCTCTGGGCCGAGTTTGATGGACGAGCTTCGGGCCACCCATCTCGGCGCGCCGGCGCCGCAACGCACCGGTCCCAGCGTCATGGACCGCCTTTCCGAGGCGTACGCCGCTGCTCGTTAACACCGTCGCAGCAGCGTTTCGCAACGTCGGCTCGCTTCCCGCCCTGCACGCCCCGCTGCGGGGTGGGGATCTTCAGCCGGGACAACGTCATGGCTGGCAGCCGCCGCGACGGCGTCAGGAGATGCGCTACCGGGCTCACGCGCCTGAGGGGAGTTGCTGGTCCAGCGCGCCCGCAGGGAGGACTCGCCACGCTGTTATCGTTGCGTGATGAAGTCGCTACGCAGCGTGCTCGGCGCGACGGTGTCGCTGCTGCTGGCCGGTGCCATCGTGGCCACCGGCGGCCCCGTGGCCGCCGGGGCGGCTGCCGCCGGTGACCCACCGCGCACGCAATACCATGAGTTCCAGGCTAATTGCGAGGTTTCACACCGGGCGATGGACGACCCGATCGTCGCGTTCGGCCGGCCCGGTGCCTCCCACGACCACACGTTCATCGGCAACAAGAGCACCAACGCCTTCTCCACCTTGGCCAGTCTCGAGTTGGCGGGAACCACCTGTACCGACGCGGCCGACAAGTCCGCCTACTGGATCCCGACGTTGTTCGACCACGGGGTCGCCGTCCGGCCGACCACGGTGATCGTCTACTACAAGTCGGGGGTCATCGACTACCGCACGGTGCGACCCTTCCCGAGGGGGATGCAGCTCCTCTTCGGCGACGCGATGAACCAGGACCCCGCCCGCTCCACGACGTCGTGGTCGTGCGGCCGGAGCACGAGCAGGGTCCTGCCGACGAGCTGCCCGCCGGGCACCAAGCTCATCGCCCGGCTGATCGCGCCGAGTTGCTGGGACGGCCGGCAGCTGCGCACCGCCGACCACCGCAGCCACGTCGTCTACCCCCGCAGCGGCCGGTGCCCGGCGACGCATCCGGTGGCGATACCGATGCTCGAATACAAGGTGCCCTACTCGGTGCGCGGCGACCATCTGCAGCTCCGCCTGGCGTCCGGAGGTGGCGCCAGCTTCCACGCCGACTTCGTCGCAGCCTGGGAGCCGGGCCGGCAGCGCCGCCTCGTCACCCACTGCATCAACCAGGGCCGGCAGTGTGACGCGAAGGGCTTCGACCAGTTCAAGCCGTGAGCACCCGGGCCGGCGCCGGGGCTGCGGTCACGGCAGGCGGGGCGTCCACAGCAGCGCGGTCACCGCGGCCACTCCCGCGGCGAGCAGGCCGAGACCAACCAGCCAGGACGTGACCTCCGTGCGCTTGGTCGTCGTACCGACCTGGCTGCCGATGTCGGAGTAGACCGACCGAAGCTCGGTGCGGCTCTCGGCGGTGTAGGCGGTGCCCCCGCTGTCGCTGGCGAGCGCCCGCAGCGATGCGACGTCAGCGGGGACGCCGATCGTGTGCCCCTCGATCGTGACCACGCCGTCGGGTGTGCCGTAGGCGATGGTCGAGACGGGTACGCCGGCCTGCTTGGCCTCCACCGCGGCCAGGGTCGGGGAGCGGCCGAGCGTGGTGAACCCGTCCGAGAGGAGCACGATGCGGGCCGGCGCCGGCGTGACCTCACCCGCGCCGGCGTGCGACTCGGCCGCCGCGTCGTCCGTGATGGTCTGCAGCGAGGCGTGCACCGCCTCGCCGATGGCGGTGCCGGGGCCGAGGACGAGCCGGGAGACTGCGGCGGAGACGGAGGCGTGGTCCTCCGTCGGGGCGGCGACCAGCCGGGCCGTCCCGTCGAAGGCGACGAGCCCGACCCGCAGCCGGCCCGGTAAGCCTGAAATGAACTGCACTGCGGCGTCTTTCGCCGCGGCGATGCGCGACGGCGAGACGTCGACCGCGCTCATGGAGTTGCTCACGTCGAGCGCGACGACCACCGTCGCCCGCTCCCGCGCGACCCGCGTCTCGGCCTGCGGCCGGGCGAAGCCGACGGTGAGCGCCAGCAACATGAGCAGGAACGCCGCCGCGGGCACGTGCCGCCGCCAGCCGGGCCGGCGGGGTGCGACGGAGGCGAGCAGGTCGAGCTCGGTGAAGCGCACCGCGTAGGACGTCCGGCGCCGCTGCACCACCAGGTAGGCCACCGCCACGGCGAGCACGCCGAGGAGCAGCCAGAGGCGGGACGGCACGAGGAAGGTCATGGCGCTGCCTGGGGAACGCGGTGCGCGGCGACCCGCGGCGCGGTCCGCGGCGAGCCGCGTAACCGGCGTCGCGCCGCGACATGGCGGGCGAGCTCGAGCACCCAGTCGGCGTCGGTGCGAAGGACGACGTGGGTCGCGCCGGCCCTGCGGACGGCCGCGGCCACGTCGTCGCGGCGGCCGGCGGCGGCAGCGGCATAGCGCTGCCGGAGCCGACGCGAGGACGTCTGCACCTCCAGCTGCCGGCCGGTCTCGGGGTCGACGAGGCGCAACACGCCAACGGTGGGAAGCTCCACCTCGCGGGGGTCACCGACCTCGACCACCAGCACGTCGTGCCGTGACGCCAGTCGGCACAACGGCCGCTCCCAGGCGCCGGGGATGCCGAGGAGGTCGCTGACGACCACCACCAGGCCGCGTCGGCGGGCGGGGCGCTCGAGCCGCGCCAGGCCCTCGAACAGGGGTGGTGCCGGATTGTCCGGCGCGGCGCGCGGCGTCCCGGCGAGCGTGTGCAGCAGCGCGAGCTGTGCCTCCCGACCGGCCCGCGCGGGGACGACCGCGACGCCACCGGCGCGCAGGACGACCGCGCCGAGTCGGTTGCCAGGTCCTTCCGTGAGGTGCGCGACCGCGGCGACCGTCGCGAGCGCGAGGTCCCGCTTTTCCCAACGCACGGTGCCGAAGTCCATCGACGCAGACAGATCGGCCAGGACCCACGTCTCGAGTTCACGTTCCGCCGCGGTCGTGCGCACCTGTGTGACTGCGGTGCGGGCGGTGGCGGCCCAGTCGATGCGCCGGACGTCGTCGCCGGGGCTGTAGGGCCGGGCCTCCGCTGGTTCGCTGCCGGGTCCGGGCAGGGGCGTGAGGTGCTCGCCCTGCAGCAGTCCGTCGAGGCGGCGGCCCACCGACAGGCGCAGCCGGCGCAGCGAGCTGGCGTCGACCCAGCCGGGCAGCGTGGCCGGGGCAGCGCTCACCGTCGTACCCCGCTCACTGGCGGACCGCGCTCACGCCGAGCGGTCCTGCTGCGGCGCCACCCTCGGCAGCCCCACTGCCGCGACGACGTCGGCCACCACGTCGCGCGGGTCGACCCCGTCCGCGAGCGACTCGTAGCCGAGCACCAGCCGGTGGGCCATCACGTCGGGAGCGAGGTCGCGCACGTCCTCCGGCAGCACGTAGTCCCGGCCCCGCAGCAGGGCCAGTGCCCGCGCCCCCGCGACGAGGCCGAGGGAGGCGCGGGGGGACGCACCGTAGCTGAGCTTGCCGGCGACGCCCGGCACGCCGTAGTGCTCCGGCTCACGGGTGGCGAGCACGAGCTGCACGGCGTAGGACTGGATCGCGTGGTGCACGAACACCCGGTCGGCGGCGGACTGCAACCGCACCAGCTGTTCCAGCGAGAGCACCTGCTGGGCGTGCGGCGGGTCCACCGACATGCGCCGGACGACCTCGAGTTCCTCGGCGGCGGTGGGATAGCCGACGACCACCTTGAGCAGGAAGCGGTCACGCTGGGCCTCGGGAAGCGGGTAGACACCCTCGCTCTCGATGGGGTTCTGCGTGGCCAGCACGATGAACGGCGACGGCAGCTTGTGCGTCACCCCGCCGAGCGACACCTGCTTTTCGGCCATCACCTCCAGCAGCGCGCTCTGCACCTTGGCCGGCGCCCGGTTGATCTCGTCCGCCAGCACGAAGTTGACGAAGACCGGACCCAGCTCCACGTCGAAAGCCTCGCGGCTCGGCCGGTAGACCCGGGTGCCGACCAGGTCGCTCGGCAGCAGGTCGGGCGTGAACTGCAGCCGCGCGAACGACCCCCCGACGACCTCGGAGAGGGTGCTCACCGCGAGGGTCTTCGCGACCCCCGGCACTCCCTCGAGCAGGCAGTGGCCGCGGGCGAGGAGGGCGACGAGCAAGCGCTCGACGAGCCGGTCCTGGCCGACGACGACCTTCTTGACCTCGAAGAGCGCACGCTCCAGCAGCTGGCCGTCCGACGTGGCGACGGGCGGCGCCTCGAGCAGGCGGTTCGATGTGGTCACGTGCGGCTCCTCGGGGCGGGCGTCCTCGACGGGTACGACGCCCCGCCGTCGCCCGGTGTGCCCGCTCCCGGCCACTCTCACCGGAGTCTCAGCCGGGGTACGCCGGCACCGCCGCTGACCGCTGCCCCCCCGCTGCCCCCGCTCTTGCTCGAGTCCCCATCAGCCCTGCTCTGACCGATGTCCGGGGGACTCGATCGGGTGGGGGTTGCCGCCCGCCCCCCGCTTCTTGATCGGGTCCCCATCAGCCCGGACCTGACCGGTGTCAGGGGATCCGACCAGGCCGCAGGGGCGCGGGGGGCGGGTGGCGGTGGAGGTGGAGGTGGAGGTGGAGGTGGAGGTGGAGGTGGAGGTGGAGGTGCTGCTGAGGTCAGACGAAGCGGCGGGGGGTGCGCACGAAGACCTCGCGGTTGTGGGCGGACGAAACCCCATAGGCGAGCTGGGCCTGGAAGGCGCCCGAGCCCCGCAGCCGGGTGAGGAAGCGGAAGCGGCCGGCGGCGTCCGTGCGCCCGAGGGCGATAGTGACCCGCCGTCCCGTGTGATCAGCCCGGAAGGTCAGGCGCACCGCGTGCCGGGCGACCGGCTTGCCCCGCAGCAGCGCCTGCCCCGCGACCACGACCCGGCTCCCCGCCGAGGCCCCGCGCGGGGTCACCGCCAGCGTCACCGCTGGCAGCCGCCCGGCTTGGGAGACCCCGGCCGCCTTCACGGAGGTCGTGCCCGGCGAGGTGCCGGGTGAGGTGGTAGCCCCCGGGGCCGGCGCGGCGCCGACGGGCCCTGGGGCCGGTGCCGGCCCGGGCGCAGCGGTGGGCGCCGCGGCATCGAAGGCAGCGAAGACGCCTCGACCCGCGTCCTGCCGGACGACGACGCCCTGGTCGGTGTACGCGTTCGCGGCGGGGTTGGTCACGCAGGCGCCCGTGCAGCCGTCGGCGTAGACGGTGACGACGCGGCCCTGCGCGTCGATGGTCGCGTCGTTGAAGTCCAAGAGGTTGCGCTTGGCGGCCTCGTTGTTGCCGGTGCCCCCGGACGTGCCCTGAAGGTTGATCCCGCCGCGCTGCACGGGGTCGTTCGGGGTGGTGTCGGTGACCTCCCAGCTGGCGCCGCGGTCGTAGGTGTGGGCGACGTAGAGGTGGAAGTCACCGGCGTAGTTCTTGAGCTGGTCGTCGCCGGGTGGCACCGCGCCGAGGAAGGCGACGGCGGCCCGGTCCCCGTCGCCGGCGACCATCTCGGGGAACTGGATGTTGTTGATCCCGAAGGCTGCTCCCACGTTCACCGGGCTGCTCCAGGTGACGCCCCGGTCCCGGCTCACGACGACCTGGATCGTGCTGCCCACCTTGGTGTCGTCGCCGTCCTCGTAGGCGAGGTAGACGGTGCCGTCACTCCCGATCGCCACTGACGGGTCGCTCTCGTCCTGCTTGGTGTGACTGGCCAGGATCTCGTGCACGGTCCAGGTCAGCCCGTTGTCGGTGCTGACGGTGACGGCGGCGTGTCCGTCGCAGTCGAAGTTGGGAACGTAGACGGTGCCGTCGTTGGGGGCGACCTTCAGGTGGCCGTGCAACCCGTTGCACGTGGCCGGCTGGGTGGCACCGAAGCTGTCGTAGATCGGGAGGCCGTCGTGGAAGGTCACGCCGCCGTCGTCGCTGCGCGCGCAGCTCGCGCTCACGTCCTTCTGCGCGCAGTAGTAGACCGCGTTCGGGTAGCTGCTGGCGGCCGCGGTGGCCGGCTTCGGGTTCGCGTAGGGGCCGCCGCCGACGGTCTGGTGGTCCACGAAGGTGGTGAATCCGCCGCCCTGGGAGACGGGGCTGAAGGTCTTGCCGTCGTCGTCGGTATACGTCAGGGCACTCGTCGCCCCCGCCAGCTGGCTCACGAAGGTGCGCCCGGTGCGCTGGTCGGTGAAGGCGATGGGGTCCAGCGACGTCGTCCCGGTCGCGGGCGGCAGCGTCACCTTGGCGAAGGTCGCGCTGTTCGCGCCGAAGGAGATCTTGCTCAGGTCGGTGTCGGCGAGCAGAAACGCGTTGCCCGTCTTGGGGTTGAGCCCCACCGACGGCTCCCCGGCGTTGTCCGCGAGGCCCGGCGGGGCGACATAGGACGTGTAGTGCAGGGCCGTTGATTGCGTGACCCCGCCGGCGGCGCCGGCGGCGACGGGGGCGAAGGCGGCGGCGGCGGCGAGGGCGCCGGCGGCGCTGAGGGTCAGGACGAGTCGGGTGCGCACCCCGTCACCTTCGCTCTTCGCCGGCAGTGTCCTGCCGCGACCGCCGACGGGATTGACCACAATGCCGGGAGGGCGGACCGCCGTACCCGTCAGGCGTCCTGCTGCAGTTCGAGCGTCGCACCACTGGGGTCGCGCAGCCAGACCTGTACGACGCCCTCCCCCTGCACGCCGCGGAGGTAGGGAATGTGCCGGGCCTCCAGTTCCGCGACCGCGGCCTCGATGTCGGCGACGCCGAGGCACCAGTGCGGCCCCCTCGAGTCGATCGCGGCTCCGGTCGGGGGAGCCCCCACGAGGTGCAGCTGCGCGGCGCCTAGCTCGAGCCAGTGCCCCGGCACCCCCGGGATCTCCGGCCGCGGCGCGGCGGGCAGGCCGAAGACGTCGGCGTAGAACTCCCTGGTCTCCTCGAGCGTCCCGTCGCTCGCGGACAGGCTCACGTGCAGCACCCGGGTGACCTTCACGGCAACTGCTCCATGAACTCGAGCCGGGTGCGCCCCGGCGCGTCGACGAAGGCGATCCGCCGGCGCCCGAAGGTCGGACCGCTGACCTCCCGCGGCCCCCACACCACGTCATGGCCCCGGAGTTGGCCGTCGAGGTCGTCGGTGAACAGCGCGACGTGCAGGAACCCGTCAGCGGGGAGCTCGATCTCGTCCTCATAGAGAGCGCGCGTGAACAGGGTGATCAGCAGTGCCCCGAGTTGCGCATCCGCGCGCTGGCCGCCATAGAAGTCGTCGATCTCGGTGACCGCGGCCCCCGCCCGTCGGTAGAAGTCGCAGGCTGACGGCAGGTCCGAGACCTTGACGGCGACGTTGACGACCTGTGTCACGGCCACCGGGCGGCCCCCTCGAGACTGACGTTTGTGTCAGCCTAGCGGGCATGGACCGGGTCCGGGTGGGCATCGTCGGGGCAGGCAATATCGCCGAGCTGAACGTGCGCGGCTATCTGGAACACCCCGACTGCGACGTCGTGGCCGTCTGTGATCCCGACGTGGACAAGGCTCGGGCCAAGGCGCGGGCGTGGGGGGTGCCGCGGGTGCACGCCGACCTCGCGGACCTGCTCGCCGACGACCTCCACGCCGTCGAGGTGCTCACCCCGACGCACATGCACCACGAGCACGTCCTCGCCGCCGTCGCCGCCGGCAAGCACGTGAGCGTGCAGAAGCCCTTCGCCACGAGCGTGTCCGACGGCCGGGAGATGGCGGCCGCGGCGCGTGCGGCCGGAGTGGTCCTGCGGGTCAACGACAACGCCCTGCACCACCGGCCGATGGTGCGTGCCCGTGAGCTCATCCGCGCCGGCGCGATCGGCACCCCTACGACGATCCGTGTCAAGACCGTGGTGGGCCGCACCGATTCGCCCTTCCAGGCGTCGCTGGACCCGCAGGGCTATGTCTGGCGGTTCGACCAGCACAGTCCGGGCGGGCATCTCTTCGACGACATGGTGCACAAATACGCCCTCGCGCTGTGGCTCGTCGACGAGCGGGTGCGCAGCGTGCAGGCGGTGGTGCGCCATGGCCCGGCCTTCTTCGAGACCCCCACCGTCGCGCTGTTCGAATACGCCCGGGACGACCTGCTCGGCTCGCTCGAGGTGGCCTACGCCCCAGGCCAGTTCATCCGAAGTCGCTACTTCGGCGCCGACGAGTTCGTGGAGGTGCAGGGGACCGAGGGGTTCCTGTGGGTCACCCGGCACACCGGTGAGATGCTCGACCTGCCGCCCCTCGTGCTCTACGACTCGACCGGTACGACGACCAGCCCCGGCGGCCTGGACGCCGACTGGGGGACGGCCTTCGTCGACGCCGGCCGGCACTTCGTCGACGCGCTGCGCAGCGGTGAGCCCGCGCCCGACATGACGCCGGACCTCGCGCTCGACGTGCTGCAGCTCTGTTTCGCCGTCTACCAGGCCTCGGCGGAGCGGCGGCCGGTCGACCCCGCGAGCATCGCGGCGTCGTACTCGCCGCCGTGGTGGCCGCTCTTTCGCTCCGACGCCTGACGGCGCAGCCGGCCGCGGCAGCGGGCTCCGGGCGCGTCGCGGGCTCAGGGTGACCCCGGCCGTTCCAGGGCGGCGAGCAGCCGTCGCAGCAAGGCCGCCAGTCTCTCGGTGTCGCGCGCGCCTAGCGGCGTCAGCAGCCCTGCTTCGGCGGCGGCCAGGAGCTCGAGCGCCCGGTCCACCCGGACCCTGCCGGCGGGGGTGAGCGCGACCTGCACGCCCCGCCCGTCGGCCGGGTCGCGGGAGCGCGCCACCAGGCCCGCCGCCTCGAGCCGGTCGAGGCGGTGCGTGGTCGTCGCGCTGCTCACCATGGTCTCGGCCAGCAGCGCTCCGGGGGACAGGCGGTGCGGTGGCGGGCAGCGGCGCAGGGCCGCGAGCACGTCGAAGCCCCACTCCTCGAGCCCCACCTCACCGAAGGCGTCGGCGCGAGCGCGGCCGAGCAGCAGGGCGAGCCGGGAGACCCGCGAGAAGACCTCCAGCGGCGAGACGTCGACGTCGGGCCGCTCCCGCCGCCACGCGGCGAGCAACCGGTCGACCGTGTCGTCAGCCACGGGCGCGTCCCCCGGTCACGGTCCACCCCAGCAACGCCCTTGGCCGGCGGACTGGCAGCGGGCACACGCTGCCCAGCGTCCCCTACGTCCGCTCGACCGGCTCGTGCTCATAGAGTAGTATCTCGACGTCGAGACAATCTCGGCGGTGGCAGGCTCGCCGCACTGGTGAGTGGGCAGGCCACGCGCGAAGCGGAGGAGAGACATGGCGGGCAACAGCTTCGGGGCGCGCTCGACGCTGCGCGTCGGCGACAAGGACCACACCATCTACCGGCTCGACGCCGTGCCCGGGTCGGAGCGACTGCCCTTCAGTCTCAAGGTGCTGCTGGAGAACCTGCTGCGCACCGAGGGCGGGCTGCACGTCACAGCCGATGACGTCCGCGCGCTCGCGGGCTGGGATCCGCAGGCAGAGCCGAGCGTCGAGATCTCCTACACCCCGGCGCGCGTGCTCATGCAGGACTTCACCGGCGTGCCGTGCGTGGTCGACCTCGCCGCGATGCGCGAGGCCATGGGCGAGCTCGGCGGCGACGTCACCCGCATCAACCCGCTGGCGCCGGCGGAGCTCGTCATCGACCATTCCGTCATCGCGGATCACTTCGGCCGGCCCGACTCCTTCGAGCTCAACGCGGCCCTGGAGTTCGAGCGCAACAAGGAGCGTTACGCCTTCTTGCGCTGGGGCCAGCAGGCCTTCGACAGCTTCGCGGTCGTCCCCCCCGACACGGGGATCGTGCACCAGGTCAACCTCGAGCGGCTGGCGCGGGTGGTCTTCGTGGACGAGGCCGGTACGGCGTACCCGGACACGCTCGTCGGCACGGACAGCCACACCACGATGATCAACGGCCTCGGGGTGCTCGGCTGGGGCGTCGGCGGCATCGAGGCCGAGGCCGCGATGCTCGGCCAGCCCGTGTCGATGCTGATCCCGCGGGTGGTGGGCTTCAAGTTGCGCGGGGAGCTGCCGGCCGGCACCACCGCCACCGACCTGGTGCTCACCGTCACCGAGCTGCTGCGCCAGCACGGGGTCGTCGGCAAGATCGTGGAGTTCTACGGCGACGGCGTCGCCAACGTGCCGCTCGCGAACCGGGCGACGATCGGCAACATGAGCCCTGAATATGGCTCGACCGCCGCCATGTTCCCGATCGACGCCGAGACGCTGACCTACCTGCGGCTCACCGGTCGCCCGGAGTCCTCGATCGCGTTGGTCGAGGCCTATGCGAAGGAGCAGGGCCTCTGGCACGACCCCGCCCGCGAGCCGTCATTCTCCGAGCATCTCGAGCTCGACCTGGCCACGGTCGTGCCGAGCCTCGCCGGGCCGAAGCGGCCGCAGGACCGGGTGCCGCTCGACCGGGCCAAGCCGATGTTCCGGGAGGCGCTGCGGTCCTATGCCGACGCGGCGACGCCGCCGGGCCCGCTCGACGAGGGGTCGGCGGAGTCCTTCCCCGCGTCGGACCCGGTCTCGGTGACCGCCGGCAGCGACGAGGCGGACAAGCCGTTCCACTCCAACGTCGGTGACCTCGGCGGCCGGCCGAGCAATCCCGTCGCGGCGACGCTGTCGGGCACCGAGATCCGCCTCGACCACGGCGCCGTCGTCATCGCCTCGATCACCAGCTGCACCAACACCAGCAACCCGTCGGTGATGATCGGCGCCGGGTTGCTCGCAAAGAACGCTGTCGAGAGAGGGCTTTCCGTCAAGCCCTGGGTGAAGACGACGCTGGCGCCGGGCAGCAAGGTGGTCAGCGACTACTACGCCACCGCCGGGCTGACGCCGTACCTCGACAAGCTCGGGTTCAACCTCGTCGGCTATGGCTGCGTCACCTGCATCGGCAACAGCGGGCCCCTGCTGCCCGAGGTGAGCGCAGCGGTGGCCGAGGGGGACCTCGCGGTCGTCTCGGTGCTGTCGGGCAACCGCAACTTCGAGGGCCGCATCAACCCCGACGTGAAGATGAACTACCTCGCGTCGCCGCCGCTCGTCGTCGCCTACGCCCTCGCCGGGACCATGGACCTCGACATCACCCGCGACCCGCTGGGCACCGACGCCGAGGGCAACCCGGTGACCCTCGCCGACATCTGGCCGAGCGAGGCCGAGGTCGCGCGCGTCGTCGCCGACGCCGTGCGGGGGGAGCAGTTCACCTCGTCGTACGCCGATGTCTTCGCCGGTGACGCGCGCTGGCAGTCCCTCGACGTCCCGGCGGGGCCGGCCTTCGCCTGGGATGACGAGAGCACCTACGTGCGGCGGCCGCCCTATTTCGACGGGATGCCGGCCCAGCCCGCGCCGACGACGGACATCACCGGGGCGCGGGTGCTCGCGGTGCTCGGCGACTCCGTCACCACCGACCACATCTCGCCGGCGGGCAACATCAAGAAGGACTCGCCCGCGGGGCGCTATCTGGCCGAACACGGAGTGGACGGGAAGGACTTCAACTCCTACGGGTCCCGCCGCGGCAATCACGAGGTGATGATCCGCGGCACCTTCGCCAACATCCGGCTGCGCAACCGGCTCGCGCCCGGCACGGAGGGCGGCGTGACGCTGGCGCTCCCGTCGGGCGAGCAGACGACGATCTACGACGCCGCGCAGGCCTACGCCGCCGCGGGTACGCCGCTGATCGTGCTGGCGGGCAAGGAGTATGGCTCCGGATCGTCGCGCGACTGGGCGGCCAAGGGGACGGCGCTGCTCGGCGTGCGTGCCGTGATCGCCGAGAGCTACGAGCGCATCCACCGCTCCAACCTGATCGGGATGGGGGTGCTCCCGCTGCAGTTCACGGGCGGCGACACGGTGGAGTCACTCGGTTTGACCGGACACGAGGTCTTCTCCGTCGCCGGGGTCGCCGGGGCGGATCGCGTGCCGCGCGAGCTTGACGTCGTCGCTGCCCGTGGAGATGCCGCTGCCGGCCGGGATGCCGGGGATGCGGGGGCGCCGGAGAAGCGGTTTCGGGTCACGGTGCGGATCGACACGCCGGGGGAGCAGGCCTACTACGCCCACGGCGGGATCCTGCCCTACGTGCTGCGTTCCCTGCTCGGCACCGCGGGCGGGGCGCCGGTGACCGCCTGACCGGCGGGGCAGGATGACGGCGTGCTGACCGGCGAGGCAGTCTTCCTTCGCGCACTGGCCCGCGACGACGTGGCGAGCCTGCGGCGGCGGCTGCACGACGACGTCGAGACCTGGCAGCTCGCGCGCAGCGAGCCGTGGGCGCCGCGCTCGCTGGAGGCGCTGCTGGCCGACTTCGACGCCGAGGTCGCCGGGAACGACCCGACCGTCGCGCTCTTCGCGATCACGCGCCGGGACGGGACCGGCCCGGCGCTCGGGCAGGCGACGCTGCACCGCATGGACTCGACCCACGGCAGCGCGGAGGTGGGCCTTGCTCTCGTGCGCGATGCCCGGGGCCGCGGCGTCGGCGGTGACGCGCTGCGCGTGCTCTGCGACCTGGCTTTCCGGGTCCGGGGGCTGCGGCGGCTGCAGGTGCAGACGCTGGCCGGGAACGCGCCGATGCTCGCCGTCGCGCGGGGGTGCGGCTTCGTCGAGGAGGGCCGGCGGCGGGAGGCGGAGTTCTACGACGGCCAGTACGTCGACGTGGTCGTGTTCGGGCTGCTCGCCGGTGAGTGGCGCGAGTCGGCGGCAGCCGCCCGGCACCAGCGGGCCCGCTCCGGAGCCTGACGAGGGTCGTCTCCGTCGAACCGCCCGGATGCGGCGGAAGTGACCGTCGTACCCGGCGTGTCCGTGTCGAGAAGCTGAGTCTCGACAGGGGGGGTGGGGGCCGGTCGGCGCGTGCGGCGGGGTCACGGGAGTCGCGCCGCGCCGGGGAGCCGGGAGCGGGTGAGCACGGCGCCGCCGAGGGCCGCGACCAGGGGCAGCCCCACCAGGAAGACCGGGAACGGCTGCCACGGCACGAGCAGCGGGGTGGGCTGCGCGCGGGTTACGACGACGGCGGCGGCCGGTACGACGCCCGTCGCGAGGCCGATCGCGCCGCCGATCGTGGCGATCACGGCCGCCTGTGCTGCCTGGAAGCGTCGGCGCACGCCGGGGGACGCCCCGACGGCACCGAGCACCGCCAGGTCGGGCCGCGCTTCGGTCCCCGCCAGCACCGTGGCGACCGCCGTGACGAGGAGCGCGACGACGGCGGCGACCCCCAGCAGGGCGAGCACGGCCAGGTCGGTGCGGTCCCGCGGCGCGGGCGAGGGTGCCACGAACACGCCGTCGTCAAGGGTCGCGGCGGACAGGCTGGCGAGGTCGCCGTCGCTGAGCGGGCCGGCCAGCCGGGCGCGCCATTGCACCAGCCCGGGGACGAGCCCGACCGCCCGGGCGGCCGCGGCGGACAGCACGGCCGAGGGCTGCGCGTAGCCGACCGGCCAGGAGGCCACGGCGGCGGGCAGGGTGACGGTCCGCACCATCTTCCCGGCCGCATCGGCGACATCGAGAGCCACCCGCCCCCCCGGTGCCTGCGCCGGCTCGGCCACGACGACGCCCACCCGGTCGAGGTCGGCCCCGGCGCCGGGCGACGCGCCCAAGGCGAGCAGGAGGTCGGGGCCACCGACGACGGGCCCTCCGCGGCGGCTGCGCACCTCGTCACCACCGGCGTGCAGGACGGCTTCCAGCGGCAGCTGCGGCGCCAGTGCGGCGATCGCCCGCCCGCGCAGGTAGCCCCGGGCCTGACCCTCGGTGAGGCCGAAGAGGTCGTCACCCGGCACCGGGCCCGGCCGGGTCAGCGTCACCTGGTCGCGCGCGCCGAGCGGCGGCGCGTAGTCGGCTGCGTTCGCAGCCTGGGTGCTGGTCACGAACACGCCGACCGCGACAGCACCCGACACCGCGGCGGCGACCGCGGCCACGGCGGGACCTCTGCGCGCGCGCTGCCGGGCCGCGTCACGCAGGGCCAGGCGGGGCGTGGCCGGCAGCAGCCGGGCCAGCTGGCCGGCGGCGCCGACGAGCACCGGGCAGAGGGCGACGGCGCCGAGCTCCACTCCGACGACGCCGAGCAGGACGACGGGCGTGCGCGCGTCGAAGGAGACGGCACTCGACGTGGCGCCGAGGAGCGTGACGAGCAGTCCGATGGCGAGCAACACCAGGCCGAGGGCGGTGACCCACCGCGGCGTCCTGGTCTGACCCCGCTGCCCCAGCAGGGCGGCCCGGGCCGGCACGCGGGCGGCGAGCCGGGCGGGGGTGAGGGCCGCGAGCAGCGCGGAGACGACGCCGAAGACGGTCGCCGCGATGACCAACCGCCAGTCGACGCGCAGGCCAAGGAGTTCGCTGCGGCCGTAGCGTTCGAGCAGCGGGACGGCGAGCGGCGCGGCGGCGAGGCCGAGCGTGGCACCGGTCAGGGCGCCGGCCGTGCCCAGCAGGGCGCCGTTGGCCAGGACGACGCGGGAGACGTGCCGGTCGGTGCCGCCGTTGACCGCGAGCAGGGCCAGGTCGCGGCGCTGCCGTCGGGCGCCGACGGCGAACGCCGTACCCGCCGTGAGCGCCGACTGCAGGAGCCCCAGCACGACGACGAGGGCCACCGTCGACACCGCGCCGACCGTGAGGGGCGCCGAATATCTCGCCGTGGCGGGCTGGTTGCGCGCCGCCGAAACCGCCGAGATGTCACCGAGCCGGGCGACGGCGGCGACCCCGTCCGTGCCGGCGGGGAAGCCCACCCAGGTGCGCTCGAAGTCCGTGAACCTCGCCGTGGCAATCGTGCTCGGCGCGGCCGCGGGTGCAGAGCCGGGGAGGGCGAACACCCGGTCACTGCGCAGCTCGTTGGGTTTCTCAGCCACGCCGACGACGAGCAGCGCCGGGGTTGCCACGCCGAGGCGGACCCGGTCACCGACACGCAGGCGGAGCCGGCCCAGCAGGTGGGGCGAGAGAGCTACCTCGCCGGCCGCCGCCGGTGCCCGCCCCGAGCGCTGGTGCACCACCCCGGCGACGAGGGGGTCGCGATAGTCCAGCTGCGAGACCTCGACGACCGGCCGGGGCGCCGCGTCGTCGAGGCGGTGCACGCGCCGTACGCCGCTCTTCTCCTCCGCGGTGCGAGAACCAGGGGGGACCCGGCCGGCCAGGGCGGACGGCGCGGCGTAGACGAGGACGTCGGCCGTGCCGAGTTCACGGCGCTCCTTCTCGGCGGCTGGCAACTGGGCCGAGCGCACGAGCACGGCCGCGGCGACGAGCCCGGCGACCGGCGCCGCGACGAGCAGCAGGGTCAGCAGTGTCCGCAGGCGGTGCCGGGCGGCCTCGCGGCGGGCCAGGCGGAGCGCCAGGCGCCAGGACGCGACCCGGTTCACGACGAGACCCGCTGCCCGGCCGACGACATCGGGGTGCTGGCAGCGAGTCCGTCGTCGACCACCCGGCCGTCACGTAGAAAGATGACGCGGTCGGCCCAGGCGGCGTGCCGTGGCTCGTGCGTGACGAGTAGCCCCCCGGCGCCGGAGTCGCAGCGCGATCGCAGCAGCCGCAACACCGCGTCGCCCGTCGCCACGTCGAGGGCGCCGGTCGGCTCGTCGGCCAGCACGAGCCGCCGGTCCCCGATGAGCGCCCGGGCGATGGCGACCCGCTGCTGCTGGCCGCCCGAGAGGTCGTCGGGGAAGCGGTCGCCGAGATCGGTCAGGCCGACGGCCTCGAGGCCGCTGATCGCGACCCTGCGCGCCGCCCGGGCCGAGCGACCGTCGAGCTCCAGGGGCAGCGCCACGTTCTCGGCGGCGGTGAGCCCCGGCACGAGGTTGAGCTCCTGGAAGACGAAGCCGACGGCGCGCCGGCGCAGCGCGGCGAGTCCCCGGCGGGACAGCTCGGCGAGGTCGACGCCGCCGACGCGGACGTGGCCGCCGTCCGGGGAATCCAGGCCGCCGGCCAGGGCGAGCAGGGTCGACTTGCCGGAACCGCTCGGCCCCATGACCGCCACCAGCTCGCCGGGCGCGACGGTCAGGGAGACGCCGCGCAGCGCCTGCACCCGCGCCGCTCCGATGCCGAGGGTGCGTTCCACGTCGACAAGCTCGAGCAGCGGCCCGCCCGGGTCGGGCGCGGATGTGGCGGTCACGATTGCCTCCTGCGGCGTCGGCGGATAACGGTGGGGTCGTCGGTGTGCGCGGGCGCCGTGCTGTCCGGCGGAGCTGCCGGGACTGACGTGCGCCCGGCGGCGGTCAGGTGGCTCTCGACCAGGTCGAGCCAGCGCGCCTCAGCCTCGACGGTGAAGATGCGGCTCTCGGCCACCAGCAGCCGCGCGGTCTGCCCCGCAGGGACGGCCGCGCGTTCGCGCGTGAGCACGCGCAGCGCGGCCAGGGTCTCGGTGCGTTGGCCCTGCACCACGTCGCGGACGTCCACCCCGGGCACTGCCACCGCGAGCGCGAGCTTGATGACGAGTTCCTCGCGCGGCGCGACCTCGGAGCGCGGCACCGCCGTGGCGAACCACCCCGCGACCGCTGCCCGGCCCTCCGGGGTGGCCCGATAGGTCCGCGTGTCCTCGCCGCCGTGGGCGGCGTCGACCTCGACGCAACCGTCACGGACCAGCCGGCCGAGGGTCGTGTAGACCTGCCCGACGTTCAGCGGCCAGGCACCCCCGGTGCGGTCCTCGAACTCCGCGCGGAGCTGGTAGCCGTAGCGCGGGCCGTCGGCCAAGAGTGTCAGCAAGGCCATCCGCACAGACACACCCAGCACCTCCTCGACTACTTACCGGGTATGCATACCCGATATGCGGTGCCGTGTCGAGGGAGACTCAAGGCGTGAGTTCGACGTACGACGACCTGCTGGCACTGGCGTTGGACGTCGCCCGGGCGGCGGGGGAGCTGCTGCTGCGCCGGCCCGCGGACCTCGGCGTCGACACCAAGAGCACCCCCACCGACGTCGTGACCGCCATGGACCGGGCGAGCGAGGAGCTCATCGTCGGGCGCCTTCTCGACGCGCGTCCCGACGACGGCGTGCTGGGGGAGGAGGGCGCCGAACGGGCGGGCAGCAGCGGCGTGCGTTGGGTCGTCGATCCGATCGACGGCACCGTGAACTACCTGCACGGGCTGCCTTTCTGGGCCGTCAGTCTCGCCGCGGAGGAGCACGGTCGGGCGGTCGCGGGCGTCGTGCACGCCCCAGTGCTCGGCTGGACCTACACCGCCGCCCGAGGTGGCGGCGCATGGCGGGACGGCAGGCACCTCGGCGGGTCCGGCTGCACGGAGCTGGCGCGCGCCGTCGTGGCCACCGGATTCGCCTACGACAGCGTGCGCCGAGGACACCAGGGCAACGTCGCGGCTCGGCTGCTACCCGAGGTGGCAGACCTGCGCCGGTGTGGCTCGGGAGCGCTGGACCTGTGCATGGCGGCCGAGGGGCTCGTCGACGCCAGCTATGAGCGCGGACTCTCCTCGTGGGACTTCGCTGCAGGCGGCCTCGTCGCGGAGGAGGCCGGCCTGCTCGTCACCGGCCTGCACGGCCAGCCGGCCGGCGCGGAGATGGTGGTTGCGGCGCCCCCTGCCCTCGCGCCTGCGCTGGTCGCGCTCCTCGAAGACTTCAGGGCGGCCGACGGGCCCTGACCCGGCGGGCCGTGCGACGGCTGTGGTCGGCCGGTCAGGACGCAGCGGCGAAGTGCGGCAGGATCTCCCGGCTGTAGAAGTCGAGCATGCCCTGCTGGTCGGGGCCGATCTGGCCGACGTAGATCTCGTCGAAGCCCGCGTCGACGAGTTCCTGGATCGCGGCGATGTGCTTGCCCGGATCGGGGCCGCACGCCACCGACTCGCCGATCATGTCGCGGGTGACGAGCTGCGACGCCTGCTCGAAATGCGTCGGCGTCGGCAACACCTGGCGAGCTCACCCGGCAGTCCCTCGTTCGGCCAGAGGCGATAGGCGTTGTCGAGCCCCTCCTCCTCCGTCGCGGCCCACGCGACCTTGACGCTGCTGTGGGAAGCGCCGGTGCCGCCCGCTGCGCGGTAGGCCGTGCGGATGTCGGCCTGGGCGCCGACGGTCATGAGCCCGTCCCCGGTCCGCGCGGCAACGTCGGCCGCCTTCGGGCCAAATGCGCTGACGTAGACCGGCGGCGCGGTGGCCGGCAGCGTGTAGAGCCGGGCGTTCTCCACCGTGTAGTGCTTTCCGCGGTGGTCGACGGTCTCGCCGCCCCACAGGGCACGGATGACCTGGAGGGACTCCGCCAGCATCTCCGGGCGTACGTCGGCACTTGGCCACGCGTCACCGAAGATGTGCTCGTTGAGGGCCTCGCCGGTGCCCACCCCGAAACCGAAGTGGGGGAAGCCCGACTTCTCCTCCGCCAGCGCCGCCACGCTCGCGGTGGCCTGGGCCAGCACGGCGGGATGGATGCGCATGGTCGGGCACGTGACCGCCGTGTACATCCGCAGGTCGGTGACCTGCGCGATCGCCCCGAGGATGGTCCAGACGAACGGGGAGTTGCCCTGCTCGCTGTTCCAGGGGTGATAGTGGTCGCTCAGCCAGATGGTCTGGAAACCGGCCTGTTCCGCCGCGACCGCACCGTCGACGAGCTCCTTCGCCCCCCGCTCCTCGCTACAGGGCGATGCCGAGAGTCACCATGGGCGCCGCCTACCCGGCGCGCCCCCGGCTATCCCGCCCCCAGCCCCCGGGCGATTCCGCCCCGAGAGCCCCCGGCTATTCCGCCCGAGCCCCCCGGCTATTCCGCCCGAGGGGGATCGGTGCGTCGACCGACTCGCCGTCGACCTCGACCTCGACCTCCTCGCGGCGCAACGGCGCGACGATCTCCTGTGCGCCGGCGACGTCGTCCACCCCGAGGCTGGCGCGCTCGACGGGTCGCACCTCGTGCCCGACGATGACCTCGTCACCGGTGAGGACCATGCTGCCGGGGGTCCCAGCCGGGACCTCCTCGACCACCGGCTCTTCCCGGACGACCGGCACGACCTTGGTCACGTATTCCGTGACCTGTCGCGTCCCGAGCCGCACCGACCGCTGCGGGCGGCGTTCGGTGCTCAGCACCGGATCAGCCTGGCGGAGCACCACCTCCCCCGGCGCGAGAGGGCGCGCGGGGGTCTCCGGCTCGACCGGTTCGCCGCCGGTGACCGGGGCACCGACGCCCGCCGCGGGGGCACCTGCGGCAGGGCCACCGCGCACGCCCCAATAGGCCGCGAGCGCGGCTTCGACCTCCGCGCTCAGGTGGTCACCGTCGCCCGCGCGCGGCGCGTCGTGCACCCGGTCGGCGTCGTAGGGCACCTGCACCGCCTCGCCGGCGGGCTGCAACTCCCCCGCCGGCACGAGCACCTCGTGGTGGCGCAGCCGCCCCGTGCGCACCTCCAGCCAAACCGGCTCCCCGGTGGCGTCATCGAGGTAAGCGTCCCGCACGGTGCCGGCCTCGCGGCCGTCCCGGTCGAGCAGGGTCCGGCCGAGCAGCAGCCGGTGGACGTCGTCGCGCTCTCGCTCCATGCAGCGTGGCTACCCCGCGCCGGAGCGCTCGACCCTGCCGGCGGCAACCTGTTGGTCCGCGTCGTCGCCGGGCTGCCCGCCGCCCGGCCGGGTCGCCGGCGTGTCCGCGGGCGTGTCCGCGGGCGTGTCCGTCGGTGTGTCAGCTGGGGCGCCCACAGGCGCGCCGTCGTCGGCGCGACGCGGAAGCGCGAGGACGATGCCGAACGCCAGGGAGAAGACGGCGACCTCATAGAGCAGCGTCTGCTGGATGCTGCGCGAGAAGTTGCGCCGTTGCGTGGCGCTGCCAGGACGCCCCTGCTGCGCGAGGATGGCGGACACCCGGGTGCTCACCTCGGGCCCTGCAGGCGTTTGCCGCCCCATCAGCTGCGCGCAGGCGGCCGGGGTGACGCCGGGGTCGGCGGCCTTAGACCGCGCCGTGAAGCACTGCTCGAAGCCGGCGAGCACGGTCGGCACGGCTTGCTGCGGCAGCCCGGCGGCACGCAGGGACTGCTCCACGCCGGCGCGCGTCTCGGCCACCGCTGTGGGCGCATTGGCGCCGAGCAGGCCGAAGAAGATCAGGCCGATGATCGCGACTCCGACGGCCCCACCCACCTGCTGCACGGTGCTGATCGCCCCGCTCGCGGACCCGACCCGCCGCGGCGTGACCGCGGCCAGGATCAGCGTGGACAGCGGAGCGATGAAGAGGCCGAGCCCGACGCCGGCGACGAGGAAAGCCGGCGCGAACTCATACGTGTGCGGGTCATCGCCCACCAGGTGGACCGTGAGAATCACCAGCAGCATCCCGGCGACGAGCGTCGCCGTACCGATCGACAGGACGCGGCGGCCGATCCGCTTCGCGAGGCGGTCGCTGTTGGCGGCCGCAGCGGCCGAGCCGAGCGCGAAAGCGAATGTCGTCAACCCGGCGCCGAGGGCTGAAAAGCCTTCGCCCAGTTGCAGATAGAGCGAGAAGGTGAAGAAGAAGGGGGGCACGCCGGAGAAGAAGATTAGCGAGAGAACGGCGCCGACACGAAACGCCCGGTCGCTGAAAAGGCCGGTGTCGAGCAGGGGCGAGGAGTCGGCCAGTGTCTTGCGGTGCTGCAGCACCCCGAAGAGCACGAGCAGCGGCACCGAGACCACGAGCATGGCGACCAACCAGCCGGGCCATCCCTTGGTCCGCCCCTCAGTGAGGGGATAGATCAGCAGGCCCAGCCCGGTGGCGACGAGCAGCGCCCCGCCGATGTCGAGGCGACTCGCTTTGGGCGCGCGCGACTCCGGCAGCTTGAGGAAGGCACCGACGAGCGCGACGATCCCGATGGGCACGTTGACAAAGAAGATGCTGCGCCACGCGTCGTGGAACAGGCCCGCCTCGATCAGCACGCCGCCGGTGACGGGTCCCATGATCGTGCCGAGCCCGATGACGGCACCGAAGACACCGAAGGCCCTGCCGCGGTCCTGCGGCGCGAACGAAACCTGGATGACCGAGAGCACCTGGGGGAACATCAGGCCGCTACACAGGCCCTGCAGCACGCGCGAGAGGATCAGCATCTCGCTGGTGACCGCGGCACCGCAGAGCGCCGACGCCAACGTGAAGCCGGTCATGCCGAGCAGGAAAAGTCGCCGCCGCCCGAAGATGTCGCCGAGGCGCCCGCCGGTGATGAGCGTGCACGCGAAGGCGAGCTGATAGCCGGCCAGGACGAGCTGGACGTCGGAGAACGTCGCCCCGAGCGAGGCCTGGATCGACGGGGTCGCGACGTTGACGATCGAGATGTCCAGCAGCTGCATGAAGGTCGCCGAGAGCACGATGCCGAGCACCAGGAACGGCCGCTGGACCGGCGGCGCGCCCGAAGCGGCCGCGGCGGCCGCCCCCCCGGTCGTGCTGCCAGCCGCCGGCGCGGTGTCCTGAGTCATCGATGCTCCTCGGCTGCGTCGGCGGCCGGCAGGCCTGCCCTGGTGGCGAAAGTGTCGAGACGGGAGCGTATCGGAGCTCGCTCCGACGGCCACCCGGACCCGTTCGGCTAACGCCGATTCTCGCGTCGGTTAGCGGGCGGGACTGATCTGGACACCAGGCGTGGTCCGTGGATGGGCGGAACCCGTTACGCAGCAGGGGAAAGCG
>JAABUT010001939.1_pt1 | contig 21562 bp, 22 predicted proteins | sample 5559281 | NCBI WGS metagenome assembly JAABUT01 (sample SAMN10711880, study PRJNA513359) | rock metagenome | isolation source: Antarctica rocks | place: Antarctica: Victoria Land, Ricker Hills nord | collected 2016-01-04
ACGCCACGATGGTCGTGGACTTCCCCCGCCCGGGTTCCCCGAAGAAGATCATGTTGGGGTTGGTGACGATCTCCTGCCGCGGGTTGAGCACCCACTCGACGGGGTGTACGTAGAACGCGCCGCCGGACAGGGCGTCGTAACCCATGAACGCCCCCACGGCGGGCATGCCCGAGCTCGCGAGCAGCGGGTAGAAGGCGCCGAGGTCGAAGCTAGGGACCCGGTAGGTGGCCAGCGGTGCTTCGGCCGCTGACCAGCCCCGGCCGCGGCGGGTCACCCCCCGGCGGGGGGTAGTGCGCCCGTTGACCCGCTCCCGCGGGGCCTTGTGCAGGATCTCCCGCTCACCGACGTGGTGGCCGAAGGTGCCCAGCAGCTCGGCGGCGCTGCGCCCGGACGTGCTGTCACGGCGGCTCACAGTTCGCCTCGCACCCGGTGCAGGCCGAGCCCGACGGGGATGCAGGCGGCGACGAACGCCGCGTCCTGCACCAGGTCGAGGCGGACGGGGACGAACGCGGAGACGATGTCGTTCTCCAGGGCGTCGGCGTGCTCGCTGACCTTCCAGTGCGCGGGCACCGTGGTGGAGACGACGACACAGGTGCGCAGCAGGGCGTGTCCGGCGGCGACCGCGTCCTCTTGCTTGCGGGCCGACGCCTCGGCGCGGGAGTCCTCGGACTTGGTCCCGAACCCCTTGGAGGACTTCAGCGACCGCAGCCCGGTGGTGTGCTGGCGTTCGCGTTGGGCGATGCGCTTGGCGGCTTTGGTCCCGATGACCTCGTAGTGCACGGCCACGGCTCGACGTTCCCCGGCGGTGCGCACGGCCAGCAGCGGGGCCAGGGCCCCGAACGGCAGGTTCAGACCGGTCATCATCAGGGTGAACGACACGGTGGCGTACCCGTCGTGGGAGTACACCCGGGCGTCGGCGTTGGAGGCGTTCACCGGCCCGGCCACCGCGAGGGGCAGCCCGCCACGCCCGGCGAGGTGCGCGCGGGTGACACCGGCGCCGGCGGCGGGGTTGAACCCGGTGCGGATCGCCTCGGCCAGGCCCTGCCCGGTGAGCCACTGCGGGGGTTGCACCCCCATCGCGGCCAGGGGGTCGGTCAGCCCCACCAGTGCCGGGTGCAGGGCGTGACCGCGGCCGATCACACCACCCCCAGCGTCCTTCGCCCGGGCCGCGAGGATTTGTTCCGGGGCGGAGACGTGCAGGAACGCCTCGGTCACCACCGAGCCCCCGGCCCAGCGTCGGGCCATCTGCTCGGCGGAGGTCCGCACCAGAGCCGGCACGTCGGCGACCCGGTGGGCGTCGCACCACGCCTGGTAGGTGGCGCCGTCGTCGGGGACGGTGCGCACGTAGAAGGAGAACCGGTCCACCCGCCGCGACGCCCGCAGGCTCAGCGCCAGCGCACCCATGCTGCGACCCAGCGCCGCGCACTCGTCGTCGCTGATCATCCCGATACCGGCGAACGTCAACCGGGCCGTGGCACCCCAACGGTCCTCGACGGTGTCGTGGGTCAGGCACACCCGCCCGTGCTCGCCCATCGGGGGCCCGTCCGGCAGCTGGAAGCGGGTCAGGACCCCGGGCAGGTCCGGGTTCTCCGGGACCACCACGCGACCGGTGGCGGCCTGGGACTGCCAGCTCGACCAGCCCGTGGCGGTACCGGTGGTGTGCCCGGCCCAGTGCAGCAGCCATGTCACCGCGACCCGGCCCCGGATCGGGACCACCACGAGGCTGATCATGATCAACGCCACCGGCAGCCACCCCGCCGCGACCAGGTAATTCTGCGCGGCCATCAACGCCAACACCGGGGTCACGGCGGCCGCGACGACCCCCAGCTGGGGGGCGTTGAGGCCGAACGCCCAGCCCAGTCGCTCACGGCGAAGACTCGCTCCTGCTGTCATGGGGTGTACTCCTGCCTGCATGGGGAAGGGGGCGCCACCACCGGGAGCGGGTCTCCATGGGTGACGCCCCTCTACGTCCCGCGCCGACCGGGTTTAGCCAGGTGCCGGCCGACGTGCTCTCAGACGGCCACCGCCGCGGCCTCCTCGGCGCTCACCCCGCCAGTTCCTGCACCGGCACCGGCACCACCGGGACCACCCGTGCTCGGGCTTGGCGGCCGCCCGCTCGGGCCGGAGCTGCCCCCGCTCCCGCTGGACTGGTCACTGTCCTGCCCGGGCTCGCCGTGGTGACCCACCGCAGTCGGCCCGCTCACGGCGTTGCCTGCGTTGCCGGTGGCCTCACCGACGTCGTCCTTGGTGAGGTTCGGTCCACCCCGACCGTCGTCAGCGCCGTCGTCAGGGCCGCTGTGGGTGTCGTCGCCGAACCCACTGGTGCGCGAGGTGGACGAGGCAGTGGTGTAGCTGGAGTCGGTGTAGCTGGTGTCGGTGTAGCTGGTGTCGGTGTCGGTGGCCGAGCTGTAGCGGGCCTCGTTGCTCGACTCCATGGTCGTGGACGCCGTGTCCACCGAGGTGCCGTTGCCGCCCGACGAGCCGTGGCCCTGGGAGCCGCCGCCTGGGGAGTCGGTGACGTCGGCCTGGGACCAGCCGTTCTTGAAGGCGTCGGTGGCGGTGGTGGAGGTGAACGCGAACAGCTTGAACAGTGCCAGCGGCGCCCACAGGGACACGAACATCAGGGCCAGGCCAGTGATGAGCTGGGCGAGCCCGGACCCGGACCCGGCCACAGCGACCCCGATCCACAGGGCCAGGGCCATCACCGGCTTGACCGCTATCGCGGCCATCGCCCAGTTGGCGGTCTTCCAGAACCAGGACCGGGTGCTGGAAGACAGCAGCCCGGCGGCGGTGATGGGGATGACCGCGACGAGCAGGTAGATCGTGGCCGCCCGCATCACGTTCTCGAAAGCGAAGCCCAGGCCGATGGGGATCACCCCGAACACGCTGAGCAGGGCCAGGGCGGGACCTTTCACGGCGTTGGCGGTGGTGTCGGAGAACCCGGTCTTGACGAACGCGGACGCGAAGTTCGCCGAGCCCAGGCCCTTGCCGAGGATGAACTCGGTCAGCGAGTCGGCGACGAGCACCAGCAGCGCGAACACCCCCGCCGAGGCGGCCAGCGCGACCCCGAACTGGGCGCAGCCCTGCACCGCCCGCAGCAGGCCCCGCCCGCCGCGGACGGAGACGGTGACGAGCTGGGCGTAGAACAGGATCCCGGCTAGTGACAGCCCGATGCCCAGGGTCACCGGCCACACCGCGGCCAGTGGCCCGGAGGTGAGGTCGAGGTTGACGGTGCCGGCGTTGTCGGCCAGCCCGATACCGGTCCGCAGGATCTGCAGCCCCGCCCCCCACAGGAATTCCGAGAACCCGTTGACCACCCCGGAGACGGCCGTGCCGGTGACGCCACCCACGAGGTCGGTGAGCCCACCGATGATGTCGGGGGGGCCGGGGATGCCGGACTGGGCGGGGGTGGTCTCAGGCATCGGGGATCACCGCCACGTACCCGGCGGTCTGCGCTTCGGTGGTTCCTGGCCAGGTGGCTGGGGCGAGGGTCGGTGCGGTGGTGGGACTGATCCGCCACTGCCCGTCGATCCACCGCATCGCCTGACAGTCACCGATCCCGACGCGCACCAACGAGGTGGTGCTCACGACGCTGAGTACCCCGAGGGTGCAGGGCAGCACGAAGTCACCGTTGTCGCTGCTGCCCTTGATGAGCCCGGCGCTGACCTGGTAGCTGGCGGTCAGGGAGGGCACGGGACCGGTGTCGGGCAGCCCGCCCTTACCCCGGGACCCGGCGGCGACCCGGGACAGGGTGGTGGTGGCCGGGTCGGGGGCCCCGGGGGCGGCGACCGCGGTGTACGCCGCGGCGTACGTCGCGGGGTCCATGCCCACCATCCCGGCCTCATTCAGGGCTTTCAGCTGGGCCAGCGCACCGGCCGGGGTGCGGGCGAACCCGGTCTGAACCAGGCCGGTGGTGATCATCGCGGGTGGGATCAGCAGGGGTGCGCCGCCGGGTGTGGTGGACAGCTGGTGGGGTTGGGCGGCGGCCACCGGGAACACCGGCATCGCCGCGGCGGCGATCTCCTGCTCCCGTGCCGTGTCCCACCCACCCGTGCCGCCCGCGGGGCCGGGGGTCGGTGCCCCACCCACAGCGGGGACACCTGCCGGGGTGGGACTGGTGCCGGCACCGCCACCGAAGCCACCGTTGAGGGCGACCGCGGCGACGACGGCCACCACGAACAGCACGACGAACACCACAACGGCGGCCACGACGAGCTGGGTCACCGCGCGGGAACGCGGGAACTCCAGGTTCGGGCCGGTGATGCTCATCGCGGCCACCACCCTCACGCGGTGAAGCTGTTGAGGAAGGGGATCCCGGCGCCGACGGCGATCGCGACCCCGACCGCGGACAGGGCCATACCCATACCGATCCGGTGCGCCCCCCGGTGGTCGACGATCTTACCGAAGCCCAGGCACACCAAGCCGGCGAAGAACACCGCGGGGATCCCGAGCAGGGCAACCCACTTGATCATGCCGCCCAGCGCGAGCAGGGAGGCCCCACCGGCCGGTGCGACCGGCTGGAAGTCGGGGACGGTCGCCGCGTAGGACCCCGCCGCCAGCAGCGGCAGGGTCACCATTGTGGTGAGCAGCACCGTGCTGACCCGGGCCAGCTGACGGCGGTGCGCGGGCCCCGACATCGGGGCCTCTCGGTGGGCGGTGGTGGTGCGGATGGTGCGGTTCATGACGGGTTCCTCTCCTCGTGCTGCGACGGACGTCGCAGCAGGCGTGTGGCCCTCGACCGGGAGGTCGGGGCACGGGGGGTCTGGGCACGGGGGGTCTGGGCACGGGGGGTGCTGAGGAGCCCGAGGGTGCTCAGCAGGGGGGTCAGGGCGTGCTGCAAGCGGGCCGGGGTCTCGGTGTCGGTGATACCCCGCTCGGCCACGGCCGCGTCGGTGGGCAGGCACACCGCGTCGGGCAGCAGCGGCTCCAGGTGGTGCCCGGCCACGGCGAGCGCCGCGGTGGCCGGCTTGCGGCACCCGGTGAGCACCGCCGCCACCACCGGGGCCACGCCGTGGGCCTGCCAGGGCGTCAGGCGGCCCAGTAGTGTTTCCGCGGCCCGCACACCGGGGGCGGTCACTCGCACCGCCAGCACGGGCTGGGGGGTGGGGCGACCGTGACGCAGCCACCCGCCCGGGCCCGCCAGCGGCAGGGCGGCCACCGTCCAGAAGTCCCAGCCGACGTCGACCACGGTCACGTCCACCCGCTCGCCGGCCTCCTCGGCGACGGTGGGCGCCCAAAACGCCGGGGCGGGGACCATGCCCGCCGACCGGACCGGGAGCCCGAGGTACTCCAGGTGCGCCATCCGGATCGGGCCCCGGTGGGCGCGGCGGATACGCACCCCGGGGTGGGGGCCGTCGACGGTGGGGCCGTCGGTGCCCGCGGCGAGGGTCAACCCGGACCGCAGCGGGTCGGCGGCGTCGATGAGCAGCACCCGCAGGCCCTGGGCGGCGAGGGCGTCGGCGAGGACCACCGCGAGCACCGACGCTCCGGCGCCGGGGCCGCCACCGAGGACGGGGACCACGGTCCCGAACTTCGTCCAGTCGGCGGGGGTGGTCGAGACGGGGTCGGGGGCGGTGTCCGCGCACGCAGCAAGGCAGGCCGCGGTGTTCGCCCCGATCTCCGCTGCGGTGTCGCGTCCCGGTGTGCGCCGGGTGCACGCGCCCGCGTTCTGCGGTGCTCCGGGCGTCGACTCCGCGGGCGTCGACTCCGCCGGTGTGGTGATGGCGGCGGCGGAGTCGAGCAGCTGCTGCAGGTAGGAGGCGCGGCGAGGCGCGGCTCGTGGGGAGTGGGACACGGTCCCCGTGTCGCTCACGAGGCCCGCCGGGTGCCGGTGCTGGGGTGGGTGGTGCAGGCCAGGACGTCGCTGATGCGGGTACGGACCTCGGCGGTGGTCATCGACCGCAGCGAGTCCATCGCGTCGCACGCCCGCCACCCCGGCCCCTCGAGGTACGCGGAGAGCTCGGTGTAGGTGGCACGGCTGATCGGGTCCTGGCGCAGCTTGTCGGCGAGGACCTGCACCCGCAGGCGGGCCAGGGCGACGACCTCCTCGGCGTCGGTGAGCTGGACGGGCTGCTGGTGGGCCATCGGTGGCTCCTTCCTCGGGGACACCGCTCTACGTCCGCGAGGTCCGCCGTTTAGCCACCCGCCCCGGTGGCGATGTCTCAGGCCGCTTCGGCGTCGCGGACGGCGTCGGCGAGCAGCTGCTCGGCCCGGGTGCAGCGGTGCGCGACGGTGCGCTGCGCCAGGCCCATCCGCTCGCCCAGCACCCGGGTGGCCACGGGTGCGGTGCCGTGCGCCCACCGGGCCAGCAGCAGGTCGGACTGTGCGCGGCTGAGCACGTGCTCACCCACCGCCCACCCCAGCACCCGCACCAGTTCCTCCGACGCCTGCTGCCCGGGGTCGCTGTCCTGGGCGACGGCGGTGAGCACCGCGGGGTCCAGCGGGGCGGCCCGCCCGGTGCAGCGGGGGTGCACGTCCTCGGCGATGAGGGAGTGCTTGATCAGCTCGGCGCGCAGGTTGCCCGCGACGCGGGTGGTGCGGGTCAGCGGGTAGCACCGCACCCGCTCCCACAGGCAGCCGGCGACGGTCAGGCGGGCGCCGGCCACGCTCAGGGTGCGACCGCACTTGCGGGTCGCCGACAGCAGCTGCCCGACCACCGGGCCGGCCGCCGGCACCATCCGCGCCGCCACCAACACCGCCGCCACCCGGGACGCCTCGCCGCCGCTGCCGGCAACGAGCAGCAGGGCGTGCAGGACCTCGTCGGCGGTGTCGTAGTCGACGTCGCGCTCAGCGCGGTCCAGCTCGGAAACCAGCGCGGAAACCGAGCCGAACCGGGTCAGGGTCGGGGCCAGGTGCTGCCACCGTGGCAGCGCGTTCTCCGCGGCACCGCAGGCATGCAGGCGGTGGAAGTCGGCGGCGAAGACGTGCAGCGGGTCGACGGACATGTGGGGCTCCTAGGCGGTGAGGCATCGGTGATGCCCTCACGTTCTGAGGTGCCTGTACTGGTCGGCGTGCACGGATCTGTTGATCCCGGAAAGTGGGCGGAGAAACCTTCGGTGCGCGCGGCGGACGCGCATGGTCACCGGGTTCGTGACGGCCTACCAGGGTCCGGCGAAGCGACACCCTGCAGGTCAGGGGCCTACCAGGCGCTGCCGGTGGGGGTGCCCGGCGGGAATGTGTACGCCGCCCCCATGACCCGGGGCCGAGGATCGGCTGCCACGTGCTGGGTTGTGTACCCAGCAGGTCAGTAGGGGTGCGCTGGGCTGCCGCGGGTTCAGCTCAGGGAATCGACAGGGCGAGCGCGGCGGCGGCGCCGAACACCATCCAGGGCCCCAACGCGGTCGCGCTCATGCCACGGGAGTACCCGAGGCGGTGGGCGGTGGAGCAGGCGATGAGCCACAGCAGGTGCCCGGCGGCGGTGAGGAACACCGCGCCCGTGACGGCGGTCACCGACGTCCATCCCATGCCCACGCCGAGCCCGACGGCGAGCTTGATGTCACCCAGACCCAGGGCCGGGGAGGCGGTGCGGACGCTGCCCGCCTCGGCCGAGACGGTCCGTCCGGTGGGGGCGAGCAGGGCAAACAGCAGCAGGGCGAGGCCGTAGCCGGCGCCGCTGAGGACAGCCCGAACAACCCCGTCACCGGACCCGGTCAGTTGCAGGCCGATGACCGCCCCGATCGTGGTGGCCGCCAAGGTGTAGGTCAGCTCGTCGGGCAGCCGGAGCTCGCGGGTGTCGGTGTAGGCGGCGGGGACACCGAGGCCCAGCAGCAGCACCGCGGGCACACCCACCGGCTCCCACACCACCCCCGCGCCGACCAGAACCGTCACAGCGACCACCCCGGCGGCGGCGTGCCGGCGAGGCCCCGTCAGCCGCCGGCGCAGGGTCTCGGGCAGCGGCGGGGCGGGCAGGGGTGAACCTGTCCTGGGGGTGTCCGCGACCAGCCCCGCGAGCAGGTAGCCCGCCGCCGCGACGACCGCGGCCAGCCCCACTACCGAACCCGGGGAGGGCACTAGGACGCGGCCCGGGCCGGGCGGGCGCGGGGGTTCAACAGCTCCCGGAGCAGGGCGATGGACTCCGCTTCCATCTCCACCCCGAGCCGGTCGACCTCGGTCCGCAACCGGCGGGCCGCGACCCGGATGCCGTCGGCGTTGCGGCAGCCGAACTCGGCGCGGAACAAGTCCCGGAACAGGGCCTCGTTGGCGCGGTCGACACCCAGCCCGACAGCGGCGGCGGCCCTCGCCTTGCGGGCATCGACGCTCAGGTGGCGCACCGACGCGGCGTGCGCGACGTCGGCGATCCGGTTGACCCACTCCTGGCGCTCGGCGGCGAAGACGTCGTAGCGGTCCAACGGCACCCCACTCAGCGGGTCACCACCCACGAGATCCAGGGCCGCGTCGAGCAGGTGCAACCCCTGCGCGCCCTCCCGCAGCCCGCGGTCGGCGAGGCGCGCGAACACCGCCCACGACGTCACCACCACCGGCTGCATCCGGTAGCCACCGGTCAGCGAGGCGCGCAGCACGTAATCCGCGCCGCCGGCGTCGGCCCCCAGCCAGGCCCGGGCCTGCGACAGCCGGGCCCGGCAAGTGTTATCCGCCCACGGCAACCCGTGCACACCGCGGTCGCCCATGATGTCCGCGATCTGCACCCGGCTCAGACCGGGCCGCAACGCCATCAGCACCACCAGCTCCAGGACCCGCTCCGGGCTCTCCCCGGTGTACGGGGCAACCCCAACGACGTCGGGGACCGGGCGCAGCACGTGCACCAGCGGGGCCCCCGGGCTCATCGGCAGCAGCGACGCCACCTCGGCCTGCTGCTCCGGGGTGGGGTCGCGGGGCGCGGTGTCGAGGTCGGTGAGGGTGGCGATGTCGGTGGGTTCGGCGGGGATCAGGGCGGCGTCCGATCCTTCCACGAGCTCGGCGTCGTCGGTGGTGGTGATGTCGGCGACGAGGGCGTTGCGGGCGGCCCGGGTCAGGCGCTGCAGCTCCACGGTGGCGCCGAGCACCGGGACCGTCGTCGTCCCGGACGTGGTCACGGTGATCACCCATTCACCGGGCATCCGGTGACCGCCGGCGGTGTCGGTGGCGGCGGTGATCACCGCGGCCAGGTTGGTGTTGGCCCCCGCGGTGATGGCGTGCAACCGGGTCTGCTGGGCGGCGGTGACCGGGGTGGCGGTCAGCAGCACCTCAGGCACCCACACCTGATCGGCGACGTGGCGGACCCGGGCGTCGACGGCGGAGGCGGCACCCTCATCGGTCAGGGCATCCACCATCTCGGCGTGGTGGCGCTCCATGCGGTCCAGGACCTCATCGACGGTGCCGGCGTGCCGCAGCCGGCCCCGCGCCAGGTGGGTGACCACGTCGGTGGGCAAGCCCACCAGGGTCACGTCGAGGTGGTCGGCCCAGTCGGCGCCGGCCAGCTCGATGGCCATCGCCGACAGCACGTCGACAACGTCCTCAGGGTCGCCGTCCAGGGTCATCGCCCCGGCCCGCTCGAGGTCGATGAGGATGTTCTCCCCGGCCGCGGTGTGCCCGATCGTCACCAGCGTCGGGAACGGTGCCACGACCGTGCGGTCGTGGGCCACGGTGTCGGTGCGGTCCAGCAGCCACCGGGTGGGGCTGGGCCCGGCGACGAACGGGCTCGACGGTGTGGCCGGCTCGGCCAGCACCAGCATGATCGTGCCCTCGCTGATGACCGCGCCCACCACGTCCGGCAGCGGCCCGCCAGGGCAGCGGGCCGACCAGGTCCGCAGGGCAGCATCCAGCAGCTGGACCGTCGCCGGGTCTTGCGCCGCCTGCAGCGCCAGCTCGGTCGCTGAGACCCCGGTCTGGGCGGCGAACCGCTGCCCGGGCCGGCGGCGGCGACGCGCCACCATCCGGCGGTGCCCCAGCCCCGCCAGCACCCCCGCGGCGAGCAGTCCCCCGACGGCGGACAGCTCGGCCAGATGCGACCACCCGGCGGTGACCTCGGTGTCGGTGACCGGGGTGGGAACCGAGGGCTCCCGCTTGCTCGGCGCGGGCGCCTGACCCGCCTGGGAGGCCGGAGCCGGTTGCGCCGGCGCCGGGGTGGCCGCGGACGGTGCCGGGGTGGCCGCGGACGGTGCCGGGGCGGGGGCCGGGGTGGCTGGGGCGGGGGGCTGCACGGCGGGTGCTGTGGCCGCGGTCGTGGCGTCGCCTGGCACCACAACGGTCCAGCCGACGTTGATCTGGTCGGGGTCGATGAGCCGGTGGCCATCGGGCTGCACCACCGTCGCGGTGGCGGCGGCGAGCTCGGGCCAGTTCCCAGCGTTACCGGTGTAGGTCTTGGCGATCTCCGACAGGGTGTCCCCGGGGGCCACGACCACGTCCTGCTCGCCCGGGGCGGAGGGCGCCGTGGCCGGGGCGGTGGCACCGGTGGCGTCAGTGGCGTCGGCGGGCAGCACCAGCTGCCACCCGGCCTGCAGCGGCCGGTCGGTGTCGAAGCTCTGTCCGTCGGGCATGACGCGGCCGGCGTTGAGCTCGGCGATCTGCTGCCAGCGCATCCCGTCGCCGAGGTGCGTCTCGGCCAGGGCCCACAGGCTGTCACCGCGCACCGTGATGATGCTCGGTCCCACCTCCGGTGGGGCCACGGCCTCCGTGTGTGCTACAGGAACCTGCGACGTGACGGAAGCGCCGGTGCTGGTGCTCGTTGTGGGCGGCGGTGGGGGTCTCGTAGTCGCATCGGTCTGCGCGGCGGTCCAGGGCACCGACTGCGTCACGGCCGGCTGCGCCGGGCCCGGTCCGGTGACGGCCTGCGCGGTGCCTCCGGTGGCTAGTGAGCCCACCAAGATGAGCCCGAGGACCAGCCCGGCCAGGGCCTGCGCCCACCCGAGGGTGGGCAGGTGCGGGGTGTGCACCCGGCGAGCCCGGGCGCCGACCTCGACCGCGACCGACAGGGTGAACGCGACCCACGCGTAAACCATCAGGACGAGCCCGGCCACCGCGATCAGGGCGATGAACACCTTGGCGCTGTTGCCGCCCAGGGTGGCCCACGCGTGGGCCGGGTCGGTGAGCAGCGACGGGAAGAACTGCCGCCCGGCCAGCAGCAGGCCGGTGGGGACCCCGAGCAGCCCGCCGGCGAGCAGCAGCACGCCCCCCAGGGCGCGGACGGTGCGGATCATGGTCTCTAGCTCCCGGCGTAGACGATGCGACCGGTCGCGGTGCCCGACACGGCCAGGTCGTTGATCCCGATCAGGGCGAGCACCTTCGTCGGCTCGGCCATCCTCACCGTCACCGTGATCGAGTCCGGACCCACCGGGTTCACCGTGCCGCTCACCCCGGCGTCGACCAAGTACGCCTGGGCGGCGCCCACAGCCCGGCCCACGTCGATGGTGGCCGCGGACCCGGTGAACGCGGCGGCCTGCACCCCGGCCCGGGCCGCTTCCTGGGCGACGCCGTCAGCCCGGTTGATCGCCGAGGCCTTCGCCCCGCCGTCGACGACCAGGCCCATCATCAGCAGCGACGCCAACAGCAACCCGGCCGACAGCACCGAGAACCCCGAGCCCCGCTCCGGGTCCTGCCCCAGCGCGGCCCACCGGCCGGTCACCCCGGTGGGGACTGCCGCACTGTCCTTGCGGGTATCCCCGGCGTCGTGGCGGGGTCGTCGAGGTGTGGTCACGGGCGCTCCCGGTTCGGATCGACGGGGGAGGTGAAGGTCGCGGTGACGGTGCGGTCCCCGGGCACACCCGGAAACGAGAGCTCGGCCAGCGTCACCTGGCAGGAGACGGTGGCCGTGACGGTGGAGGGCTGCCCGAGCGGGGTGGAGAGCCCGTCGGTGTTCACCGTCACCGTCACCGCCGCGCACGCCAGGCCCCCGGACTGCAGGGCGGCGCGGGCAGCGTCGGTCGCCGCCGCCTGCGCCAGGTTGGGGTTGCGTTCGACGGAGGCGATGCGGGCCGCTGCCCGGGCGGCCTGGTCGGTGGCGTCGGCGGCGTTGCTGATACGGCCGGCGGCGGCCACGGCCAACAGCACCAGGGCGAAGACGGGCATGAGGATCGCCGCGGACACCGCGGGTCCCGTGCCCTGTTCGGGGTGGGTCAGCAGAGACCGCAGGCGGGTCATCGGGTCAGCTGCTCGATCGCGGCGGTGGCGGACTGCGACACTCTCAGCGACAGGCCCGGCACGAGCGTGGTCACCTGGGCTTGCACGGTCACCGTCATGGTGGTGGCGTTCGCCGTGGCGGACGCGGTGGGGTTGTCGAGGACCCCGGTGGCGGTACGCGCGGCAACGGCCTGAGCGTGGCTCTGGGCGGCGGCGGCATCGACGGTGCCGTAGGAGCGGCCCAGGTCGACGCCGGCGCGGGCGGCGGTGAGCGCGAGGTCGCGGCCGTAAAACCACAGCCCGACCTGGATCAGCGTCAGGACGACGACCAGCACCGATCCGTAGAGGATCGCGTAGGTCACGCCCGGGGCGCCTCCCCGCTCACCGCCACCCGCCCAGAGTCGCCGCATGTCAGCGCAGGACGCCCATCTTGGTGGCGACGAACCCGGCGACGGCCAGGCCGATGACCCCGGCCGCGGCGGCACCGATGCCGATGTGGAAGCCTTCGTCGACGTTGCGGCTGCCCCCGAACTCGGGGTCGGTGCTGAGGGAGTTCAGGCGGTCCTGGGCGGTGAGGGCGGCGAGGGTCGCCCGGTCGGTCAGCGTGGTGATGATCTTCATCGTGTTCTCCTTCGTGAGGTCGATCCGGGGGAAGCGCCCCACCCAGGGTGGGTGGGGACGAGGGTGGCTCAGCGGGTGCTGAGTGAGGAGCTACGTCCGCCGGGGTGCCCCGTTAGCCACCTCATGCGAGCAGCAGCTGGCTGATGAGGGGGTAGCCGACGTAGACGACGAGCAACCCGACCAGCGCGGCCGACGGGATCGTCATCCTCCCGCTGGCCTTGTTCTGCTCGGTGCGTTGCTCGGTCTGGATCTGGGTGGTCAGGCTGTCGGCCCGCTCGATCAGGGTGGACACCACCGCCGCCCCGTCGGAGCCCGCGGCGGCCGCGACCTCGGCGAGGTCGGAGAGCTCCGGCACGTCGACCTCCTCCCCGAACCGTTTCAGCCCGGTCCAGGGCTGCTCGCCGGAGCGGCGGGACAGCTCGAGCTGGGCGCGCAGCCGGCCGAACGCCCACGAGCTCGTCGCCAGCGTCGTGGGGCGGGTCAGCGCGGAGACGACACCGGCGCCGGACTGGCCCAGCAACGCGACCTGGCGCAGGTAGGACACGGTGGCGTGGCGCATCTCCGCCCGGGCCGCGCCCGCCCGCCCGGCCACGCTGGTCCCGGCGGAACGGAACCCGAGCACCGCCCCCAGCAGGGTCCCGGTCACAGGCACCAGGCTGGGCAGGCCCAGGCCGAGGATCGTGGCGAGCACGGCCAGGACAGGGCCGAACAAGGCCGCGAACTGCGCAGCGGTGGTCAGCCTCGACACCAGGAACCGTTCCCGGGTCCAGCCGATGACCTCAAGGTCGGCGGCTGGCACCGTACCGGGCAGGGCCATCGCCAGGGCCAGCCACTGGGTGTCGAGCCGTGCCCGCCACCCCCTTTTCGTGGTGGTGCTCACCGGCAGGCGGGCTCCGCCCTTGCGCTCGTCGAGGCGGTCCAGGGCGTCGTCCAGGCGCATCGGTGCCGCCGGTTGGAACGCCGAGATCAGGGCGAGGACGCCGAAACCGCCGATGGCCCCGATCAGCGGCAGCACGAACAACGGGTTGGTCACCGCTGCTGCCCCCCGACGAGGAACCGGGGTGCCTTGGTGCCCAGCGCGAGACGGCGCATCCGGACCAGCAGCAGGGCGGCGGCGAGAAGGATCACCAGCAGCACCAGCTGACCGGTGACCGTGGAGTATGCCGAGGAGATGACCGGGACGACGCTGCCACCACCGATGGCCACGCCCAACAGGATCAGCAGGGTCTTCATCTCCTGGCGGGGCTCGGCCCGCTCGGACTCCACCTCGTCGCGGGAACGCACCTCGCGGCCGATGGTGGTGCCCAGGCGGCGCAGCACGTCGACCACGCCCCGGCCCTGGCGGTCCAGGGCCAGCATCAGCGCGGCGGCGACGTCGTCGCCGGTGGCGTCGTCGAGGCCGTCGGCGAAGGCCTGCAGGGCCGCGGAGTACCCCCACTCCATGCTGGCCATCCGCACCGCCAAGGCCGCCACCTCCGACCGGATCTCCTCGGGGGCGGTCAGCGCGGACTCCCGGATGGTCTGGACCAGCCCGGTGGCCCCGGACCCGGCGAGCCGGTCGGCCATGCCCCGACACCACTTCTCCAGGGCCTCCAGGCGGTCGATCTGCCGGTTGGAGACGGAGTTGGTGCCCAGCAGCCACGGCACGGTGACCACGGCGACCCCGGAGCCGATACCGACCACGGCCCACCCGGTGAACGCCCACACCACCACCAGGACGACCAGGGCGGCGATGGCTCGTTGCCGGGTCGGGCGCAGCCCCACCTGCTCCGCCCCGGCCTGGGCGAGCATCCGGTCCACCCGCCGGGAGAAACGGGCCCCGAACACCTCCGGGCTGGTGCCCCACCCCTTCCACAGGGCGATCACGGCCACCACAGCCGCAGCGAAAAGGCCCCCGCCCGCGGCGAGGACAAGCAGACGCAGGGTGACGCTCACCCGGCCTGCCCCAGATCCAGGTCCCCGGCCCACCCATCACCGTCGTACATCGAGGTGAGGTCGAAACCGATCCGGTCGAACGGGGTCCGCAGCTGCACCCCACCGTCGCTCGCCCGAACCCCCCGCGGGTCGAGGCTGTCCTTGGCCGGCTCGAAGATCATGTTCATGTCCAAGGACATGCCGTCGTTGCTGAGCCCGGTCACCTCGGCGATGTGGGAGCAGAACCGGGCTTGGCCGCCCCCGATGTGGGAGTGGTCGAAGCGCTCGAGCTGGACGATGTAGTTCACGCCCTCCGACGCCATCCGCGTCATGTACCCCGGGCCCATCTGCGGGGCCGCCTCCATCGACGCCGCCACCAGACGGTTCACCGCCCGCCGGGGGTCGGTGGCGTGGATGGTGGCCATCGACCCCGGCAGGCCCGCGGTCGCACCCTTCAGGAACGCGTACGCCTCGGCCCCCCGCAGCTCCCCGTAGATCGCCAGCTCCACCGAGTGCCGCAGCACCGGGGGCAACAGATCCGCCAGCTCGATCCGGCCCACCGGCCGACCCGCCGCGTCCATCTCCACCGACCCCAGCCGGCCTTCCACCGGGATCAGCAGCGGGGATGCGTCCGGGCGGGTGTGCAAGTTCAGCTCGAACTCCGTCTCCAGCGTCGCGAAACGCACGTAACCGTCGATCGCCCGCGACAACGCCCGCAGAAACGTCGTCTTGCCGCACTTAGGGACCCCGCTGATCAGGATCGTCTGCTTGGCCTGCACACACCCGATCAGAAACCGGTGCATCGCGGGGGTAATCATCCCCATCTGCACCATCGTGTCCAGGGTGACGTCCAGGTAGAAGTGCTTGCGGATCGTCACCTCCGGCACCGGTGTCACGTCACACAACGCCGACAACCGCGACCCATCGGGCAGGTTCATGTCCAGGACCGGGTTGGCCTCGGAGAACGCCCGCTCCCGCGACCCGTGGTAGGCCGCCCAGAACTGCACCTGGGCCATCAGATCCTCGGGGGTCTCCGCGATCCGCGGGTGCTCCCGCACCAACCCGTCAGCCATCCGCAGCCGCACCTTCTCCGCACCCTTGATGTAGATGTCCTCCACCCCCGGAATGTCCAACAAGGTGGTCAGACGCCCCAACCCGTCGATGGCGTCGTGCACCGCCCTCTCCAGGGCGGCCTCCGCGTCAACGTTCAGCTGTGGCACACCCTGCCCGGCCCGGCGCCGACTCGCCGAGACCAGCTCCGCCTGCACCAACGCCTGGGTGAGCTGACGGCGATCGGCCGGACCCATCCCCGGCCGCACCGCCTTCTCATAAGCCTCGTTGACGGCATCGCGTATCTCCTTGACCAACGCCTGGTCGACACCGACGCCACAGGCCCCTGGACGTTTGGCCGGCCGGGTCACGACGCATCCCCCACCCCGAGGAGCAGTCTGCTGAGAGTGAGCTCGCCGGTCAGGCTGTGCGCGATGGGCGGGTGCTCGCGCACCAGGACCCCGACCATCTGCAGGCTCACAGGACCAGAGATGGTCAGGACCACGTTCTTCACCCAGGGTTCGTCGACCAGGGCCTGCAGCCGGTCCGCAACGGCGGAGCCAGGGTCCGTGCTCATGTGTCGCCTTCTCTCGGTGGCACCGGCCGTAGCCGACGCGAGGAACGGGGCATCACACTCAGACCCGCGACCGCGGCCTGCTCGGGCGGCAGCGGTGCGTGGTCTGCGGTCTGCGGGCGTGGCGAGGTCATCACCGTGGGCTGCTGACGTAGCAGCGGGGCTCCCGTGCCCACGTTGCGACGCTGCTGAGCGACCTGGCCCGCCGTGCGGACCACGGCCTGCACGCTGCGCACCAACGCGGTCCGCTCCACGTGACGGGGTGCGGTGGCACCGTCGGAGAACACCGCCGCCATCTTCGCGTCGTGGGGCAGCTCCCCGACGACGTGCACCCCCAAGCGACGGCTGATGTCGGACACCGAGAACGAGCCGTTGTCGTTAACCACCAGCAGGTCCACCCCAGCGTTGCCAGGGTTGGCCCGGTTCAGGTCCCCCCGGAGCAGCGGCAGGATGCGCTCCGCGCGGCGCAGCGACCGTGTCTGGGTGCGGACCACTAGCAGCAACAGGTCACACGCCCACATCAGCGGGGCCGCGTGGAACGGGATGCCCCACCGACCGAGGTCGACCAGCACGTCGCGGTGCTGGACCGTGCGAAGCCCCGCCGCGAGGTCGGGCCAGGACACGGCATCCACCTGGCTGGGGTCACCGAAGCCCACCACCACCGGGGTGCCGAACGGCATGGTCTGGATCTGGGAGTCCAGGACCTGCGGGAGGCGGTCGTGGCGGCCCAGGCGCGCCAACTCGAGCACGTTGCTCAGCGACGCGTCGACTATTCCCCCGCCCGCAGCCGCGACATCGCCCCCACTGGGGTCGGCGTCGAGCACCACGACCGGCGCCGGCCACACCGAGCCCATCGCCAACGCGGTCGTGGTCACCCCCGGGGAGCCCCCGGCCGACAGCAGTCCGATCAGCATCGCCTCAGCCCCTCGGCAGCAGCACGAGGGCGGCCTGCCCGACCGCGGACAGTCGGGCCACCGCGTCGGCATCGGCGTCGGACACCGTCACCGACACCACGGTCGTCCCGTCCGGGGCCCGCCCGGAGATCGAGTGCACCGTGGCCGCGATCGAGGCCGGCAGGTTCTTCGGGTCCGCCGGTGTGGCGCCCGGGGTCGTCAGCACGGCCACGATCCGCACCGAGTCCCCGGCCGCGAGCTCAACCGCCGGCAGGAACGCCGCCTTCACCCCGACCGCGACGATGGAGGTGCCTTTGGCGGGCTTGATCTCCGGGGCCGTCGCCCCCGTCGGGAGCAGCTGCCCGGCCTGCAGGTCGCTCGTCGCGACCTGACCGACCACGGAGTCCCGCTGCGCCCACTCCACAGCGTTGATGCCGCCCCCGGTTGGCACCGACATCTCCACCAGGTCACCGGCGGTGATCTGCTTGCCGTAGCGGACACCATCGGCCAGGCCTACCACCGACACCGTCTGGGAGAAGTACACCCACGCCGCCGGGGTCCCCACCGCGAACAACGCCACCAAGGCACCAGCCAGGGCCAATCGCCCGTTGCGGCGCTGCCGCCGTGGCGGGGCCAACGTCGAGGACGGGACCCGAGGCGGGCCGCCCGCCGCGGCCCCAGCGTGGCGGGGCATCTCCGTGGTGGACATCAGTGACCTCCGGTGATGACGGCCTGCAGCTCGCCGACCGCGACGTCGGTCCCCGCAGTCAACGGCAGTTCCTGGGCGCCGGTCTGACCACCACCGGTCCAGGTGATCCGCCACACCGACGTCGCGGTGACCGGCCACCGGCCCGCGTCACCGGTCCGCTCCGGCAACGACCGCAACAAGTAGGTGTAGCCGCACGTCGGCGAGTTCTGCCCGGCGTACAACGGGGTGTTCGCCGCGACGGGAGTGCCCGGGCCCCGGCAGACGACCGTGGCCCCAGCCGGGCCCATCGACCACTCGACGCGGTCCAGGGTGGCCGTCGCCGTCACCGTCGTCGGTCCCGCCGTCGCTGTCGCAGTCAGGGGACCTGTGGCCGCCGCACTGCCGTCGACCCACATCCACACCGGCAGACCCACCGCCGACCGGGGGTTCGCCGACAACCGGGGTGCGGACGCCTTCAAGTTCAGCTGGGCGATCGCCGACTGCGCCACCACCGCGGGGTTCGGAACCGGAGCCGGGGCCGGGGCCGGTTGCCCAGGGACAGCCGGGGCCGGGCTCAGACACGACGCGACCAACGCCGGGTTCGCTGCCGCCACCGCCGGGTCCGAGATCGGCCCACACCGGTTGTAGAAACCCGGCGCCCCGGCGTACTGGGCGTTACTCACCCCCACGCTGAGGAACGGATTCACCAACGGGGCCGACGGCCCACCACCACCGCCACTACCGTCAGCAGCGCTTAGGGAACCGCCGCTACTGCCAGCAGGGCTTAAGGAACCGCCGCTACTGCCAGCAGGGCTTAAGGAACCGCCGCTACTGCCAGCAGGGCTTAAGGAACCGCCGATGCCGGTTGGGGGTGAGGAAACGCCGTCCGAACCCGGCGACCTCGCCTGGACCGTGACTGACCCCAGCTGACCATTGGTTCCGACGACCACCGGGGGTGGCGCTGGTGGGTCCTGCGCGGACGCCTGTGCCGTTCCGAGCCCGGTGCCTGCCAGCACCGCCCCAGCGACGCACACGACCGCTGTGTAGCCGCGTGCGGCCCCCCGGGTGGTGTACATGGCAATCCCCTACCCCTGGCTGGTGTTCTGCCTAGTCACGACGGGTCGCACGGGATCGTCGGCCCGGACCGGCCCTGAATGACCCGCCACCCCGCCGGGTCCGCCGGGGTCGTGTTTTGTAGCTGGAACGTGGTCTTGGTCTGCGATAGCCGGTTCGGGTTGAGATTCGAAGACCCGTCGGGGTTGGTGGCCTTGGTGCCGGAGACGTCGTTACAGGTGGTCACGTTCGCCGCCGTGGGGCCGCCCGCGACAGGAGAGGGGCTCACGCTGTCGACCCTCAGCCGCAGCAGCTTGATCGCGCCTGTGACCACGATGCCCTGCGCGGCGACCTGGGCGGCCTGATCGCGCAACGAGGCGGCTTCCTCGCCGGCCGCCACGGTGTCGACGATGGCCAGGTCCTGGCGGGGGTTGGCGTAGATCGAGCTGTAGACGGACTGGTACCGGGTGATGGCGGCGGTCAGCGCTGCCTGCTCGGCCGCCGTTCCAGCCTGCCCGGTGGAGGGCGGTGCCACCGTCACCGCCGTCGGGGTGGGGCCGGGGGCGCTCACGTCCCGCGCGCCGCACCCGCTCGCTAGCATCGCCGTTGCAGCGAGGGCAGCAGCAGGGACCTGACGTCGCGCCCATACCTGCATCACGAGGACCTCCTCATACGTTCGCGCGAGATCGGTCCCGAGGCAACGCCGACCGACCCCCACCGCATCCTTGTTGTCTGGCAAACTCGGTGACGCGTACCGAGGCCAACGGCGTCCTCCCTGGCACGTCGTGCTGTATGACGTGCCCTTCCTCATCGTTCATGGGTCCACCGCGGGTTGGTCCGATGCCGCCCGTGCGGACCAGGTCCGCCAAACCGATTGTCGACTTGCCCGCACCACTTCTACGGCGAACTGTGGGCGAACTGTTGGCGAACTACCGGTGCAGCGCATCAGTGGCTGTGATGGTCTGTTGCGCTGTTCGCTCCCATGGCTGCAACGACGGGATCTGCGGTGGGGGCGTTCTCGGTGGTGCGTGGGGGTGTGATTGGCGCGCTGACCTGGTCAGCCGGCCGCGGTCGTCCTTGCAGTAGACGAAGGCTGCCTCGTTGGTGACTGCTCGGCGTCGTCCTGCGAGATCTGGCACCCCGGGAGTAGCACGGAGACGACGCCGCCGGTTCGCGCGGTGGCGTTTCATCCGCCGGCCCCGCGGTATCGGGGGCTGAACGTTCCACCCTTTCTGGTCGTCATGCGGCCCCCTGGCGCCTGTTGATCTCTGCAGCCTCCTGGGCCTTGACCCAGGCGAGCAGTTTGTCCTCCGCGTACACGACTCGGCGCGGCCCAAGGCGGAAGGACGGTGGCCCCTCCCCTTGGTTGCGGTGACGCCAGTAGCGCAACGTCGCTTCTGGTACACCGATCCGCCCCGCGGCCTCTCTCGTACTCAACAGTGTCATGCTTCTCCCTCATTGACATGCTCGGACAGCACAGATGCTCCACCTTCCATCCGTGCTCGTCAAGCACTACCGTGTGAAAGATGCATGAGACGGGCGAAACGATCCAGAGCTTCGAGGAGAGGTTCGGCAGCAGGGTGCGGGAGTACCGGCTTGATATGGGCCTGACTCAAGGGGCGTTCGTCGCGGTCCTGGCAGAACATGGGTTGTCGCTGGACGCGTCAGCGATTTCGCGGATCGAGAAAGGTGTCCGCGCTGTGCGCCTGGGCGAGGCTCACGTCATTTCTCGAGCGTTCGGCGTTGAACTCGAAGACTTCCTTCGTAGCGGCATGACCGATGTCGAGGAATTTCGAGCCGCACGAGATATGGCTAATCGCGCCATGAGATCTGGACGGTCCAACATTGTGTGGATGCTACGCGGTTTTCAGCGAGCCGGACGCGTGCTAGATCGAAATCCTTCTGTCAGTGATCTACTGGAGGACGATGAATTTGAAAGGCCGCGGGATAGTCAAGCCTACTTCGGCTGGGCTACTCGGCGGATGGCCAAACTTGCAGCGACGACATGGGCACTTCACAGCGATTCGCATGTACCTGCAGACTCGTTGGCCGAGGCCGAGGCCGAGGCCCTGTCAAAGCTGGCATTTCAGCTAGTGGCGGGCGTGACGTCGATTTATTCCGCCGTGGAGGACGATGAGGAGTGCTCCGATGGCAAGCATTCAACGGCGCCCTGACGGCTAGTGGCGGGCACGCTACCGCGACGAGCAGTACCGGGAGCATGCGCAACACGTTGCACGACGAGTTGACGCCCAGCACTGGCTCGACAGCATTGCGGCGTTTGTGGTCCGCGGAGCTGGTCCTCGGTGAGGCTGCCGCCGGTGAACAGGCGCACTGCTCGACGAGCTGAGCGACCTGCTCGGCGGCGAGCTGGTGGGTGTGCGGGGCGAGCTACGGCGAGACGGTGGTACCGGGGGTGTTCGTAATGGTGATGGGTCCTCTCGGAATGTCCACTGTGGACCGATCGGTCCGCACCTAGTCCGCAAAAGCTCCGCAGACGGCCAATGGCAGTCAATGGTCGTCAACGCTGTTCGCTCTGCTCAGGGGCTGTTTCGACAGGATAGGCGCAGGTCACGGATGCGGTCGAAAGGAACTCATAATCCGTCAGGTCGTGGGTTCGAGCCCCACCTGCCCCACTCGCCCCACCAGATGACCGCGTGTGCGAACCGTGGCTAGGGCAGGATCTCGAGGTACCCGTCCGTACCATGCACGCGGATC
>JAABUT010001940.1_pt1 | contig 21552 bp, 16 predicted proteins | sample 5559281 | NCBI WGS metagenome assembly JAABUT01 (sample SAMN10711880, study PRJNA513359) | rock metagenome | isolation source: Antarctica rocks | place: Antarctica: Victoria Land, Ricker Hills nord | collected 2016-01-04
TAGCCACCCGCGCCGGCCGATAGTCTCCAGTCATGTCCGTACGCAAGGTTGCCCTGCTGACCGCCGGTGGATTCGCACCCTGCCTGTCCTCGGCCATCGGCGGCTTGATCGAGAGATATACCGAGTTGGCCCCGGAGATCGAGATCATCGCCTATCGGCACGGGTATCAGGGCCTGCTGTCCGGCGACAAGATCGTCGTCACTGACGAGATCCGCGCCAAAGCCGGTGTGCTGCATCGCTTCGGGGGTTCCCCGATCGGCAACTCCCGGGTCAAGCTGACCAACGTTGCCGACTTGGTGAAGCGCGGACTGGTGCAGGAGGGCGACGACCCGCTGAAGGTAGCGGCCGGGCGACTGACCGCCGACGGCGTCGACGTGCTGCACACGATTGGCGGCGACGACACCAACACGACCGCTGCGGATCTGGCAAAGTTCCTGGCGGGCAACAACTATCCGCTCACTGTCGTCGGACTGCCGAAGACCATCGACAACGACGTGATTCCCATCCGGCAGTCACTGGGCGCTTGGACGGCGGCCCAGCAGGGCGCCGAATTCGCGGCGAACATCGTCGGCGAGCACAACTCCGGCTCCAGGATGCTGATCGTGCACGAGGTGATGGGACGGCACTGCGGCTGGCTCACCGCGGCCACCGCAGCCGAATACCGGAAATGGCTGGATCAGCAGGAGTGGGTACCGGAGATCGGCCTGTCCCGGGAAGCATGGGACGTTCACGCGGTGTATGTGCCGGAAGCGACATTCGATCTGACGGCCGAGGCGAAGCGACTGAACGAGGTGATGGACTCCGTCGGCAACGTGACGATCTTCCTGTCCGAGGGGGCAGGTGTGGACACCATTGTCGCCGAGCTGCAGGCGTCCGGCACAGAGGTGGCGCGTGACGCATTCGGCCACGTACGGCTGGACGAGGTCAATCCGGGCGCCTGGTTCGGCAAGCAGTTCGCCGGCCGGCTGGGCGCGGAAAAGGTAATGGTGCAGAAGTCCGGTTACTACTCCCGTTCCGCCGCCGCCAACACCGAGGACCTTCGCCTGATCAAGTCGATGACGGACCTGGCGGTCGACAGCGCGCTGCGGGCCGAATCGGGCGTGATCGGGCACGACGAGGAGAACGGGAACCGCCTGCGTCCCATCGAGTTCGAGCGCATCGCCGGCGGCAAGCCGTTCGATCTGACGACACACTGGTTCACCGCCATGCTGACCGAGATCGGGCAACCGCCGGCGGTGAAGGCGCAGGGGCACTGAGCCGCAGATGCCAGACGAGCAGAGCAATTCCGGCCGCCGGTCCCGGCGGACCGCGAGACGGCCGGCCGGGCCGCCGGGTACCGCGTCGGCGTCAGCCGGGACATCGGAACCTCATGTCTCCTCGCCGGAGGTGATCGCCTCCACGGCCGCCGCACCGTCATCGATCGAGGCGGCCACGGTCGCATCCGAGCCGAGAGGAGTCCGGCCGGACGGGCCGGAGTCGGGCGCTCCCGCCCCGACCGTCAGCGTCGGCCCGACCCCAGCGCGCGACCCGCACGACGACCCGGACCGTCGGCGGCGCAAGCGGTCCCGACGACGTACCGGAGCGGCCGGCGACCCGTCGGAGAGGTCGGCAGCCAGTGCCGCGCAGTCGACCGAGAAAGCGCTGAGCGTCCCGCCAGCAACTGTCGACCGGGCCGCCGTGACCGCTGGCACCGAGGCCACTGACGCCGTCGTGACCACTGGCACCGGCGTCAACCGACGCGCGGATCTGCCGGCGCGGAACCCTCGGGGAAGCCGGACCTCGGGCGGGGAGCGTGGCCCGCAGGGGCTGGAGGGAAGCCGGACCACCCAGGTCAGCCCGACCGAGGCGATGCGGGCCCGGGAGTTCGGCAGGCCGACAGCAGAAGATCTCGACGCGGCCGAACAGCAGGTGGTGCTGGTGCGGCGCAACTACGTGCCGCCCACCCCGCTGCAGCATTCCTCGCGGCAGCAATCTGCGCGACGGCAACAGTCGGGAAGGCGCGGAAGGAACGCCGAGGAACGCTGACAGCACCCGGCAGATCAGCTCTTCGGGAGCATCTGCTCCACTGGATGAGATTCGTAGGCTGTCACCATCTCGATCCGGCGCCGATGACGCGGATCCTGCGAGAACGGCGTCTGCAGGAATGTCATCACGAAGCCGGTGGCCGTGGCGGTGTCATGCATCCGGGCGCCGATCGAGATCACGTTCGCGTCGTTGTGCTCTCTGCTGAGCTGCGCCGTTTCGACGGACCAGGCGAGCGCTGCCCTGACGCCGACCACCTTGTTGGCGGCAATCTGTTCGCCGTTGCCGCTGCCGCCGATCACCACCCCGAGGCTGCCGGGATCGGCGACCACCCGGCGGCCGGTCTCCAGACAGAACGGCGGGTAGTCGTCCTGTGGGTCGTACTGGTGCGGACCGATGTCGACCACGTCATGCCCCAGATCGGCGAGGTGCAGCACAAGGTGCGTCCTGAGCTCGAAGCCAGCATGGTCGGAGCCGAGGTAGACGCGCATGCCAACAGTGTCTCAGGGAACCACCAGCACCGGCCACTTGTGGGCGGCGACCATCGCCCTGGACACCGATCCGGAAGCTATCCGGTGCACCAGCTCGGCGAATCCCTTGTGCCTCTTACCGACCACGACGCAGGCCGCCTGCCGTTCCTCGGCGATCCGGGCGAGTTCCGCCGCAGCCTCACCCATCGTGGTGACCAGCTCCCAGGTGATGCCCGCGAGGTCCTGCGATCCCCGTAGCGACGCCACCAGGTGCTCGTCGGCCTCCACCTGCTCACCCATCACCGATTCCTCGGGTACCGGCACATATCCCTCGATCACCGGCATGCTGCGCCGCCGGACGTGGACCAACACCAGCGGACGTTCCAGTGCCAGCGACAGGAACACCGCGGCCCGGAGTGGCCGGCCACACGTGGTGGCCTCGTCGACGCCCACCACCACTGGTCCGGCGGCGAGGTCGGGCGGGATCGGCAACCTGTGGGAGTTCAGCGGGCGGTTCATCGGCCCGCCCGCGGAGCTATCGGAACTCGACCCGGTGGATGTCATCGGACGCCTCCTCGCGGTAGGCCATCAACGGTGGCACAACACGCGCGCCACGCCAACTGCAACGCCTCTTCCGATGCGCGACCTTCACCGATACTCGTCCGGCGATCACGGCTCAGTAACCCGCTCCGGGCTCCGCGGTCGCTCCGGTCCTTGCCGTACGCTCCTTCGTCGCTCCCGGCTGCGATCCTCACTCCCCGTCGCCTCAGTCGAAACGGGGGCTCTCGGTGCGGGAGCGCTTGATTTCGAAGAAGTACGGGAAGGACGCCAAGGCCACGGTCGCGTCCCACAACTTCCCGGCGTCCTCGCCGCGCGGGATGCGGGTCAGCACAGGGCCGAAGAAGGCGGTATCACCGAAGTGGATGGTAGGGGTGCCCACCTCGTCTCCGACAGGGTCCATCCCGCGATGATGACTGGCCTTGAGCGCTTCGTCGTAGTCGGTGGATTCTGCGGCCTGCGCCAGTTCCGCAGGCAGGCCCACCTCGGCGAGCGCCTCGGCGATCACCGCCGGGTAGTCATTGTTCCCCTGGTCGTGGATGCGCGTGCCCATCGCGGTGTACAAGGGCAGCAGCACCTGCTCGCCGTGCGCCTGCGCGGCAGCGACGGCCACCCGCACCGGGCCCCACGCCTTGTCCATCATCGCCCGGTATTCCTCTGGCAGGTCACGTCCGTCATTCAGCACCGACAGGCTCATCACCTGGAACCGCACGTCTATGTCACGGACCTGCTGGACCTCGAGGACCCATCGGGAGGTGATCCACGCAAATGGACACACCGGATCGAAGTAGAAATCGGCCTGGTCGGTGTCGGTACGCCGGGTGGGGCTCACTGTGGCGGTGCTGGTCATGTGGGACATCCCTTTCGATCGATCACCGAGGGCCGGTGCGTGCCGTTCATTGGCAACATGGCCGCCCGTTAGGTTGTTCCCCGGGGACCGACCGATCGGCGGTCACCCCGACGACGAGAGGACAGCAATGGCCCAGCCACCCAATCTCACCCGCGATCAGGCAACAGAGCGAGCGGGAATTGTGGCAGTGACGGCCTACGACGTCGAACTCGACCTGACCGACGGCGCCGGTCGGCCCGGCGAGAAGACATTCTCGACTGTGTCAAGGGTGCGATTCACCGCGGAGGCCGGAGCGTCAACGTTCATCGATTTCGTCGGCGACGCAATGGCATCGGCCACCCTGAACGGTCGCCCGCTGGACGTTTCCGGCTGGACCAGCGAAGGCGGCCTCGCCCTCGATGGCCTGAAGGAGCAGAACGAACTCCTCGTCCATGCGGTCGGGCTCTACACCAACACCGGCGAGGGCCTGCATCGATTCCTCGACCCCGTCGACAACGAAGTGTACCTGTATTCGCAGTTCGAGACCGCAGACGCCAAACGCATGTATGCCTGCTTCGACCAGCCGGACCTGAAGGCCACCTTCACTGTCAGGGTGCTGGCTCCGACACACTGGCAGGTGGTGTCGAACGGTGCCACCGCATCGATCGACGAGGCCGCATCCGGTGCGGCGCAACATGTTTTCGTCACCACCGAGCCGATCAGCACTTACATCACGGCGCTGGTGGCCGGCCCGTACCACGTGGTCCGGCGCGCTCACGACGGCATAGACCTCGGTCTGTACTGCCGCGCCAGCCTGGCCGAACATCTCGATCACGAGCGGCTGTTCACCGAGACCGAGCAGGGTTTCGACTTCTTTCATTCGGCTTTCGGGGTCCGCTATCCGTTCGGAAAGTACGACCAGTTGTTCGTTCCGGAGTTCAACGCCGGCGCGATGGAGAACGCCGGCGCGGTGACGTACCGCGAGGAGTACGTCTTCCGGTCGAAGGTGACGCGGTACAGCTATCAACGCCGCTGCGAGACCGTCCTGCACGAGATGGCGCACATGTGGTTCGGTGATCTGGTCACCATGCGGTGGTGGGATGACCTGTGGCTGAACGAGTCGTTCGCCACCTGGGCGTCGGTGGTGGCGCAGAACGCCGCGACCGAGTACACCTCCGCCTGGACCACCTTTGCGAACGTCGAGAAGTCGTGGGCGTACGTGCAGGATCAGTTGCCCTCGACCCATCCGATCGCCGCCGACATGGTCGATCTGGAGGCCGTCGAGGTGAACTTCGACGGCATCACTTATGCCAAGGGTGCTTCGGTGCTCAAGCAACTGGCGGCCTACGTTGGCTACGACGAGTTTCTGATAGGTCTGCGGTCCTATTTCGCCGCCCACGCCTTCGGCAACGCCACCCTCGCGGACCTACTGTCGGCGCTGGAGAAGACGTCCGGCCGGGACCTGTCGGCGTGGTCTGAAGCCTGGTTGACGACCACCGGCATGAACACCCTGTCGCCCGAGTTCACCGTCGATGACGACGGTCGCTTCATCACGTTCGGTGTCCGGCAGTCCGGTGCGGCGCCCGGCGCGGGCGAACTGCGTCCGCACCGGCTCGCGGTCGGCATCTATGCCGATTCCGGTGATGGGAAACTGGTGCGGCGCAGACGGATCGAGCTCGATCTGACCGGCGACCTGACCGACGTGCCTGACCTGATCGGAGAACACCGCGGCGACCTGATCCTGGTCAACGACGATGATCTCACCTACTGCAAACTCCGGCTGGACCAGGAATCGCTGGCCGTCGCGGTCGACCGGATCGGGGACATCACCGATTCGCTGCCAAGGACGTTGGTCTGGTCCGCGGTCTGGGAGATGACCCGTGACGCCGAACTCAGGGCCAGGGACTTCGTGGCGCTGGCCCTTCGCGGGCTGCCCGCCGAACGCGAAATCGGTGTGGTGCAACGGGTCCTGTCTCAGATCGAACGGGCGCTCGGCTCCTATGCCGACCCGGCATGGGCAGCCAACACGGGCTACCGGCAGTTCGCCGACACCATGATCCAACTGGCCAGAACGGCCGAACCCGGCAGCGACGTCCAGCTGGCCTTGGTCGGGGCGTTGACCGGCACGAAGCTGACCGAGGCTCAGCTGGACGCGCTGGCAGGTTGGCGCGACGGTTCTGAGCCGCTGCCCGGACTCGAGGTGGACACCGACATGGGCTGGTCGTTGCTCGGGGCGCTGGTGGCGCACGAACGGGCCGGCGAGTCCGAGATCTCGGCTGCTCGAGCCAACGATCCCACCGCATCGGGCGAGCGCCGGGCCATCGGTGCGACGGCACTGCTGCCCGACGGCAAGGCCGCGATGTGGGATCGGCTGATGCATGACGACGCGATGGCGAACGCCCTGCAGGACGCCGCCATTGACCAATTCGTCCACCCGGCGCAGCGCGAGTTGCTCGATCCGTTCACCGAGCCGTTCTTCGCCGAGATCGGCGACGTCTGGGAGCGCCGCTCCAGCGAGGTGGCTCAGAAGGTGGCCGTCGGGTTATATCCGGGCTGGTCAGTGGATCAGACGACCGTCGACCGCGCCCTCGAATGGGAATCAGAAGAGCATCCGCCGTCGCTGAAGCGATTGATCTCCGAGGGCCGCTCCTCGGTGGAGCGGGCGCTGGCCGCCCGGGCGAAGGATCTGCAGGCGAGCTGACCCTCGTCCCATTCGCTTGCGGCGGCCACCCGGTCTGCGCTCCGACGCCCAACCTGGGCGGTCGTGGTCCCGCAGCCCCGCATCCCGCCACCCAATTGCCCCAACTCGGGCGCTTACCGGGCATTCAACGTCGCCACAAGACACCCGAACTGCCCAACTCGGGCGGTCGGTGGCCCGCAGCCCCGCATCCCGCCACCCAATCGCCCAACTCGGGCGCTTACCGGGCATTCAACGTCGCCACAAGACACCGAACTGCCCAACTCGGGCACTCAACGGCCAGTAGCTGGCATTCGCCGAGCCGACTGCCCGGTTGGCGTGTCGATCTTGGGAGCGATGCAGCAGCTTCTAGGAATCGCCCGACGCGGGCCGCGTGGTCGTCAACGGTTGGCGGCGCTGAAGTATCGACGCCAGCGCGTATTGGGCTTTCGCATCGCGAAACCCTGGGCCCTCGCAGCAGCAACGATCCGATCCAAGACATCTGCGGGATCCGCGAAGAGTTGGCGTCCGTTGACCACGACGAGCCGCCAACCGGCGCCGTCGAAATACTCGCGCCGTTCCAAGTCGCGGGCCCATTGAACGTCGTTCTCGGCGTGCTGGCGACCGTCGTACTCGATTCCCAACTTGCAACCCGGATAGGCGAGATCCAAGCGGTACAACAGCGTTCCGTGTTCTGTGTACACGCAGTGATCCACTGCCGGTTCCGGCAGTCCCGCAGCAACGATGAGAATCCGCAGACGAGACTCCATCGGCGACGCGACCCCGGTTCGAACCAGTCCGGCGGCCAGACGTGCGATTGCGGCGCCGGCTCCCCGCCATTCGCTGGCGGCGGCCCGCAGCTGCGAGATCGAAGTGGCCTGCTGTTTGAGCATCGAGTCGCCCAGGACTATCAGCTCGACGAGGTCTAGAGAGCCGGCGAGATCGAGGAATGTCTGTTCCGCGGTCGTTACCGAGACGCCGCGCACAACGGTTCGTCGCATGGGCCGCTGGGTGCGATGTGAGATCACGCCGACGCGACGCACCCGATGCTTCGCCGTCGTGGTGATGTGCAGGTGTGAATGGTGAGGCACCGTCCCTCCCCACCAGTGGGCAGCCGAATAGTGACTCAGCACGGCTTTCCCTCCCAGGGCCTGAAGCACCCCACGGGCCCTGGTTTCGAAACCCACAGCTCGACCGTCGTCAGCGGCGTAGATCCCTCGAGCGAGCCGCCTGTCTGCTCGTGTGCCCCGATCGCGGCCGAACAGGTTCAGCGATCGACCGTCGTCATTCGTCAGGATTGCACCGGACTCGCTGTCCGCCATATTCATGCAAGTGAGCATGCAGCGAACGAGAGGTCGCAAACGGGTTGTCCACAGGCTGATTTGCAACTGACGCTCGCGGAACGACAGGACAGCCCGGACACACGCGACCCCGCTGCCGCCCACCACCCAGTAACCGCCCGGGTTGGGCACTTGCGCAGCCGCCCGCTGCCGTCCACCCCCGGTAACCGCCCGAGTGGGGCACTTGCGCAGCCACCGGCTGCCGCCGACCCCCAGTAACCGCCCGAGTTGGGCACTTGCACAGGTGCCCGAGCCGGAATCGCCATTGGTTGCCAGGTTGCGTACCCGGCCGCCCGGTCGAGTGCTCCTCAGCCGGCTGTCGGCGCCCGTTACCAGTGCGAACGTTCGGGCAGGGTGCCGGCCTGATCGGCCAGCGTGCGGACGCCGTTCACTAGGCCGCCGATCAGGTCACCCTCCGAACAGGACGCGATGGTCGAGAGAACGGCAAGACGGGCGCTGCGATCTGAGATGCGCCTGGCCGCCTCGGCGCCAGTCACCACCTCGACGATGTGCTGCCCAGGTGAGAGGGCCAGCAATACGGCTACCACTGCCTCCGCACCGAGACCGGAGTGCAGAGCTTCGGCCGTCGCCCGGGTCTGCGCACCGAGGTCACCGACATAGACCGAGAACCGTAGGCCGGTGGTACGTTCTGCAACCGCGATCACCTCGTCCAGGGTGTTGCGCTGGGCCGGGGTGAGGGGCGAATCGGAGTTTCCCTGAGGACCCACGGCCGGCGGCGTCCAAGGTTCGACACCTGCCGAGGAACCGCCGGCGGTCAATTCACCATGCGCCACGTGCGCCTCCTCGCGCCGACCCAGCCGCGACGCCGTCACCCGACGGCAGCTGCACCGGCGTGTCGCCGGCCCACCACTGGGGTGCATAGTCCCAGTCAGGTCCGTACCGGCGACGCGCCTTCTCCTTCGCCCGCCCGGGTAGCAAAGTGCACGCCGCGATAAACCCGCAGATCGCCGCCGGGATACCGACGTAGACGGCGAGAATCTCGAGGATGTTCACAGTGATGAACGATATCCGACCACTGGCGCCCACTGCGCCGGACGGTGCAGCGCAGGCGGCGCGTCCCCGCAGCGCCCATTCCGCGGCTGCCGGCCGTCGCCCGCCCGATCCAGCCGGGGTTCAGGCGGCCAGCCAGGGATCCCAGGCCGGGTCGGTGTCGTCGGTCAGCCAGACCCGGCCGCCGCCGGCTCGTGCGGGCGGGCCGGGCACGAATGCCAATGTCCAGTTCAGTTCGGACAGCAGCCGGTCAGCCTTGCGGGTGTTGCATCGACCACAACACGCGACGCAGTTCTCCCAGGAGTGCGCTCCCCCGCGGCTGCGTGGCTGGACATGATCGATCGTGTCGGCGCGGCCGCCGCAATAGGCGCAAGCGCGCCGATCGCGCCGGAGCACTCCAGCCCTGGTGATCGCGGTGGCGGGCTGGTAGGGAACGCGCACGAAACGGTTCAGCCGCAGCACTGCAGGCACTGCCAGCACGACCGTCGGTGAATGCACCCGCATGCCGTTCTCCCGCTCGGCAACGCATTCGGCCTTGCCGGCCAACAGCAGGACCAGTGCCCGCCGGCCGGTGACAACGGCGAGCGGCTCGTGAGTGGCGTTCAGCAACAGCACCCGCATCGAGGTCCCCAGGCCTGCGGGCCGCTGGGTCACGTCCTTCATGACGGCAGGGGGCGGGCCCGGTCGACGGCCGTCAGCGGCGAACGCGCCCCTACCACCGGCGCGCGCCGCGCGCGGTTGTCGGACCTTGGCGCGCGCTCGACTCATCGGCTGCCTCATTCGACTCACCGGTGGCCACCCACCCGGGCTGCGTCGAACACCATCGGGAGGCACCGAGATCAACGGTTGCATGCACAGTCAACCTTGTCGCGGGACTTCTGGCCAGGCAATTCGGCTTACGTGTCGGGAAACCGTCGGGTGACCGTTCGCTGAACGGAGGTTGTCGCGCGGTGTCCGGCTACCGTGGATTGGGCGCCGAGGCCCGCCGATGCGCCATTCCGTGAGTTGCCATGCCGCTCCAGCTGGTGCGCCGTTACCCGAGAGAGGATCCATGTTGCTCAGCGCTGTAGTCCCAGACTGTGCCGCCGACGTCGGCAGCTGGTGTGAACGGATCTGGACCGGCACCGGGGTGGGCTGGCTGGCCCAGAACATCGACGGGATCCTTCGGCACGGTCTGCGAGTGTTGCTGATCGTGGTGCTGGCGCTGGTGCTGCGGCTGCTTGCGCACCGGGCGATCGGAAGGGTCACCCGGATCACGACGGACGGCTCGGTCCCCGGCATGCTTCGACCACTCAAGGAGCGCGCGGACTCCTTGATGCTCGGCGGCGGTAGCGCGGCACGAAGATCGCAGAGAGCCAGATCGATCGGCTCGCTGCTGAAGTCGATTGTTTCGTTCATCATCGTCACCATCACCGTCATCCTCATTCTGGCCGAGCTGGGCATCAACGTCGGCCCACTGCTCGCCAGCGCCGGCATCGCCGGTCTGGCTTTGGGTTTCGGCGCGCAGAACCTGGTCAAGGACTTCCTGTCCGGCATCTTCATGACGCTCGAGGATCAGTACGGGGTCGGGGATGTCGTCGATCTCGGCTCGGCGACCGGCACAGTGGTGGCCCTCGGGCTGCGGATCACCACCGTCCGGGCGGCCGACGGAACCCTCTGGTACGTCCGCAACGGGGAGGTGCTGCGGGTCGGCAACTCGAGCCAGGGCGAGTCGGTTGTGACCATCGACCTTCCCCTGAGCAACCGGGCCGACGCCACCAGGGCCGGCGAAGTCGCCCTGGCGAAGGCGCTGGAAGTGGCATCGTCCGAGGAGTTCGCCCACGTCATGGTCGGGGAACCTGAGATGCAGGGTGTCGTCTCGATGTCCGCTGAGGCAGTGACGATCAGGTTGGTGGCGATTGTCAGGGGCGGTGCGCAGTGGGCGTTCGGCCGTGCGGTGCGCGGAGGTATCGCCGAAGGTCTCGACGCCGCGGGGATGGCGTCGCCCATTGATGACCCATGGCGGTCCGCGGCGCCGGAGCGGATTGGACAGGCACCATGAGCTCTAGCGATCTGCCCTGGCCGGGCGGAGACCGGCGCCCGGACGGTGATCCCCTGGCGGCCGGTGATCAAGACCCGCCCGGGGACCGACACCCGCTCGGTGACACCCCACCGGCCCCCGACGGGCAACCGGGTATCACCAGGAAGCCCGCGGCCGCTGTTCCCGCGCCGGAGGCAAGCACCTTCTACGACGAAATCGGTGGACATCAGGTGTTCGAGGGCATCGTCCACCGCTTCTACCGCCGTGTGCGAGAGGACAGCGTCCTGAGTCCCCTCTATCCGCCGGAGGATCTGCTCGCGGCGGAGGTGCGGTTACGGATGTTCCTCGAACAGTATTGGGGTGGTCCGCGGACCTACTCGGAGCAGCGCGGCCATCCGAGATTACGGATGCGACATGCACCGTTCGCGATCGGCAGGGCGGAGCACGATGCCTGGCTGGCGGCCATGCGGGAGGCGATCGACGGTGCGGGGCTGACACCCGAGCAGGACGCCAGGTTGTGGGCGTATCTGGTGATGGCCGCCGACAGCATGATCAACTCCGCGCATTGATCGGCGCCGGCCACCAACGCCACCCGTAGCGGGTCAGTCCCGCAGCTGGCGGATCGCTGTCGGCACGAAACTGGCTCGCAGCATCTGCCTTTCGGCGACCTTGCACCACCACGCCGCGTCGAGCCAATCGGTTTTGGGCCGGTCCGGCAGGTGCTTGACGTCCTTGGCGTTAACCAGCCACACCTCCAACCGGTCCGCCCGCCCGGTCGGGCACACCTTCCCGGGCTGGCAGGATGACCCTTCGTGACCCGAGCCGCCGCCAACGACGTTCCGAGCCAGCACGCCCCAGCAGCCGAGGTCTCGAACGGGGCGGAGCCGGCTTCCGCGCCATGGTGGACCACGGCGGTCGGCTACCAGGTGTACATCCGGTCGTTCGCCGACTCCGACGGGAACGGCATCGGCGACCTGCCCGGCATCACCGATCATCTCGGCTATCTGGAACTGCTCGGTGTGCAGGTCGTGTGGATCACTCCGTTCTACCCGTCGCCGATGGCCGACGCCGGCTACGACGTCGCCGATCCGCGCGGCGTCGACCCATCATTCGGTGACCTCGCGGACTTCGACGCGCTGGTTGCGGCGGCGCACGGACGTGACCTGAAAGTCGTCATCGACCTGGTCCCGAACCACACCTCGGACCAGCGCGACTGGTTCGTCGAGGCACTGACAGCCGGCCAGGGATCGCCGGCACGTGACCGGTACCTGTTCCGGGACGGCAGCGGTCCCGACGGCAGCCGGCCGCCGAACAACTGGACCAGTGTCTTCGGCGGCCCGGCATGGACCCGGGTACACGACGGGCAGTGGCACCTGCACCTCTTCGCGCCCGAACAGCCGGATCTGAACTGGGAGAACGCAGAGGTCCGGGCCGACCTGCAACAGACGCTGCGATTCTGGCTGGATCGAGGCATCGACGGTTTCCGGATCGATGTGGCCCACGGGATGGCCAAGCCACCAGGTCTGCCGGACGCGCCCGAGGGCACGCCGGCGGCGTCCGGAGAGCCGACCCTGCCGCGAACCGAGATGCCGACGGACACCGCAACGGTCGCCGAACCTTCGCCTGACCCCGCCGCCCGAGCGGGCGACTCAGGCGGCGTCGTTCCCTCCGGTCCGATCGCCGATCCACGCTTCGACAACGACGGAGTGCACGACATCCACCGGATGATCCGTCGGGTCGTCGACGCGTACCCCGGCGCCACCACCCTCGGCGAGGTATGGGTGTCCGATCCAGAGCGGTTCGCCCGTTACCTGCGGCCGGACGAGCTGCACCAGGCATTCGACTTCTCGCTGGTCGAATCGCCATTCGATGCCAGCGGCTTCCAGCGGGCGATCGATTCGGCCACCATTGCCGCGACGTCTGTCGGCTCCAGCCCGGTGTGGACGCTGTCCAACCACGACGTGCCCCGCCCGGTCACCCGCTACGGCGGTGGCACGGTCGGCACCGATCGGGCCAGGGCCATGTTGCTGGTGGAGCTGGCGCTGCCGGGTGCGGCCTACCTCTACAACGGCGAGGAGCTGGGCCTTCCCGGTGTCGAGGTGCCCGACGACAAGCTGCAGGATCCGACCTGGAAACGAAGTGCGCACACCCAGCGCGGCCGGGACACCAGCCGGCTGCCGATGCCGTGGGAGGGCGAGGACCCGCCGTTCGGATTCACCCAGGGCCAGAGCACGTGGTTGCCGGCACCGGCCGAGTACGCCGACCTGACGGTCGAACGTCAGCTCGACGACCCGCAATCGACCCTGAACCTGGTGCGCGCCGCCATCGAGCTGCGGCAGACGCATCCGGCGTTCGGTGGTACCGAGATCTCGTGGTACGGCGCCCCTGTGGATTGTTTCGCCTTCCGCCGTGACGGCGGCGGCCTGGTCTGTGCGCTGAACGCCGGTGACACCCCGATCGCGTTGCCACCGGGCTCAGTCCTGCTGACGTCGGCGGCTTTGGTGGACGGGGAACTGCCGGCGAACGCCTGCGCCTGGCTGGCTACCTGATCCATCCGACCGACGCCACCGCCCAACGGTCGGTGAAGTCCACGAGTCAGAACATCAGCGGGAGCAGTGCATGCCGGCGCCGGACGACCGCGCCGAACCGGGCGTCGATCCTGGCCCAGGCGTCGGTGGCGCTGATCCGCACCATTTCGCCGGCGGTGGGCGGCGCGAAACCCATGCCGGACAACGCCATCAGTACCCGCATCTGCAGCACCACCCGCATCCCGTTACCGGAAACGGTGATCGCCTCGGAGTCCAGCAGGGCCGTCGATGCGCCGCCGGCAGGCCCCGGATTCTGCCGCACCTGCTCGGCGCCCTGCTCGACTAGTTCGGCGAGGACCTCGGCGGGCACGTCATCGACGGTCACCCAGCCCTGCGCGGGTGGCAGCTGGGACCTCCAGGAGGCGTCGATCACCGGCCCGGGATCGACGGCCTCTCGATGGTCGACGGCCAGCGCGGACAGCAGGTTACCGGCGTGAACCGTCATGTCGGAGGGCTGCAGCGAACCACGCACCGCACGGGTCACCAGAGAGTCGAACGGCGTGGTGGCCCACAATCTGATCAGTTCGGCATCGGCCTTCAGTCGCACCGGCCCGGTGGCATCCCACCGGGCCACCCGACCTGCGAACGCCGCCGCATCACCACGTTCTGCCGCGTCCGCGGGCCGCAACACCGCCATCGTCACCGCTCCTGGAACTGCTGCAGGAACGAACGTTCGCCCGGATCCAGTCGTCGCGGCCGGAAGGTGTCCGGGTCCACCGGGACCAGGACCGTACTCGCGGTCGCGGCGACCTCCCCGCCGACGGTCACCAGGTAGTCGATGGTCATCGCCGATCCACCGAGCTCGGTCAGCCCCATCGAGATCGTGACGACCCGGCCGAACGGGATGGCGCGCTTGTACTGGATCGACAGCTGGGCGACGACGACACCCTCGGTCAGTCGATCGACGCCCTGGCTGGTGGCCTCCACGAACAGCCAGTCGACCCTGGCTTCCTCCAGCAGCGTGACCGTACGTGCGTTGTTGACATGCCCGAAGGCGTCAAGGTCGGACCATCGCACCCGCACATCGGTGACGTACCGGCGGCCGATCACCTTTCCCACGAAGGGGTCTCCTCGCTGTTCCGACGGGGAACTACTGGCTGCCGGCCTGTGCCGACCAGCCTGCCGATGGCCGCCGGGTCAGCGGATCATCGAGCGGACTTCCCGAGCAGCCACCGACAGCGCCGCCAGATCACCGGCGGCCGACTGCGCGATCTCGGTCAAGGTGGTCCTCGCCCGCGCCAGCCTGGAGGCGTTCTCCGACTCCCACTGGGCGATCTTGTCAGCAGGTGGCTGGCCGGGCGACGTGGTCGACAGTACGTCGGCGGTCAGCATCCGCATCGAGCGGTACAGGTCGTCGCGCACCGCCTGCCGGGCCAGCGCGTGCCAGCGATCACCGCGTTCCAGGGCCGTCACCTGGGAGAGCATCCGGTCCAGGTCCAGATGCTCGGACAACGAGTAGTACACCTCGGCCGTCTCGAAGGAGTCACGCTGTGTCTCCAGGGCTACGTCCACGATGTCCAGCAGGCTGAAGGTGTACAGGTTGTAGGCAACCCGCCTGGCCAGTTGTTTGTCGACGCCGGCCTCGACCAGCTCGGCGGTGTCCCTGACCACGTTGCGGTGCTCCACCCCCCGCACCAGTTCCGGCATCCGGGGGGTCAGCGCCGCGACCACCGATGCATACCGCGCGATCTCCGCCGAGACGTCCAGTGGCTGCGGGCGGCGGGCCAGGAACCAGCGGACGGCCCTGTCCAGTAGGCGCCTGGCCTCCAGATGCATGCGGTCCTGGCCGGCCGCCGGCAGCACGTTGTCCCTGGCGGCGATGTCTGCGGACAGCCGCGGAAGGTCGAACACCGCTGTGGTGACCCGGTAGGCCCTGATCGCGTCGGTGATCGACGCCGCCGTTTCCTCCTGCACCCGGAAGATGTAGGAGATGCCGCCGCCGTTGACCACGTCGTTGGCCGTCATCGTGGTGACGATCTCCCGCGACAACGGATGTGCGGCAATGGCCTGCGGGTATCTCTCGACCATCTCCGACGGGAAGTAGCCGGGCAGGGTGGCGGCGAAGGCCGGGTCGTCCGGCAGATCGCTTGCCAACACCGCCCTGGACGCCGACGACTTCGCGTGGGCGATGAGCACGCTCAACTCGGGCGACGTCAGCCCCTCACCGGCGGTGATCCTGGCGTTGATCTCCTCGTCGTCGGGAAGGTACTCCAGCTTCCGGTCGAGTCGACCCTCCGCCGCCAGCGCGGCGATCAGCCGTTGGTGCACCGACATCATCAGCGCCGCGTGTGCACGCGATACCCCGAGCAACCGGTTCTGGCTGATGTTGTCGGCCAGCACCAGCGCGCCGACCTCGTCCGTCATCGACCCGAGCAGGTCATCGCGGCCGGTCCTGCTGAGCCGGCCGGCCGCCACTTCGGGCGCCAGCGCGATCTTGATGTTCACCTCGTGGTCTGAGGTGTCCACGCCGGCCGAGTTGTCGATGGCGTCGGTGTTCACCCGGCCGCCGGCTCTGGCGAACTCGATCCGGCCCAGTTGGGTGACGCCGAGGTTGCCGCCCTCCCCGATCACCTTGACCCGCAGCTGCCCGCCGTCCACTCGCACCGGGTCGTTGCTCTTGTCGCCGACACCGGCGTTGTTCTCGCTCGCCGCCTTGACGTAGGTGCCGATTCCGCCGTTCCAGAGCAGGTCGACCGGTGCCAGCAGAATCGCCCGGATCAGTTCGACCGGCGACAGGGCCGTCACCGATGCGGGGATGCCCAGTGCCCGCTGCATCTGCTCGGAGACGGGTATCGATTTGACGTCGCGCGGCCACACCCCGCCCCCGGCGGCGATGAGCGATGTGTCGTAGTCGGCCCAGGACGAGCGGGGCAGGTCGAACAGCCTGCGTCGTTCGGCGAAACTGGCGCCCGCCAACGGGTCCGGGTCGACGAACACGTGTCGGTGGTCGAAGGCGGCGACCAGACGCAGGTGTTCGGACAACAGCATGCCGTTGCCGAAGACGTCGCCGGACATGTCGCCGATCCCGACGCAGCTGAACTCCTGGCGCTGGGTGTCCACACCCAGATCGCGAAAGTGGTGCTTGACGGACTCCCAGGCGCCCCTGGCGGTGATTCCCATCGCCTTGTGGTCGTACCCAGCACTGCCCCCGGAGGCGAACGCGTCGTCCAACCAGAACCGGTAGTCCACTGCCACCGTGTTGGCGATGTCGGAGAAGGTTGCTGTGCCCTTGTCGGCCGCCACCACCAGGTAGGGGTCGTCACGGTCGTGCCTGACAACCCTATCCGGCGGCACCAACGCGCCGGCCACCCGGTTGTCGGTCACGTCGAGCAGTGCCGAGATGAACGCGCGATAACACGAGATGCCCGCAGCCAGCAAGGTTTCCCGGTCCGCCGCCGGGTCGCCGGTGAGCGCCGGCGGGCGGCGGACGACGAAACCGCCCTTGGCCCCCACCGGGACGATGACGGCGTTCTTGACCTCCTGAGCCTTGACCAGGCCGAGGATCTCGGTACGGAAGTCCTCCGGCCGGTCCGACCACCGCAGGCCGCCGCGGGCAACGTCCCCGAATCGCAGATGTACTCCTTCCACCTTCGGTGAGTAGACCCAGATCTCGTGCACCGGAACGGGTTTCGGCACACCGGGGATGCGGGTGGGGTCGAGCTTGAAGGACAACGTACCGGGTGGACCGTTGCGGTAGGCGTTGGTCCGATCCGTGCCGGTGATCAGCCGCAGGAAGGACCGCAGGATCCGGTCGGCGTCCAGGCTGGAGACTTCGTCGAGCGCCTTGTTGATCTTGTCGGTGACCGCCGCTTCGGCAGCGGCCCTCGGGTCCGGCTGCGCCGCCGCGGCGTCCGGATCGAAGCGCACCGCGAACAGCTCGGCGAGATCGGCGGTGACGCCAGGGTTTTGGGCCAGCACCTGTTCGATGTAGCCCTGGGTGTAGGTGGATCCGATCTGTTGCAGGTAGTGCGCGTAGGCCCGGAGCACGGCAACCTGCCGCCAGCCCAGGTTGGCCGTCAGCACCAGCCGGTTGAAGCCGTCCGTCTCCGCGTCCCCACGCCAGGCGGCGATGAACGCGTCGGAGAAGCGTCGGCGCGCTGCCTCCAGATCACCAGCGAGCGGAAGGTCGCGTTCGGCGAAAGCCAGACCGAAGTCGTAGATATGGCAGCGTGTCCCGTCATCCCGCTGAACGTCGTAGGGACGCTCGTCGATCACCTCTGCGCCCATACTCTGCAGGATCGGGAACGCCCGTGACAGGCTGATGGTCCCGGCGACGTACAGCTTGAGCCTTCTGTCCACCTCCGACGGTTGCTCGGGGATGCTGATCGTCAGCCCGATATCGTCGGGTCCGGAGAGCCCGTCCAGGCGCTGCAGGTCCGCAACGGCGTCCCGGCCGGCGAAGTCTTCCTTGTATGCCTGGTCGAATGCGGCACTGTAGCGGGCCAGCGCGCCTGCGGTGTCCAGGTCCTCGTCGTCGTCGCCCGCCACCGCCCCGACCAGGTCGTCGTCCCAGTCGCGCAGCGCCTCGCGCAGTTTGACCGACAGCGCGACCGGATCCACGTCCAGTTCGGCGTCGGTATCGGTGGTGACGACGAACTGGACGACTGCGAGTTCCGCCTGTCCCACCCTGGCGTTGTACCGGATGTCGGTGCCGTGCAGCTCTTCCAGCAGCACGTTCTGCAGTTTCAGGCGGTTCTGCGTTGTCCAGCGATCGCGGGCCAAGAACACCAGCACGGCGACAAACCGGCCGAACGGGTCGGGCTGCAGGAAGGCGCGCAGCCGCCGTCGACTGGAACCGTGCAGCACTTCGGCGACCAGCCGGCCGACCTGCTCGGGCTCGGCCCAGAACAGTTCGGCGCGCGGGTATCCAGACAACAGGTCGATGGCTCGCTGACCGGTGTAGGAGTCGGCGTCGGCGCCGAGAGCATCCAGCACATCCGCCAGCGTTCTGCGCAGCAGCGGCACCGTCGACAGGTCGGCGTTGATGGCTCGCGGCAGCAGTACCCCGAGGAGCCGGTGGACCGAACCGGGTTGCCGGACCGAGATCGACAGCGGGGTGACAGCCGAGGTGATCACCGCGTTCCGAATTGCCTGAGTGATGGTCAACAACCGATCGTCCGGCGGAACGGGTGTCACCGATTCATCGTCGAAGGCGCTCGCGCTCGGCGAGTTCGCCCGATAGACGCCCAGACCGGCTCCGCGCTCCGTCGCCCGACCCGATGCCCCGACCTCGCCCGGGTCGCGCCGGTAGCCGATCAGCACCATGTTTCCGTCGGCCAGCCAGTCGAGCAGGTCGGCAGTCTCGGAGCGATCCTCAGCGCCGGGGCCGGGCGCCTGCGAAGAAGTCGTTGCGGACGCCCGCACGGCGGTCGCCACCTCCCGGACCGCGGCTGTCATCGCGATGGCGTCCTCGGCGATCGCCCGCACGTCGTCCAGCGCATCGATGATCCGCTGCTCGATCGCCTCGGCTCGTTCGGCGTCCGACAGCCGGTCTATCAGCACGTGCATCCAGGACTCCTTGATGCAGTCCTGAGCGGCAGAGTTCTTCCGTCCGCCGATGGCGTGGGTCCCGCCGCGCACATCGAGCAGCTCACCGCCGGCATCCCGCAGCACCAGCAGGATCGGATGCTGCACCCGGAACACCCGGACCCCGGCTTCGGACAGCGCTCCGACAACGGCGTCGACCAGGTGGGGCATGTCGTCGTTGACGATGTCGACGACCGTGACGTTCTGCGAATCCTCCGAGCGGGTCCGGGGGTTGAACACCCGAACCTTGCTGGTGCCGGCCCGGCGATGCCGGCCGAGGCGGATGTGGGTGTCGACGATGGCGCCCGCTTCGTCGGCGGACGTCGGCAGGTCCTCTTCTGGCAGGTGGCGGAAGTACTCTTCGATCAACGCAGCCCTCTTGGGGTCTGCGGCTGCTGCGTCCGCGACAGCTGGTGGCGTTGCGGTCTGGGTCATCGAACTTCCCCTGTCGACGGCGCTCCGTTGCGCCGAGGTGGTTGTCAGCGAGCTTAGCCGGGCCGACCCGTGTCCGGTTTACCCAGCGGCCGGGGTCGTCGTGAAGTCGACCGGCCCGACCCTGGCCGAGGGCTGGGCGGCCCCTCAAGTTCCGGCAACGCGGTAGCCATCCCACGGTCGCCATCCCCATGCCACCGGGTCCGGTCCGGGAACGCTCAGTCGCGGGTCAGCTTGCGGTGGGTGACGCGATGTGGCTTGGCCGCGTCCGGGCCCATCCTGGCCACCTTGTTCTTCTCGTAGTCGGAGAAATTGCCCTCGAAGAAGAACCACCGGGACTCGTCGTCGTCGGCGCCCTCCCAGGCCAGGATGTGCGTGCAGGTCCGATCCAGGAACCAGCGGTCGTGGGAGATCACCACGGCGCAGCCGGGGAAGTTCTCCAACGCGTTCTCCAACGAACCCAACGTCTCCACGTCGAGGTCGTTGGTCGGTTCGTCGAGCAGGATCAGATTGCCGCCTTCCTTGAGGGTGAGCGCCAGGTTCAGCCGGTTCCGCTCACCGCCGGACAGCACTCCGGTCGGCTTCTGCTGATCGGGGCCTTTGAATCCGAATGCGGAGACATATGCCCTCGACGGCATCTCGACATGGCCGACCTTGATGTGGTCCAGCCCATCGGACACCGTCTCCCAGAGGTTCTTCTTCGGGTCGAGCAGGCCCGACCGGTTCTGATCGACGTAGCTGAGCTTCACCGTCTCACCGATCTTGACCGTCCCGGCGTCCGGTTCCTCCAGTCCGATGATCGTCTTGAACAACGTGGTCTTGCCGACACCGTTGGGGCCGATCACACCGACGATGCCGTTGCGCGGCAAGGTGAAGCTGAGCCCGTCGATCAGTACCCGATCGCCGAAACCCTTCCTCAGGGAGTCGACCTGCACCACGATGCTGCCCAGGCGCGGCCCCGGCGGGATCTGGATCTCCTCGAAGTCGAGTTTGCGGGTGCGTTCGGCCTCGGTGGCCATCTCTTCGTAGCGCTCCAGCCGCGCCTTCGACTTGGCCTGCCTGGCCTTGGCGCCGGACCGGACCCAGGCCAGCTCCTCCCTGAGCCTCTTGGAGAGCTTGGCGTCCTTGCGGCCCTGGACCTCCATCCGGTCCGCCTTCTTCTCCAGATAGGTCGAGTAGTTGCCTTCGTAGGGGATCAGCCGTCCACGATCCACCTCGGCGATCCATTGGGCCACGTTGTCCAGGAAGTAGCGGTCGTGGGTGACGGCCAGGACGGCGCCCGGGTAGCCGGCCAGGAACTGCTCCAGCCACATCACGGACTCGGCGTCCAGATGGTTGGTGGGCTCGTCGAGCAAGAGCAGGTCGGGGGCGCTGAGGAGCAACCGGCACAGCGCAACCCGGCGGCGTTCACCACCGGACAGGATGTCCACCGGGGAATCCGGTGGCGGGCAGCGTAGGGCGTCCATCGCCTGGTCTAGGCGGGAGTCCAGGTCCCAGGCGTTGGCGTGGTCCAGCTCCTCGGAGAGCCCGCCCATCTCCTCCAGCAGTTCCTCGGTGTAGCCGGTCTCCATCTCGGCCAGCACGTCGTTGTAGCGGGCGAGCTTGGCGTACAGCTCTCCGAAGGCACCCTGGATGTTCTCCAGAACGGTCTTGTCCTCTTCGAGTATTGGCTCCTGCATCAGGATGCCGACGCTGAATCCGGGAGTGAGGAACGCTTCGCCGTTGGACGGCGTGTCCAGCCCGGCCATGATCTTCAAGATCGTGGACTTGCCGGCACCATTGGGTCCGACCACGCCGATCTTCGCACCAGGGAAGAACGACATCGAGACGTCGTCCAGGATGAGCTTGTCGCCCACCGCCTTGCGGGCCTTCTTCATGGTGTAGATGAACTCGGGCACGGGTGTGGCTCAACTTCCTCTGGTGGCGGCGTTCGATCGCCCCCAGTCTGCCTCACCACCAAGGCTCCCCCGAGCCGCCCGGCGCGGCCGCCCGACGGCGCCGGCACCGCGACTCGGACCGGCACCGCGACTACGGACTGGCACCGCGACGCGGACCGGCACCGGCACCGGCACCGGCACC
>JAABUT010001941.1_pt1 | contig 21552 bp, 22 predicted proteins | sample 5559281 | NCBI WGS metagenome assembly JAABUT01 (sample SAMN10711880, study PRJNA513359) | rock metagenome | isolation source: Antarctica rocks | place: Antarctica: Victoria Land, Ricker Hills nord | collected 2016-01-04
ACGGCACTCGGCCACCATCCGGACCGCCCGCTCACGCAACTCCGGCGGGTACTTCCTCGACGTCGCAGATGACATAGACCCATCCTCCTCAAAGGATCGAGCCTCCGGACACGCCGTCAGGATTCAGCGGGACGGCTAGACCTAGCGCGGGGCTCGATAGAGCGACGCGTTTGGCGGGGTTTGGCTTCGCACCGAGCGCAGCCTTCTTGCGATCTCGTGACGCCACGCGGCTATTGCTCGGACCCGAGCAGTCCCTCATAGAACTCGCGCATGATGGCCTTATCTATGACCGCGGTTGAGCCGGCGCCTGGTGGGGTGTCGCCCCGCGCCTCACGCCACGGCGCCTCGCGATGGGTCATCTCGCTCAGCTCGAAGGCCCGCAGCTTTGCGTAGCTCGCCAAAACAATCTCGACGGAATCGCGCTGGTCGTCGTTCAGGGCCGACGGGTCGCCTCCTACCGATCCGGGAGACACGGTGTATAGACCTCGGTGCTGGTCGTAGAGGCGGCGGCTGACCGGCCCGTTTGCCCATGCCTGGAAGTCTTCATCGAACAGAGGCTGTTCGTCCCAGACGAGGTGCCAAGCTTGCGCGTAGTAACACAGCTTTTGAAGCTTCATCGTGGACATCGCACCGTGCCGCTGCAGGATGTACTCCGCGACGTCTAGGACGGTTGCCATCTCATTGCCTTCCAACTTCAGCCTTGCTCGGCCTGCTGCGGGGGTTGTCCATCTGGCAGGACACTCCCACCTTCTGTCTGCCTCAGTGTGACATTACCCCCCGACACGTCAAAGAAAATCGCCAAGTGGGTGGAAAGCGGACCTCGGCTTACCGCGGCTACGGCACCGCGATGGGTTCAGCAGCCAAGCAACGACATGAGCGCCAGACTTCTCTACTATTCGAACGTGCGTTCGGAGTGGCTGCCCAACATCTGCACCAACGGGCACCGGCTCGTCCCGCCGAACGCGCCCATCGTCGGCTGGTCACCATGTTGATGATGTCCGGGTCCCGGAGATCATCAACACGACCGGGGCGGCGCGCTGTTTCGTGCCAACGGCGGATCTCCCCGACTTCTTGTCCGTTGCGGATGGCGACACCGATGCCACGCTCGGCACGGCGGACCATCTCCAACGCGTCGGCAGTTCGATGGGCTGCTCGTCCAGCTTGACGAGCTTCACGGTCCGCGCGGTCTGCGTCCGACCCCATCGAGCCGATGGGGTCGGTAGTACCGACATCATCCCGCGGTGCTGACCTGACGAGGCTGACCTCAGTAGTGCTTAGGTCAGCCTCGTCGAGGGTATTCACGGACATGCTCGGATTGGTGAGGCCGAGGATCGCGGCGAACATCCCCGGCTCAGAGATCACGGTCATTTCCTGCTCGCCACCAAGGGTGTCCACGGCCACGGACACCCTTTCGTCGTCATCGACCTAGAGCAGGGCGGTCGCGGTTCACGCTAGTCGCCGTCGACGGTCTCAGCCCCGCACTCCTCGCAGGCCCGCACGCGGTGGCGGGTGAGCCCGGTCCAGCCGACGGTGAACGCTCCCGCCGGCCACGGGTGCCCGTTCGGGCACTGCCGCGGTCGGGCTTCCTCCCACTGCCAAACAGGGCGCTGGAACAGCTCGCCGACCCGCGTGGCCGGATGTCGAGCCGACGCGCCGGGAACATGCTCATGGCTGGTGCTTCTCGCCTCTTAGCGGCCATAGGCAAACGATAGACCTAGGACGGGCGGAACGCCCGATCCCACCGGGCGCGACGTCATGGGTCCGGGTCGGGTGGCATCCTGCGGCTGTTCGCGAGCGTGGTCAGCTCGCCGGGCGCATTCACGGGCCGGCTGTTGCTGACGCCAGCTCAAGGGCTCAAGCCTCTTGCTTGGGACGCACATCGGCGCGGCTGCGCCAGCCGTCCCTGGACCGGAACTCGTCTTCGCGAGCGGCGATGATGACTGCAAGGTCTTCAGGGGTGAAGCGGCAGTCGCGCACGGTCTTCCGGTATAGATGCGCACGTCGCTGGATCATCTTCTGCACCGATGAGCTGACCATTGGGCGTTCACCACTTCGCTAGATCTCCTGCGCGGGGTCGCCCTCACCAGGCCCTGCTCCAGTCAGGCCCATGGTCAAGGCGTGCTTCACCTCTGAGTCCGCCCGTGATCCTCAGTGATGAAGTAACACGAACCTTACATGTGGGCTGCCGGAACCGCAGTGTGGTCTCAGCCACTACACACCGACGGCAGCAAGGACGCGACGAGGTGGAAGTAGCCCAGCTACCAGACTTCAGGCGGAATAGGAAGTGTTGTCACGTATCGAGCCGTAGGTTGCCTCGCCCACCCAATGGCAGTAAAGGTTGGCTGACTGGATCGACAGGCGACGGTTGTGTTGACCGGCGCAGGACCACGCGGCGACCTCTGCACGGGGTTTGCCGCGCGAGCGGGTGAGGTCTGCGACGAACTCAAGGGACGGCTTCAGGTCCGTATCGCCAGAGAACATGATGCCGACGTCGTACTGACCGCGTAATGCCATGATCGCGAAGTCCATGCTCATCGCGACATCGATGCCCTTCTCCCGCGGACGCTCGCCCGCAAGGTGGTCATTGGGCCACCCTTGGGGGTACTGGAGGAGGCGGTCAACCACGGTGACCTTGGAGCTGCTGCCAGTCCAGACACTGATCTGACGCCTGGCTGCGGCATAACCCTTGGGGTCGCGCTGGTTCGAAGCCACGCCTCGGTAAATACGGATCTCCGCAAGCTGTCGGTCGTACGGACTGTCCGCTGCGAGGTGCTCACCAAGGGCTATCGGGCTCACCTGCCCGCACCAGTGAGGGTCCGCCTCGTGGGTGTGGAAGGTGCGTCGAGCGCTGCGGTACATGTTCTGATAGTCAACAAAAACGACAACGCGGTCTGGCACGTGCCCCCCCCCGGTAAGTAATAATCCCCGCCAGTGCAGGCCGGAGCCTGGACGACGGGGAGGAGTGAGATGAGCGTAGCCGAGCGCCATACCAACGCGCAAGCGGCGGCGGTAGTCGTCGGAGAGACGTGGCAACTCGTGGCCCTGCTCACGCCCAGCGCTTGCTGGCGTTCAGCGTAGGAACGCGCGTCTCCGCGGCGCGCCAGCAACGCTGAACGCGCGTGTTCGTCTGCCAAGATCGCAGGCCATCCCCCCGTGTGTTGACGGGCGAGGCGCTTCGCGTCCGGCTATATCAGGGGAGGCATGTGTCGGTCAGGATTGAGCAGCCTCCCGGAGTCCGAGCGCGGTACTGACCCGCTGGAAGTAGTCGTCGGCATCCTCGACTGGCTGGTAAGGCAAGTCGCTGTCCAACCCCTGAAGCTTGACCGCAGATCACTTTTCGGGGCGAGGAAGTGCCGTCGCTCGGCGCACCCAGAAGCCGACTGCCGCAGCGGCAAGGCAGACGGGACTGATCAGGTCGGCGGCGGTCAGCCCGTACCCCGGTGCGGCGACCCACAGAATCGGGCCTTCGAGGGGCCTGTTGATGACTAGCCACAGGGCGGCGAGGGCGGCCACGCCGAGCAGCCACGCCACACGGAGGGGCGTCGAACACACAATCACGGTCGCCGCGAGGAGTAGGACGAGTACGGCGCCAGCCAAGATCACCAGAGAACTGTAACTCGGGGCTACCAAGCCGCACGAATCCCTGCTGGTCAGTGCTCATCGCGCCGAACCGCCTTCTGCCCGCAGCGCGGGGCGGTGAGCCGGCCAGATCGTGAACTGGTCGCGCTCGGGCACGTCGTGCTGCTCCAACCACTCCGCCCGGTGTCCGCCATGGTGGCGCCTCGCCAGGCGCTCTAGGAGAAACTCGCAGTCGGCGAATCCGCGCCACTGGCGTGTCCTGCCGCTGGGCAGTCCGGGGTGAAGCTGTGCGATTGGATCTCGTCTGCGCTAACCCAGTCCTCGACGTAGCAGACGCGCGTGTCGGTCGGCGGTATCAGCTCGCCGGCCTCCACTTGCCGTGCACGCCTACGCACCAGCGGGCACCGCAGACAGTGGGCGCGCCCTGTACGGCGCGCGAGAGGCCCCGCGGCGCTGTGGGCGGCGGCTCTCAGCCTCGCCGCTGGGCATCCGCAGCGACGCCAGCAACCGGGACAACACGATCGCCTGCTGCCGTGCCGGTCAACATGACGGCCCACGGTCTGTCGCAACGGGGACCACTTCGTCGCCGGTCACTTCGTAGACGCCCTCGTCGCCCTCGAACTGCGCAGCAACCCGAGGTAGCGCCGGGTAGAGCGCCAGCCAGCACTCGACGCCGTCCACGATCACGGCACCCGTCCGGGCGGCCTCGGCGTAGGTGCCGATCGCCTGTCCCGACCAGTGAGCGTCCAGCTTCTCCCACCGTGAGGCGAGTGCGTCAGTGAGCCCCGGCACCCGGAAACCGAACCGGCCGGCGGTCGCGCGACGCGCCATCAGCCAGCACCGCCGATGCCGGTGACGGAGCCGTGGTGCCGACTGTTCGCAGCACCGCGCGCCATACCGGGGGTAGTCCGCGCGCCCTTGCCCGGCCCGGCTGCGGCCAACGGATCTTCCATCTCGATCTTGTCCAACAGCGCCGCGATCGTCGTCCGTGAGCGGCGAGCCTCACCGATCAGCGGGTGCGCCACTTCCTGCCCCTGCGACCCGCGCACCATCAGCGAAGCACCGTCCAGTGCCGCCTCGATAATGGCCAGTTGGTCGGTCTCACGGCACGCCAGCGTCAACAAAACAGCCTCCCTGGCGTCCAAAACGAGCCCATCTTGGGCCACCTGGCCGGCGATCTCCCGCCACAGAGCACGGCCAGAAGTCCCTAGAACACTGGGAAATTTGGGGATCTTGACGTCTGCCACGGGCGTTCCTCCAGTCCGAAAAAATGAGCGGCGCGGTTCTCGCATGAAAATGGGGGGGTGCTATACGGGGCGGTCTGGCGCCATACCGTGCCCAGGGTATGCCCCCCACCCGGGTACGGGGTCAGTCAGGCTGACGTCATCGCCACAGCAGTTCGGCGCCGCCGGTCATGCGCTGCTGCGTCTCGACTGCGGCGAGCTTCTGCTCATCGGTGGCCCAGTCGACGCTGGCGAGGATGCGCGCGGCTTCCTTCGGCGGGTAGTAGAAACAGATCCGCGAGAGCTGACCCTCGGCGCTGGTTGTCTCGTCTCGTGCTGACGGGTTTGCTGGTGCCCAGCGGTGGGCGGTCACGAGTCCGCCAGTGCCGTGAGCTGGCCGTCGCTGAGTCCGGCCAGCTCACCGGGTCTCGGCACGGCGAACTCGAACAGTGTTGCGGCTCCGGCAGGCCTGCCGAGTTCGGTCAACTGCTGCCATGCCGCGGCCTTGTCGGGCCGGTCGGCGAGGTACTGCTCGCTGACCGACGGCCAGCCGGTGAAGCTGGTGAGCGCCTGGTTTCCGATCGCGCGGGCCAGCAGTTCATCGCCGACGTTGTTCGCGGTGTCGAGCAAGCCGAGCGCTTCGCTCTCGGTGCTGAGCGCGGCCGCGCGTTGCTGTGCGTCGCGGAAGGACTGCTGTGTGGCGGTCTGTTCGGCCGGGGTCATCCGCTTGGTCAGATCATCGATCCCGTACACCGCGCGCTTGGCCGCTGCCAAGGTCACGGCGGTCTCCACACCGGCGTTGCCGGCGAGGGTGTCGATGGTGGCTTTCGAGTTCATGTAGGCCTTCGCCAGCCCGCGTTGCATCGCGGTCGGGGTCAGGTCGGTGTTCGCTCTGATCGCGGCGTAGGACGATTCGGCACTGGCGCGTGCCCGGTCGGCTGGCCGATCCCAGGTGGCTGGTTCGGCGGGGCGGTTGTCACTGCGAAGAATAACGGTCATGCGGTTCTCCCTAGGTTGCTGCGAGGTTGGTAGCGCGCCACGTCGTCGCGGGCGATGAGCCAGCGGCCACCGACGCGGTTTGCTGGTAGTCGACCCTCGGCTATAGCCCGGCGCACCGCCCTGCTCGTAACTCCAAGCAGGGCGGCGGCCTGGACCGTTTCCAGGGGCAACTCCAATGTTGGCACCGGTTCCGCGAGAACCGGGGCCGAAGTTCCGTGGTCGGAACCGGGGGCGGAACCGAAACCCGGATCGAGCGAAGCTGCGTAGCGAATCACGTTTAAAACATGGTCCAGTCCCGGGTCTTGTCCGCGTGCGGCGATGCGCCGTACGGCGAGGTTCGTCGACCGCTCCAACCACGCAGCCGCCCACGGCGGCAGCACTGCGCAGTCACCGACCAAGAGCGGCGGCGGGATTTGCCTGCGAGGCCCGGTCATTCGGCGCCCCGTTCACGCTGGCGGGTGCAGCACGCCCAGCAGACCGAGCGGATCATCCGCCGCACACGGTGGCAGCCAGCACAGCGGCGGCGCGGGTGGGTCCTGCGCGGCATCAGGCGGCTCCATCTTGGCCAGTTGACCCGTAGCGCCAGCTTCCGTCTGCCAGCACCTCGGGGGTCGCGGCCGTGATTGCCTGTTCCACCAGGGCAATCAACGCCTCAGCGCTTCGGACGCTCATCACGAAGTCGCCGACCGACACGGACCCGTCAGCGGCTTCGCTGAAGAACGCGGTGACGGGCAGGTCGCGGAACTCGTCGGACGCGTACAGCACGTCGGCGAGTTCGGCGCGGTACAGCTCCACGCGGCTGGGATCGTCATTGTTGCGGAACGGAAAGGGAAGGATGGTCACGCTGATCTCCTACGTTTGATTGTGGTTGGTGAGGCAGCAGCGAGGGGCGAGTGAGTTGTCAGCTCGTCGTCGCTGCCGTCTGTAGATCTCGCCGTGGTCAGGTGACGCGCGGCTGTCGTCGTGGTGCGGTTGGTTTGGCGTGTCCCTAAAGACACGCGCCCGCGCGCGCCCGTATTGGGTACCCGCTCACCCGCACCCTTTCCGGTCCGATCCGGCTCCGGAAAGGGTGCGGATTTAGGTACCCGCTCACCCGCACCCTTTCCGATGATTGGGTGCTGTGCAGCCGCACCCTTTCCTGTTGGCAGGTAGGCCATGTACTCCGATGTCCGGCCGCGGTATCCGCCGCCTGCTCGGTCGAGCAGCCCGGCGGTGACAGCCTCGGCGATCCGTTCGGAGATGCGCCGCTCGTGCTTGCCGAGGATCGCCGCCAGCGACTCGCGAGGAACCGAGACGGTGCCCTTATCAGTCATCGTCATGGCCAAGGTGAGCAGTAGTACCCGGCAGGCGTCGCCGATGTAGTGCGCCTTCAGCACCTCGGCGATCCACCGGTCCCGGAAGCCGTCCCTGGCACTCACCGGTCATCGCGCCGCACCAGCTCAACCCGCTGGCGCCGCAGCTCGGCGTGGGCTTGGACGTCGTCGGCGTACCTCGCGGGAAAGCACATCAGCTTTGTCGAGCGGTCGCGCATGCTGCTAACGCCCAAGCGGTCGAGGGTCGCGCGGACGGTCGGCCAGCCCGACGTGACGACGGCGGTGTTGCTGCCAACCTCGATCACGACCTCAGCCGTCGCTGGCATTGTGCGGGACTCGTTGTTCCGGTCGTACTTTGCTGTCACCGTCTTTCGGATTGCGTGGAGGTCCATGTAGTACTTCCGGGCGGCGATGAGGACGGCCTCGATGTCCTGCTCGATCACCTCGACGGACCGGTTGGTGTAGATCTCCGCCAACTCGGTCGCCAAGATTCGGACGGGGTCAACGACCTCGCGCCGCTGTCGCAGGGTCTCCACCAGTTCGGCCACCGCCGTTGCCGCGATCAGGGACAACTCCTTGGCCTCCGGGACGCGCAGCCTGTCCATGCTGGTCAGCCGTCGGGTTTCCATCTGCAGATCCGTGAGCGCCGCATCGAAGCCGTCGAGCGTGTCGTCATCATCCTCATCGGGCGCAGGCGCAGGTGCAGGTCGAGATGGAGATCCAGGCCCTGCTGGCGTCGGCCTTGATGGCCGTGGGGCCACCATCTCGTTCCTGAAGTGCTTGATCGCCGTAGCCGTGGGCCTGCCGACCGGATTGTTTTCCGCTGCGGCGACCATGACGTCGGCGGCGGTGGATAGGTCCAAGCCGGCGAGTGCGCGAGCTTGGCGCTCGTTGGTCGGCACCGGAATGTCTTCCATGGAAGACAACGCCGTCGCCGTTTCGGCCGAACTGATTAGCCCGTACGCACGAGGCCGACTGATCCCGAACCGGTCCTTGACGTAGGCCTCGAAGGTCGCGTGCGTCGCCCGGTAAAGCTTGGCGGCCTGAATCCCGGCGAGGGCGGTGCCGACCTCGACGAAGGTCTGCAAACCCGCCTCGACGACGCGCTCCAGCTCCGACAACCTCGTCTCGTCCATCGTCGTCAACGGGACGGCCGTGATGTCGGCGGTCATGCCGCTCTCCGACGGATCGCCAGGACCTGCTCGATCTCTTCTGGCGCCCACCCGCTTCTGTATAGGTGGCGCGCATGGTCGCGCAGCTCGCTGGCGGTCAAGCCGAACGTCGCCGGCCGACCAGCTTCTCCATCATGCTCTCCTGGCCCATCGAGAAGATGGTCGCGGCGACCGGCTGCGATGTACTTGTGCCTTGGCCTTCGCATCCGGCGAAATTCGGAGATCGGCATCGGGTGGCGTGGCAGGATGGTGGAGAGGTCTGGCTGCGCGATAGGATCTTCGGTGTCGGTGTCGACCATGGCGGTGGTCTCCAATCGTGGAATAGCACAAGGCCCAGGACTAAGAGCCCTGGGCCTTGTGTCGTTGGAAGTGGTTGCTTACAACCGGGTAAGCGATGCTCGCCCTGATGGTCGAGGGGTAGCCGTTCTGGCCCATGCGGCCCGTGGCTGGATGCTGAGCTGATCCAGCACCTTGGCTGCGCTGCGTGCCACGCTGAGACCCTTGTTGGGCGGAACGGCGAGCACTGCGGATATCTCTGCCTGTAGACGGACACGGACTCGGCTCGCCTGTCCAGGTCGATCGTGTATGTCGACCATCGTGGCGGCGCTGCAGGCGTCATCGAGCGCAAGTTCGCCGTAGCCGGTGATCGTGAGATGCGTCAGGCTGCGGATTGGGCGCCTTCCAGCCAGGCGGCGACGTCGCTCCGCTTGTAGAGCACCTGCCGCCCGCCCGGAAGGCGGAAGGACTTGGGTCCTCGGCCGACATGCCGCCAGAACCTCACGGTCTCGCTCGGCACGCGGACCAGTTCCGCGACCTCGGCTGTAGTCATGTATTCCGGTTCGCTCATGATGGTCTCCTTTCGGTGAATTGTTCAAGTTGAGTGCCCTTCTAGTTAGGGGTCTCGGCCTGGTGCTGGGTCCATGCTTCCCAGTGGCTGCCACACCGTTTGCGCTGACTTTGCGGTGTCAGCGTTGACACTACGGGACCAAGTGGTAGGGTTCTCCGTAATCACCTTGGAAGCCTAAATTACGGAGCGGCATGACAGCCTGGAGCCGGAAAAAGACCACCTACGGCGAGGTCGCCTACGACATCGCCGATCGGGTGCTGGTGAACGGCCGACTCTTGTTTCGAACCATGGAGGTCGTATTCGAGAGCACCGACGGCGATCCGTCTCTGACGATGCGCCTTGAGGTCCGGGATGACCGGCCGCAGTGCCGAAGTCTCTGCATCACCGCCCGGGACGACGGCAGGGAAGTCTCACCCTTGGATATCGCCGCAGTCGATCTGCCGACATGGGTGGAAAGCCTCTTCACGGCAGAATCAGTTCCGGCCTTCCGCGATGAGAACGGCGTTATCTGGCTCGGTCGCGAAGATCTACACAGCGCGGGGCCTGCTGGCGACGAGGCTTGGCGGAAGGCAATGAAGCCCATCAGAGAAGCACGACGGCGCCGAGGTCCACGCAAGCTGGATGACGCCCACTATAGAAAAGTGGCAGAGGTTTACCGCGAGCACGTGGACCGCAGCCCGACGAAGGCGGTCGCTGAGATCTTCGGCATTGAGCGGAGCATGGCTGAGAAGTACGTCCGAGGTGCACGTGACCGTAAGTTTCTCGGGCCAGCGCAACGGGGCAAGGCTGGGGAGCACTGATGGCGAGCATTGCTAAGCGTCCGGACGGCCAGTGGAGAGCACGCTACCGAGACTCGGCAGGCAAGGAGCACTCGCGCCACTTCGCCCGGAAGATCGACGCGCAGCAGTGGCTCGACTCGGTTACGACGTCAGTACGGACGGGAATGTACGTCGACCCCAAAGCCGGCCAGATGACCGTGGGCGAATGGGCGCAGCGCTGGTTCGCCACGAAGGCCGATCTCAAGGCGACGACCAAGCGGACCTACGAGGGTTTGATGCGGACGCACATCCTGCCGGATTGGGCGACGGTCAAGCTGTCCGACGTAACGCATGAAGCCGTGGCTGCGTGGACTGCTGGCCTGAGCGGGAAGGGCCTCTCGGCGTCAACGGTGCGTCAGACACATCGAGTGCTGTCGCTGGTTCTTGCGCTCGCGGTGAAGGACGGCCGACTGGCCCGGAACGCTGCGGACGGCGTACCGCTCCCTCGCGCGGCAAAGGCGGACCACGTCTATCTGACGCACGCGCAGCTCGCCGACCTCGCCGACGCGGCCGGCGACGCTCGGACTGTGATCCTCTTCTTGGGCTACACGGGGGTGCGCTATGGCGAGATGGCCGCACTGCGGGTGCGTCGCCTCGACCTGCTGCGACGCCGGGCGGACATCGCCGAGGCTGTCGCCGACGTCAACGGCCGGGCGGTGTTCGACACGCCCAAGACGCACACCCGACGCGCCGTTCCGATCCCGCGCTCGCTCATTGACGAGCTAGCCGCGCTCGTGGCGGGGAAAGGGCCGGACGACTTCGTGTTCTCCGCTCAGAAGGGCGGCGTGCTGCATCTCCGCAACTTCCGGCGGTCGACGTTCGACCCAGCGGTCAGGGCCGCGAGGTTGGACGGCCTGACGCCGCATGCCCTTCGTCACACAGCGGCATCCCTTGCCATTGCCTCAGGCGCCAATGTGAAGGTCGTGCAGCGCATGCTCGGGCACCGGTCAGCCACGATGACGTTGGATCTTTACGGCCATCTCATGCCTGACCAACTCGATGAGGTGGCGGATGCGATGGACTCCGCGCGGGCTGCTGCGGACTCCTTGCGGACCAAGGGCGACGTGATTTTGATGCAGCACGGCCCCCGGAAGGCTGTGGGCCAATGAATCCGGGAGCCGTGCTCGGTGCGCCGCGAGGGACTTGAACCCCCAACCCGCTGATTAAGAGTCAGCTGCTCTGCCAGTTGAGCTAGCGGCGCCTGTTCAGTTGCTGCGCCCGGTCTTGCTGAGCACGAGTCGAAACCTTACCAGACCGGCCACCCTAGCCCAGACAACCGGGTGTCGGCGTTGACCCTCGTTCGGCCACTGTGGTTGGGTTGGCCAGACGGCAGTGAAGGAAGTCCGGTGGAAATCCGGCGCGGTCCCGCCACTGTTACCGAGGAGCAAGCCCCGACACACCACGGCCGCAAGGCTGGAAGGTGGGGTGAGCGACGCGCCGCCCAGCGGCCGGAATCGGGAGCCAGGATACTTCGGCCGTCGGCAGTGGCCCCAGGGCGTGGATACCCGACGGAGGTAAGTGGAATGACCGTGCATGAACCCGGCAGTCGAACGTCGCACGCGCGATCGCTGACCCGCCACTAGATGTCGCGGTTACCTGTCGCGGCCGGCCTGCTGCTCGGCGTCCTCGCCGATGAGCTGTTCGCCGATCCCGCCCGCGCCCATCCGGTGGCCGCCTTCGGCTCGTTCGCCTCCGCGCTCGAGCGGAACCTGTATGCCGACAGCCGCCTCAACGGCACCGTCTTCACCGCGCTCTGCATGCTGCCGCTCACCGCCGCCGCCGCCGCGGCCGAACGCCGACTGCGCCACCATCCTGCCGTCCGTACGCTCGCCATCGCCACGGCCACCTGGGCAGTCGTCGGCGGCGCCAGCCTGCGGCGCATCGGCTCCAGCCTCGCGCGCCACCTGGACGATGGGAACACCGAGGCGGCGCGGGCGCTCGTGCCCAGCCTGTGCGGCCGAGACCCCGACCAGCTCGACGCGGCCGGAATGGCGCGGGCCACGGTCGAGTCGATCGCCGAGAACACCTCCGACTCAGTCGTGGCGCCGCTGTTTTGGGGAGCGGTCGCCGGCCTGCCCGGCCTGCTCGGTTACCGCGCGGTCAACACCCTGGACGCCATGGTCGGCCACCGCTCGCCCCGCTACGCCCGCTTCGGTACCGCCGCTGCGCGCCTGGACGACCTGCTCAACCTCGCCCCGGCCCGGCTTTCCGCACTGCTCACCCTGGCCGGCGCGCGCACAGTCCATGGCTCGGCACGCGGCGGCTGGAGTGCGTGGCGAGCCGACGCCAGCCGGCACCCCAGCCCGAACGCCGGTCACTGCGAGGCCGCGATGGCGGGCGTGCTCGGCGTTCGGCTCGGGGGCCGCACCGCCTACCGGGGCCATGTCGAGGAGCGCCCGACGCTCGGTTTCGGCCGCGAGCCGGACCCGCAGGACATCGGCAACGCCGTCCGGCTCAGCCATGTCGTGCAGAGCGCCGCTGTAGCGGTACTCAGCGCAGGGCTCGTGCTGACACGGGCACGTCGGTGAAGGGCTCGCTGCTGGTCGCTGGTGCCAGCTCGGACGCGGGCAAGAGCCTGCTCGCCGCCGGAATCTGCCGCTGGCTGGCGCGCCAGGGAGTGTCCGTTGCGCCGTTCAAGGCCCAGAACATGTCGAACAACTCCGCGGTCACGGCCGACGGTGGCGAGATCGGCCGCGCCCAGGCCCTGCAGGCGCGGGCGTGCGGCATTGAGGCGTCGGTGCTGATGAACCCGGTGCTGCTCAAGCCGGGCAGCGACCGGCAATCCCACGTCCTGCTGCACGGCAAGCCCTACGCCCAGGCCAACGCCCTGGGCTACCGCGAGCTCAAGACCGCGCTGCGCGAGCAGGTACTGGCCAGCTACGACACGCTGCGCTCCCGGTATGACGTGGTGGTGTGCGAGGGTGCCGGCAGCCCCGCCGAGATCAACCTGCGCGCGGGCGACCTCGCCAACATGTGGCTCGCCGACCAGCGCGACCTGCCCACCCTGGTGGTCGGTGACATCGACCGCGGCGGCCTGTTCGCCGCGCTCTACGGCACCCTCGCCCTGCTCGACGCCCGGGACCAGTCGCTGGTGGCCGGCTTCGTCGTCAACAAGTTCCGGGGGGACGACCGGCTGCTCGCGCCGGGGCTGGACATGCTCCGCGAGCTGACCGGGCGCCCCGTGCTGGGTGTGCTGCCGTGGCTGCCGGACCTGGATCTGGACGCCGAGGACTCGCTGTCGCTGCCCTGGGCCATCGATGGTGGCAAGCCGGTAGGCGCCGACGTCCTGCGGGTGGCCGCGATCAGGCTGCCCCGGACGTCCAACTCCACCGACGTCGACGCCCTCGGGCGCGAGCCGGGTGTGCTGGTGCACTGGACGACCTCGTCGGCCGACGTGGCCGAGGCCGACCTCGCGGTGCTGCCGGGCAGCCGCGCGACGGTGAGCGACCTGGCGTGGCTACGTGAGCAGGGGCTGGACCAGGCGCTGCTGCGACGCGGGGTGCTCGGCCGTCCGGTGCTCGGCATCTGTGGCGGCTACCAGATGCTCGCCGAGACGATCACCGATGAGGTGGAATCCGGGGCGGGCATCGTGCCCGGTCTGGGGATGCTGCCGGTGGCGGTGCGGTTCCAGGCCGACAAGGTGCTCGGGCGTCCCACCGGAACCGCCTTCGGACAGCCGGTAAGCACCGCGTACGAGATCCACCACGGCATCGCCACCCTGACCGCGACCGGGCAGGCCGAACCCTTCCTGGACGGCTACCATAGCGGCGGCGTGTGGGGCACCACCTGGCACGGCGCCTTCGACAGCGACGGTTTCCGCAGGGCGTTCCTGACCCGGGCGGCCTCGGCGGCGGGACGGGACTTCACCGTCGCGCCCGACACCGAGGTCGCCGCCGTCACGGAACGGCAGCTCGACCGGCTCGCCGATGCCGTACGGGAGCACCTGGACACCGAGGCCCTGACCCGCCTGATCACGTCCGGCGCCCCGCCGGGACTGCCGCGGATTGCCACCCCACTGACCATGCCGAAGCCGACGCAGACCGCATCAGACCAGCCAGGAGAGCCCGCCTCATGACCATCCCCCAGGATCTCAAGGGGTACCCGTTCTCGGCCGTCCTCGGCGCGGACGACATGCGGCTCGCCCTGCTGTTGAACGCGGTGTCCCCGGCGATCGGCGGCGTGCTGGTGCGGGGCGAGAAGGGGACCGCCAAGTCGACAGCGGTCCGCGGGCTGGCCGCGCTGCTCCCTGACCTCGCGGTGGTCGAGGGCTGCCGGTTCGGCTGTGATCCGGCCGCGCCGCAGTCGAACTGCCCGGACGGGCCGCACCTCGACCCGAAGGCCGTCGTCGTACCCGCCCGGCTGGTGGAACTGCCGGTCGGCGCATCCGAGGACCGGGTGGTCGGCTCGCTGGACCTGGAAAAGGCGCTGTCCCACGGCACCCGCGCGTTCGAGCCCGGCCTGCTCGCCGGTGCGCATCGCGGAATCCTCTATGTCGACGAGGTGAACCTGCTGGCCGACCACCTGGTGGACGTCCTGCTGGATGCCTCGGCGATGGGCCGCAACCACGTCGAGCGGGATGCCGTGTCGGTCAGCCACCCGTCGCGGTTCGTCCTTATCGGGTCGATGAACCCCGAGGAGGGTGAGCTCCGCCCGCAGCTGCTGGACCGCTTCGGGCTGACCGTGGACGTGGCCGCCAGCCGCGACCCGGAGGTGCGCGTCGAGGTGGTCCGGCGACGACTGGACGCTGACGCCGACCCGGCCGACTTCGCCGAGCGCTGGGCCGCCGCCGAGGCCGACCTTGCCCAGCAGATCGTCCGTGCCCGGGAACTGCTGGGACAGGTCGTGCTGACGGACGCGGCGCTGCGCCAGATCGCCGAGGTGTGTGCGGCGTTCGACGTGGACGGCATGCGTGCCGACATCGTCACCGCCCGCACCGCCGCGGCTCATGCGGCGTGGCACGGGCGTACCCAGGTAACCGAGGAGGACGTCCGGGCCGCTGCTCTGCTGGCGCTGCCGCACCGCCGCCGGCGCAATCCCTTTGACGAGCCCGGCTTGGACACCGAGGCGCTGGATGATGCGCTGGAGCGCTCGCGGCCGGAGGATGAGCCCGAACCCGATCCGGACGGCGGCGGTGAACCACCGTCGGATGATTCCGGGACAGCGGAGTCTGAAACCACGGAACCCGGCACGGAAGATGCGCGCGACTCCTCAGACGCTGGCAAGTCCTCAGACGCTGGCAAGCCGGACCAGCAGCCGGACGGCCAACCCCGCGCGAGCGGATCCCAGACGGTGGCGACCGGCCGGGCTGGAAAGGCGAAAGTGCTCCGGGGCACCGGCCGGTCCGCGGGAGCCCCGGGCCGCCGGGCCGCCGCCCGTACCGGTAGGGGCCGGGTCGTGCGCGCGCTGCCCGCCGGCGCGACGAGCGGCCCGATACACCTGAGCGCCACCGTGGCTGCGGCCGCGCCCCAGCAACTGTCACGCGGCCGCGACACCGGCAAACTGCGGCTGGCGCGCCAGGATCTGCGCCGCGCCGAGCAGCACGGTAAAGAGGGCAATCTGGTGCTGTTCGTGGTGGATGCCAGCGGATCGATGGCGGCTCGGACCAGGATGAGTGAGGTCAAGGGCGCGATCCTGTCCCTGTTGCTGGACGCCTACCAGCGCCGCGACAAGGTCGGCCTGATCACGTTCCGCGGGGCCGCGGCTGAACTGGTGCTGCCACCGACCGGTTCGGTGTCCTCGGCGGCCCGCCGGCTCGACGCCCTCGCGACCGGTGGCCGCACCCCGCTGGCGGCTGGTTTGGCCAAAGCCGCACAGGTGATTCGCACCGAGTCGCTGCGGGATTCGGTGCGCCGGCCGCTGATCATTGTCATCACCGATGGTCGCGCCGACACCAAGGCCGCCGCCCGGGCCGGGTTGGGCCTGCGCGGGCAGGACGTGATCATCGTTGACTGCGAGCGCGGCCCGGTGCGGCTGCGGCTGGCCGAGCGGCTGGCCTATGACCTGCACGCGCAGTACCTATCGCTGGGTGACGTCACCAGCGAACCACTCACCGCCATCGTCAGCGATTGGAGGGCAGCCTGATGCCACAGGGCAAACCAGAGACGGTCCCGCAGGACGGCCTCACCACCCGGCAGCGCCGCAACCGGCCGCTGACCATGGTGCACACCGGCCCGATGAAGGGAAAGTCGACTGCCGCGTTCGGTATGGCGTTGCGCGCGTGGAACGCCGGCATGAGCGTCGGGGTGTTCCAGTTCGTGAAGAGTGCCAAGTGGCGGGTCGGCGAGGAGTCGGCGTTCACCGCGCTGAACACGGTGTACGAGACGACGGGCCAGGGGGCCCCGGTCCGCTGGCACAAGATGGGGGAGGGCTGGTCCTGGATTCAGCGACCCGGCCACGAGGCCGACCATGCCGCGGACGCCCAGGAAGGCTGGCGGCAGATTCAGCGGGATCTCGCCGCCGAAACCTACCGGTTCTACGTCCTGGACGAGTTCACCTATCCGATGAAGTGGGGTTGGGTCGACGTCGACGAGGTCGTGCACACGTTGGAGAACCGGCCGGGCGCGCAGCACGTCGTCATCACCGGCCGCGACGCCGCACCGGCGCTGCTCGAACACGCCGACCTGGTGACCGAGATGACGAAGGTCAAACATCCTATGGACGTTGGCCAAAAGGGTCAGCGGGGCATCGAGTGGTGAGCCGCGGGCGGCTACCCCGGGTGGTCATCGCCGCGCCGGCCAGCGGGACGGGCAAGACCATGGTCGCGACCGGCCTGCTCGCGGCCCTGCGCAGGCAGGGGCTTGAGGTCAGCTGCCACAAGGTCGGCCCTGACTACATCGACCCCGGCTATCACGCGCTCGCCGCCGGCCGGGTCGGGCGCAACCTCGACGCCTGGCTGGTCGGTGAACAGCGGATCGCCCCGCTGCTGCTGCACGGCGCTCGGACTCCGCGGCAAGCCGATATTGCCGTCATTGAAGGAGTGATGGGCCTGCACGACGGAGCCGTCGGACGGGGCAGCTTCGCCTCGACCGCCCACATCGCCAGGCTGACCGGCTCACCGGTGCTGCTGGTGCTCGACACCACCGCCCAGGGCCGGTCAGCCGCCGCGCTCGTGCTGGGAATGCAGTTGTTCGACAAGGACATTCGCATTGCAGGGGTGATCCTCAACCGGGTTGGCAGCGATCGGCACGAGCGGCTGCTGCGGGACGCGCTGGCCGAGGTGGGCACCCCGGTGGTGGGTGCGATCGGCCGGTCGGACGCCGTCGTAACACCATCGCGGCATCTCGGTCTGATCCCCGCGGCCGAGCGACACGGCGAGGCCGAACGGACCGTCATCGCGCTCGCCGATCTCATCGAGAGCAGTGTCGATCTCGCGGCCGTGCGCGCGGTCGCCGAGTCCGCCCCGGACCTCGACGTCGCACCGTGGAATCCGGCTGACGAGGTCGAATGTGCTGGCAGTGACGTCCTTATCGCGGTTGCGTCCGGCCCGGCATTCACCTTCAGCTACGCCGAGACCAGTGAGCTGCTGACCGCGGCGGGCGCCCTGGTCACACCGTTCGACCCGACCCGGGACGCGGCGCTGCCAGCGGGCACGGCGGGGGTCGTCATCGGCGGCGGGTTCCCCGAGCTGCACGCCGAGGCGCTGTCGGACAATGCCTTGTTGCGAGCGGACCTGGCGGAATTCGACGGCCCGATCGCCGCGGAGTGCGCCGGTTTGCTCTACCTGACAACCGAACTCGACGGCAAGCCGATGGTCGGCAAGCTCGACGCGCACGCCCGCATGACCCGGCGGCTGACCCTCGGATACCGCGAGGCGATCGCCGAATCGGACTCACCGGTTGCCCGCGCCGGCGAGCGGGTGCACGGGCACGAGTTCCACCGGACGGTCACCGATCCCGGCCACGGCGACGTCGCGGCCTGGCTGTATGCCGGTGAGCATCGCGGCGCCAGGCAGGGTTTCAGCACAGGCCGAATCCACGCCTCGTACCTGCACACGCACTGGGCCGGCCAGCCGTCCGCGGCGCAGCGTTTCGTGCAAGCGTGCCGATGACAACGCGCACGAACGCGGCAGCCCTGCCGGCGATAGCGGACGGCCCGCTGCTCGTGGCCGGAATCGGTGCGAGCTTCGGGGTCTCCGTGGACGAGCTGCGGTCCCTGCTCGAAGTAGCTCTCGCCGGCGTGGGGCTCACCCCGGCGGCGATCGATGCCTTCGCCACCGTCGAGGCCAAGGCGAACGAAGAGGCCCTGCTGGTACTGGCTCGGGAGTACGACGTGCCGCTGCTGCTCCACCCGGCCGCCAAGCTCAGTCGGGTCGCCGTCCCACATCCCAGCGACCGGGTGGCCGAGGCGGTCGGCACGGTCAGCGTCGCCGAGGCCGCGGCGCTGCTCGGGTCCCCGGACTGGAAGGGGAGGCTCGCCGAACAGTCGGCGGAGCTGCTCGTCGACAAGACCGCGAGCCCGCGGGCGACGGTGGCCATTGCGCGGCACTGGCTGGCCGATCTGCGCCACCACGGTGACGCCGAGCTCGGTCCCGACCTGCTCGACCTCGCCGTCAACGTTGCCCCTGACCCGCTTCCGGACTGGTTCGCCGGCGTTCTGCGGGAGGCCTGCGCGAACCTGCGCGACTATCCCGACGCCCGGCCCGCGACCGCCGCGGTGGCACAGCGGCACGGCCGGACCGAGGACGAGGTGCTGCTGACCGCCGGCGCGGCAGAGGCGTTCACCCTTATTGCACAGGGGCTTACGCGTGGCAAGGCAGTCATCGTCCATCCCCAGTTCACCGAGCCTGAGGTCGCCCTGCGAGCGTCCGGCTGGCAGATCGAGCGAGTCGTGCTGAAGGCCGAAGACTGGTTCCAGCTCGACCCGACCACGGTTGCTGAGGATGCCACGCTGGTGGTGATCGGTAACCCCACCAACCCGACCGGGGTGCTGCACCCTCGCGAGACGCTGCGCCAGCTGCGCAGGCCCGGCCGCGTTCTCCTGGTGGACGAGGCGTTCATGGATCTGGTTCCGGACGAGCCGCAGAGCTTGGCCGACGACCCGGACCTCGACGGCATCGTCGTGGTGCGGTCGCTGACCAAGACCTGGGGGCTGGCAGGACTGCGGATCGGGTACCTGCTGGGTGATCCCGCCGCGATCGCTGCGGCCGCCGCCGTGCAGCCGCACTGGTCGGTGTCCAGCCCGGCACTGGCCGCCGCAGCCGGCTGCATGAGCGCCGAGGGCGTCCGGGAGGGACACCGGCGTGCGGTGGCGCTGACCGAGCAACGGGGTTGGCTGTCCATCGCGCTGGCCGAGCGTGGCTTCGAGGTGGCGCCCGATCCGGCTGGCCCCTTCGTCCTCACCCGTCATCCCAAGCGGCAGCGGTTGCACGCGGAACTGCGTTCGGCTGGCATTGCGGTGCGCCGCGCGGACACCTTTCCCGGCCTCGGCCCGGGATGGGTACGGATCTCGGTACGGGACGACGCCGCCATGCGGCAACTGCTGACGGCCTTGGACGGTGCCAGTTCAGACGGTGCCAGTTCAGACGGTGGTGATCCGGAGTGACCTGGCCGAGGCCCGTGCCTATCATCGGGGATCAATCGGCCGCCTCGGAACGGGCCGGTGATCCGTCCGGCTGGGCGCTGGGCGAGCAGGTGAGGGCTGCGCTGGCGACTGTGCTGGGCGCCCGCCGCGATGTCCGCCGCTACCGTCCCGACCCGGTTCCGGCCGAGCTGCTCGACGCGGTCCTGGGTGCCGGCCACCAGGCGCCGTCGGTCGGGCATTCCCAGCCCTGGCGTTTCATCGTCGTGCGCGAGGCCGCGACTCGGGACCGCGCCGTGCTGCTGTCGGACCGGGAGCGACTGCGCCAGGCCGAGCAGTTGGAGCCGGACCGGCGGGCGCGGTTACTCGACCTGCAACTCGAGGGCATCCGGGAGGCACCGCTGGGCATCGTGGTGGCCTGCGATCGGCGAGCACCGGCCGCTGGCGTGCTCGGCCGGGCCAGCTTCGGCGATGCCGACCTGTGGAGCTGCGCCTGCGCCATCGAGAACATGTGGCTGGCGGCACGCGCGGCCGGCCTCGGCATGGGCTGGGTGACGCTGTTCCAGCCGGCTGACCTGGTAGAGCTGCTGCACCTGCCGCCGGGCGTGGAGACGCTGGGATGGCTCTGCCTCGGCTGGCCGGACGAGCGACCGCCGGAGCCGGGCCTGCAGCGCGCCGGCTGGTCCCAGCGACTGACGCTCGATGAGGTCGTGATGTCCGAACGCTGGCCGGACGACGACCAGGCCCCGCCACCGTCCTATCTGGCCACCGCAGCCCAGGCTGTACCGCCCGCATCCCAGCAAGCACAGCTCGCGGCCCCGACCGCCGGCGCGGTGGTCAGCGCCCGCGACTCCGGCGATCGGCTGCTCACCGCGCCCGGTTCCCTCGGCGTGCTCGACACGATGGTGAACCGGGTGCTCGCGCTCGGCCATGCCGAACTCACCGGCGGTTCGTTGGCCCTGGTGTTCGCCCAGCACCCGGTGAGCAGGCTGGGCGTCTCGGCCTATCCCGACAGCGTGAGCACCGACGTGTACGCGGCGACCGAGGCGGGGGAGTCCCTCGCGGCCGTCACCGCGGCGGCGACGGGGCTGGCCATCCGGTCGGTGTGGGCAAGTGCCCGATCGGTACAGGGTGATCTCGTCCGGACGGACGCGCTGACGCCGGCCGACACGGCCAGATTGCTGGCCGAGGGAAGCGAACTCGGGGGGTCACTGGCGGCCGATGGCCTGGTGTGCCTGGGCGAGGTGGCGGTCGGAAACACCACCGTCGCCGCAGCGCTCGCGGGTGTGCTGCTGGGTGTGCCGGCCACGGACGTCGTCGGGCTGGGCGTCGGAGCGGACGCGGCGATGTTGGAACGCAAGCGCGAGGTGGTCGACGCTGCGACAGAGCGGGCCCGGGCCAAATACGGGCACGACCTGGACGAGCCGTCCGTGCTGCTGTCCGCACTCGGCGGCCCCGAGTTCGCGATGCTCACCGGCGTCGTGCTCGGTGCGGCGTCGGCGGGTGCGGCGGTGGTTCTCGACGGCCTGGCCACCAGTGTCGCCGCGCTTCTCGCGGTACGAATGCAGCCAGGCGTTCAGGCGCACCTGATCGCGGGCCAGCGCAGCCGGGAGCGGGCGCACGGACTGGTGCTGACCGAACTGGGCCTGGAGCCGCTGCTCGACCTGCGGCTGCGCTCCGGCGAGGGCGTCGGGGCGTGTCTTGGGGCGCAACTGCTACTCGCCGGCCTGCGGATGCGCCGGACCGCCGGCCGGGTTTCCTTCTGAGCCGGCGCCGTCCGTAGCAAACCGCGCCACCGATAAAAAGCAGCCCCCGGGGAAACCGGAGGCTGCAGTGGGGTGAGTGACGGGACTTGAACCCGCGACATCCGCGACCACAACGCGGCGCTCTACCAGCTGAGCTACACCCACCATTGCCCTGCCGATATGCCGTGGCAGATCCGCAGAGCCAGATCAGTTTAGCTGCTCGTCCGGCTAGTGTCGTGCGTCAATAATTCGTTCTATATGTCGTAGAATGGTGTATGCCGCGTTCTGGACGTCCGAAGGCCGTGCTGGAGTTGACCGGCGAGGAGCGTGCTCAGTTGCA
>JAABUT010001943.1_pt1 | contig 21539 bp, 20 predicted proteins | sample 5559281 | NCBI WGS metagenome assembly JAABUT01 (sample SAMN10711880, study PRJNA513359) | rock metagenome | isolation source: Antarctica rocks | place: Antarctica: Victoria Land, Ricker Hills nord | collected 2016-01-04
CGCCTTGGTCCCGTCGTGCATCGCGGCTCCGGAGCCGTCGTCGAGGACGAACTCGCCGCCGGCGGCCTCGGCAAGCTCGGGGCCGAACATGGCACCGGGGGTGTGCGCCCCGGGCCGGCCCTCGCCCTCGAGCAGCCGCCGCGTCACCTCGACGGTGACCGCTGCGGTGAACTCGGTGCCGTCGCCGACCCGCAGCCAGCCCTCGAGAACCTGTCCGGGGGCCCACTTCACGCGCGCGTGCGCCCAGGAGAACGATCGGGGCATGTCGGCGGGCTTGAGCGGTATGCGCGCCAACGCGCGTACCGCGAGGCGCCCGACACCCGGGACGCGGAACAGGGCCGTGGTGGCCGGCACGACCGACCGCAGCAGCGCGCTGGCCGGGGCCGCGCTGGACGCGGCCACCACCGAGTCGGCGCCACTGGCCCGCCACGCGGCGATCAGCTCGCCGTTGGCGCCGCTTGCCGTTCCCAAGACGTGGCCGTCAGGGGTGGTCAGCTCGCGGTGGTGAGCAGCGGGACGGGCACGCACCAGCCGACCCCGGCGCACCTCGCGCCCGCCGGCCGAGATCACCTCCACAATGGTGGCAGCCAGGGCAGCGCCGAGCACCCCGGCCTCCAGGACGACCGCGGGCAGTGCGTCGACGCGGACCTCGGCCGCCGGTGGGCGCCCCGCGCACAGCCGCAGCACCACGCTCTCGGTGCCCAGAACGCCGAAGCCGGCGCCGGTCACGAGCACCTGGTCCTTCGTAGCGGCCGCAGCGTCCTGCCCCAGCAGCCGCTCGACAGACGCGAGCTCGTTGGAGACGTCGACGTAGTGGGTGCCAGGTGGCAGAGCTCCCGTGACCTGCGGCGCGGTGGTGGTGAAGGGCCCGACGGTGCTCACCACCACACCGGGCGGGTCCTCTCCCAGCTGGGACAGCGCCGCGGACAGCGACGCCACGACCATGCGCGGCTCACCGTCGAGATCGGTGGCAGCAGCCCGCAGGCGCTCGCGGTCGCGCCCGACGAGCACCAGCGGGACGCCCGCCGCGTGCAGCCGCCGCGTGATCGCCCTCCCCGTGCGGCCGGTCGCGCCCAGAACCCAGACCTCGTCGTTCATGGCCCTGCCCTTCCCGCTCGTCTCGCGGTGCCGCCGTCACGACATCGCGTGTCGTGATCGTACACAGTCCACGGCACAGGATGTCATCGCTCGGGCTCGCTACATGGGCAGGTGACGGCCGGACGCTGGAACGGCTGGAACGCGCTGCCCTTGAGCACCACCCGACGTTCTTCCGGCACTTCACCGACAAGCGCGAAGTCCTGTTCGCGGGCGAGGACGACGTGCCCGCGTACGTCGCGCAGCTGACGGCCGATGCCCCGGCCTCGCTCAACCCGATGACACTGATCGTCGAGCAGCTCCAGTTCTTCGCCGCGGCCGGTTCGAGAGGCGACGCGAGCAGCTGCGGCTTAGCCGTGCCGTCATCCAGGCGGACGAGGGCCTGCGCGAACGCGAGCTCGCACGATCTCGGCCTTGGCTGACGCCCATGAGCACCCCGTCTGACGAGACGTTGTCGGCGCGGTGGCTCACCGTGCTGTTGTTCAGGCTGGGGCCGACGGCTGGGAACGCGCTTCCCGCGTCCCCAACCGTGGGTCAGTGGTCTGCCCGGGCTGCTGGGGTTCAGTTGAGACGCCAGCTGCCGAGCTACCGGGCAGGAGCAGGAGCTTGCCGCGGGCTTGGCCGCTCAGGCTGATCTGGAGGGCCGTCCGCCATTCCTCGAGCGGGAAGGTTTGCGCGATCGGGACGGTGAACCTCCCGTCGGCGGCAAACTGCGCGAACTCGGGAAACACGTCGAAACGTTGGGTCCGGTCTTCGTGGAGGCCGTCGCGAACTCCGAGCTCTTTCGCGGCGGTGAAGTCGGAGATCGTGAGAACGCGCTTCGGGTCGCCGCCGGCGATCTGGACGAGGTCGGGCAGGGCGCCTCCGACGGGGGCGGTGTCGAGGACGAGGTCGACCGGGCCGTCGGTGAGGGCGGCGACGCGCTCGACCATGCCGGCTCCGTAGGCGGTGACCGTGGCGCCGAGGTCGCGCAGCCGTTGGGCGTAGGTGTCGCCGGCGGTGGCGATCACCCGTGCTCCGCGGATGCGGGCGATCTGCACGGCGGCGTACCCGATGGTGCTCCCGGCGCCGTGGATCAGGATCGTGTGCTCTGCGGACAGGCCGAGCTGCGCGAGGCTGCGGTAGGCGGTCTCGAGTGCCATCGGCAGCGCGGCCGCCTGGGTGAGGTCGAGCCCGGCTGGGACGGGGGTCCAGTGGTCCATGACCGCGCGGTCTGAAGCGCCCGCGGTCGGGCCGCCGGCCCAGTCGGCGGTTCCCAGCACGACGTCTCCGATAGTGACGTCGGTAACACCGTCGCCGATGGCGTCCACGGTGCCGGATACCTCGATTCCGATGCCGCGGGGCAACCCGCCAGCGAACAGGCCCCGGCACAGCGCCCAGTCGGCCGGGTTCAGTCCGCAGGCCTGCACCATGACGCGGATGCGGCCGGGACCGGGGACCGGAACGGCCACGGTGTCCAGGCGCAGGACCTCACCGGGTTCGCCGTAGTCGTGGAAGCGGACGGTCCGCATCGTGGCGCTGGAGTCGGCAACCGTCATGGGGGTGCTCTCCTCTGGATGTCGAAGCGCGGCAACCGGAACGTGATCCGCTTAGTGCAGCGTACACTGCGCGGAGCATGTTCCGCCCGACGGCGAGGACTCCCCCGGATGGCCACCACACCAGCGCTCCGAGCCGACGCGGTCCACAACCGCGAGATGTTGCTCGCGACGGCGACACGCGCCTTCTCCTCCGGCGGCGAGGCCTCGATGCGGGCCATCGCGCGTGCGGCCGGCGTCGGCGTCGGCACCCTCTACCGCCACTTCCCCACCCGCGAGTCCCTCGTCGACGCCGTGTACCAAGACCAGGTCCAGCGGCTGACCGACGGCGCCCGCGAGCTGCTCGAGGAGCTCCAGCCGGCTCAGGCGATGCGTCGGTGGATGGACCTGTTCGCCGACTGGCTGGCCACCAAGCACGGCATGCTCGACACGCTCCTGGCCATGATCGACGCCGGCCAGGTCGCCCACGCCCAGAGCCGGGCGGAACTTCTGGCCGCGATCACGACGATCCTTGACGCCGGCGGGGCCGCTGGTGACCTCCGGACCGACACCAGCGCCGAGGACATCGCCGCCAGCCTGGTCGGGATCTTCACGGTCGCCGGCGGTCCCACCCAACATCAGCAGGCGAACCGCCTGCTGGACCTCCTCATGGACGGCCTTAGGACGCACCGCGCCTGATCAGCCCCAACGACCTTCGTGGCCCATCGGCGGCGCAAAGGCGGCGTGGCCGCGCCGACGGTCACCTCCTGGCCGGTGATTGATGCCGGTTTCATCCACGGCGCCATCGTGTCGACGGCGGCCGGGCGGCCGCCTGACCTCGCCTCCCCGGATACCAACCACCGCGTCCAGCGGGTCACCTCACCAATGCTCAGGCGTTGAAGCACCGGAAGACGCGGTCGGTTCCCTGAACTACAGCCGGCCGTCCGAGACGGAACAGACTGGCCCGGCCAGGGGGGCTCGGGGTCCGTCTGGGTAGGTCGGACCCAGGTCACTGACCCGCTGGGTCAGCGCCTCGACCAGCTCTCGGTCCAGGTCCGGACACGATTACCCCGAAGCGGGAAGCAGCACCGCCGGTTGGACGTGACGACTCCCCCGCAACGCCGGTGACCACGGGGACCGGTCATGGGTGAGCCAGCCTGTGCGCCGCCTCAGCGACCGCAGCGCGGCGGGCCGAGCGGTCCATGTCCCCTTCCGGCACGCCGGTGATCATCCGGGCCAGTTGCGGTGCCGCCACCCACCAGCTCGCCAGCGAGAGGAGGAGGAAGAGCAGGTGCGGGGCGGGGATCGCCGAGGAGATGGTCCCTACCTGTTGGGCATCTTGCAGCAGCGCGACCTTCTCGCGGTACAGGCGTGTGCGCACGCCCTCGTCAGGCAGCACGCCGCTGTCGCTGATGCCCTCCCAGACCACCAGGCGCCCGAGGTCGGGGTGATCGAGCTGGTAGTCGAAAGCCTGTGCGGCGAACTCGGCGACCTCGGCGACGGAGCCTGCTGCCAGCGGGACGTCGGTGGCAATACGCGTGAGCTGCTCGGAGACCACAGCGGCGAAAAGCGCCGCCTTGTCCCCGAAGTAGTTGTACAGACGCTCCTTGTTCACGCCGGCGCGGGCGGCGATGCGCTCGATTGTCGTGCCGTGCAGGCCGTGCTCGGCGAACTCTGCCGCTGCTGCCTCGCGCAGCAACCTCCTGGTCCGCTCGGCGTCCCGGGGCACCGTCCGACCCTAACGGCAGTGCCCCGGGGGCCAACGCTCGCGTTGACAACGCAGGGAGTGTGTTCCTACTGTTGCGCGGAACCAACGTGTGCGTTGGTTTCCAGGAGCGGGACACCGCAGATGGGAGTCGCCATGACCAACACGGAGACCGGAACTGCACTGGTGGTGGGAGCCTCTCGGACCATCGGACTTGCCCTGGCCGAGAAGCTGCTGCGCCAGGGGTGGAAGGTCATCGGCACGGTGCGCGGGCAGGGGCGGGGACCGCTGCACGACCTGGCCGAGGGGTCCGGGGGCCGCCTCGCGGTGGAGCAGATGGACATGAACGACCAGGCCCAGGTCGGCGCCGCACGGCAGCGCCTGAACGGGACGTCCCTGGACCTGCTGTTCGTCAACGCAGCGACTACCAACGGCGACCAGGAGGTCGGCGAGGTACCCACCGACGTCTTCGTCGACGTCATGGTGACCAACGCGCTGAGCCCGATGCGAGTGGTGGAGACCCTCGGGCCGCTCGTGGCGCCCAGCGGGACCATCGCGGTGATGTCCTCCAGCCAGGGCAGCCTCACGCTGAACACCAACGGCGGCCACGAAGTTTATCGAGCGAGCAAGTCCGCCCTCAATCAGCTGATGCGCAGTTACGCCGCCCGCCACCGCGACGACCCGCGCACGCTGCTGCTCATCAACCCGGGATGGGTCAAGACCGACCTTGGTGGCCCCGGAGCGCAGCTGACCACCGACCAGAGCGTGACCGGCGTGGTGGACACCCTCGGGCGGCACGCCGGTGAGCCGGGTCTGCAGTTCCTGGACCACAAGAACCAGGTCGTCCCCTGGTGAGCCAGCGGCTCCCGGCGCCAGCTCCCTGACATGGGATCAGGGCTCCGCGCAGGCGGTGGTCAGGACTCACGACTACGGCTATGAGAAGAACGGCAACTGGACCCGGGCGCCGAGCGGACCAGGAGGCGGCTACGCGAGGCGGCACCGGCAGAGTTTGACTGTCCGTGGCGTACGTGCTCGGCTGCCGACGACATCTTCCTCGTGCGACCCGGGCGCAGGGTTCGCCGCCCGGATCGGCGCCGAGCCCGCCATGGTGCCGGGAAGCCATTTGGCCATGCTGTCCCGACCCGAAGGCATCGCGGGCGCGCTCAGGCACCTTCTCTGACCACTGCGGCCCGGTCCGGGTCGCGTAGCAGCACGTCGAGAGCTGTCTTTCGCACGAGCCGACGGTGAACAGTCAGGCATCTCCGGTTCTCGCCGATGTCACGGGGTTATCGTCAAAACCCCGACCATCCCGGCCCCGGTCGACGGACCCTGCCTGGCTGGACTCGAAGGGTCGTTCTCTGGTCCGGACCGGGTGTCAGCTCTTCCCTTTCTGCCGGTGGGGACTCCTGCCGCCGTTCTGTCCAGCCGGCTCACCGCGGCGCACCCATCAGGTGTGCTGTTCAGCTGGCTCGATCAGCGAAGACGAGCTGTTCGATGGTCCCGATCGCGTCGTGGCGGCCGTAGTCGGCGGCGAGGCGGTCGACGTTCGCCCGGACCGCCGCGTCCGTCAGTAGGTCGAGGACGGCTGCGCGAATCTGCGCCGGTTCGGGGGCGGCGGTCCCCAGGTCCCGGCCGACCCCGCGGGCGGTCACGCGGGCGGCAACCGCCGGCTTGTCCTCGGTGGTCCCGGCCACGACGACCGGGACACCCGCGGCCAGTGCCTGCTGCGTCGCGCCGAAGCCCCCGTTGGTGACGAACACGTCGGTGTGCGGGAGCAGGACGCCGAACGGGACGAACGGCTCGATCCGGGCGTTGGCCGGGACCGCACCGGGCAGGGCGTCGACGTCGCGGCCCAACGCCGCGACCACGAACACATCCTGATCGGCCAACGCGTCGAGGGTGGGTCGGACCAGCTGGCCCAGGTCGTCGTTGGCCAACGTGCCCTGGGTGACAACGATGACGGGGCGCTCGGCGGACAACTCCGGCCACCAGCTCGGCGGAGTCCAGTCCGCGACCGTCGGCGCTGGCAACACTCCGACCAGGTGCAGAGAGTCCGGCGCGTCACTGCGCGGGAACTCCAGCCCGGGGACGGTCAGCGAAGCGAACAGGTCCGGCACGGTGACGATCCCCTCGAAGGTGGCGGGTACCGGCGCCGTGGCCCCGAGTTGCCGCACGGCCGCCTCGATCCGCTGCCGTGAAGGCTCGAGGGCGGCCGTTCGTCGGGCGTTGGCAGCGCGGTTGGCGGCGTGCGCGTCGCCGTCGGGACCCGGTGGCAGCGGGCCCCGTGCGGTCGTGTCGGAGCTGGGAAGAGCCAGCGGGTTGCAACCGACCGCCAACCATCGGCGCGGCCGTAGCCCCGGCGCGCCGAGCGCGACCGGCCAGGCGCCGAAGAACATGGAGTTGGTGATCAGCACAGCGTCCGGGTCACCCTCGAGCATCGTTTGCAGCACCTGGTGTTCCTCGGGGATGGCGTCGCCGAACAGGCTGAAGAACCAGTTGATCTGATCGTCTCCGGGTTCGATGGTCGCCACCTCCGGGAACGTGGCGAGGAGGCGACGGTCGTCGAAGTCGGCGGCGCCGGTCAGACCGACGAAACTCGCGCCCACGGCGGCAACCTGAGAACCGAACCGGCTGCCTGTCAGAACGGTCACGGTGTGCCCGCGTTCGACCAGGCCACCCGCGATCTGCAGCAACGGCTGCAGCTCACCGGTGACAGGCGGGGCCGCCACGATGATCGACGACATCGAACTCCTTCTCAGTGCGGTTGCTCGCCAGCAGAGGTCGGACAACGGTAGGACGGGCGCGGCTAACGGACCCCAGCGGCAATCAGCAGGTCACGACCGCCGCATGCCACCTCGCCTGCCAACAGCGGGCTGCAGGTGCGGAGGTCCCACGAGGCAATGAACACGGCCACCGGGATCCCCCGAGGCGGCCCGCCAGGCGCGCCCCGCCGAGCGGATCTAGGCGGGCACCTCGCCGGGCGACGGTGGTCGCAGGGTCCTGGGTACTACCGCCGGTCCGCCTGCCAGGCAGCGCGGGCGGTGGACAGCGAGGTGTCGGGGCTGTACTGGTCGGTCGGCCGGGACATCCTGGACCGGCTGCCCGGTGATCTGCGGGCGGCGTTCCCGGACCAGCCGGCTGGTCACGGCGCGACTTCACTACATGCGGGCCTTCGCGGCCGCCTGGCCGCACCGAGGACGTTATGCACCAGGCTGGTGCACAACGCCGGTCAGGGCTGGTCCCGGGCGGTGTTGGAGTGCCAGATCGGCTCCCGACTGCACCGGCGGGCGGGGCGACGCCGTCGAACTTCGTCGACCAGCTGCCCCCGACGGACTCAGACTTGGCCCAGCTGGTCGGCGGACCCGTACGTGTTCGATCACCTGTCTCTGACCCGGCCGGTCGCCGAACGGGACCTGGAGCAGGCGCTGATGGACCGGCTGCAGGCGACCCTGCTGGAGTTCGGGCACGGGATGGCGTTCGTGGGCCGGCAGTTCCGGTTCGATCCCGACGGGGACGAGCTGGTGGTGGACCTGCTGCTGTTCACGTCGAGCAGTTGCGCTACATCGTGGTGGAGCTGAAGGTCGACCGGTTGACCGGTGGCGACGTCGGGCAGCTGGGGACCTACGTGGCGAGGCGGATGACCGGTTGCGCCGGCCCCGGGGTGCACGCGCCGATCCTGGGCCAGGCCACCCGTGTCTTTTGGCCCGCTGACAAGTTCCTCCAGTCGCCGGTGGGGTTGTCTCATCTCGACCCGTTCAAGGTCGCCGAGGTCCAGAAGGCCGAAGACTCTCTGATGACCGAGGGGCTACCGAAGCGGTCCGCGTGGCAGTCCTTGGCGGACATCACACCGGCTGGGGAGCTGCTCGACAGGAGCGGGCGGTCGGCGATGGATCCCGCGCCGCCGAGGTCAGGCAACTGCTCGCGGCGCGCGCGGTCTGTTTGGCTCCGGTGACCTCGACCTGGGTGTCGCCGAGGTCGCCGATGGGCTCGAGCTGGCGTTGCGCGAACCGAGCCCGTCGCGTCAGAGGGTCGGGAAGCTCGTCCCACGGCTCGCTGGTGCTGTTGGCAACGCGACTGTTGAAGCGACAGCCGGCGTCTTCGCTCCCGCGGTGATTCACCAGGCGAAGCAAGTCGCCCACGCGCTCAGCGCGTGAGCGCCCGCGTCAACAACGTCCGAGTCTGCGAGTGCGAGGACGCCGGCGAGCGCGGCGGGCGTCAGCTTCATCCCGGCGCCAATCAGGAAGACCTGTGCGCAGCTGCTCGGATTCGTGGTTGGACCTCCCGTCCTGCGAACAGTGCTCCGGTTAGCGGGCCAGTGCTTACGCGAGTGGGGCAAGTGATCCGAGTCACCGTCCCAGTTCCTTGGTTGTGAGGCACCAACGTCCACCGAAGCCGCCCGGACCGCCGGCCACATGCGCCCAACCGCGAGCACCTCGCCTCCCGGCACCCCACTACGGTGCAGAACCCATGCGGCACCCTCTGCCTCGGGTGGCCGTGGGTCCGGTCGGCGCATCCGCCTCAAGTGGGCCCCGGTGACCTCGGACGACGCTGCCCTGGAGCCCGATCTGGTCCCGGAGCTCCTGGTCGCCGACTTGGCCACGAGCCTGCGGTTCTGGGTGCACCTATGCGGATTCGCGGTCCGCTACGAGCGTCGTCACGAGGGTTTCGCCTATCTCGTCCACGGCACCGCGCACGTGATGCTCGAGCAGGTCGGTATGGGCCGAAACTGGGTCACTGGTCCGCTGGAGACACCGTTGGGTAGGGGTATCAACTTCCAGGTCGGGTTGTCCGAGGTCGCGACGGTGCTGGAGCGCCTTGCCTCAGCGGGTTGGCCGTTGTTCATGTCGCCGGAGGAGAAGTCGTACGTCACCGACCGGGGGGTCGTGCAGCTGACTCAGTTCCTCGTGCAGGACCCAGACGGCTACCTGCTGCGTCTGTCGGCACCCCGCCGACCCGTTGCGTGAGCTGCCAAGACAGCGGGCCGCGCCTCACTCCCGCCAGTTGAGACCTCGCGGGGACACGCTCTCGGCCCGGGTCGGCGGCGCCGTCGTCCCTGGCGGTGGTGTGGCCGCCCGGTGCGGCTGGTCGCGACGTGCCGGGGGTCCACCGAGGTGGCGGCGCCCGACGCGGGGTCAGCCGCGTTGGCGCTGTCGGTAGGTGGCGGCCTTGGCCCGATCGCCGCAGCCCTTCATGCCGCACCAGCGGCGGCGCTGGCCCCGGGAGCGGTCGATGTAGGGGCGGGTGCACCGGTCGCCGTCGCACCAGTGCAAGGCGTGCCGGTCGGGGCTGTCGAAGAGGTCGAGGCAGTCGTTGGCCAGGACGGCCAGCACGGCGTCGAGGTCACCGGTGCGATGGAGTTCCCCGCGTGGGTCGAGGTGCGCGGTCGGCGGTGGTCGGCCCGCAGCGGTGTTGACCACCAGCCGGTCGTGTGCTGACGGGTCGTTGCCGTTGATCAACGCTGCGAGAAGTCGGAAGAGCGCCTCGCGGAGTTCTCTCGCCGCGTCGAGCTGGTCCGCGGTGACCTCGACGTCGTTGTGGACGAGGCGCGACTGCGCGATCCACGCGGCCAGATCGGCGGACGTGCGCAGCCCTTCCTCGTTCGTGGTTCCCCGTTCCGACAGCGTCGGGACGAAGTCGAGCACCGGCCTGTCGGCGATGAACTCGAATGTCACGTCACCACCTTGACAGGTGAGCCCCGGCGCAGGCGAGACTACCTCTCCGTCACCTGTTCAACCGGTGACGGGAGCGCGGCGACGGGAGAACAAGATGGAACGGAGCGAGGTCGACCGGGTCGTTGAACCAGCGGAGTCCGGGCCCGGCGGGCACACGACGGCCGAGCGCCCAGCCAGGGCGCTCGGCGGCTACCTGGTGGCGGCTTGCCTGGTGCGGTTCGCTGACGAGGGGTCGCGGGTTGCGCTCGTCCTGCTGGCCGTCCAGCGGACCGGCAGCGCGGGGACCGGTGGGATCCTGATCGCGGCCCTTCTGGTGCCGCACGTCGTTGCCGCACCGGCTGTCGGCCTGCTCGTCGACCGGGCACGTCAGCCTCGCTGGGTACTGGCCGTAGCGGCCTCAGGGTTCGCCGCCGCCCTGGCCGTGGCCGGTGTCGGGGTGGGGAGGGTGCCGCTGCCCGTGGTGCTCGGGGTCCTTGTCGCTGGGGGATGCTGCGGGCCGGCGCTCACCGGTGCGTTGACCAGCCAGCTGTCCGGGCTGGTGCCAGCCGAATCGCTGCCTCGCGCGTTCGGACTGGACTCCCTGACCTACAACATCGCCGGCATCGCCGGGCCCGCGCTGGCCGGAGTCCTGGCAGCCGGGTTCGGCGCCGGCGTCGCGACCAGCGCGCTCAGCGCGAGCGCCGGTGTCGGCACTCTGGCGCTGGCGGCCCTCCCGGTTGGCGGCCACGGACCGGGCCCGGCCCCAGCGGCCGCGACTCCGCTGACCGCGGGCGTGCTCGCGGTCGTCCGAGACCGTGTGTTGGTGGTCGTCACCGGTGCCAGCAGTGCCGGGCAGCTCGGTACCGGCGCGCTTCCGGTGGTCGCGGCGGTGCTGGCCACCCGGGCGCACTCACCGGCGCACACCGGGGTCCTGCTGACCGCCGTCGCAGCCGGCGCGTTGGTCGGGTCGCTGGCCTGGACGCTGCGACCGCCGCCTTCGGCCCGGGCGCCGCTGGTCGTCATGGTGTCGCTCATCGGGATCGGCGTGCCGCTCGCCGTTGCCGCTGCCAGCACCTCCTTGGCGTTCATCACAGTCCTGTTCGCGGTCAGCGGGCTCAGCACCGGACCGTTCACCGGCGCGTTGTTCACCGCACGCCAGGACCGGGCACCCGAGCAACTCCGCGCCCAGGTGTTCACCATCGCCGCCGGGCTCAAGACCACGACCGCTGCTGCCGGCGCGGGCCTGGCCGGAGCTCTGGCACAGACCGCCACCGCCACCCAACTCCTGCTCGCCGCCGCCTGCCCCCTGCTCGCGGGCAGCCTGGGACTCCTGCTGCTCCGGCGAGCCCAAGGGCACCTGCTCAGACCCGGGTCTACGAGATTGCCGCGGACTGGTGGGGCCCACCGGGAGGTAGAGCGGTGACCGCGGCGCGCGGGTCACGCGATGGCTGCGGTCCGCCGTCTACCGTCGGCCGTGGCGGGTCGGTGAATGTGAATGGGAAAGCTGATATTCGTCATCTGACGAACACCCGCAGGGGATGAGCCGGTTCGAGTCCGGTAACCGACCAGTCCCCACGCGATCACCTTCCCAACCCTGACCGAAGGCTGGGCGGTCTCGCCAGTCGGACCCCTGCTGGTACAGCCGCCCGGCCCGCGTCGGCCGGCGACGTTGCATCTGGTGGGTGTCCCTGTAGACCCGTCCGGCAGCCCGGTTCCGGAGGGGAGTGGCCTGGCTCGGACCTTCAGTGCGAGCCAGCGGGTTCCGTCGCGATCTGCCCTCACGGGCCGGCTACCGCCCGACGGTCGCGGCAGCGCTGCTGTGATCGGTGAGCAGTGGTTTTCCGGGCGCGGCGTAGATGTCCCGGTAGAGGCGGAGCGACGCTCGGCGAAGTTCGTCGTCGGCTCGATGGTCGAAGCGGTTGGGGAGCAGGGCGTCGAGGATGAAAGCGCGAAAAGCCGTGTCCGATAAACGCGGGGCAGATCAGAGGCGCTGGGCCGGTGTTGCTATTTGGGGACGTACCGCGCGATGGCGGTGTTCACCACGGTGTCGACGAACTGCTGGTCGAGTGCTTGCCGAGAGAACCAGCGCCGGTAGAACAGCGGTCCGACAACGGCGGCGACCAAGTCTTCGGCATTCTGGTCCCGGTCGAGGTCGCCGTGCTGCTGGGCGCGCGTGGCGGCGGCGAGGAAGGGCGCGACGAGGTTTGCGTGCAGCTCGGCGTGGAGCTGGGCCAGGTCATCGTCCCGTTCTGCGGCGTCGATGATCGACGGGAGCACCGCCGCCCAGCGGGCGGACTGGAGCTCACCGGCCAGGTGGTTGGCCAGCGCCTGCAGGTCACCGATCGGGCTGGCGCCCGCCGGTGCCGCCATGGGCGTCCCCAACCGTGAGCAGGCATCGAGCAGCAGCGCGGCTCGCGACGGCCAGTGCCGGTAGATCGTGGTCTTCGCGACCCCCGAGCGCCGCGACACCTCGTCGACGCTGACACCGCCGATGCCCGACTCGGACAACAGGGCGTACGTCTGCGCGAGAACGGCGTCCTTGGAGCGCTGGACCCGCTTGTCAGTGGCCCTCGGGGGAGCGGTGTCAGGCACGTCCTGGACTCCAAGTGTCGCGAACAGTACGGCGTCGTAGCGTTTTTCTGCTACGGTAGCGTAGCGCAGCGCCGGGCCGCTGCTTGGGCGGCTCACCGATCTCGACGCGAGAGGTGCCCAGCATGAAGCTGTCATCGGTCCGGCTCGTCACCGACGATGTAGTGGTCCTTGCCGCGTTCTACGAACAGCTCACGGGGGTCACGCCGGCCGGTTCGCCGAGTACATGGAGTTGCAGACCCCCGCAGCGACTCTTGCCATCTGCAGCCAACGGTCCGTCGAGGCAGCCGACGCCGGCGCCCTGACGGCCGCCGCGAACCGCACGGCCGTTCTGGAGTTCGAGGTCGAGGACGTCGACGCTGAGCGTGCGCGGCTGGGCTCCGTCGTCACCGACTGGGTCATGGAGCCGACCGATCAGCAGTGGGGCAACCGCTCCATGCTCTTCCGGGACCCCGGCAGAAACCTGATCAACGTGTACTCGCCAGCGCGGCGCTGACGAGTAGGCGGCTACTTCTTCCTCGGCGCCTGCTCTGAGGCGGTAGGTGCCGAAGCTGCGCCGGTCCTGCCGAGGTGCCGGTAGATCGCTTGCCTGGCCCGGGTCGGGGTCATCCTGAACTTCGGGCCGCCCCTGCGTCGCCGCGCGGGTGGCGTCGGACCCCGCGAATTCTGAACCGCGAGACGGGCCCGGTGATGGTGGACCTGGACCCCACCGGCATCCTCGCCCACTCGGAGAAAGAGCGCTGCTGCCACTTTCAAGCGGACGTTCGGGTTCCAACCGCTGCTCGCGTTCGTCGACCACGGCGCTGACGGTGCGGACGGGAAGGTCCTCGGGACACTACTGCGGGCGGGGAACGCAGACGCGACTCCCTTGATGCGGTCCACCCCGACCCGAGCGCTGGCATCCAGTTGACCCGGTCCCGGAGCGTGCCGCTGTCCGCGGTTCATGCCAGCTCCGGCCCCCCGCCACTCGGGCCGCCAGCGACGGCGCGGGCTGGCAAGGTGGTCACTCGTGAGGCGGGCAGCACGCTCCGCCCCTCCCCCATCCGACCTTGGAGGAACGATGCCGGACGAGACCGCTCCTGACGCGGCCAGCGCGGAACCCGACGCGGCTCCCGCCGACACGGCTGCCCCCGCTGCCGAGACGGCACCACCGGTGCCCCCGGCCGAAGCCGATGCGGCGGAGGTCGACGCGGCGAACAGCGCGCCTCCGGCTCCGACGTCGCCGGCCGGCACCACCCAGACCAGCCTGGCCACTCCGCCGCCGGCGCCCCGCGGGCTGAGCTACGCCGTCGACATCGTCTTCTGCATCGACGTGACGGGGAGTATGAGCCCAATCATCGATGCGGTGAAGGCGAATGCGTTGCGGTTCTACGACGACGTGCAGACCAACCTCACCGCCAAGGGGAAGAACGTCGACGAGCTGCGGGTGCGGGTGGTCGCGTTCCGCGACTTCGCCGCCGACGGCGAGGCGGCCCTGCAGGAGTCGGACTTCTTCCGGCTGCCCGCCGAACAAGCCGGCTTCAGCAACTTCGTCAACGGGCTGTTCGCCGAGGGCGGCGGCGACGCGCCCGAGTCCGGCCTGGAGGCGGTCGCGCTGGCCATCAACTCGCCCTGGACGACCCGGGGCGACCGGCGTCGGCAGGTCGTTGTGGTCTGGACCGACCAGCCCACCAACCCGCTGGACCCGGCGATCCTGCCGCCCGAGCTGCGTGACCGCGTGCCCGCCGACTTCAGCGCGCTGACCGACCTGTGGGAGGACAACCAGGGGCGGTTGGGCGCCAGCAGCAAACGGCTGATCCTGTTCGCCCCGGACGGCCCGGGCTGGAGCGACATCTCCGGCGTGTGGGAGAACGTCGTCCACAACCCGTCCCAGGCCGGTGGCGGCCTGTCGGACGTGGACTACGGGACGATCGTGGACTCCATCGGCAACTCGGTGTGAACGAGAGCACGCCGTCGGAGCAGCCTGAGCGGGTGGACGAGGCCGCGACGGGACCGGTCGACCCACCGACGGTGCCGTCGGCAGACCCGGCCACCTCGCTTCCCGACGTCGACGACGAACCCGAGCCGGCCGGCGACGAGCCTGCCCCGCCGACCGCGGACGCGGCGACGGCCTCCCCGGCGCACCTCGTCGAGGAGCCGGAACGAGCGCAGGGGCAGGCGCAGGCGGACGTCCCGGAACCGGAACGGACCGGGCCCGGTCTGTCCTTCGGCTTCAACATGGGGAAGATCGCCGGGCACGGGGAGGACTCCGACCCGATCCTGCGTGACGGCCGCGAGCTCGGTCTGGTCGCGGTGTTCGACGGGATGGGTGGTGCCGGTGGCACCGTCTACGACACCCCGGACGGCCCGCGGACCGGGGCCTACCTCTCGTCCCGGGTGGCCCGCGACGTCGTCGAGCAGCGGATGGTGGCGCTGCTGGACCCGGAGTGGAATCTCGACGGGCCGGCGACCGCCCAGGACCTGCACCGATCGGTGCGCGAGGCGCTGCAGGCCCGCCTGACGGAACTGAAGGCACCCGCGAGCGGTCTGCGGTCCCGGCTGTTGCGGGCACTACCGACCACGATGGCGCTCGTCGCGCTGCAACGCCGAGAGGCCGGCGGCGACAGGTGGGTGGGTCACGTGTTCTGGGCCGGCGACTCCCGCGCCTACGTCTTCGATCCCGGCGCCGGGGCCCAGCAGCTGACCGTGGACGACATCAAGGACCGCGGTGACGCGATGGCGAACCTGCGGGAGGACTCGGTGGTCAGCAACGCGATGTCCGCCGACGTCGACTTCGTCGTCCACCACCGCCGGGTCGAACTGACCGCGCCCTTCCTCGTGGTCGCGGCCACCGACGGGTGCTTCGGGTACCTGCCCTCGCCGATGCACTTCGAGCATCTCCTGCTCGCAGCGCTGCGCGACGCACCCGACACCGAGACCTGGTCCGGCGCGGTGCAGACGGCGACGAGCGCGGTCACCGGTGACGACGCGGCGATGTCGGTGCTCGGTGTCGGGGCGGACCACGAGCAGTTCCGCACGCTCTTCGCGGCGCGCACCGCCGAGCTCGAACAGCGCTGGATCACGCCGCTGGACGCACTCGACGAGGACGTGCAACGACGCGAACGGGAGCTTGCGGACCTGCGGACGGCGCAGCGTCAGCAGCAGGCTCAGTCGTGGGCGGCGTACCAGCCGGACTACGAGCGGTACATCGCGACGGCCGACGGACGGGGAGCGCCATGAGAGCTGGGGACACACTCCACGGCTACCGCCTGCTCGACGACTTCCGGGTCGTCGGCGCGGGGCTCAGTGAGTGGACCTTCGCCGAGCGAGGCGGCCGGGCGTACTTCATGAAGCGGTTCCTGGCCCCGACCTACCCCGACGACGCGGCCCCGGGCAGCCCCCGGACCAAGGCCAGGAAGCGGGCCCGCTGCGCGGCGTTCGAAGCCCACCACTTGGGGATCCAGGCGGCGATGGCCCCGCTGACCAGCTACGGCGGGAACCTGATCGCCACCCTCGACTTCTTCCGGGAGGGTGCCAAGTACTACAAGGTCACCGAGAAGGTGGACCTGGCCGGTCTCGAGCCGGCCGACGTCGCGGTGCTCGGCTTCCCCGCCCAGCTGGTGCTGCTGAAGACCGTCGCCCACAGCCTGAAGATCCTGCACGACCTGGACATCGTGCACAGCGACCTCAAGCCGAGCAACGTCATGATCAAGCGCACGGAGCTGGGGTATACGACGAAGCTCATCGACTTCGACAGCTCCTACCTCGTCGGCAGCCCGCCGCCGCCGGAGGAAATCGTCGGCACGATGAACTACTACTCCCCTGAGCTGGTCACCTACATCCAGGGCGGTGCCGACGCAGCTGCGCTGAACCAGGCATCGGACATCTTCGCGCTCGGGCTCATCTACACCGAGTACCTCACCGGTGCCCTCCCGGCGTTCGACCCGGTCCACAGCAGCGCGGCGATCGCGGTCCTGAACGGGCAGCTGCTGCGGGTAGTGGCACCGGACACGCCGCCGTCCGTGACCGCCCTGGTCGAGCGGATGCTGCTGCTGGACCCGACCGCCCGACCCTCCGTCGCCGAGGTCCACTCCACGCTCATGGGCCAGCGCGGCAGCGCCCCGACGGTCGGTCGCGCCCCGCTGCCGACACGGGCCGTCAGCGCCGGTCGGGCACCTCGGCGACTCGGCGGCCCGGTCACCTCCCGTGGTGTCCCCACCCGGGCCGCGGCGCCTCGACCGACCAGCCCCGCGGCGACGTCCGACGCTGCGCCGACCGGCGCCGCGCCGACCGGCACACCGTCGCGCGCTTCCCTGCTGCGCGGCAAGGGGCTGAAGCTGGCCGCCGACGCGGTCCGTCGAGCACCCACCGCAACCCGCCCGGCACCCGCGGCGACCCGGACCGCACCCGAGACGGGCCGTCCGGCACCGCCCGCGGCGACCTCGGCGGCGACCGACCTGCCCCCGCCGGCAGCCGAGACGTCGGCCGGCAGGCTCGGCCGGGCCCTGCTGGGCAAGCTGATCGGCAAGCTCGAGACCCGGCGACCTCGATGAGCGGGGTGTGGCAGTGCGCGGTCTGCGAGACAATCAACCACGGCGGCCGGTCGTGCACGGCCTGCGGTGCAGCCATGACCCTGCGTTCTGCCGCCGCCACGTCGGTGCGCGGCCGAGTCGCGCCGGTCCCGCCGCCCCCACCCGCCGCGCCGCTGCCGGAGCCGGTGCGCCGCGCCATCAACCGTGAGCCCGTGGACGACGCCGAGTGGGACTACGACAACCCCACCGTCCACATGGTGCCGATCCCCGGCGGGTGCCTGTTCACCACGGGTCCGCGCCGCCTGGACCGGTGAGCCGCACCGTTCGAACTGCGACGTCGGCCGGCTCCAGTTCGGGGAACCGTAGGGGGGCAGCTGGGCCGCGCACCGCCTTTCCCGCCGGCCAACCGCAGGGTCGGCACGCTCGCGGACGGGCTTCACCAACGTCGCTTGGGGAGCAGACGCCCGCCACGTCGGCGGGGCCGGCTCCTAGCGTGGGACGCATGGTGGCATCGACAGCGCTGCGCCCGGTCGGCTGCCCGTCGGGGCCGGCCGTGCTGGACGAACTACTGCCCGCCCTGGCCGCTTCGGTGGCCGGAACCGGTCCGGCTCTCGTTCCGGTGCCGAACGGTGCGGCAGGGGCGGCCGTGCTGCGGATGGCCGCCGTCGACGAACCGCTCGAACAGTCCGTCGCGGCCGACGGCACGTCGGATCCGGTGGCGCTCGTGGTCCCGACATCCGGCTCGACCGGTACACCACGCGGAGTGCTGCTGACGGTGTCGGCGCTCGCGGCATCGGCGGCCGCCACGCACTCGCGCATCGGTGGGCCGGGGCGCTGGCTGTTGTGCCTGCCGACCACGCACGTCGCCGGCCTGCAGGTGCTGCTCCGGTCGATCAGCGCGGGGACGAGGCCGGTCTGCCAGGACCTCTCGGCCGGATTCGACGCCGACGGCTTCGCGGCGGCCGCATCGCAGTTGGCCGGCCGCGGGCGCCGCTACACCTCGCTCGTCCCGACCCAGCTCACCCGGTTGCTCGGCGACGACGCGGCCCGCGCCGCGCTGCAGGGATTCGACGCGGTCCTGCTCGGCGGGGCGGGCGCCCCGGAGCCGCTGCTCGCCCGTGCCCGCCGTGCCGGTGTCGCAGTCGTCGAGACCTACGGCATGAGCGAGACGTGCGGCGGCTGTGTCTACGGTGGGACCCCGCTGGCCGGTGTGAGCGTTGCTCTTGCACCCGACGGACGGATCATCCTGGCCGGATCGGTGCTCTTCGCCGGTTACCGCCGCGATCCTGCGGCTACCGGAGCGGTGCTCACCGACGGGGTGTTCACCACCGGCGACCTCGGCGCGCTCGACAGCGACGGACGCCTGGAGGTCCTCGGCCGGGCGGACGACGTCCTGGTGACCGGCGGGGAGCTGGTGAGCCCGGCAGCCGTCGAGCGGGTGCTCACCGGCGCCGGCGGGGTGGCCGACGCGGTGGTCGTCGGGCTGCCGGATCCGGAGTGGGGCCAGCGGGTCGTCGCGCTGGTGGTCTCTGGGCCGACGGGAGCGTCCGGGGCGAGCCCGGACGCCGGCCGGCTGCGGGCGCTGGTCGCCGACCGGCTGGGCCGGGCATCGGCGCCGCGGGACGTCGTCGCCGTCGATGCGGTGCCACTGCTCGGGATCGGCAAGCGCGACCGCGCCGCGGCGACCCGGCTGGCCTCGCGGTTGCTCGCGTGACGCCGTCGGCCCGCGTAGCGCTCGGTGACGCGCGACCGCCGGACACCGTCGATCGCGAGCCAGGCACGACCGTCGGGTGGGAGACCCCTGACCGACTGAACCCCCCGGCCCCACGCCACACCGGCGTCGCCGCGGGTCCGGTGCCGTGATGGGATCGGGGTCGCCCCGGACATCGCTGCGGGCCGGCATCGGACTGGAGGACCACCGCATGGCCACGCCCGCCCAGTGGCTCGAGGCGACGCGACCACGCACGTTGCCCGCCTCGGTCGCCCCGGTACTCGCCGGGACCGGCGCCGCCGCCCAGGCCGGGAACGTGGTCTGGTGGAAGGCCGTGCTGGCCCTGCTGCTGGCGCTGGCCCTGCAGGTCGGGGTGAACTTCGCCAACGACTACTCCGACGGCGTCCGCGGGACCGACGCGGTCCGGGTCGGCCCGGCGCGACTGGTCGCCAGCGGAGCCGTGCCCGCTCGGGCGGTGAAACTGGCCGCCGGTGCCTGCTTCGCAGTCGCTGCGCTGCTCGGGCTGGTCCTCGCGCTGAGCTCGGCGTGGTGGCTGGTGTTCGTGGGCGCGGCCTGCATCGCTGCCGCCTGGTACTACACCGGCGGTCGGCGCCCGTACGGGTACCGGGGGCTCGGCGAGGTCAGCGTGTTCGTCTTCTTCGGCCTGGTCGCCACGGTCGGGACCGCCTTCGTCCAGGCTGACGGGGCTGATGGGGCCGCCCGGATCGGCTGGCCGGCCGTTGTCACCGGCGCCGCCGTCGGACTGCTCGCGTGCGCGGTGCTGATGGCGAACAACCTGCGGGACCTGTCCGGCGACGCGGCGGTCGGCAAGCGGACGCTGGCGGTCCGGCTCGGCGAGCGTCGGGCGCGGATGGGCTACGCCGCGCTGGTCACTGTCCCGTACGTGCTGGTGTTCGTGCTCGCCGCGACCGGGCCGGCGGTGTTGCTGGCGTTCGGCTCGCTCCCCCTGGCGATTCGGGGCATTCGCGCGGTCTCCCGGGGGGCGACCGGGATGGCCCTGGTCCCGGTGCTGCGGGACACGGGGCTGGCCGAGCTGGTGTTCGGCGCCCTGCTCGGGGTGGGTCTCGCCCTCACCGGGTGACTGTCCGACCCGACGGCCGCCGACCCGGCCCGGCGCTGGTCCGGGCACATCTCGGCCGAGCCATCGGCGACCTCGGCGAGCAACGAACCCGACTAGCGCCCGTCGGGGGCACGAGAGTCGGTACTGGCACGTCTGTCGGCGTCTCGGTCATCGTCGGCGTACGGATCCTCGGCGGCGAGGTCGTCCTCTGCGTACGGGTCCTCGGCGTGCGGGTCGTCGGGGTCGCGTCCGGGCATCGGGCGAGTGACTACTTGCCGGCGCGGACGTCGCGGGCGGGACGCAATGGCCGTTGACACCACAGCGCGCTGGTGCCGGAGCAACAGCAGGCTGGCGACCGCGGAGAGCAGCAGCGCACCCAGGACGAGCGCGTACCTGCGGAACCCGACCAGGTACAGCAGCCCCAGGCACAGCACGAAGGCAGCGACGCGGGCGCCGGTGTAGATGGCGAACGCCTGTGCCGGACGCAACGCAGGGGAGCTCACCGCCGCCTCAGTTGGCGTAGGAGTGCTTGCCGGCGATGAGGAAGTTCACCCCGAGCAGGTTGAACAGGATCGTCCCGAACGCGACGAGCGCGATCACCGACGCGACCCTCCCCTTCCAGCCGGCGGTCGCCCGTGCGTGCAGGTACGCGGCGTAGAGGACCCAGCTGATCAGCATCCAGGTCTCCTTGGGGTCCCACTCCCAATACCGGCCGTAGGCGGCCTTGGCCCAGACGGCCCCGAAGATCAACGCCAGCGTGTAGATCGGGAACGCGAACGCGTGCACCCGGTAGCTCATCCGGTCCAGCGCCGTCGCCGACGGCAGGCGGGTGACGTAGCCGACGGCGACCCGGCCGGCGGCCTCGCGACGGTCCCGGAACAGGTAGAGCGCGGCGAGCACGGCGCCGACGGTGAACACGCCGGTGGCGATCACCGCCGCCGAGACGTGGATCACCAGCCAGTAGGACCGCAGTTGCGGACGGAGCGGGCCGACGGCCTCGTGGAACAGCAGGATCGCGCTGCCCGCGCAGGTTGCCGCGAACCCGGCGAGCCAGACGTCGAGGAACTGCAGCCCGAGCCGGCGCCGCAGCACGACGTGCACCGCGGTCACCGCGAAACTGCCGGTGATCGCGAACTCGTAGAGATTGCCCCACGGCACCCGGTCCGCGGCGATCCCCCGGGTGACCACACCGACCCCGAGCAGCAGGACCGCGAGCAGCTGCAGCATCGATCCGATCGACCCGGCGGTCGACGCGCGCCGGCCCGGTCCAGACCCGCCAGGCGCACCCCACGCCCCCCCACCGGGGCCGTCCGCGGTCAGGGTCGAGACGCCCGGGCGGGCGAGCAGGGCCGTCGACCCGCGAGCACCCTCGATGCGGGCGGAAACGTGGTCGCCGGAAACGTGGTCGCCGGGAACGAACCGGCCAGAATCGGCGCCGCCGGAGACGTGCGCCGCGCCGACCGGACCCGCGGGGCCGTGCAGCATCTCGGCGTCCGGGCCGGGGGCGCCCGCCGGGGCCGAGGCGTCGCGCTCACGGTCGGTGGCACGGCTGACACCGCCGGAGCTGCCGAACGCCCATTCCGCGGCGAACGCGACCAGGGCGAGGACGAAGACGACGACAGCCGCGCTGACGACGTCGTCGGAGAAGGTGCCCAGATCGGTCACGCCGGTGTCCCCTCGGT
>JAABUT010001944.1_pt1 | contig 21529 bp, 19 predicted proteins | sample 5559281 | NCBI WGS metagenome assembly JAABUT01 (sample SAMN10711880, study PRJNA513359) | rock metagenome | isolation source: Antarctica rocks | place: Antarctica: Victoria Land, Ricker Hills nord | collected 2016-01-04
GCGACCGCCACCAGCAGGCGCCCGCCATCTTCGGACACCGGCAGGGCGCGGGCGTTGCGAAGGTATTTCGCGCTCAGCCGCGCCGGATGCAGCGGTTCGGCAGCGGGATAGCGCTCGGTCGAGGCGATCTCCAGTCCCAGCAGGGCCGCGTAGCCCTGGGCCAGCCCGCGTTCGGACACCAGGCCGAGCTGGAGCAGCACGCGGTCGAGCCGCTGCCGGCTTTCCACGGCGACCCGCCGGCCGCGTTCGATCGTGCGGGCGTCGCAGTGCCCCTGTTCCACCAGCAGCGCCGCCAGCGCCGACACCGCGTCCGCGGTCGATCGCTTCAGGCCTGGATCCAAACTGTTCACGCGCCGCCTCCATGCATCGTACCCGCGTCACGCATCGGGCGCCGTATCCCAGGCGAGCACGCGCCAGCCCCGCCGGTTGGCCGAGAACCCGATCCGGATCACGGCGTGGCGCATGATCCGTCCGCCACCCGGACGTTGCGCCGTCGCCGTGATGCGCACGACCTCCGCACCATCCCCCCCCGCGCCGGCGCCAGCACCCACGTCGCGCAGGGCCGCCCGGACCACCGGAGGGCCGAAGGCCGGGTCGGGGTCACGATCGGCGTACAGCGTCAGGTAGGGCGTGACCGCGGCCAGGATGGCAGGCGTCATCCCGAGCACGTCCCGAAGCTCCGCCAGGGTTTCGAACGGGGCGCCCAGCGGGCCGTACTGCAGCCCGGCCGCCCGGTAGTCGGCGGACTTGCCGCCGCTGCCTCCGGCACGCTGGCCCGGCGTCTGCCAGTCGACGATTGCCACGGCAAGCCTCGCCGCCCGCGCGGGATCGGCGCCAAGCCGGAGCAGCAGCGCCTGCAGGAGCTCGGCCGACACGACGTTCGGGTTCACCAGCCCCGACTGGCTGACGATCTCGACGTCGGTCGCGGTCCCGGACAGCGGGCCTGTGGAAGCCTGGCCGCCCGAGCCGCCACGCCGCAGCAGGTCAAAGATCGCCGTGTTGATGGCCCTGTCGGCGGCGGCCTCAAGCTCCGTCGCGGCGCGGAGGTTGCCGGTGAGCTGCGCGTCCGAGCGTGCCGTGCCGGTCAGCATCAGGAACAGCATCGACAGCGGCACCAGCAGCCACAGCACGATCAGCAACGCGAAGCCCCGCTGCGTGCCGGACGGCGCGGCTGTCGGCGCAGGGCGGCGCGTCATTCCTCCAACGCCTCGCGGACCGGTGCCGCCACGATCATCGGCCACTGCCGGCCGCTGTTCGCGTCGAACACGATCCTGATGCGGACCAGGCTCGGCAGCCTGTCCCCGGTCCAGGTGGATGACCATCTGCCCGCACCGCTACGATAAGCCAGTTCCAGCCGATCGACGCCGTCCAGAATCACGGTTTCCTGCGCCAGCGGCGGCCCGCCGAACAGCTCGACATGGCGGCGCGGCAGCCAGCGCAGCCGCACTTGCCCGCGGTTTGCCAACAGCGTCACTTCCGCCCGCTGGGCCTGGCCGGCGCCGTGCAACGGCAGGTCGGTTGTCATCGACATCGCAGTCGCCGTCCCGCGCAGGCTAGCGGGTTCAGGATAGAATCCTGGGTCGGCCAACGCGACCAGGCGGCGCAGCGTGCGGTCGACCGTCTCGAGGTCGCCTTTCCGCTCCTTGATACCAGCCTGCAGTTCGGTCGCACGCAGCGCGAATGCAACGCCTTGGTTCAGCAGCACCAGCACAAGGCCCATGACGACGATCGCGACCAGAACTTCCAGCAGGGTGAAGCCGGCGTCGTTCGGCCACGCTAGGCGGTTAGGCGGAAGGGCGATCAACGGCCGCCTGCCGAAGCCGGACCCAGGCGGCGGGTGTCGACGGTGAGCCTTTGTGTGCCGCGCGGGCTGGCCCACGCGATCTGGACCTGGACGGAGTACAACGTCGTGCCGCGGGCGAAAGGCGAGTCGCGTGGGGGCGCCCGGGGCGCCGGTGTCGTGGCGACCGGCACAATCCGGGTCCGCCACCGGTAGCCACCGCCATCGTCGCCCTCCTGGTCGCCGGCCACCACTGCGGTGTCGACCAGCGCATCCAGGCGCGACCGCACTCGCGAGATCGCTTCCTGGTAGGTGACCGAAGACTGTGTGATGCCCAGCGAAAGCACCCCCTGACGATACATGAGCGCAAGCACAGGCACGGCGATGGCAAAGGCGACGAGCACCTCAAGCAGGGTGAAACCTGAATCGCGATCGTGGACGCCGCCACAAATCCATTTGAACCTGGTTCCCATCATCGCCGGCCCCATCAACGCCAGCAAGGTGCCAGCTTAGACGGCTCCGCGCGTCCCGTTTGGAGCGTAATAAGAGTAGAATCGCAGAACTGTCATATTTCCGTCAATACCCATTTTGTATTCGTCACAATCCTGAAAGGAGAGTGCTAACCTAGAGATACCTGGAGGCGCCTAATCATATGATAAGATTGGTTTTTTGTCCCATTAACTATCTCTAGGTTAGAACTCTCCCTGAAAGACAGGCAGGGCGCGAACGCCCTGCCTATTGTTTCATCAAATCGCGCCTATTTGCCGGCGTCGTTATTGGCACGCAGCGTCAGGCCGCTGCGGTGGCGCGGATACGGCGTGCCCTCCATCAGGCCAGCCCACAGCACCTCGTTGTAGAGGTCGACGGGCACTCGGTCGGCGTCGGAGAAGTCGAAGCCGTGGGTGGCCTTGTCCCAGTAGGCGGCGTCATGCTTCGGGAACACATCGGGTCCCTCGGCGAACTGGACGCCGCCTTCAGCCAGCGCCAGCGTCGTGGTGGCGAGAACGCGCGAGGCGATCGCACGGTAGTTCCAGGCAGGCGTCGACGTCGGGTCGAACACGTCGGCCATCGGCCGCTGGTAGGCGGTGTTCAGGTTGATGTGCTGGGTGCCGAGCAGGTCTTCGATCGTGCGCAGCATGCTGACCTGGCTGTAGCGGGTGCTCACCACCGTGTTCTTTTTCACGTGCGGCCCGACGACATAGGCCGTGGTGCGATGCGAGTCGACGTGGTCGGGACCGTCCTGGCAATCGTCCTCGGTGACGAATACCAACGTGTTGCGGGCATAACGGCTGTGCGCCACCGCCTCGATCAGCCGTCCCACCGCCAGGTCGTTGTCGGCCTGCTGCGTTTCCGGCGTGTTCACCCCGCCCAGCGCGGTGCCGAAGCTGCCGGTGTGGTCGTGGCTGAAGCGGACTAGCGAAAGGCTCGGCAGGTCGCCGTCGCGCACGTATTCGTCGAACTCGCGCTTCCATTCGTTGTAGCGCCACAGGTCAGGGTAGTTCTGGTCGTAGCCGCGGAAATACAGGTCCGTGGTCGTCGCCAGGCTCGGATTGATCGCCGCGACCTGGACGATGCCGGCGGCATACGGGTCGATCACTGGCCCGGCGATGGTGCCGATGCTGCCGATGTTGTTGACCAGGAAGCCGTAGTTGCGCACCGTGCCGCCGGCCTTCTGCACCGCGTCGAAGATGTAGCCGTTCTGCACCCCGAACGGCGCATCGGTGACCGCGTGGTTGGCAGGACCGACCAGCACGTTCGCCGTGCCGCCGGCCAGGTTGGCCGACCTGGTGCTGAAGGCGCCGGACGTGGCGGCGTCGCGGCCGGCGATCGTCGGCACGCCGACCGGCACGTTGCGGTTCGAACCCTCGGACTCGTAGGACAGCCCGCGGTTGACCCCGGCGTAGTTGATCTGCTGGGTGATCGTCTCGGTGTTGGTGACGCGGCCCGCCATCGACCACGACCAGCCGTCCATGCTGCCGTCGCCCGGGTCCATGAAGTTGTCGAGCGTGACGAAGTCACTCGACAAGCGGTGGAAGTTCGGCGTGATGGTCTTGTCGAACACCGCCAGCGTCGGGTCGGCGTTCGCACCGTTGTTCAGGTCGCCAAGGACCTGATCGAAGGTGCGGTTCTCCTTCACGATGTAGATCACATGCTTGATCTTGGAGCGCATGAAATCCATCGTCGCCACGTCGCTCGCGAGCGGCTCGACGCTGTAGGAGTTGTTCAAAGCCACCTGCGAGGTCAGGTCGCGCAGGTCCGAGTTGTTCGGCACCTGACCGCTCACCAGAGTCGCCCGCTCAAGCTGGAACTGATACTGGTTCGACGCCGTGGCCGCCACATCCGCCGCCGCGTTGCCGTTTGGGTAGGTGGTGCTCGTCAGGCGGTCGGTGTTGCCATACAGGTGGCCCGGGTTCGGCCCGGTGTTGTCCTTGCCGTTGATGATGTACATCCAGCTGCCGTCGGCGCTGAAGGTGATGTCGTGCGGATCGTAGGCCGTCGGGATCAGCCCGATGACGGTGTTGGCCCGCGGCCCGACCAGTGGGATCACCGCCACCGAGTTGGCGCCGGAGTTGACGGCGTATAGCGTCCTGCCGTCAGGCGCGATCCTCACCGCGAAGGTCGCGGCACCCGTCTGGGTTCCACGGATCACTCCGGCCGGCGCGCGGGCGTCGATCTTGGCGGCGACCGCGTTCGTCGCCGTGTTGATGACCGCGACCTGGTCGGCGTTGTCCTGTGCCACGTAAAGCTTGGACTGGTCGGCGTTCAGGGTCATCCCAAGCGCGTTGCCGTCCAGCTTGATGCGCCCCACCAGGCGCCCCGCCGTCTTCAAGGATACGTCGACCACCACCACCTCGCGGTCGCGGTCGGACGACACGTAGGCCATGCCGTTGTCCTTCACCACGACGGCAAACGGGAACGTGCCGCCGGCGACGCCGGACACGCCCTCGTTGTTGGCGAAGTATGGCCGCAGGTCGTGCTCGTAGAGGACCGCCTTGGTCGCGGTGTCAACGATGCTGATCGAGTCGTTGTAGTTGTTAGCCACCACCAGCGTCTTGCCGTCGCTGGAGATGCCCATGCCGCCGGCATTCGGCTGCACGCCAAGGCCGATGCCGGTGGTGGCGCGCGGGGCGCCGTGGCCCAGCGAGATCGGCTTGGCGGCGGCGAAGGTGGCGCCGGTCTTGGTGTAGACGTAGACAGCGTCGTCATTGCCGCCGGCGGCGTAGATCGTGGTGCCGTCCGGCGCCCAAACGAGGCCGACATGGGCGTTCGGCTGCTGGATCACCTGCGTCAGCACGGGCAGCGTCTTGTTGGCGCCGGCGACGTTGTACAGGAAGATGTACTGCGTCGAGTTCTCGACATCGACGATGCCGGTCGATTTGTACAGCGTGTTCTGCCCCGCGCAGATGATGGCCAGCGTGCTGCCGTCCGGGCTGAGCTGCGAACGCACCGCCATGCCAGCGACAAAGTCAGGATAGGCGGCAAGGCCCGGATTGAGAGCCTGCTGAACCGCGCCGGTCAGCGTCTTCGGCGTCACATACTGCCCAGTTGGCAGCTGCGTCGTGCCGTTGTTGGCGTCGACGGACGTGTTGCGTTCGGCGAACGCCAACTGCGGTGCCGCAAACACCGTCGAGACGAGCAGCGCTGCCCGCGTTAGACGTGATAATCGACTGACGTTCATCGTTATTTCCCCTGAGACGATGCCAATGCATCCTCGTTTAACGGCCAGCTCCCACCGACCGTTGTGGTCAGACCGACCGCGCGACAGCACCGGAAGCGACCCGGGCGACAGCAGTGACGATCCAATGCGACAGCATCGAAAGAAAGAGCTTCAAGCAAAAACCGTCGATGTCGAGACCGCGTCAATTCAAATAAGTTGCAAATAGATAAAGATGCCGAATCGGTACTTGGATCACCTGCTGGCTGTGCCACCCGGCGACAGCTCGGGGTTCCAGCGTTGAAGGAGGCCCGGTTTGAAGGCTGAATGCACGATCCGCCGCGAATCGTTGCCGGCCTTGACCGGCAGGATATCAGGGGGGGACAGGCGCGGCATGCGACGATTTCCTTGTCCCGCGATGCTTCCCGGTCACGGTTCCAGGTGCTACCGACCTCTTCCATCGTGAACATAAGCCAGGACGTTTCCCCATGAGCCGCGCTCTGCCGTTATTGGTCGCTATCGCGATGATCGTCGCCGCAGGCCCCGCCTCTGCCCATACCGAAGCCGGCGTGACTGGCGGATTGCTGAGCGGCTTCCTCCATCCGCTCATGGGCGCCGACCATCTGGTGGCCATGGTCGCCGTCGGCCTGTGGGGCGCGCAGCTTGGCAGGCCGGGGATCTGGGTGCTGCCGATCTGCTTCCCGACGGTGATGGCGGTGGGCGCCGTGCTCGGCATCCTGGGCATGCCGTTGCCGGCGCCCGAGATGGCAGTCGCGTTGTCGGCGCTCGTGCTGGGCATTGCCGTGGCCCTGGCCGTCCCGGCGCCGTTCTGGGCCGCAGCCATCGTGGTCGGCGTATTCGCCATATTCCACGGCTACGCCCACGGCCGCGAACTGCCAGAGGCGTCCAACGCGCTGGCCTACGGCGTCGGCTTCGTGGTGGCGACCGGGATGCTCCACGGCATCGGCATCCTGATCGGGACGCTGACGCGGTGGCGGACCGGGGTCTATGTCGTGCGCGCGCTGGGCGTCGCGATAGCAGGGCTGGGCGGCGTGTTCCTGATGGCGGCTGGTGTCTGAACAAGTCACACGGCGCGGAGCGCGAAGCCGCCGATCATGATGCCGATCGCCGCGACCCAGCTTCCGGCCGCGCGCAAGGTGACGGTCCGCCAGCCCTGGTCCGGCAGCCGGAATGCCAGCGTCATGGCCATCGTGAGCGTGATGACGGCGTAGCCGGCCACCGTGAAGCCGGCGGCGAACAGGACCACGTTGTCCTGCGGCGCGATCCCGCCGGCGTTGGCGGCGCCGCGGACGATCGCCAGCGACAGGGCGGCCACATGCAGGACCGGTCCCGGCAGCCGCACCGCAAGCGCGAGCAGGCTGCCCAGCGCCACCATCAATCCGGCGTCCACGATGGTCGTGCCGGCGCCGAAGCCCGTCGCCAGGCCCAACGCGAGGCCGGCCAGCAGCCCCGCTGGAAACAGCAGGACGAGCCACCTGGCCCGGTTGGACGGCTGCGTGCCGGCCAGCACGCCCATGGCGGTCCACAGGATCACGTCTTCCAGCCCGGTCAGCGGGTGCAGCGCGCCGGCGTAGAAGTCGCCCAGCCGCGACCCGACAATATGCGCTTGTGCCGCGTGGCTGCCGAACACGGTCAGGAACGATACGGCGATGCCGATGCTTTTCACCTGGGCTTCCCCGGTTAGACTGCGAGCAGCCGGGCCATGCGCCCAAGGAACCAGAACGTGGCGACCGCGCCGATGGCGTAGGCCGGCAACGCGTCCGCCTGGCGCGGCAGCGACGCCCGCAGCCGGCGATGTCCCCACATCAACGCCAGCACCAGCAGCACGAAGCCAAGCTGGCCGATCTCGACGCCGACATTGAACGACAACAGCGCCGGAAGCAGCAGGGCGTGCTCGATGCCCAATGAGGACAGCGCGCTGGCGAAGCCGATGCCGTGCACCAGGCCGAAGCCGAGGGCGACCGCCCATGGATAGCGCGCCGCCACCCCGGGCCGCCCGCGTTGCAGGTTCACTATCTCGACGCCGACGAACACGATGCTGAGCGCGATGCAGGCGTTCAGCGGACGCTCCGGCACGCCCAGCACCCCATATGCGGCGGCGGCCAACGACACGCTGTGGCCGATGGTGAATGCGGTGATGGTCTGTGCCAGCCGCCAGCCGCCGGACACGATCCAGATCAGCCCCCCCACGAACAGCAGGTGGTCGGCGCCGAGCAGGATGTGGTCGATGCCGATGTTGACGTAGGTGCGCGCCACCTCCGCCCAGGTCTGCCAGGTCGGCGCGCCGGCGCCCAGGATGGAGGCGACCGGGTTCGCCGACGTCAGGGTGTAGCTGCGTGGCTCACCGCCCAGCGGTTCAAGCCGGATCAGCACGGCGGACATGTCCGCGCCAAGGTTGTCGATCGTCACCCGGCCGACCAGGCCCTCCGGTCCGCATTCCAGGCTGGGCGGCCGCCAGGCGCACCGAGCGGGCAGGCGCAGCTGCACCCGGTCCGCACCCATCGTCGGTTGCAGCGTCCAGCCGCCTACGTAGCTGCCGGGCCGGACCTCGCGGAACTGCAGCACGCCCATCGAAGCCTCGTGCGCCAACGCGGCACACGACAGCACGGAACACAACAGCAGCAACAGCAGCAACAGCATGATCGGCAGGCGGGGCAGCAGACGGGACGCGGACGTCACGGCTCGATCCGCACGGCATAGTTGGCGCGCAACCGCTGCACCGCCTCCCACGCCCGCCTACGGGTCTGATCGGTCTGCCAAACGCGCACGACCTCGTCCTGGTTGTCCTCGAAGCGGGCGGGGATGCCGGCGCGGCGGCTGTCCAGGCGGACGACGTGCCAGCCGTCGGTGGACTGCAGGACCGACCACGCCTGGATCGGCAGGGCGAGCAGGCCGTCGCGGAAGCCGTCGCCGAACGACGCGGACAGCGAGCCCACCGGGCGGCCGACGATGGCGCGGGTGGCCTGCTGCAGCTCGGCGGGATCGCGACCAGCCTGCACCTCGGCAAGGTATCCACGCGCGATCGCCTCGGGGAACGGCGGGCTGACATAGAAGCTGCAGCGTTCGGGTTCGTCAAAGCGGTCGTGGTTGTCGGCGAACCAGGCGCGCAGCGCCGTATCGGTGGCGGGCGGAAGATCGAGCTGGCTGAAGATCAGCAGCTGCAGCTTGTAGGCGATGCGGTCGCGGATGGCGTCGTCGCCCCGGTCCAGGCCCAGCGCCTTGCCCTCGCGGAACAGGATCTCGCTGGCGACCCAATTCTCCACCATCGCGTTCAGCTCCGAGGCCGTCGCCTTGCGCTCGCGGTCTTCGTCGAAGTTGTCGCTCATGGCCTGGCGCATGGCGCGGGTCACGACGATGACGCGTTTGCTGCGGTCAGGCGGGTGCAGCAATGCGTCGGCCGCGAAGATGATCGCACCGAGCACCACGAAGTGGACCAGCGGCTCGCTGCGGACGAAACGCCACGCGCGCCGCAGCGGAGTGGGTCGCGTTTTATGCGCAGGCGCCGCAACAGCCACACCGCGGCCCGACGCGCCGAGAGTAACGCCATGATCGTTCACAGTATGAATCCATTGATCTGCCGCATCAGGCTTGCTTGATGACGTTCCATGCCGTGCAGGCGGAGGCCTGTCACCCGCCAATACAGACCGTCATAAAACTTTAACCAGATCGCTGCCGCATCGGGAGCTGCACGATGCTAAGCCCAATTCTACGACGATGTAACCATACCTTGATTGTTGGAGATCAGGATGTCGCTTTCCCGAATGTCGCTGCTGTCCAGTGCTGCATCCGTAACGCTCGCCCTCGCTCACCCAGCGGTGGCACAGCAGCAAGTGGCCGCCGAGGAGGAATACACCCGGCCGTCGCCCTACGTGGCCGGCGACATGCACAACCACACGACCTGCACCGACGGCTCGGTCTCGACCAGCTACCTGCTCGACCGTTCACTCGGAACCGGCACCAACAACGGGATCCCGAACTTCAACATCGACTGGTTTACGCACGGCAACCATGGCGGCAGCGGCAACCGTGACTGCCGCTTCAGCGACACCAGTGCCAACTTGCCTGGCGACACCACGACGTTCTGGACCGACACGCTGGGCCAGACCATCCAAGACATCACGATCAACAAGCTGCTCGGCGACGTGCCCAACCCGCCACCGGCGCGGGCCAACATGTATCGCTGGCAGTCGATCCGCGACGTCGAGTATCCGATCATCACCGCGAAGGCCAAACAGTACAAGAAGGTCGTCATTGAGGGCCTGGAAACGATCACCCCTGGCCACGAGCACACCGACACCACCGTGCTGAACGGGCAGTTCGCCCCGCAAGGTGCCGGCAACGCCAACCGGATGGCGGAGTTCGAATATCGTTTCGACCGGACGGACGCCGACACGCTGGGGCCCGTCGACGCGCGCGGCGCGCCGTTGTGGCCCGGCAAAAGCTTCGACAACACCGGCATCGCCGGGCACCAGAAGGCGGTGCAAAGCGTGCAGTGGCTCCAGGCCAACGCCCCGGTGACGTCGTACTACGTGCCGACCCACACCGAGCGCGCCGGCGCCTTCAACCCGACCGGCAACGCCGGCTTCAACATCGAGCATTTCCGCGACTTCAACAACGCCGGCCCCACGGTGGCGTTCGGCATCGAGTCGCCCGGCCACGCTGCGGACGCGACGCACTCCTACAGCGCGACCTCGCTGGGCGGGTCGACGTTCGGCGGCAGCGGCATCTACACCGCGAAGCTGGGCGGGCTGTGGGACGGCATGCTGGGGGAAGGGCGCAACACCTTCTTCTTTCAAAGCTCCGACTGGCACAACCGCGGGGTCTTCGGTGCGCGCGACCGGGCATCGACGGCGGACTTCTTCCCCGGCGAGTATTCGCGGCTGTATGTCCGCAACAGGCAGGTGTTCCGGGCGCAGAACGTCGTCGACGGCATGCGGTCGGGCAACAGCTTCTCGGTTTCAGGTGACCTGATCGGGCCGAACTTCACCTTCCAGGCCAGCGTGAACGGCGTCTCCAAAGGCATGGGCGAGACGCTCCAGGTGCAGCCAGGCGACCGCATCGAAGTCGAAATGCGGCTGTTCATGCCGCAGAGCAACAACAGCCCCTACGGCTTCAACAACCCGCTGCTGCGCCAGGTCGGCGTCTTCCAGCCGATCAACAAGCCGATTGTCGACCATGTCGACCTGATCCGCGGGTCGATTACCGGGCTTATCAAGCCGACCGATGCCAACTACGCCCAGCCGAACAGGGCGGAGACGGTCTACAACCCTTCGACGGTCGTGCTGTCCACCTTCAACAAGAACAACTCCGCCATCCGGCAAACCCAGAACGGCCTGCGCATGACGTTCACCACCACGATCACGGCGGACGACAAGCCGTTCTACATCCGCGCGCGCGGCACCAACATGCCGCCGGCCGTGCCGTTCGTGACGGACAGCGCCGGCAACCCGCTGCCGGATACCGGGATCATCAACGTCGTCTGCGCCGATCCGGATTGCCCGGCGCATCTGCCGACGGTCGACGGCACGCGGCGGGTCAAGACCGACGTGGAAGCCTGGTCGAACCTGTGGTTCTACGCCAACCCGATCTTCGTTCGCCCGTCCGGGCAGCCGAAGCTTCAGGTGGAGGTCGCGTCCGACATAGCCGACCGCATCCGGCCGCGGCAGCAGGCTCAGGACTAGGCGCGTTGCAAATGCGACGTGAGCACTTCACGCCACGGTTCGGTCCTGCGATGAAGCTCGCCGCCCTTGCCGCGATCCTGACGCTGGGCCTGGCGGCGGCGCCCGCCCAGGCCGAATGGGACGCCGCGACCTGCACCACCACGGTCGCGGCGATGCGGGTCCAGGCGGCGGCACTGCCTGCGGACGACCTGTCCCGCCGCTTCGCCGAGCACGACCTGAACATCGCGCTAATGGAACTGGCTGCCGGCGATGGCGACGAGTGCGAGGAGCGGGTCAGCCGTGCCAAAGACGCCATCACCAACCGCCGCTACGTCCTGCGACCCGGCGAGGTGCTGAAGGGGTATGGTCCGGACGATCCGCGTTGACGACCATCGCCTGACCACAACCGGGCGCCCGACAGCGGCGGCGCTGATGCTGCCGGTCGTCGCGGCGTCAGGCTTCGCCGGGCTGGCCTACGAGATCGTCTGGACCCGCATGTTCGCCGCGATGCTCGGGACCGAGATGGCGGCCGTGCTGGGCGTCGTGACCGGCTTTTTCGCCGGTCTGGCGCTTGGCGCCTTCCTCATGGACCGTTTGCTGCCGACGTTCCGCGATGCCAGACACTGCTACATGCTGGTGGAGCTGGTGATCGGCACATGGGCCGTAGCCAGCATCTGGCTGGTTCCCGCCGCCGCACCCGCACTGGCCAAGGTGTTGGGGGCGACGCCAGGTCCAACCCTGCTGTGGGCGGCCGGCTTCGCGTTCCCGGGCTTGCTGCTGCTCCCCGCGACCGCGGCAATGGGTGGCACCCTGGTGGCGTTGGAGCGGCTGTCCGTCGCGGCGCGTGGACAACCCCGTATGGCGGCCTGGGTCTACGGAACCAACACTGCGGGGGCGGTCGTGGGCGTGCTTGCGGGCGTGCTGGTGCTGATGCCCGCGCTTGGCCTGTCCGGGACGCTGTGGGCGATGGCGTTGGTGAACGCCGGCTGCGCCGCGGGTGCGCGGCTGTTGGATCCGGCGGTCGACACCGAGAATCCGCCGTTGCGCGCAGATCGGGTCACGCCGTCGCGGAATGGCGGCTGGCGCCTGACGGCGACCCTTCTGGCGACGGGACTGCTGGGTATCGCGTTCGAGGTGCTGGTCGTGCGGCTGGCGGCGCAAGTGCTGCAGGACACCATCCTGTCGTTCGCCTTCCTTCTTGCCGCCTATTTGCTCGGCACCGCGGCCGGCAGCCTGCTGTGGCAGCGCTCGGGCGCCGCGTCCGACGCCACAGCCGTGGGCAGGTTGCTGGCGGCGGCGGCGGCGGCCTGCCTGCTGACGGCGGGCATCGTTCAGCTGTTCGTCCCGGGTACTCTCAAGGCTGGGCCGCATCTTGGTCTATGGGCAGAGGTTGGCATCGCCTGTGCATTGTTCCTGGCTCCGACAGCCGTCATGGGTGCGCTGTTCGGCTGCCTGGCGCAGGCTGTGCGGGACCGTCGCGGCACCCTCGGCCAGGCAGTGGGCGTCAACAGCCTCGGCGCCGCGTTGGCACCCGGCCTCGCGTCGCTGGTGCTGCTGCCAGCCATGGGGGTCTGGGCGGCGATGCTGCTGGTGGCGGCCGGCTACCTGGTGCTCGGTCTGCTGTGGGTCGGGCGTCCGGCGCTGCAGGGAGGGCTGGTGCTTGGAGTTCCCGCTTTTGTTGCCGGAGGGTTGTGGTTGCTGCCAGCTCCGTCGCTCGTGCGCATACCCGCCGGCGGCATGCTGCTGCAAATGCAGGAAGGAGCCACGGCGACGGCGAGCGTCGTTAAGGGGCCGGACGGCACGCGCTACCTGGAAGTGAACGGTCACTTCCGCATGGGTGGCACGCGCTCCGTCCGCTCGGACTGGCGGCAGGCGCAGGTGCCGCTGTTGCTGCACCCGGACCCGCGCCGGGCGTTGTTCCTGGGTGTCGGAACCGGCGCCACGCTGGCGGGCGCTGCCGCGTTGCCGCATGTCATGGCGACAGGAGTGGAGTTGACGCCGGAGGTGGTCGCCATGCTTCCCGCGTTCGCCGAAACGTACGCGCCACCGCTGCCGCCGGTCGTGACGGCCGACGCGCGGCGCTTCATCGTCGCCTCGAACGAGCTTTACGACGTCATCGTCGCCGACCTGTTCCACCCCGCTTTGGACGGCACGGGATCGCTGTACACGATCGAGCACTTCACTGCGGTCCGCGCCCGGCTCGCGAAGGGAGGCGTGTTTTGCCAGTGGCTGCCGCTTTATCAGCTGGACGCCTGGTCTCTGCGGGTCGTTATCCGCACGTTCCTCGGGGCCTTCCCGCAAGGCTCCGGCTGGCTGGGCAACTACAGCCTGCAGACGCCCATGCTGGCACTGTGCGGCGGGAACGACGCTGCCGAGCCTTCGGTCCAGATGCTGGAGCGCAGGCTGCAGGCGCCGGCCGCCCAGCCCGCCCTGCAACGCACCGGGCTGCTGACGCCGTTGGACCTGCTGGGCCTGCACCTCGGAAATGCCGCCGCGCTGGCGAAATTCGCGGCCGACGCTCCACGCAACACCGACGATGAACCGGCGGTGACGTTGAATGCCTGGCGCAACGTCCAGGCCTTGTCGTCGCCGCCAGCGACGCTGCTGCTCTTGCTGCTGGATGGCATGACTCCGAATGCCGCAGCCCTATCGCCAGGCACGGGTCCGGGCATGTCGGCGCACCGGCTGGCGGCCTACCGGCAGGCACGTGACCGCTTCATCAGGGTAGGCGCGGCCATGCCCGACGGGCTTGAAGGCCGCGCCCTCCTTGACGCGGCAGCTCCGGGGCTGCTGGAGGCGCTGCGCCTCAGCCCGGAGTTCGAACCGGCGCATGGCCCCTTGATGCTGATGGCGCAGGCGCTGCTGGCGACCGACCAGCCCGCGGCGTGGCGGCTCCTCCACCAGATCGACCAGGCCGCCCCGTCCCGCGGGGAGGCGCGCCGGTTGCTGGCGCGCCTGTTCCCGTAACGGCGACCCGGCTTACAAGGCTCAGTCTTCGGCCGGCCGTCGCGGATTGACGACGAGGCCGAACGTGGCACCTCCGGTGTCGACCGGCATGGCCTGTGCGGTGACGCCCAGCGCGGTCGGCTGCAACGTGAACGCTTGTCCGCCGCGTTCCACCTGCACGCCGTCCGGTTGGATGGAGCGGACCGTATAGGCGGCGATGTCCTCGCCCTCCTTGACCAGCTTCGGCACCCCAGGTTCGCTTTCGAAGATCGCCGCGCGCTGGTATGGCGAGATGACGATGCCGGTCAGGCGTGGTGGCGGGCCGGACTGGGCCTGGGCCGGGAGCAGCCCGCTGACGGCGACAACCAACAGCACTCCCGTCTGGCGAAGGATGCCCGTCAAGGTCCGAAGCTCACGCTGTAGCCCCAGCTGTCCAGCCGCTCCGGAATTGCGTTGAAGGCGAGGGTGATGCGTTGGCTGCCCTCGTTGCGTGGCACCTCGTGCAGCAGGTAACTGGGAAACAGCAGCATGTCGCCAGGCTCGATCGCGGGCGTCACCCACTTGCCGGCGTTGAACGGGCCGATCTTCGCGGTTTTGGTGTTGTTGCGAAAATTGAATTCGCCGGCTCCTGGATTGCGGACGAACACGGTTCGGGCGGACGGGTGCGAGGGGCTGAGATAAACGATGCCAGATGCGAAGCTGTTCGCGTGGCTGTGCACCGATTGGCTGCCACCAGTTTCCATCACGTTGGTCCACATTTCCTTGATGGCCCAACGCAACCGGTCGCCGAACAGCAGAACGCCGAATTCGACCAGCTTCGGCCCGGCGATCTGCGCCAGCATGCCATACAGCTTGCTGACTCCAGGCTGCACGATCTCCGTGTGTGACAGCAGGCTTGAAGCGGCGTTCTTGCGGGTATGCGCATCACGGATTTGGTCGGCAAGCGCCGCAACGAGTGCCCGATCCAACAGCCCGGGCGCACGCAGCACAGGTGTGGGAAACAAACCCTCGACCTCGTCCATCGGACTTCCACAGTTCGGCATGACCAGCTGAAAATCGCACATTTGCCCTGTTTCGCAAAGGGCGCCGATCAGTTGCCGTCGGTCAACCCCGTCGCTACTCGGAAAAATGAGGGCGGAATTCGTGGAATTCTCATGGTTCCGTGGTCACGCGTCTGGCGAGCATAACCGCGTCCGGATCGTGTCCCATGGCCTAGTGGTCCGAACCTGACGTTTCGCTCCCAAGCGTAAGGTGACTTGGCCCACTAAACAAAGGCCAGTGGAGCGAAGCTGACGGTTTTTTCCGTCAGCTTCGCTGCACTAGGTGTGTCGTCCGGCTGCAGGACATGAAGCCGGCGGGAGCAGCCGCCGAGACGATTTTTCCGCCTTGATGCGACCGATCCAGCCCGGCGCTATGCCGGGCCGGATCAGCGGTCTTTCAAGCTGCGCTGTTGCTGCTTGGGCCAAGACGGTCTGCGCCGCCCTCGCCGGCTGCCAGCTGGACGGAGCGGTGGCCAGCGTCGGCGAGGCGGTCCGCACCACCTTCCCGGGCGGCGAACTGGGCCGAGCCGGTGGTATGCCGGGCGATCACGTTGTCGCCCGGCGACGCAGGATGCCCAACGGCCACGAACAGGCCCATCACCACACCCAGTATAGCCATGCTGCTGTTTTTCATTATCGTTCTCCTTTGTTTTTCGGCATCTGTCTCAAGCGGCGAAAAATCGTCCTCATCCAGGTTCGGGAGGAACGCGCCAGCACTTGTCTGGCGACGCGAACACTGCCGGGCTGAAAGCTTCCGCCACCCTTGATAAGTACTTTTTGGCAGGTGATTTCCAATCAACATCCGGCATGACGCCATGTACGCGGCGCATGGCACCCGATGAACGGTGCCGGCAGCCGTGCCACGCAAGGACAGCCGGTGCGGGCCATACACCGAGATCAGGCGCAGCAGGGCCACGGGATCAGCCACCTTGCCACACCGCTCGAATGCCTTGAACCGACGTGCCGCGGCGTCAAGGTCAACTGATCTTTCCTGATTTCTGTGGCTCTCCCGCACTTTGCGTGGATCATGCCGCTATCAGAACGCGTTGTCGCAGCAGGTCGAAGCCGGCCCGGCCATAGCTTTGCGGTTTCAGCACCTTGAGCCGGTTGATCTGGCCTTCAGCCTGGCCGCTGCTCCATGGTTCGGTGAGCGCGGCACGCACCGCGGTGCTGTCCTGCTCCAGCCCGGCGGCGAACATCTTGACCGCGCCGATGCCGCACGCGCGCGCCTCGGCGAGCCAGCTGCCGCAGCCGGAACTCCCAGTGCGTGTCGTCCACCACGCGCCAGGACTCCGCGAGGCCCGGCACGGAGCGCGACTGCTCGTCATTGGTCACCAGCGCGTCGAAGATGTGGCTTGCCACCGCGTTGTTTGGCGCGTTGCTCTGCAGGTGCGGGTCCATGGTGGTATTGGGGGCGGCCAAGCCGATCCGGAGCCTCGCATCCACCTCGACCGCCCTGGCCGACCTGCCCAGCGCCGCAGCGGCCAACAGTCCGGACCCGGCTCGCAACAGGCTGCGTCGCCGGGGCGCGAAAGGACGACGCGATGTCATGTCGAACGGGATTTGATTGGTCATGGCGCGGCTCCGATGGTGGTGGCAAGGGTATAGCCGTCGTGCCGGACCGGCATCGACAGACTCCGGCGCAGCCCCCAGGCGGCCCTACGCACGGCGGATGTTCCAGAAGAACGGCATACCCACCACCCGGTCCTTCAGGTTCGCCGCCAGCGCCGTGTTGTGGTACACGCAGCCCAGCGGGATGCAGGGCAACTCGTCCATGCCAGCCACCTGGATCGCGCGCGCGATGCGCTTCTGCTCGTCGGGCGCCGTCGCTGCCATCCACTCGTCGCGCAGCGTTTCCAGCCGGGGCGCGGTGGGCCAGCCGAACCAGGCGTCCCGTCCGTTGCCGCGGAGCAGGATGTGGGTTGCGGGGTTGAGGAACCACAGCCCCGGGAAGGACCAGCAACCGACAGACCATCCGCCCTTGTCCAGTGGTTCCATGGACCGGCGGCGCTGCGTTACGGTGCCGCTGTCCGACAAAGCCACGTCCACGTTGATGTCCAGCCGCCGCAGCAGGTCGGCAGTGACCTGCGCCAGCGCTCCCGTCACCACCGTGTCCGTGGGCCCGATCTGCCGCACCTTCTGCCCGTCATAGCCGGCCTCCCTCAGCAGGCGCTTGGTCTTGGCCAGGTCCCGCGGACCCATCAGCGGCGCCAGCCCGGCATCACTCGCCATAGGTGAGCCCGGCGGAAAGAAGCCGGTGTCGACGGCCCAGTTGCCGGGGTCCGTGCCCGCCGCCGCCACCACGAAATCCGACTGGTCGATCGCCGGCAGCAGGGCTTGGCGCATCCGCTTGTTGTCGAAGGGCGGGTTGAGCTGGTTCCAGCGCATTACGTTGACGCCGGGGAGCAGCTCCATGCAGCCCACCTGGATGTTGCGCGACCGGCGCAGCAGGTCGAGGATCTCGGGTGGCGGGTCGGCGAACCAGTCCACCTCGCCCCGCTGCAGCGCCGCGGCCGACGTGGAAGCGTCGGGGATGATCCGCCATTCGATCCGGTCGAACTGCGCCCGCTTCGGCCCCGCAGTCAGTCCGCTGCCGCCGTCGGGCGTGGGCGCATAGGCGGCGAAGCGCTCGTACACGGCGCGGTTTCCCTGCTGGTACTCGTCCCGCCGGAACCGGAACGGGCCGGACCCTGTGGTGTCCGTCAGCTGCTTGTCGGCCGGCGTCTGCGCCACGCGCTCCGGCATGATGAAGGGCACGGGGGCGATGACCTGCGCCAGGCTGGGGACCAACAGTGGGAAAGGCTGCTTCAAGCGAAAGCGGAGGCGCCGGTCATCCACCGCCGCCAACTCGTCCAGCACGGCATTCAGGCTCTGTCCCATCGGCGCCACCGCCATCCAGCGCCGGAGGCTGGCGACGCAGTCCCGCGCGCGGATCGGCTCGCCGTCGTGGAAGGTGATGCCCTGCCGCAAGGTGACGGTGCACAGGAGGCCACCATCCTCCGTGGCGTAACCCTCGGCCAGTTGCGGGCGCGGCTGGAAGGCTTCGTCCGTGCCGAACAGCGTGTCGTAGACGAGGTAGCCATGGTCCCGCACCACGTCCGCCGTGGTCCAAATCGGGTCCAGGCCCACGAGGTCGGCATAGGGCACGAAGCGCAGCACGCGCTGGGCGGTCGGCTGGGCCAGAGCAGGCCGGGCCAGCACCCCGGCGGAAGCGGCGGCAAGAAAGCCGCGGCGGTCCATGGCTCAGGCTCCGGGGTTGGCAGGGGAGTCGTGGCCCCGGCCGAGCCGACGATGTCCACGTTGAAATAGCCGATCGCCTCCCGGTGCAGCTCCCGCCACATCTGGTCTGCGTACTACGACGACCCGGCATAGGCGCCCTGCTCGTGTCCGGTTCACCACGCCAGCCGCAGCCCGTATCAAGGCCGCGACCCCGAAGCGCAGCGCCGGGCCAGTTCCAGCAGCAGGGCCGCGCCGGCCACGTTGTCCGTCGCCCCCCCCGGGCCCAGGTGCAGAAATGCGCGCTCATCAGCAGGAACCGGTCTTCCCGCCCCGGGATGTGCACGAGCGGCATGCAAACCGGCTGCCAGGCCGCGCGGGTCTCAGCCACCAGCGTCACCGTCGCACCCGTCGCCACGCGCAAGGCCGCGCCGTCCGGCCGATGAAGGCCTTGAACGCGTGCACGGTGGGATGGAGGTCCATCGCCCCGACGGTATCGGCGATGAAGCGGCAGGCCGCAGCCTCGGCCGGGGTGCCCGGCAGTTTCTCGCCGAACGCGCTCAGGGAAACGACGTCGGCCAGCACGCGATCGACGCTCATGCCCGGCCGCGATGCCGGATGACGGGCGTGAACGGGATGCGGTAGGAAGTGCGGCGCAGGAGCATGCCTGATACTTAGAACCATTTTTGGTGCCAATCAACAACCTGATCGGAGCGACGATGCCGACCCACGCCCTTGCAGCGCCCGCCTCCCAGGCCGCTGAGCAACAGGAATGGCGCGCCGTGGCCGAGCAAGTGGCCCGGGATGTCCAATCCGGGCTGCTGCCGCCCGGGACCTGGCTGAAGCAGATCGACTTGGAAACCCGCTACAGCCGCAGCCGCAGCGACGTGCGCCGCGCTCTGGACGAACTGGTGGCCAAGCGCCTGGTGCAACACGTGCTCAACCGAGGCTACCGCGTGTTCGAACTGGCGCCGGAGCAGATCGCCCAGCTGATGGACCTGCGTGCGGTCCTTGAGGCCGCGGTCGCGGAACGCATCCACGACCAGGCGGACAAGGCGGCCCTGTCCCGGCTGGAAGCGCTTTCGGCTGAGTTCACGGACCAAGTCCGAACCGGGACGCCGCTCGACCAGCACGCCGCCAACTTGGCCTTCCACATGGCTCTGCTGGAGCTGTGCCCGAACCCGGAACTGGCGCAGGCGGTGCGGGATGTGCGTGGCCGGATGCCGTCCGCCTTGGTTTACCAGTGGTCCACACGCGGCTGGATCGATCAATCGATCCGCGACCATGCCGCCATGCTGGCTGCGCTGCGCGCGCACGACCGTGCCGCATTGCGGACGGTGATGGTGAAGCATCTTCGCCAAACCGAGCGGAACCGGACTGCGCCAGGGCCGCGCCCCCGCTGACGCTGCCACGGCTTGCCCTTACACCGATCTAGGCGGACCACTGGTGTGCTCAACCGGACGCCGTATCCGTCCGACGTGATCAGGCTCGTGGTGCTGTGGCGGTTCCACTACAAGCTGGCGCTACGCGACCGGATCACCGCGGCATCAAAGGCCGGCTGCCGTGCGATCAAGTTGGCGCCACCGTGGAAATCCGCAGGGTCCGATCGCGATGAAGCCCGTGCCGCTCGCCACCGACGACAACCTCCATCGGCTCTCCCGCCTCCAGCGTCACGTCGACAAGCCGCTCGGCTCCATCGATGCGTATGGCGAGATGACGGCCGCGCCACTGCATCCTGAATCCAAGGCCGTGCCACTCCGCCGGCAGATGCGGGTTTATGCCGATGGCGTCGCCTTGCAGCGACAGCCCGGCGAATCCCAGCACGGCCATCATCCAGATCCCGCCCAGAGCGGCGATGTGCACACCGCCGGCGATCGCCACATGGGTGTCGGCAAGGTCGATCGCCGCGGTCTGTCGGAAATAGCGCAGCGCCAGGGCAGCATCGCCCAGCCGGGCCGCGACGAGCCCGTGCATGGCAGTGCTGAGCGAGCTGCCATGGCCGCAGCGAGCCTCGTAATAACGGAAGTTCCACGTCCCGGCCGATCCCGGGAACTCCTCCGGCAGCAATCCCAGCAGCGCCACCACATCAGCCTGCTTGACGACCTGGGACCGTTGCGTCCGTTCCCGTCCCAGCACCACGTCGATGGGCACGGATCGCCCGGCATAGTCTGCGAGATCGATTGGTTCCAGGGTAAAGAAGCCCGCGAACTGCTCGAACAGGCCGAATTTCGGATCGTGCCCGGTCTCCATCGTTTCCGCCACCTGCCGCCATCGTGCGAACTCCGCGTCGTCCAGGCCCAGACGGCCTGACAGGCGGACCCAGGCTTCCGGCCAGCGGTCGCGCAGCAGGTCCGCCACGTCGAGCGCACGCCGGATGTTCCAACGCGCCATGACGTTGGTGAAGGCGTTGTCGTCAATCGTCTCGTGGTACTCGTCCGGCCCGATGACGCCGCGGATGTGGCCGCGTCCGTCCGCCTCCGGCTGAGCGCGGCTCGCCCAGAACCGGCCCGTTTCCAGCAGGATCTCGGCGCCGGCATCAAGCAGGAACGCCTCGTCCGTGGTCGCCTGCCAGTACTGCCAGACGGCATAGGCGATGTCGGCGGTGATATGCTGCTCCTGCGTGCCGCACAGGACTTCAACGACCCGGTGATCCGGACCGGTCACATGCGTCGGCGTGGTTTCGGCACCCGTATCGGCGGACTCCCAGGCGTACATGGCACCGCGCCATCCCATCTGCGCCGCCTTCGTCCGCGCGGCGTCAAGGGTGTGGAAGCGGTACATGAGCAGCGCCCGGGCTGCTTCGGGCCAGGTCAGGGTGTAGAAGGGCAGCAGGTAGATCTCGGTGTCCCAAAACACATGCCCAAGATAGCCGTCGCCGGTCAGGGCCCGGGCGCCGACTGAGACACGCTCGTCGGCCGGATTGGCGGCGCCGTTCAGGTGATAGGCGGCAAACCGCAGCGCCCGCTGTGCGGCCGGATCGCCGTCGACCTCGACGTCGCTGCACCGCCAGCGGGCCGCCCACGCCGCCTCGTGCTCCGCGACCACGCCGCTCCAGCCGAGGCGGAGTGCCGCCCCGAGCTGGTCCCGGGCATTGCTGCCGGCATCCTGCGCCGGGCTGTCGCTCCGCGCCACGGCGACGGTGCGCGAGAAGCACACGACCTGCCCGGGACGGGATGTCCAGGTCCAGGACCACGTGAACGCGCCGGTGGCC